>ENA-OWPA01000012-OWPA01000012.1-bioreactor-metagenome-genome-assembly--contig:-NODE-12-length-344457-cov-36.815921_pt1 | contig 344457 bp, 317 predicted proteins | sample MGYA00238139_ERZ651803 | MGnify/ENA primary metagenome ERZ651803 (study PRJEB26909, sample SAMN07631231) | bioreactor metagenome | isolation source: Switchgrass digestor | place: USA: Dartmouth...
CATGCTCTCTTTTTTGCAAAAAATGTTGGAGCACCGAAGTTATTTCCCTTCGGCACCCCAACATTTATTATAGAACCGAAAAAACCTGCGTTTGCATGGCGCAGGTTTCTTTTGCATAGTCGCCTTGTATCCAAATTGGCTTACAGCTTAAACCGCGGGCTTTGCCGATCCTCCATGTTTTCCAGTTTGCTCACGATGTAGAGGGGCCTGCCCTTGGCTTCGTCGTAAATCCTTCCGATATACTCGCCGATGATGCCCAGCATTAGCAGAATGATACCGTTGAAGAACAGGCTGACGGCAATCAGGGATGCCCACCCGGACGTGGTGGAATGGGGCCAGAAGGCTCTCTGGATGAGCACGGCAATCAGGTAGAGGAAACTGATGATGGAAAGAAGGGACCCGATTAAGGTCGCAAGCTTTAAGGGCTTATAAGAGAAGGATATGATACCGTCAAGCGCCAGTTTGACCATTTTCTTTAAGGGATACTTGGTTTCTCCGGCAAAACGTTCCGCGCGTTCAAATTCCAGCGCTTTTTGCCTGAACCCGACCCAGCTCATGAGCCCGCGGACGTAGCGGTTTCTTTCCGGAAGCTGTTTCAGTGCCTCACAGACTTTCCTGTCGATGAGCCTGAAATCGCCCGTATCCACCGGAATATCCACATCGGTGAGCGCCCGTAAAATCCGGTAGAAGCACTTGGCGGTGAACTTCTTGAAGAAGGTTTCTCCTTGGCGGGAGATACGCTTACCATAAACCACATCGTAACCCTCGCGCCAAATGCGTATCATTTCCGGAATCAGCTCGGGCGGATCCTGCAGATCGCCGTCAATGATGACCATGCAATCCCCCGCGGCATAGTCCATGCCCGCAGTGATGGCAATCTGGTGGCCGAAGTTGCGCGCGAAATCTATCATCTTGACATGCTTGTCCTGCCTGCAAAGCTCACTGATAATCTCTCCAGTCTTATCGCGGCTGCCGTCGTTTACCATGATGATCTCATAACTTTCGCCGAGATCGTTCATGACCTTGCTCAGCCGGCGATATGTTTCATGAATCACCGCTTCCTCGTTATACATGGGAACGATGACCGAACAAACGACTCTTTCCATAGCTTCCTCCTCAACCAATAGTGTTAGCCTGACAACACTGCCAGTATACTACAAATCACGAATGATTTCATCCGCCACAGCCATGCCCAGTCTCACGGCATAGTTCATGCCCCGGTCTTCCGGGTAGATCTGCGCCATGGAGGCAAGATACAGGCCCTCAACCGATGTTTTGATCGGTGGTATCAAGCAGGAGTAATGCCTGGTGATGACAGGCTGGGCATAAGGCGCTCTGGATAGTATGCTCCGTTTTATCCATGTCCTGTCGAACCCTGGAAATACTCTTGATAGACCATCCAGGAAGATAGCTTCAATTTCCTTGTCGCTTTTTTGCCAGATGGCATCCTGATGATCCGCATAACGAGAAAGATAAACCATATGGGACGGATAATCGTCCAATCCGACAAGATTGGTATGCTCTATGACCAGCACGAAGGGAATATCCTGCTGCGCCACGGTGATCCAATAGTATGGCGAGAGACTTTGCTCAAGTTCCAGGAGCATGCAAATATTGGCCTTCACCTTAAGTGAGGCCATTTTCTGCCTACATTCAGCATCAAGCGGGGTATCCAGCGCAGCCAGCTGCTGCGGAAAACCGGTGAACAACACCTTGTCAAAGCTTTCTTCTTCCGGGCATCCGTCCAGGGCAAGCCGGCCGTCCGGAAGGCGCCGGATACCGCTGACATTGCAATTCAAACGGATGGTCCCGCCGGCTGCCGTAATCGCTTCGGTCAGCCTTGTGATAAGCTGCGCGAAACCGCCCTTCATATAACCCAGCTTCTCCCTGTTGATATTCCTGCCCCTGGATGTGCCGCGCAGTTTGAATTTGTTCCATATCCAGACGGCCGATACCAGGTCCGCATCGCTGTCAAATTTGGATGCCAGCAACGGTTCCCATACCTTGCGATAAGACTGCCCGCCGGCTCTTTTGATCAGCCAGTCCTTGGCGGTTTGATTCTCGAAAGCCTCATAGTCCCGTATAAAACGGGACGACAATGTCAAAAGGCCGGTGCGAATCCTGGATGCCAGGCTTATAGGCGTGAATCGGAGCAAATCCATGGGGGAGGTAAAGGGATAGAGCTTATTGTCGATGAAGATGGCATTCCTTGGCTCAAACCATTCCACCAGATCTGAAAGCCCAAGATTCCGGCAGAGATCCAAAAGATGCTTGTCGCTGGTAAAGATATGATGATAAAACTTCTCAAGGAATACGGTTCCTACCTCAAGCGAAGCGGCAAGGCCGCCCAATTTATCGGCTTCCTCAAAAACAGTAACGGAAACTCCCATTTTTACAAGCCGGTATGCTGCGGCGAGCCCGGTCAGGCCGCCGCCAACGATGGCTACACAGGATGACACGATTGACCACCAATACTTTCTATTTATAAATGACCTTCTTATACAGGACAAAGTTCCAGGATACGATAAAAAACATGATCAGGATCTTGGGAAGGTACAGGACAGGCCATGAACCCTCGCCAAAGCTCAGCACCAGCAGATACCGTATACCTGAGAACAGGAGCACATTTCCTACCACCAGATTGAACACGAATAGGATACCGTAATAGAAAAGTTGTCTCTTGAAGTTGTTCCTGGACCTGAAGGAGAAGAATTTGTTCAGCAGGAAATTGAACCAGAAAATGACAGTATAAACCATGATATTGGATAAAAGCTCATTAAGATGCCAGATGTCACGGAGTACGATGAACAGAGTATACTCCAGGGCAAAGCCCACGATGCCGACAATAAAGTAACGAATAAACTGCCCCAGAGTTTCGGGGTTCATGAAATCCTTCAAAAGTTTGTTTTGCATCAGTCTTTCCTTGATTGTCATAATTTCCTCCAATCACCAGCCCCAACGAGGCAGGATCCTCAATGCGTCAAGGTACCATCTGGGTACGATAAGCCCCGATAATACGGGATAGTACAGGATGAAAAGGACCGGCACGAAGATCATCAAAATGTGGACAATCCGCCTTTTAATAAGGTTTGCCCTTTCAAGGTACCGCAATACCATGGCCAGCATGAGGATCAGAAAAGGTACGCAGGAAAAATAATGATAGATAAAGGTCAGCTTTCTTGGGGCAACCGCCCAGGGCAGATAGAGGGACAGGTACCCTATAACAGGGAACCATGCGTTCCTGGTCTCGGTTGCGCCCATGGTCTTCCCGTATTTTCTGCTCATTATGAACCACAGCAAAGCCCAGAACGCGATAAAGCCCGTCCACCAGACTAGGGGATTGCCGAAAGAAGCAATGGAGGAGCCCATTCCTTCAGGCAAAAGCTCTCCGGAAAAGTAAAAGATTGGCCTAAACATGAGAGGCCATTCATACCAGTGGGAAGAATAGGGGTGAGGCTGCACAACCCCCTTATGGTAATCATACATGCTCTTGACCGAATCGATGACCTCTTCCACCAGGTTCCTGTCATCGTTGTGGTTCTGGATGGGAATGAAGGACAGGGTATAGATGGCTGCCGGGATGATGACGAAAAACAGGACGCAGAAAAGGCAGGTACCAAAAAAGTATTTCATGATATACGAACGGCGAAGCTTTGGCCGCGCATCGGGAGCGACTCTGTTCTGCTCCACGGCTTCATCCAGCCATCGGTTATAGTCCCTGTATTCAAAGATACGGGACATGAAGAAGATGACGGCAAGGCCAAAGGCGCCATAAAGCGCCACCCATTTGGTGGCTCCGCCAAGCCCTAAAAAGATGCCCGAGAAAAGAAGCGGCACCAGCGACCTGAAGAAGCCTTTCTCATACGCCCTGGAATCATAGTATTCCAGCATGCACCAGTAAGTGGCCATGACGAAGAAGCAGGTGTAGCTGTCGATGGTCGCCAACCGGGTCTGGACAAAATGCATGAAATCAAACATGAGAAGCCAGGTGCAGAAGAACGCCCAGAAGCTGTCCTTGAACAGACGTTTGGACCAGATGTACATGAGCGGGAGCATGATAACGCCGAACATCGTTCCCATGATCCGCCATCCGAAGGGGTTCATACCAAAGATGCGGATGCCGATGGACAGAAGGGTTTTCCCAAGGGGTGGATGGGTGTTTTCATAGATAATGGAGCGATGCTCGATCTGTTCCAGGGCGGTCCGGGGGAAATAGATCTCATCAAAGTAGGTACCGTTGAGGTAGCTGGGTCTGTCCGGAACCAATTCCTGTTCATCAAAAAGAGGGCTCACATCATTTTCAGTTTTTACATCGGTCACCGTGAAATCCTTTATAAGCTCCGAGCCTGAAAAGAAGGCCAACTCACGGTATTCCGCCTTATAATACTTGTTCCTGTCGTCCTCATCATCGGTTCGCAGGTATTCATTCATGATCAGGAGCTTGCTGGTCTTGACCTTGTCGGTGGAATAATGCCAGCGGAAGATGGACTTCATGTCCACATAGGTATAGGGGACGAATTCGGTGCCGTTCCAGGCCTTTATCTGGAGGGAACCGAAGCAGCCCCAGGCATGGCCCAGCCCGCCGAAAAGCATGATTTTGTCGATCTCGACCTCACGACCGAAATCTACCACAAAGCTTTCATTCAGACGTTCAGGTTCCCAGCCGGTTTGTGGCGCCTCAAAGGCGCCCAGGTTGATCAGGGCAACAATGAGGTAGACCAACGTCATGACCGTGACAATGGCCCAATCCCTTTTATGCATCCTTTTGCCGTTCTCTATGCCGGCATAGCTTAACATTTGTTCTTCCATCATAAATACAATAGCCTTCCTTACTGTATTTATTCTTTTCCGGATTCAAGTTTTTTTCTCGATGCTGCGGTAACCGTTGGCCATGGCCAGAACGTATGTTATCAAGGTCGCCGCTGCGATGCATATGGCCGTGGGATCCCATCTTTGAAGCCAATATACCTTCCGGAAGGAAATTATATATATTACCAACTGATTTGAAAAGACGCATATGCTTGTGAGGATGGCCGCGGGTATATGCATTTTGTCATAAGCCGCTGCCAGTATGATGAAGATGATGGCCGGCAGAAGGTAACGTTCATGCATCTTGGTGATCCACATGAAGGCGCTGAACAGGATCAGGTAGGATCCATAAATGACAGAAAAAACGTCTCCCTTTCCCTTATACAGGAGATAGAAAACATAAACTGCCGAGAGCAGGAACAGGATATTGCCCCATGTCTGGTAGGTGAGGCCCAGGAACGGAAGGGTATCTTTCTGGACTTGCCCTCCCACGAGGGTCCAGAAATTGAAGGCGTTGGCTGTGGCATAGGGATAATCCTGGATGCTCCTGAGATACAGGTCGAATAGCCACCAGAAAGGATCCAGAAAGGCCGGGATTTTTGAACCGCACAGATCGGTAGGTTCATAAAAGGGCATCACGATGAGAAGATAGAGCGCGATGCCGGCAACGATGCCGGAAACAAGGCTCATCACGCGCTTCCGTTCAAGCCTGAAGCCCCTGAAATACAGGTATAGCACGATGGGAACAAGCAGTCCGCTCTGAGGCTTGGTCAACACCGCCACCAGGAAGAGCAAGGCTCCTGCGTTGCGTTTTCCAGATTCCATGAGAAATATGACACCCAAAAGCATGGTTGCCGGTATAGCATCAAATTGTCCCCAGACCGAGGAATTCACGAAGACTCCGGGATTCATGAGATAGCATAAAGCGGCCACCATACCGGTATGCCGTTGGTTGGCCCTTTCTGCCATCCGGTAAAGGAGCCAGGCACCGAGAGCCTCAAAGAGCACCGCCCAGAGCTTTATCATGACACTATGCCAAAAGTAGGATAGCCCAAAGATCTTGGCCACCAGGCCTGAAAGCCATAAAAAATAAAGGTAAAAAGGCGCGTAAACAATATGGTAACTGGCGTACAGACCGGCCGGGCCGATGTTGGCCAAATAACGGCTCCAGGCCAGGTATCCGCCCATATCAATAGCGTAAGGCTCCATGAACGTGACGATAAGCCTGAAAACGGCTATCAGGATGATGAAAGAAAGGAAGGATTCTCCCTTCCTGACTTTGTCCCTGGTTAGCTGACTGTCCGTGACCGGTATCCTCCTTTATGGATTTTTAGCCACATCCCCGCCAATGAGGGGCAGTATCTTGCTTTCGATTTCCTTTTCGTTGACCGATTCCAGCACATTGGCATGCAGGCTCCAGTCCTCCGTATGATCGCAGGTGGAACCCGGATTGAGCATGGTGAGAGGTCCAAGGGTTCCAAGCTCGAGGGTGTTCTGGTTTGTGTAGATTTCACAGGAGGAGCCAAAATCCGGATAGCGGGCTTCCTCATGATGGATGTAGCGTTTTATGAAAAGCGTGTCGAAGTTCAGGTATGCCACCCAGCCGGAAGGATTGGGCATGCCTATCTTGAAAGGGTGAACAACAGCCGGGTCCTGCCTGATCATGATATATTTTCTACCCCAAACCACGCGCGGATCATCCAGCCTGGTATAAGGCCACAAAGCCAATGACTGGTTGGGAGCAAGACCGGTATCCTTCAGGTTCTTGCGCAGGTAAGCCGTACCGCCCGGGGCCATCATGCTGACAGCCCAGGGAGCCAATTCCACGGGCCAGGCGCCGGTATTGGTCAGACGGTGCCTGACGCAGACCTCGTTGGTGTCACAGGATAGGCGGATGATCAATTCCTTGCGGATATGTGTCCAGTGCTCGATCTCCTGTCGCAGGATGATGCCGTTCTCGATCTCTTCCCACTGGACAGGCGAGTTATCGGGTACGTAGGTCCTTGGCATGCTTTCCGGGCTGTGCCACAGCCGGTGACCGCCGTACAGCTTGTAGTCATCGCTGCCTACTGTTCCCACCTCGTCCTCGATTTCATAAAAGATATTGGGCTGGCCGACAAAACCAAAACGTATGATTCTGGGTCCAACATCGGTAACTGCGATCAGTTCGATGGAACCGTTGGAAAGGCTGATGCAGTTCTGCCATCCCTTATAGGGGACCTTTTTGACGACGACTTTTCCCATCATGCATACATCCTCCTTTTCATCTTCAGATGCCGAAAGGAATAAGGTCCTGCCGCGCTCCAATGCCTGCGAGCCAAGGCGGGGAAGATGCCAAGAAATGTATGGCTCGAAAGCCATCTACATTCTAAACCAAAAAAGGCGAAAAAAAAAGCACCCGTAAACGGATTTACTTATAAAAATAATACCATTCTTTCACGGTGCCCAATCTGATATAAGATGATATCAATTCAACTAATATATAAAAGGAGGAATAAATAACTTCAATCCTAATTATACCATGGAAGATTATTGCTTAATATTACATTCAGGTTAACAATTTATTAATAAAAGATGAACTGACCCGGACAGGCCGCCTGAATGGATTCATTGCTTTTTGCCTGCCTTTATATTATGATTATGCTGTCAGTCTTGTATCGAATTTTGCTTCCGGGAGTGAATGCAAATGATGCTGTACGAAAGTACAAGGGGTGGAGGGGAAGCCATTGCCTCTGCCGAGGCCATAAAAAGAGGAATTGCCGCCGACGGTGGCCTTTATGTTCCCAGGGAATTTGTCAAGGTTTCACCGGAGGAAATCAGGGCCATGGTCCCCATGAGCTATCAGGAGCGTGCGAAGTTCATTCTCAAAGGCTATCTGGACGATTTTACCCCGGACGAGCTTGCCGATTGCGTGGACAAGGCCTATAACACAAGAAAATTTTCCAGCGAAGACATCGCTCCGGTTGTTATGATGAACGACAGCCTCAATATTCTGGAGCTTTGGCGCGGTCCCACATGCGCGTTCAAGGATATGGCACTTCAGATACTGCCCCATTTTCTCGTAAAGGCCATGAGAAAAACGGGGGAGAAGGACGAGATCGTCATCCTTGTGGCCACATCGGGAGATACGGGAAAGGCTGCCCTCGAAGGATTCGCCAATGTGGAAGGCACAAGGATCATTGTTTTTTATCCCGAGAATGGTGTCAGCGAGGTCCAGAAGCGCCAGATGGTGACCCAGGAAGGCAATAATGTCCTGGTTTTCGGCGTGGAAGGAAATTTTGACGATACCCAGACGGGTGTGAAGCAGATCTTTACGGATGAAGCCATCCTGAAAAAGATGAAGGAAAAAGGACTGAAATTCTCTTCGGCCAACTCCATCAACTGGGGAAGGCTTGTTCCCCAAATCGTTTACTATTTCTCCGCTTATGCTGACATGGTGCGGCAAGGCCGTATCACGTTCGGTGAAAAGATTAATTTTGTCGTTCCCACGGGTAATTTTGGCAACATCCTAGCAGGCTATTATGCCATGAAGATGGGCTTGCCGGTGAATAAAATGATCTGTGCCTCCAACGACAACAAGGTGCTCACAGATTTCATACATACCGGCGTCTACGACCGGAGAAGAGAGTTTGTGCGCACGGTTTCCCCATCCATGGATATATTAATATCCAGCAATCTGGAAAGACTAATCTATGAACTCTCCGGAAGGGATGCGGAAAGGGTTTCCCGCTGGATGGCCCAGCTCAGGGATGAAGGCTTCTACGATGTGGGGCCCACGGTGCACCGACTCCTCAATGAGCATTTCTGGGGAGGCTGGTCGAACCAGGAGGAGACGCTGAAAACCATAGAATGCGTTTACAATGATTATGGCTATGTATGCGATACCCATACCGCGGTAGGTATCGATGTATATGACAAATACGTGATCACGACGGGTGATCTGACGCCGACGGTCATGGTATCCACCGCAAGCCCATTCAAGTTCAATGCCAGCGTCTGCAAGGCTTTGTCAATGGACTGCAATGGCGATGAATTTGAACTGCTGAAAAAGCTTTCTGAAAAAACCGGCCTGCCGGTTCCCAACGGGCTGAAGGATCTTGAGAACAAACCGGTTCTCCACAACCGGGTATGCAGAAAGGAACAGATGAAGGATGTTGTGATGGAGGCACTGGGGTTATGAACAACGGAACGCAGAGCGTCAAGCTCGGGAAGATCGTGAAGGAGTTCATGTTGGAAAAGCTGGTCTATTCCCCGGAGTACGACAACATCCTGGTTACCTCAACCGACATCAACAGGCCAGGGCTGCAGCTCGACGGATTCTTTGAGTACTTCGGCAACGAACGGGTCCAGGTTATCGGAAAGGTCGAGATGACCTTCCTGGAAAAGATGTCGTCCCAGCAGCGGTATAAAAGCCTGTACGCGCTTTTCTCAAGGGGCATTCCCTGCGTCATCATCGCCAGGGGAATGGAGCCTTTCCCGGAAATGGTCGAGGTGGCCCAAAAGTGTGGGGTACCTCTGTTGCGAACTGCGGAGGTCACTTCCCGGTTTGTTGGAAACCTCATCGCCTTTCTGAATGTGGAGCTGGCCCCCATGGAAACCATGCACGGCGAACTGGTGGAGGTCTATGGCGAAGGTGTCCTGATACTGGGAGAGAGCGGTGTCGGTAAAAGTGAGACCGCACTGGAGCTTGTGAAGAGAGGACATCGCCTTGTGGCTGACGACCTTGTTGAGATACGCCGTGTTTCCAGCAAGACGCTTGTGGGAACGGCGCCGGAAGTGATCAGGCACTTTGTGGAGATCCGGGGAATCGGGATCCTGGATGTAAAGTACCTGTATGGCGTTGGCTCAGTCAAGATGACCGAGAGCATCAACTTGGTGGTCAAGATGGAACTCTGGAATCCCCAGAAGCATTACGAACGGCTGGGCGTGGACGAGCAGTATACTGAGATTCTGGGCATCAAGGTTCCGTCCCTCACCATACCGGTCAGACCCGGGCGAAACCTGGCCATCATCATCGAGGTTGCGGCCATGAACAACAGGCAGAGGAAGATGGGCTACAACGCCGCAGAGACGTTTACCCGCAGGATCACGGAGGATATCAACAAGAACCGTGAGTAAGGTTCGGCAGCTTCTGCCCTTTGTCAAAAACCTGAAATATAAACCAACGGGCATGAATATATAATACTTGGACCGGAAGCGGGTTTGAAGTAAGTTTTGAGGCCTGAACGCAAAGGCAGGCATGAGCCTGATGATAGCTGAAATATTAACTTGAATAGACCTTTGCGTGACGGTCTGTTGTGTTTGCTTGAACTCGTAATTTCAGGAGTTGAACCATTTTGCACGATAATGCAGTCTTCAGGGATTTGATTTCCATACTGGGCGAGGCTCATGTGGCGCAAAACGTGCCCATGAAAGAGCATACATCCATAAGAACAGGCGGTCCGGCACGTTTTTTCGCAGAGCCCGATACCGTTGAAACAGTCCTCGGGCTTCTTCAGTATCTGAGGAAAAGGAATATCAGCCACTACATCATGGGTAACGGCACCAATGTGCTATTCCCGGACGAGGGGTATGAGGGTGTCGTTATACGGATTGGCAACAAAATATCTCGGATTACCCTTGAAGACAACTGCATAACGGCTCAGGCCGGAGCATCACTGGCCGCGGTTTCAAACAAGGCCTTTGAAGCAAGCCTTGAAGGCCTTGAGTTCGCATTCGGCATTCCGGGCACCGTAGGCGGTGCAGTTGCCATGAATGCGGGAGCCTATGGCGGTGAGATGAGCCAGGTGGTGACAGAAACGCTATGTGTCAATGGTCAGGGCGAGCTGATCCGCCTCAAGGGCGATGAGCATGAATTCGGCTACAGGAAAAGCAGAATCCAGACCGACGCGCTGGTTGTTTTGGAAGCAACCATGGTTCTGCAACCGGGTGATCAGACGGAGATCAAAAACCGCATGGCGGATTTCAACAGCAGGAGGCGGGAAAAGCAACCCTTGAACCTTCCCAGCGCCGGAAGCGTTTTCAAAAGGCCTGAAGGCTTTTATGCGGGCCAGCTCATTCAGGAATGCGGCCTTAAAGGCTATACTATTGGGGGTGCCCAGGTATCCGACAAGCATTGCGGTTTTATCGTTAACCTGGGAAACGCCACCAGCCGGGATGTACTGGAACTGATAAAACTGGTAAGAAAAACGGTTTACGAAAAAACAGGGGTCCTGCTCGAACCGGAAGTCAGGATCATTGGAGGAGACATATGACTTTATTGATCATCACAGGAATGTCAGGTGCGGGGAAAAGCCTATGCGTTAAATATTTCGAGGATATCGGCTATTTTTGCGTGGACAACCTTCCGCCCTCGCTGATTCCGAAGTTTACCGAGGTCATACTGCAAAGTAAGAATCCCATAGACAAGATTGCGCTGATAGTGGATATCCGTGGCGGTATCATGTTCCTGGACCTGTTTCCTGCCTTGCAGCAGCTCCAGGAAATTGGGATAGCCTACAGGATTCTCTTCCTGGATGCCACCGACGCGGTTTTGGTCAAACGCTTCAAGGAAACACGGCGCACACATCCCCTTTCGCCCGAAGGACGCCTTGCCGAAGGGATTGAGGAGGAGCGGCGCATTCTCCAGGCTGTCAAGGACAAGGCTGACTATATCATCGACACTTCAAATCTTACGCCACGGCAGCTCAAGGAAGAAATTACCCGGCTCTTCGTCGAGGGCAAGACATTTAAGGGGCTTATCGTAAACATTGTTTCCTTTGGCTTCAAACACGGCATTCCCATGGACTGTGACCTTGTTTTCGATGTACGTTTCATCCCCAACCCGTACTATGTGCCTGAGCTCAAACCTAAATCGGGACTGGATCCGGATGTGAGCGATTATGTGCTGTCCTTCCCCGAAACCAGGAAGTTCCTGAACAAGCTCAATGAGATGATTACTTTTCTGATCCCCTATTATGTGAAGGAAGGGAAAACCCAGCTGATCATCGGGATAGGCTGTACCGGCGGAAGACACAGATCGGTGGCCATTGCCAACCGCCTGGCTCAGATGCAGAGGGACAAGGGGAGCAGCGTCGTCACCCAGCACAGGGATATCGAGAAAGGGGATCAGGGAGGATGATATGAAAACATTCAGGTGGCTTTACCTTGGGTTGCGTTTCAAGCGGTATCTCATCAGCGGCATTGTGGGCGTCATCCTCATGGCCTGTGCCCTGATGGTTCTGCTCAAGGATGTTGTCATTGGCTACATACAATTGAGTATATCCATTCTCATGGGGCTTGTGGGATTGTACTGCATTTTTATCTGCCTGGACAGGATATTCGTCAAGGTGGTGAATGTATACACCCACGGCATGCACCGCAAACTGAACCATGTAATGGATATAGGGGATGCCCTCTATAAGAGGAAGATACTGTCATCAGGCCCGAAAGTTGTGGTCATCGGCGGCGGTACGGGCATTTCCACCATGCTCAGGGGGCTCAGGAACTATACCAGCAATATCACGGCCGTCATCACGGTGGCCGACGACGGTGGCGGTTCGGGGATGCTGCGCGATGACCTGGGCATGCTCCCACCAGGGGATATCCGAAATTGCATGCTGGCCCTGGCCGAAACCGAACCCGTACTGGAAAAGCTTCTGAACTACCGGTTCCCTGAAGGCCGCCTGAAAGGTCAGTCCTTCGGTAACCTGTTTCTTGCCGCCATGTGCGGCATATCTGACAACAACTTCGTGCAGGCGGTTACCCATATGAGCGAGGTATTGGCCGTAACCGGAAGGATCTACCCCGTGACGGAAGAGAACGTGAACCTGGTGGCCATTCTGAAGGACGGTACGGTGATCAAGGGGGAATCCCGCATAGGTTCCCACCATCTGTTCCATCCCGGGCCCATCGACAGGGTCTGCTTCGACAAGGAAATGGTACAGCCCTTGAAACAGGTGCTTGACGCCATAGCCAAGGCCGATATCATCGTGCTGGGTCCCGGAAGCCTGTACACAAGCATTATTCCGAACCTTTTGGTGGACGGGATTCCACAGGCTATCAGCAAAGCCAGGGCTGTGAAGGTTTACGTCTGCAATGTGATGACTCAGCCGGGTGAAACCGAAAACTACACGGTGGGCGATCACATTGAAGCCATACAAAAGCATGCGGGCTGTCGCATTATCGATTATTGCCTGGTCAATAACGGTCAGATCCCGCCTTCCATGCTGAAAAAATACAAGGATGACGGGGCTGTGCCTGTCGAACTGGACGCAGCAAGGATACGGCGCATGGGAGTAAAGGTGATTGAAAGGGATCTGGTGGGGATCCGGAAAGACTATGTACGTCATGATCCCGACAAGCTGGCGTGCGCAATTCTGGAAACCTTTAAGGATAAGTGATCCCCTGACGAAAGGCGTGAACAATCATTGTCATTTTCGCTTGAAGTCAAAATGGAACTAAGCCATATCGAAGAAAGCGCGGGATGCTGCAGAAGAGCGGAACTGGCCGGGATACTCCGTGCCGGGCTGGCCATGCGAGATACCACGGATGGACCGCGCCTTTTGTTTACCACCGAGAATGCGCCATTGTCCAGGCGGATTTTCACAATGGTCAAGGAAATCTACCGCTTCGAGCCAAAGGTCTACATGAGCAAGACGCGCCGTTTCAAAGCCCATGCCGTTTACAGGCTGGATTTTTCCGGCCTTTTGGAGGACGGAGGGAAAAAGGTGCTGGATAGCATCGGACTTTCAGTTGATCATGGGGATGCGATTGTGCATCATCATTACAGGCTACGCAACAGATGCTGCAAGCGGGCCTATTTGCGCGGCTGCTTTATGGCCAACGGTTCCATTTCCGATCCGGACAAGTCCTACCACCTGGAAGTAACCTTCAGGAGCAAGGTGCAAGCCGAAGAATTCATGCACTATCTCAGGGAGTTCGGATTGGAGCCGCGCACGATCATGCGCAAGAGTCAGTACCTGGTATATCTGAAGGAAGGCCAGGAGATCGTGGATTTTCTCAACGTCATCGGGGCTCACAGCGCTTTGATGAACCTGGAGAATATCAGGATCATGAAAGAGATGCGGAACCAGGTCAACCGTATCGTCAACTGTGAGACGGCCAACCTGACCAAAACGGTAGACGCATCTTTCAGGCAAACCGAAAGCATCCGGTATATCAAAGAGCATTCAGGACTTGAAACGCTTCCAAATCCGCTTTATGAAATTGCCATGCTTCGTCTGGAAAACCCTGATGTCAGCCTGACGGAACTGGGCAAAATGCTTAATCCTCCGCTTTCAAAATCCGGTGTTAACCACCGCCTGAGGAAAATCGAAAAGATTGCAGAAGACCTCGGATTCGATGCCAAGACATGATGATTCATTATATGCGTTCAGAAAAGGCGATCCTTTTGCTCGCACGGACGGGTATCAACCTGCCCGAAAGCCGGAGGATCTGTTTTTTTTGCGAAAAAAAAGGATGAAACGGGGAAATAACGAATAGTTACGATGTATCGGTTTTCCTTTGCCCGGTTTGGGCATGGTATATCCGTACATAGCCGATCGACAATGCCGGTCCTGTCGTTGCGAGCGTGAAAAGCGGCATAGGCGCTAGTTGGCGCTTAGCTGCAGAAGCCTACACGCAAACGGCAACAGACCGCTGATGGCAGTATCCCGACGAATCTGAGGTGATAGAATGGATGTAAGCTTTTCACGGGAAGGAGATTCCCTGGTGGTGATGATAGAGGGTGAAATTGACCATCATACGGCGTCCAGGGTGAGGGAGCGCATCGACAACAAGTTCCTGATGGAGCCGGTTAAGAATATGATTCTGGACCTGTCCCGTGTCACATTTATGGACAGCGCAGGAATAGGCCTGATCCTGGGCAGGATGAACAGGGTAACCAGTATAGGCGGCAAGGTGACGCTGAGAAAGCCTAAACCCGAGATCCAGAGGCTTCTCAGGATGTCAAAGCTTGAAGCGCTCGTTGACCATGATGCCTGATTTTCAGATGTATTGTGAGGTTTTGAGCCATGGAACCCATAAATAGGATGAGAACGGAATTCCTCAGCAAATCGGCTAATGAATCCTTCGCCAGAGTAGTGGCGGCATCTTTTGCGGCCCAGGTCGATCCTTCCATCGAGGTGCTGGCCGATATCCGGACGGCGGTATCGGAAGCCGTCACCAACGCCATCATCCACGGCTATGGGGATGAAGAAGGGATAGTGGTGATGACCTGCGTTTTGTATCCCGACTATATCGAAATCACCGTTGAGGATTTCGGTAAAGGGATAGAGGACGTGGAGAAGGCCAAAACGCCGCTGTACACAACCCGTACGGATCTGGAGAGGACCGGCATGGGATTCACGGTCATGGAAACCTTTATGGACAGCCTGGAAGTAGAATCCAAGCCGGGTCAGGGTACCAAGGTACGCATGACAAAGAAACTGAAATGCAGGTAGGCTTGTTATGGATTATAGCGATGAAAAAATCATCGAGTTCATAAAAAAAGCCCAGCAGGGAGACAAGGAAGCCCGCAGCGCCATCATTGACAATAACACCGGGCTGGTTTGGAGCGTCGTCCGCCGATTCAAGAACAGGAACGTGGAAATGGAAGATCTGTTTCAGATCGGCTGTATAGGCCTGATTAAAGCGGTAGACAAGTTTGATCCGTCCTTCAACGTCCGCTTTTCCACCTATGCGGTCCCCATGATCCTGGGCGAAATCCGGCGTTATTTCAGGGACGACGGGGCTATCAAGGTGAGCAGGAGCCTGAAGGAACTGTCACTGAAAGCCCGGGACGTAAGCGAAAAGCTTGAACAGGAACTGGGCAGGCCGCCCACTATCAATGAGCTGGCCAATGCGTTGGGAGAGGAAGCTGAAACCGTCGTTCATGCCATTGAAGCGTCCAGAACCCCCGAGTCCCTGTTCAGGGAATATGAGGATGACGATGGTTCTGAAAACAGGCTGATAGACCGCATTATCGCGGATCAGGCAAATGACGAGATCGACAGGGTGGAAAGGATCTCCCTATACAACGCCATTAAACAGCTGAGCACAAGGGATAAGCGGCTGATCTGGCTGCGCTACTATTGGGGGCAGACACAGCAGAACGTGGCCAAAAAGTTGGGCATATCCCAGGTGCAGGTATCCAGGCTGGAAAAGAAGATTCTGGATATGTTGAAAAGCAAACTGGAAGGATGAAAGAATGGGCGTTGCCGCGGCACAACGCCCATTTCTTGGTCCTGATGATATGTAAAAGCCTTGCTCGGCGCAGCCTACCTGATCTTCCTGGCTTCGAGATAATAGCGTTTTTCGTTGGCTTCTCCCATGGAGAAGGTTTTCCTCGGCAAAGCGCCGTCCAGGATAACGGTTTTGAAAAGCTCATTCTTATCCATGGGCGAAAGGAAGAATCCCATGTTGCCTTGCCGGCGGCCGAGCCTTTCCACCACGTCGCTGCCATGAACATAGTCTACTGCTGTTCCAGGATTCTCTCTGAGATAGATGTCGATAAAGCTTTGAAGCGTGGCCACATCCAGGTTGCCCAGAGGCTTTTCAACCACGAGATACCCGTCGGAGCTTTCTGAAACATAGCCGATCACATGGCTGCCCGGAAGGGCGGATGGCTTTTCGGATGTTGCATAGGCCATGCATCCCAGATCATTGTAATGACGGCAGAAGTCCTGGATGAACTTTTCTTTGTCAACCCGGAAGAGAATCCTGTGGATGGGCTCAAAAATCAGGCCTTTGTCATGCAGGTTCACCACTTCCACCAGGGCGAAGCGGGCAGGATGGCACTCCTTTTCAGTAGGGCTGAGTGTTGACTTGAGCTTTTCCCACCACGCCTTTGCCGTGGCAAGGGAATGGTTGCCGTCGCCCACGGCGAAAAGCAGAGGAGCCTGCTGACCGGACAAACCGTACTTTTCCGTAAACTTGCGAGGATCTGAAAGCTTAAGCAGCGCCTGGTAGATGTTTTCAATGCAGGATTCATCCCGGACAGCCCAACCCTTGATGCTTCCGCCATGTTTCATGAGCTGGAAATCATATACCATGGGGAAGTTGTCCCTCTGGGCAAACAAGGGTTCTATAACCGTTTCCTCCCTGTCGTCGATCAGGAGCAGCACATGGGGAAGCTCCAGGGGAGCGTTTTCACGGATCCGTATGCGGGGCGGTATCCTTTCCAGGATAGTGCCTTCAGTAGCCCGGATCAGGCTTTTGGAACCGGCGGAATAGTCATACCTTTCCAGATCCACCGCCAGGATAAGTCCGCGTCTTGATTTGCCGCCGGGGAAATGGCGTTCCACCAGGATGACGGTGTCTTCCATTTCTTCGAAAAGACCGTCACGGAGGTATTGCTCCATTTTGGCATGTATGGCTTTTATACGTTCAGCTTTGCTGTTTTCGTCGTCGGTTTCCAGATAGGCTTCGGGGAATATGAGCCATAGGGTGGAGGGATTGTCACCCACAAAAGCCTTCACATCTTCCCAGTAGCTTTGCTCCGAGGTGTATTGGTCGCAGGCAACGACCGACCATTTTGTCATGTCAACCATTTGGCTTTTTGGCAGCAGGACCGATGCCACCGACACGCCCACGTCGTTCTTAAGCTTCTCCGCCAAACGTCTGTTGATCATCTTTTGAAGCCTCCTATTTAAGATAGTCTGATTGTAAATGATATTGAAAAATATGTCAAACAAATAAAAGAATTCTCCATGGGATTTTTGGCATACTAGCAGGTAGGATAAAAATACTTCTGAATGAATGGAGGTATCAAGACATGAAGGTTGGATTCGGAGGCGGCGTTATTCTGGGCGCCCTGGTTGGTGCGGCCATTTCCCTGATGGCTGAGGAGAATTTCAACGTGAACCGTTCCATACGTGCAATGAGCCGTGCAGGCAGAAACATTTCAAGGAGCGCAGGACGCCTTGTATCGTCCATTTCAAGAATGATATAACACCATGATGTGACGGGGGCGAAGGGATTCGCTCCTTTAATTTTTGCTTTGATAAGCTCATGAGAACTGTTCTACTGTAATCGTTTCCGATGGTTCGCCAAGCTCCCCATGGCATGTGTGCTCAACAATCGGGATGCCATCTTGTTGGCGCCCAGGAACGGTATAAGGCTTAATGCTATCATCGGGTGTTTTCATTAAGTCTAGACAGGGTATCCTGGAACAGGTTTATTCCGGTATAATAAAGCTATATCGATTTGGAACGGTATGCCTTCTTCTTACACCAAAACTGTTCCACGGGTATGAGGAGCTTTTTTATGATAAAACGCAGGAATTTGTGTTTGTTTATTTTCGCAACATTGGTTCTTCTCACATCATGTGTTTCAGATGTGGAACCGGCCAATACATCCAGCTTGGACGCAACCGGAAATGTATCCGCATCGCATGCCGTACCTTCTCAAGCCGATGAAACCTGCACAATTTCTACACCTGTTGCGACATCTGCACCTGACGCAGCATCCGCCCCCATCGCAACAGATACCGTTAAGGCAAAATCTACACCCGGTGCAATATCCATGCCTGGTGAAGCATCTGCCCCCGAGACGCCATCTTCGCCTGGGTTGCCACCCGAGAATGACATGGCGCTCGCACCAGACCCTACATCTTCATTCGGGACGACATCGGAGAAAACTGCGGATACTGAATCCTATCCTGATCCGGCAGACCGGTATACCCTTCCGGACGGGTTCGTGTATGTAACGGATGTCATCCCGACCGCGCAGCTCGAAATCCGGTATTGCAGCGAGGATAATTTTGTCGGTACGGTTATAGACGGTTACGAAGCGCCAAAGGCCATACTCACCGAGGAGGCAGCCCGGGCTTTGAAGAAAGCGGCGTACATATTATACGAAAAAGGCTATTACATTAAAATCTTTGATGCATACCGTCCGCAGCGGGCTGTCAATCATTTCATACGCTGGGCCCAGGATCCGAACGATACCAGGATGAAGGAAAAATACTATCCGGACGTGGACAAGGCCGATTTGTTCAGGCTGAGTTACCTGGCAAAACGATCAGGCCATTCAAGGGGCAGCACAGTCGATCTGACGCTGGTGGACGTCTCAACGGGTGAAGAAGTTGATATGGGCAGCGGTTTTGATTTCCTGGGAGAGATCTCGCATCATGGCTCCCCATTGATTACGCCCGAGCAGGAGAAAAACCGGAACATCCTTAAGGATGCCATGGTCGAGGCCGGGTTTAAACCTCACCCAAAGGAATGGTGGCATTACGGGCTCATTGATGAATCTTATCCGGATACCTATTTTGATTTTCCGGTAAGGTAATGGGAAGCGGCATGGGGAAACAGCGACAGACCAGGAACTGCTGTTCCCGGATCACACCCTTAATGAAAAATCCATTATGGATATGTATCTCCTGCAGATTCAAGGATTCCGGCGTTTGACAGGATACCGACGTTCTCTCCCAGAGCGTCAAATTCGTATCTTTCATCATTACCGCTAACCGGTGTTAATCCACGGATTCCATTTTCATCTGTCAAGGAGGGGAAAAGGCCGAATATAAAGTTACCGTTGTCCGGCTAATGGCCGGTATGGCTTGACGCTGCCGAGGTGCATTGGATATACTAAACTGGAGTCTAACACGGTACATTATGGTACATGATAATCATACATCCTGCGGAAAATGGCATGGTCTGCCTCAAGCCCGGATTTTCTTCGGTGCAGGGGAGAACCTGCCATGTTTATGCTGAAAGAGGTAGAGAACACATGCGCAAATATGGAATGAACGAACTCAGAGAAATGTATCTGTCCTTCTTTGAAAGCAAGGGACATCTGCGGCTTCCAAGCTTTTCGCTGGTGCCCGTGAACGACCCCAGCATCCTGCTGATCAATGCGGGAATGACGCCTCTGAAGCCGTATTTTTCAGGGTTGGAAAAACCCCCGAGCAAGCGGGTGACCACATGTCAGAAATGCATACGCACGCCGGATATAGAGAATGTGGGAAAGACCTCCCGGCACGCGACCTTCTTCGAGATGCTGGGCAATTTCTCCTTCGGTGATTATTTCAAAAAAGAAGCCATTCCGTGGGCATGGGAATTCATGACCAAGGTTCTCGAGATTCCGGAAGAGCGTTTGTTTGTATCCGTTTATGAGGAAGACGACGAAGCTTACGATATATGGCACAAGGACGTGGGACTTCCGCCTGAAAAGATCTTCCGTATGGGCAAGAAGGATAATTTCTGGGAACATGGAACAGGCCCGTGCGGTCCGTGCTCCGAGATCTATTTCGATCGCGGTCCGGACAAGGGATGCGGCAAGCCCGATTGTACGGTGGGTTGCGACTGCGACCGCTTCATAGAGGTATGGAACAATGTGTTTACCCAGTTTGACCGTCAGGAAGATGGTACCTATTTGCCACTGAAGAACAAGAACATCGACACGGGCATGGGCCTTGAGCGCCTGGCCTGCGTCATGCAGGGCGTGGACAGCATTTTTGAAGTGGACGCCATTCGCGCAATCCTGGATAAGGTCTGCGCCAAAGCAGGGGTTGAATATGGAAAGGAATACAAGAAGGATGTTTCCATCCGCGTGATCACCGACCATGCCAGAAGCGTGACCATGATGGTATCCGACGGTATCCTTCCTTCCAATGAAGGACGCGGATACGTGCTCCGCAGGCTCCTGCGCCGCGCGGCACGCCATGGGCGCCTTCTGGGCATCAACGATCTGTTCATGGCCGACATAGCCGACAAAGTCATTGAGTGCTTCGGCGACGCTTATCCGAATCTCAGGGAGAAGCAGGATTACATCAAGAAGGTCATCAGCATGGAAGAGGAGCGTTTCTATGCCACCATTGACCAGGGAACCAGCATCCTGGAAGGCTATATGGAGCAGGTTAAGCGCGACGGCTCCAATATACTGACCGGCGAGATGGTGTTCAAGCTCCATGATACCTATGGATTCCCGCTGGATCTGACCCGCGAGATCGCGTCTGAAAAAGGAATTGCCATCGACGAAGAGGGATTCCATAAGGAAATGGCCAAGCAGAAGGAAAAGGCCCGTGAAGCCCACAAGAGCCGCGAGGGCTCGGCATGGGAGAAGGACCTGTTTGCCGGTACCGAAAACAATGTGCCCACAAGGTTTGTGGGATATGAGGAATATGCATGCGACGCCAAAATTCTGTACATCATTATGGATGATGCCCTGGTCGAATCAGCCCAGCAGGATGACCAGGTCACCGTCGTGCTGGACAAGACTCCGTTCTATGCGGAAAGCGGCGGCCAGGTAGGCGATACGGGCATCATCTCCAACGATCGCTTCAGAATGGAGGTTACCTCCTGCCGCAAGACCACCGACGACAAGTATCTCCACACCGGCAAGGTGATTTCGGGAAGCGCCATGGTAGGTGATACGGTCCATGCGGCCATAGACGTTGAGAAGCGTATGGCGACAGCAAGGAACCACACGGCAACCCATTTGCTCCACAAGGCATTGAAGAATGTGCTCGGCGATCATGTCAATCAGGCAGGCTCCCTTGTTACGCCTGAAAGGCTCCGTTTTGACTTCACCCACTTCTCCGCCATTGAACCGGAGCAACTGGACAGGATTGAGAAGGAAATCAACGAGAAAATCCTTGAAAACATACCGGTAACCGTGGCGGAAATGCCGGTGGAAGAGGCCAAAAAGACAGGTGCCATGGCATTGTTCGGTGAAAAATACAAGGATGTGGTACGTGTCGTTTCGATAGGTTCCTACAGCAAGGAGTTCTGCGGCGGCACGCATCTTAAGTACACTGGCCAGGCCGGACTCTTCAAGATTTTAAGCGAAAGCGGTATTTCGGCAGGTGTGAGGAGAATCGAGGCGCTGACCGGGTTCAATGCCCTCGCGTATTTCAAGCATCGCGAGGATATGCTGAAAAAGGCGGCGGATGCGGCGAAATCCACACCCGAGGAACTGCAGCACAAGATTGAGAACTTGTCCGACGAGATCAAACAGTTGAAAAAGGAAATCGAACAGTTGAACAACAAGATGCTCAAGAGCTCCCTCGACAGCATCATTGCCGATGCGCAGGATGTGAAGGGACTCAAGATTGTTGCGGCCAGGATGGGGGATATGGACATGAACGCCCTCCGGAACGCTTCGGACTCCATACGGGACAAGCTGGGTTCCGGAATCGTCATTCTCGTATCCTGTAAGGATGAAAAGGTCAATCTCATCGTTTCAGCCACCCAGGATGCGGTGTCCCGCGGCATCCATTGCGGCCAGATCATCAAAGAAGCCGCTGCGGCATGCGGCGGCGGTGGCGGCGGGCGTCCCGACATGGCCCAGGCCGGCGGCAAGAATCCCGCTGGCATGGATGAGGCGCTTAAGATTGCCCGTCAGAAAGCCGCGGATATGATAAAATAGGTTAACAGAAGAATCTAACCAAGCATACCGGATAAGGAGTGATCCAGATGGCAGAGAACTGCATTTTCTGCAAAATCATCAAGGGGGATATTCCTTCAACTAAGGTATATGAGGATGACCATGTCCTGGCTTTCAAGGATATCCATCCTGCGGCGCCGGTCCATGTCCTGGTTGTGCCAAAGCAGCATATTGAAAGCCTTGAGGCCCTGGATGAAGGAAATATCCAGGCAATAGTGCCTGTTCACAAGGCCATAAAAAAGGTGGCGGAGATAACCGGCGTTAAGGATAAGGGTTATCGCGTGATCGTCAATTGCGGTTCCGATGCCGGACAGACCGTCATGCATCTGCATTACCATGTCCTTGGCGGCATTAAGATGGGTGAAAAGATACTCTGATCGGTTATACCCGTGATAGACCGGGACCTTTGCATCCATGGCCGGTCGGCGGAACACCTGTTTATACATGATGGAAGATGACGAAGGATGCTGAATAAATGCACATGCTCGGAAAAATATGTTGACGCTGTTTATAGCGCTATTATATAATATAATACGTGCTGTTACTTGGTATTTACCATTCGTCTGAACGGATAAATCCCCCGGCACGGCTACGTCGTAACAGAGGGGAGGGATAGATGTGTCTGAAGTCAAGGTTAAAGAGAACGAAACCCTCGACAGTGCGCTGAGAAGGTTTAAGAGGCAGTGTGCTAAAGCAGGTGTTCTCGCCGAAGTCAGAAAAAGAGAACACTATGTGAAGCCCAGTGTAAGGCGTAAGAAGAAGTCTGAAGCTGCGAGGAAGAGAAAGTCGAAGTAAGGAGGGACAAACGTTATGTCCCTGAAAGAAAGGCTTTTAAATGATCTGAAAGATGCGATGAAGGCGAAGGACATTGTCAGGAAGGATACTATCCAACTGATACGTTCCGCCATTCTTCAGGTCGAAAAGGATAAGCAAGTCGTCCTTGGCGATGACGAGATATCCGAAATCCTTGCCCGAGAGCTCAAGAACAGACGAGACGCATTATCCGAAATAGAAAAAAGCGGGCGAGCCGACATAAAAGAGAAGGCCGAAAGGGAAATCGAAATCATCCTTGAGTACATGCCCAGGCAATTGTCCAGGGATGAACTGGAGGCCATTATCAGGGAGACCATAGCCGAAACTGGTGCGCTTTCACTGAAGGATATGGGCAAGGTCATGAAAGCAGTCATGCCGAAGGTGAAAGGCAAAGCGGACGGCAGCGTTGTCAACGAAATAGTAAAAAGCTTATTGGGATAAAAATCAGGCTGGCCTAAACGAAGCCCGGAGTTTAAACGACTTCGGGCTTTTCAGCATTATAAAAGGTTCTGCTTCTGCTTTTTTCTTTGAAAACTGGCACAAAAGCGCTATAACTGGGAGACAAAAGATGGAAAGCTTGTATACAGGGAGCTTAAGGCGTTGGATCATCGAAGACGGTAATGGGGAAAGTTTTTACGGCGGTGAACAATATCCGGCTTTTTTCAAACATCTGCTCTGCCAGCGAGGTGTGACATCCCCGGAAGATGCGGAGCGTTATTTGGCGCCGGACATCCGGCACCTGCATGATCCTTTCCTGATGAAGGGAATGGAACGGGCGGCTGCACGAGTTGTCCGGGCCATCGAACGGAAGGAATCGGTGCTGGTTTATGGTGATTACGACGTGGACGGCGTTTCGGCCACGGCCATACTGGTCCGTTTCTTGAGAAGTGTCGGATTGAACACGGATTTCTACATTCCGGACAGGGTGGAAGAAGGATACGGTATTTCAGATGCCTCGGTGGATGTGGTTTGCTCATCCGGGTTCGATCTGATGATCACGGTGGACTGCGGCATCACGGCACGGGAACAGACGGATGCCATTTATGAACGCTGTCTTGCAGGCGGAAAGCCACTGGATATCATTGTTACCGACCATCACCAATGCCAGGAGGATTTGCTTCCCCAGGTGTATGCCATCGTCAATCCCCATTTGCCGGACTGTACCTATCCTTTCAAATATCTTTGCGGTGCCGGCATTGCTTTGAAACTGGTCCAGGCCGTGGGTATCCTCACAGGAAAGCCTGATGCCTATAAAAGCTATCTGGATCTGGCGGCACTGGCGACCATCGCCGATATCGTCGATCTGAGGGACGAGAACCGTGTGATAGCGAGGCTTGGCATTGAGAAGATGAACGGGGACTGCTGCCTTGGCATAAAAGCCTTGGCGGAATCTGCCGGCATTTCTTTGGGAACCATTGACTCGAGACGGGTTGCGTTTATGCTGGCTCCTCGTGTGAATGCCGCCGGCAGGATGGGGGATGCCAAAAGGGCAGTCAACCTGTTCATCACCGGGGATCCGGTTGAAGCCAGGTCCATAGCGGAGGAACTTAACCGTAATAACAGCCTTCGCCAGGAAGTGCAGGACGCTATCTTCAGTCAGGCGGTAAAGATGATTGAGGCGGAAGAAGGCTATCAGAATAACAGGGTCACAGTGGCCTGGGGAGAGGGATGGCACCATGGCGTTGTGGGAATTGTGGCCTCCAAGCTGGTAGACCGCTACCATAAACCCGCCTTTGTTTTTTCGGTGGAGAACGGGATGGCTGTGGGGTCCGGAAGAAGCATTCCCGGGTACAACCTTTTCCAGTGCATGGCGTCCCAGAGCGATTTGCTGATCAAGTTCGGTGGCCACGAACTGGCGGGCGGCCTGACAATGGCGGCAGAAAATATCCAGGCTTTCAAGGAAGGCGTCAACAGGCATGCGCTGGAAAACATGACCGAGGAAATGACGGAACCTTCCATACATATCCATTCCGTCCTGGAACCAGGGGATATCACCCTGGAAAACGCCAGACGGGTGAGCCTTCTGGAGCCGTTCGGCCAGGGAAATCCCGTGCCGGTGTTTCTTGTTAATGGTGTGGCGATTACCAACAAGTGCCGAATTGGGGACGGAAAGCACCTTAAACTGCGGTTTAACGCCGGGCGCGGCACAGTGGACGCCGTTTTCTTTGGACAAGGCGAACTGGAAAAATACATACGCATCGGCGACAGGATGGATATCGTTTTCAACCTGGCTATCAATGTCTGGCAGGGTGCGGAGTACCTGCAGGTCCGCATACTGGATATGCGCATGGATGAGGCGACCGTGGCAAGAAACCGGTTCCTCATGGAAGCAGCCCGGCGTTTCGAATCACTTGATTGTGATTATGATTGGCTTTATAATGGGATCAATAATCATCTGGTGAAAGCTGACGATATTACTATCCAGAGGGATGATCTTGCCGCGGTTTATCGCTATGTGACGAAAAACGCCATCGAGAGGATGGACGTAACGGATCTGTTCTGGCATGCCAGGCAGATTGCCGATGAATCCGGCCGCAGGATCAATTATTACAAATTGCTGCTTTCGCTATTGATTTTCGATGAACTGCAGCTAATGGATTTTTCCATCCAGGAGGACAGCAGCTATCGGCTCAGGCGATATGAGAACACCGGCAAGGTTAATCTGGAAGATTCAGAGCTGTTTTCTTACCTGCAGGAGAATACCAGGTTGTGCGGGTAGAAAAAAGCCGATATTATGCATGGCAAATTGCAAAGGTATTGTATAGAATGATTCAGAGGGTTGCAAAGTTTAGGGTTGAAGGGCATCGGTATGGATCAATTTGAAAAGCTAAAGGAACTTATAACTCAATATAATCCGGAAGCCAATTTAGAATTGATCAGCAAGGCCTATGAAATTTCCAAGGAGGCGCACAAGGGACAGGAAAGAGTTTCCGGCGATCCTTACATCATTCATCCGCTGGAAGTTGGTATCATTCTTGCTGAACTGGAGATGGATACAACCACCATCGCTGCGGGTATTCTCCATGATACGGTTGAGGATACCATCGTGAGCATCGATCGTATCCGGGAAGAGTTCGGGCAGGAAGTGGCCAACTTGGTGGATGGTGTGACCAAGCTGACGAAACTTCCTTATACCACCAAGCAGGAAGTTCAGGCCGAAAACTTCAGAAAAATGTTCCTGGCCATGGCCAAGGATATCCGCGTGATCATCATCAAGTTGGCCGACAGGCTGCACAACATGAGAACGCTGAAATTCATGTCCAAGGAAAAGCAGCAGCAGAAAGCCCGGGAAACCCTTGAGATCTATGCGCCGCTTGCGCATCGCCTTGGTATCCATAAGATTAAATGGGAGCTTGAAGACCTGAGCTTCCGCTATCTTGACGAGAAAAACTACTACGATTTGGCCGAGAAGATTGCCAAAAAGCGCCGTGAGCGCGAGGAATACATCCATAACATCATCGAGATCGTCCGCAAGAAAACCGAGGAGATGGGCATTGCCGCCGAGATTGAAGGCCGTGCCAAACACCTGTACAGCATATACAGAAAGATGACCACCCAGAACAAGACCCTGGAGCAGATCTATGACCTATTCGCCATCAGACTCATCGTGGATACGGTAAAGGATTGTTACTCCGCCCTGGGGCTTATCCATGAGCTGTTCAAGCCCATGCCTGGCCGGTTCAAGGACTATATCTCCATGCCCAAGCCCAACATGTACCAATCCCTCCACTCAACGGTCATCGGACCCGAGGGCATACCCTTTGAGGTCCAGATCCGGACCCATGAAATGCATCGTGTGGCGGAAGTCGGTATCGCAGCCCACTGGCAGTATAAAGAGGGTGCAAAAAATGAGGACAAATCCTTTGTGGAGAAACTTTCCTGGCTTCGTCAGATTCTCGACTGGCAGAAGGATGCCCGCGATCCCGACGAGTTCATGGAAAACCTCAAGATCGATCTGTTCACCGACGAGGTGTTTGTCTTCACGCCCAAGGGCGACGTGAAGAGCCTTAAAGCCGGCTCAAACCCCATCGACTTTGCTTATTCCATCCATAGCGCCATCGGCAATAAGATGGTTGGCGCAAAGGTCAACGGGCGTATCGTCAACCTGGACTACGAGCTCAAGAATGGCGATATTGTTGAGATCATCACTTCCTCCGCCAGCAACGGTCCCAGCAGGGACTGGCTGAAGATCGTTAAAACCTCCCAGGCCCGCAACAAGATCAACCAATGGTTCAAGAAAGAAAAACGCGAAGAGAACATTGAGCAGGGCAGGGAGATATTCGAGAAAGAGGTTAAAAAGAGCGGCCTGACCATGACCCAGGCCCTGAAGACTGAGTTCCTCGATCCCGTACTGAAACGGTATGGGTTCCACAATGTCGAAGATCTCTATGCGGCCATCGCCCTTGGCGCGATTACGGCTTCCAAGGTTGTAACCAGGCTGAGAGAAGTATACAGGCAGAGCTTGCCTCCCGAAGAGCAGACCCAGATGCTGCTCAAGCAAATTGAGAAAGAAAACAAGAAAAAGGCCAAACGGGCGCCGGAAAGCGGTGTGGTTGTCAAGGGAATCGACAACTGCCTGGTCAGGCTGTCCCGATGTTGTAACCCGGTTCCCGGGGACGAGATTATTGGCTATATCACCCGTGGCCGTGGCGTTTCTGTCCACAGGAAGGATTGTCCCAATGTCCGCAACAACCTGGTGGACGGGGATGCACGCCTGATTGAAGTTTACTGGTACAACAGCGTGTCGCCCAATGTTTCCTATCTTGCGGAAATCACTCTGAAAGCACATGACAGGCCGGGACTCCTTGTGGATATCACCAATAACATCGGTGAATCAAGAATTCCGCTGCGTGCCCTGAATGCCCGTACCAGCAAGGATTTCTCCGTAGTCATGCACATGACGCTTGAAATCAATAATGCCGAGCAGTTGGATCGGATCATTGCCAAGATCAGCAAGATACGCGATGTGTTTGAAATTTCCAGGAATAAGTAGGATGCCTGTCAACACCGGCATGTGGCCCGTCGGGCTGAACGCATGCCATATGGCAGGGTTTTTTATATGATGCAGTTTACTGGACATATTTAAAATAGACGCCATCGGCAGACAATCGACGATTGAGGCGATTTTTCAGATTTGTCCTGGGCAACATCATACAGGAAGTAGAACGATGCGGCTTGACGGACGGAAGGTTTGGAAGGCCGTATTTCATGAAGGAAAGGAATTTGCTATGAGAGCAGTTGTGCAGCGGGTGAGCCGCGCTGAAGTCAGAGTGGACCAGAAGACGGTGGGCAAAATAGGGAAAGGCATCCTGGTTCTTTTGGGTATCGGCCAGGACGACGGGGATCAGGATTTGCAGTGGCTGGCAGACAAGGTGATGAACCTGAGAATATTTGAAGATGAAAATGATAAAATGAATCTGTCGGTGCTGGACGTGGGCGGACAGGTTCTGGTGGTGTCCCAGTTCACCTTATACGGCGACTGCAGGAAAGGAAAGCGCCCCAGCTATTCTTCGGCCGCCGCGCCACAGGATGCGGAGAAGCTTTATGAAGACTTTGTGAGTTTTATTGAGGAAAAATACGGCATAAAGGTTGAAACGGGCGTTTTCCAGGCCATGATGGAAGTTGAACTGGTGAATGACGGGCCTGTGACTCTGCTTTTGGACAGTAAAAAAACATTCTAACCGAATGGAAAGGGAATGGATATGGCGTTTTATGTTCTGCCTTACGGCATTTTTGAGTCCAATACCTACATTATATCCGATGACAGCAGTAAAGCGTGTGTCGTGATCGACTGCGGCGTGGAGCCGGAAAAGATCCTGGATATGGTCGGGCGCAACGGGCTTTCGGTGAAATACATTATTCTTACCCATGGACACTTCGACCATATCTACCATGTGAAAAACCTGAAGGAGAAAACGGGCGCGCAGGTCTGCATTCATGAGGCCGAGCTGAACCTGTATCAGAATCCCATGCTGAACGGGTCCAGGATGTTCGGCGCCGGAAGGGACGTTGAGACTGTTGCACCCGATATCCTGCTCAAGGATGGGCAAAAGCTTCAGGCAGGCGATATGACCCTTGAGATCATCCATACGCCCGGCCATTCGCCAGGTTCCATCTGTATTTTGTGTGATAATATGCTCTTTTCAGGGGATACCCTCTTTCAACTGTCCATAGGCAGGACCGATTTCCCGGGAGGAGATCCGGAAGCCATGGAAACTTCCCTCCACAATAAGCTTTTTACCCTGGATGAAAGCATTGTGGTGTACCCTGGTCATGGGCCGAAGACCACTATAGGTTACGAAAAGGAGAACAACCCCTATGCCTGACGGAAGGCTGTATGTCCTGATCCGGGGCATCGATATGGCCTACGATGCCAGGGTGCTGCTGGGGCTGTTCCACGATCGGGATAAGATCATCGTCATGGACGAGGACAGCGTTTCTTCGTTTGATGCGGGCAGCATGCTGATCACCCTCGAAAGAAAAGATTTAGGCGGCGGGTTTTCTGCTGAAGCCGCTTTTTATGATGCCATCAATGGACCGGATGATCTTTCTGCCGTCCTGGACGGATGCCGGAAACCGGATCTCCAGGCCACCATGAAAATATCGTGGGAAGAAATGGAGCGTCCCGGCGGGCGCCTTTTGCGCAACGGCAAGATCATCTGCGGAACGGTGCTTTACCGTGTCTTACAAAGGGCGTTCCAGAAAGACCTGCCTTATGGCTCACTGACGGGTGTGCGCCCGGTCAAACTGGCCGCCATATGCCTTGAGGATGGCATGGACGAAGAGCAGACCGTTGAATTGCTCCGGGAAGTTACGGGCATCAGCAGGGAGAAGGCGCAGCTGCTGTTTGAGGTAGCCTGCCAGGAACGCAGCTACATGGATGGGGATGCATCAGCGGTAAACCTGTATATCGGCATACCGTTCTGTGCCAGCCGCTGCCTGTATTGCTCGTTTACCTCATATCCCATCGATCGCCTGGCTTACCTTGTGGAACCTTATCTTGACGCTTTGGATAAAGAAATGGCCTTTGGCGCCCGGTGGATCAGGGAGAATCATCTTAAAATCAATTCCCTGTACATCGGAGGCGGAACCCCCACCGCGCTTCCGGAAAAAGACTTTGCACGGTTGTTATCCATGGTGCAGGATTATTTCGGGCAGGCCAGGGAATTCACCGTTGAAGCCGGCCGGCCGGATACCATTAACATGGAAAAACTGCGCATCATCAAAGACAGCGGCGCAACCCGCATCAGCATCAACCCCCAGTCCATGAACGATGAAACCTTAAGGCTGATTGGCAGGAACCACACGCCGGAAGATATTACAGAGAAGTTCCATATTGCACGGGAAATGGGCTTTGACAACATCAACATGGATATCATTGCCGGCCTTCCGGGTGAAGACCTGGATATGTTCAGGCAAACCCTGAACCGGATTGAGGAATTGCGTCCCGACAGCCTGACGGTTCACACCATGGCCATCAAGCGGGCATCCAGGCTGCATCAAACTGTTGATGAATATGCTTCCGCTCCGGATGAGGTGGTGGACCAGATGATTGAGGAGGCCCGTCAATCCGCAAGGCGAATGGGTATGAAGCCTTACTACCTTTACAGGCAGAAGAACATGCTGGCTAACCTGGAGAACACGGGCTATGCCGTTCCCGGAAAAGGGTGCCGCTACAACGTGGAAACCATGGTGGAACGGCAGAGCATCCTTGCTTTCGGCGCAGGCGCAATCACCAAGATCGTGATCCCGTCGGAAAACCGCATCGAGCGTACCGATAATGTGAAGGAAGTTGCTCAGTATATCGAGCGGATTGAGGAAATGATAATGCGCAAGAAGAAGTTGTTCGCTGAGACGGTCTGTTGAACCACCGATAAAACAGTGTCTGTATTTAGCTGTTATTATTTCTATTTCTTTAATGCCTTTTTGAAACAGGGTAGTATCATCAAGTTATTTCATCAAAAGATGATTTATGCATGTCCGAGCGTTCTTTTATATGTTTGCATAAATATACATAAAAAAATAGTAAAATTTTAGCTCAAGTATAATATTGCTATTTTACTGATATATCGGTATAATTTAAGCTTGTCTGCATTGCGTTTAACAGAATTATCAAATATTTCTTAATGCTATTCGGATCTCATGCTTATAATCAGGAAAGGGTGGTTCAATTATCATGAAAAGAAGGCTGACGCTGGTATTAGCAATGCTCCTTTGTGCATCCATGCTGTTTGGATGCAGTGTTGCCAGGCATTCTGCCGATGCTGACACAGCAAAACAGCAGGAACAGGATCTGCGTGAAGAATCGACTGACAACATCGACACAGAAGAGAAGTCCGATTCGGAACAGGATGATCAGAAAAATGACCAGAAGTCTGCTTCCGAAGATAAGAAAGAATCCGATTCCAAATCCGAATCTCAATCAGAATCGAATAAAGATAAAAAAAGCTCATCCGATAATGAAATGGGAACGAAGGAAAACCCTGTTCCTATGGGAAGAAAATTTACATGGTCAGGGATTTATGATACCTATTATAACTATGAATATACCTTTTCATTGACGGTTAATGATGCAAAACCCATCACTCGTGAAGAACTTGAAGAAATGGATTTGCAGGTAGATGAGGATGTCAGATTTGAATACAGAATTCTCGATATCAAAGTTACCGCTGACATAAAACTTCTGGACTGCGAAGAAGGCGATGTGTATTTATCAGCCATTTTCCCGAGTTTTGTCGGATCGAAATCCATTGAAGGAGATTTCATTATAGGCTATTGTGATTACGGGTTTGAAGGCTCATTTAGAAAGAGACTGTCAGATGAAGTGGAGTTTACCAAGATAAAGATTGGTGAATCGGGTTCATACTCAGTAGATGGAAAGATTATCATACCGGTCTACAAAGGAAAAACCAATTATTTAATAGTGCGCAATGATACAACCAAAGAAGATATTTATTTATGCATTGAATAATCAGTAAATGATTTGTAGTAAAGCACTTGGCGATCGGTCAAGTGCTTTTTTCTTGTGCTTCCAGCATGGGCGCAATCTAACGGATGGAAGACCCGAACACGCCCTGGTAGTGGGAAGTGTATAGCTTAAGACAAGGGTGTCCATTCACGAGGTGAAATCTGAAGCTTAAGGGAGAAATCCGGGAAGTGACAGGACTCAGCAATATGATGAGTATCGAAACAGGAAGATCAGACTCCAATCAAATCATCAGAGGATGGATCAACGACTTCAAATTGGCAGACATAAAAAACCTCATGGAAAGCCTGGATGAATGGACATACCGAATCAGGATGGTAACCTGGAAACGATGGAAACAGGTACGGACACGTCGTGCAGCTGTGGATAAAGAGAGTGCATGGATATGGGCGAACACAAATCTACCGGGTGTCCAAGCGTGAATCAGGTAAAATGCAGGAAGAATTTGTAAATAACATATCAGCAGATGAATTATTCCAAGGCATATCGGATATATGTGCTGAAGGTCTAATCGGAAAGGATCAACATGAAGAATATGCGCTTGTATATAAGGGGTTTGGTCGTTATGACGTTAAGGACGCAGAAAACTATAATAGATGGAAATGGAAAAGTAAATAAGATATCATCAGACGATCTACCCAACACCGGATATGCAATGATTCTATATTATTTAGATAAAGATACAGATGGAGGTATGAAATCCGATAAGATTAAACTATATTTTATCCTAAATTAAGAAATTTCACCCAAAATAGCTAGAGTGATATAATTTACAGTGGAATAGGGGTTGTCACGATATTAGTGTAAACCTCTATTACGGTATAGAATAGAAACACTGGCGATCTGCTCGATGGCCCGGAATGGACAGGAGGATTTTCGGAAATGAAGAAGAGATGGACCATCAGATCAAAGGTTTCCATATTGCCTTGGAGCTGACATCATTGATTGGCTAGTTGCGGGTTTTATAGGTTATTGGAAAATTGCTTATGGTGATAGTTGAAAAAATTGGGCGATGGTGTTACATTTATTCTAATAAAAGCAATAAGGAGACAGCGTATGAATAATGTTACTGGCCGCTGTGTCTGCGGTTCGGTTGAAATCATGATCAAGGAATACGGCAACTTCGTTTATACCTGCCATTGTGACACGTGCCGCAGGTTAAATGCCGGACCTGTTCTTGCTGTTGATCCCGGACCGAAAGAAAATATTGAATTCAAGCGTGGTAAAGAAGCAATAACGATTTATCATGACGAGGATGTGGAACGCGGCTTCTGCTCATTTTGCGGAACCTATCTGTTTTGGCACAACCCTGAGAAAAACCACTACTGCATGAACGCCGAGTTGTTTGATGAAATCATAAAGGAAGCTGCTTTTAGCCTGGAATTGTTCTATGACATGAAGCCGGCTTACTATGCTTTTGCTGGGGAGCGCAAAAAGTTGGACAGGCACTTTAATGAAATAAAAAGTGATAAGTGATACTGATTACCCAGGCAGCATAATTCATGCTGCCTGGTACTATAAAAGAATCCTTATGAATGATAATCCCGGTAAATAAGGGGGCAGAAATATAAGGAGGCCTTGCATATGCCCTATGCAATAGAAATGTTTTTTGATAAGAATAGTGACGCATACATAAGGCAAATATGGCGTACTTTAAAAGAGAGAATAGAACGTATCTGTAAACCAACGGCGGTATTGAGCACAAAAAGAGCGGTGTTGAGACAATCGGAGGCTTTCACATGAAAAGAGTCCTTTATTTGCTTTTTCTAATGATTATTACGGTGGTATTGAGTGGGTGTGCAAACAATACACATTCCTCCAACCAGGTGTTGTTACTTCAGGAACAGCTCAATCAATATATTAAGGATAATGAAGCATTAAAACAGGAAATTGCAGACCTGAAAGAGAAGCTGGCCGAGTATGAAGCTATATTGAATGAGAAACCCGTGAGGATGGAGCGCGCTGGCGGCCTTTTATATCTATCAGTCTCCGATAAAGAAAAGATTCGGTTTGTAAGAAATAAAAAGGATTTAAAGGCACTGCCTTTTGATGACGCTCCCAGTATAAATTCCATAGAAGAAAATAACTTGGTCTATGTATATGATAAAGTGTCCAACACAGGGAATTATGATGATAGCGAATCCCTCTGGTACTATGTCTCGATACCTGTTTACGACACACCGATGAACAATAAGGGATGGGTAAAATGCCAGGATACAGAGGCGTATAATCAAGATAATCAAAAACTTGTGCTAGGTGATGTCAGTATACGAATTGGTGCTAAGTACACTGAATCAGCAGATTTGCCTGAACCAAATGACGCCTCGCAATGGAAAATATGCGAAGAGCAGATAAGCGGAAGAATTACCAGAGAGCAAAACGGATATGTATACATAGAAGGAGCCGGAGGATGTGTCTACTGGGTTAATAAGGATGACGTTGTTTATCCGCCTATTCCATGATTGATAATTTGCTTTACTTATTATAAATATATGGCATATGAAGGTTACTTCGAAATGGAGGTAGAGATACCTTTTGTTGTTCTGGAAAAATACGAGAGTGAACTTTAAGAAAGCAAAAATTTGATGCAATTATACGTCCGACAAATGATCTAAATATCATTAATAGGCGATATTGGGATGATGGCAATGGGAAAGCGATTGGTACTGAAAAAAGCTGTACTATCCCTGTTATTCACGTTTATCCTGATATTTTCTGCATGTACAGTTCAAATGCCACAAGGGTATCAGTCTTCATCCGGAGATGAAAACGAAACACTTACGGAAACTGAAGAGAAATCAGCAGCATTGGAAGAAACGACAGAATCGTCTGAATCTGCTGAGCCGACTGATGACGAGACCGCTCTTCAAAACGAGAGTGAAGCTGAAGTTTTCCTGGTACCGGACACCCTCCCTGAAGTCGCTGAAGATTACCAGTTTACCGGATCATATGATATTGCGTGCAACGGCAAACTTTATCTTCTTGTTGGCGTTATGGACGATGATATGCCGCATCCGTTTATTGACTGGCGACTCATACAACCGGATAACCTTAAGGCTAGGAAGGATTTTGTTGTAAAAGCTCCGGTGATCTTTGGCTTTGACGATGAATTATACACTTGGGAGGGGTTCCCGGATATACCTTACATCTATGACTTAGTCCTGTCATTGGATATGAGCAAATACATGATGGATCATGAGATTTTTAATTCTGAAACCGGAAGCAAAATGAAAAGCATCAATCATTCTGTTAAAGCCATCAGTCATGATCTGTCAAAGTGTGTTGTTGAGATAGAAATAGGGGATTGGAAAAACAGAATATATGAGTATTATCTCTTGGATTTGGAGAATGAGCAAATAACGGATATAGGCTTAAGGCCAAGCAGAAACTTTCTTTACAATGTGTTGTTTTCGCCCGATGACAGCAAATTTTGTTTTAAAAAAGCCGCATGTCCAGTGTGCCAATAGACATCCGCAATACATGGCATACAGGCATTACTATGAAGAAGTGCTTCGGACGGAATTTATGAAAAAAGGCGGCATTATCAAAAGAAAAACACCGCACTACATGGTGGTCGAGCATAGTCCATGGCTGAGTACCTGGCATGATAACAGCGATTTTATCCGGATCCCCATAGAGGAATTCGATGCAAGAACCATATCCTTTACATATGGGGATTCACACCCTGTGTTCAGTCCATGGCCAAATCCAATGGACGGGAAGGAATACCGCAGAAAACTGTATACCTATGATGAGATATTGAAAATCATTGACAAATACGGATTGCCGCAGGATTGGAATGATGACGGAAGGTTCGGGCCTGAACGTTATATCGAGGCGCATGTCTGGAGCGATGAAACGATAGAAAAATATATCAAGAATTATCACTGTCCATGAAAATCTATATCGGCCTGGCCATCCTTTACGCGGTGAATGAGTGATAGTGCGAGGATTGTATACTGGTTTATGATTATACACCTCCTTCCATAGGTTTAGGTGCCAAAGGACGGATTGAGTATTCAAATAGGCAAATATCGAATGGTGGATGGTACATATGAAAGAATTTAAACATTCAAGATGGGCAGAGCATATCATCTCACAACAAAAAGATGATGGAAGCTGGGGTTTTTTCCATGGCCTCGGCATTGCCACCAAAAAGAGCCCAATAACAACCGAACAGGCATTAAGACGCCTTCAGATCCTGGGGTATACCATGGATGACGAACCCATCCAAAAAGCCGTATCCTATATGCACAGCTGCCTTGTAGGCGAGAATCAAATACCTGACAGAAGGGAAAAACTGCATGATTGGGACCTCTTTACTTCACTGATGCTATCAACATGGATTCGGCGGTTCTATTCAGACGATCCTTTGGCAAACCATACGGCGGAGCGGTGGGCCGAGGTCATAAGCCATGCGTTATTGGATGGTTCATATCACCATGACCGTTACGTCAAGGCATATAAACGGGTGTTCAATAAAGCGCCCAGAGGGGGAAGGTTCGTCGACTTTGTTTCCTTCTATACCGTTTCATTGCTTGCTAACTTCCTGTATGACAGCCTTGAAGAAGCAATGTTCGATTATATCCTCAATCATGAGGTCGGTATCTATTATATCTATGAAAGCTGCTTGCTGAATCCGCCGGAGAATTTCAAATCGAAGCAGGCAAGCAGGTTTATCGGGGCGATCGAACTTCTTTCGGAATACAGCAATCCCAGGTGTAAAGCAAAGTTGAAGTATGCTGCGGACTGGCTTAACCGCAACAGGGAACCGGATGGCATGTGGGATATAGGTTCAGCAGCCAAGGATGGCGTATATTTTCTGTTATCCGATTCCTGGCGACTTGAGGAGACGAGGAAAAAGGACTGTACATACAGAATTTCCAGATTGATGCAACGCCTCGGTGTTAAGCAGGATAACATCGAATTCTGATACAGGAGTGGTATAATATAGCATAAGTTTACTAACGTTTAACCAGCTTCACTGGCTAGTGGGGAGGCCTGTTATGGATCAGAACGTTATCGCGGTTATATGGGATTTTGATAAAACCCTGATTGATGGTTATATGCAAAAGCCCATTTTTGAAGCATACCATGTTGATGAAGATGCGTTTTGGCAAGAAGTCAGTAGCCTGCCAGCTGAATACAGTAAGCAAGGGATTCGGGTTAATAGGGACACGATATACCTGAACCATTTCATCACCTGTGTTCAGCAGGGTATTTTCCCCGGTCTGAATAATGCCAAGCTGCGCGAGTTCGGGCGCAGGTTGACTTTTTACCCAGGCGTTCCCGAGATTTTTAAAGAGCTGGAAGAAGCCGTTTCAAAAAATGAAAAATACAAGCCTTTTAATATTGCTGTGGAGCATTATATTGTCAGCACAGGACTGGCAGAAGTCATAAGAGGCTCCATCGTAAATGATTACGTAAGGGGAATATGGGGCTGTGAATTTATTGAGAAACCCATAAAATCAGCTTTAGAAATACGGGAGTATGAAAAAGATGAAGCGATCTGCGAAAGCGTCATTACCCAGATTGCCTATGCCATTGACAATACCTCCAAAACACGAGCGATCTTTGAGATCAACAAAGGCTCAAACCTGTTTGAAGAAATCGATGTAAACTCAAAAATTGCTCCCGAAAACAGAAGGGTGCCTTTTGAGAACATGATATATATCGCTGACGGGCCAAGCGATGTCCCCGCTTTCTCAGTGATAAAATCAAACGGCGGTAAAACTTTTGCGGTATACCCCAAAGGGGACCAGGAAGCTTTTAAACAGGTTAATCAGCTCATTGCCGACGGAAGAATCGATATGTTAGGAGAAGCGGATTACTCCAGGGATACCACAACCTATCTGTGGCTGAAGAATCAGGTGATAAGTATCGCTGACTGCATTTATGAGAAAAAAAGGGAGCAGATTTCAAGAAGCGCTTCCAGGGCGCCAAGACACCTATAAGAAGTTGGCACAGGAAAAGGACATGAATACGGTTATCTTCCAAACGGCCATAAACGAAAAATTGCTTATGGTTGTTCAAGCGAGGCTCTTCGACATATCAGCGATAAAGGCAAGCGTGGACCGGAACAGAGATGGCTGAAGTAATTCCAGGCTTTCATCGGAAATATGACATTACGGATGATTAAATGCATGGGTGCCCAGGCATATCTTATGGGGTTTTGCACCGGAGGATAAAGGAAATATAACCCGTGTGTTTCATAAACAAGACATTGGGTAAATATGGTTTATAGTAAAATCTATATTGTGGAAGGCTTAGTAAAAACTACATGCGATTCGGTGAGGTGAAGACGTATGGATAATCAGCTAAACATTCAAATTCATGCTTTTACATTGGATTGCCCGGATCCGTTTGAACTGGCCAAATTCTATGCTGAGCTGTTAAAATGGGAAATCAAGCTGTTCGGGGATGATTTTGCCTGCGTTTATGCTCCGGGAACACACAAAGAAGAATACCCCTGCATATTGTTTCAGCGCAACCCGGATTATAAGCCGCCCGTTTGGCCGGAAAAACACGGAGAACAGCAGCAGATGGCTCACTTGGACTTTTCCGTCAATGATTTGGAAAAGGCGGTTGAACATGCGATCCGATGCGGTGCAAAGATTGCGGAGCAGCAATTCTCCAAGGATTGGACAGTCATGTTTGACCCTGTCGGGCATCCGTTTTGCTTGTGCAAGATATGATCTGTCATTGAGAGCGAACATTTTGATTTATTATATAGGGATATCAGCAACACCTGGCTGAACACACAGGACTTTGCTCGTAAAACGGGCTTTCTTCGCCTGCAGTTAGTTTGGGGTAGCGGGGAGGGATCCGGGTATGAGAATCAGGTTTCTGGGAACAGGCGCCTCACCGTCGTCACCATTGCCTTTTTGTAGCTGCGATTTCTGCAAAGTTTCGCGGATGACTGGCGGGAAAAAGATATGCTGATTGACCTCGGACCGGATATATTTGCCGCATCCGTTCAACATGGCATTCCTTTGGGCAAAGTACGGATTTGCCTTAAGACACATCCTCATGAGGACCAATTTGATCCCGCATGGATTATCGCCAGGCATTCGGAATAGGATATACGGTGCCGTGTGTGCAAAAGGAATATGTCAGAATAAGCAAAAGCTAAGGGAGGCGCGGATAAATGTTTTTTGAGATTTCTTTGGGAATACCGGATAGGCAAGCTGAAAATGTTAAAGTAAATCAACGTGAAGCGTTCCGCGCCGTTATCATAAGAAAAGGGTTATTACTCATGTTGAAAACGAATAAAGGCGACATGAAATTTCCGGGCGGTGGCCGCAAAATCAACGAAAACCATGAAAAGGCCCTAATCAGGGAAGTGCGGGAAGAAACCGGTTATTTGGTTAAAAGGATAAATGGCAAAGCCGGCGTTGCAATTGAAAGGATCAAGGACGCCTTCGAACCGGGCGCGCTGTTTGAGATGGTCTCCCACTAATATTTTTGCGATGTTTCCGATGATCAGGGAAAGCAGGATCTGGACGATTATGAAAAAGCGTTGGACTTTCAAACCTGTTGGGTGACGGTTGATGAAGCCATTGAGATCAATGAGCAGGTTTTGATGCGCAATTATGATGTCAACAGATGGGTACAGAGGGAGGCCATGGTTTTAAGAAAACTGAAGTCCATCATCCCAACGATGGATAGTAAGGGCCTATCATCGTGATGTTATGCGTAAAGAGCAATTCAATGCATATAAGCGATGACGGAGGCGGAAAAATGTTGTATTTCAGGTATCATGTCGATTATAATAGTCCAAAGACTCAAGAACCAGTAGGCCTGTTTGTTGCGGTCTGGCATTTGGTTCAGAACAATGTCCTTACAAAGGAAGAAGTGGACGAATATTGGAAGATGAGGCGGTATACGGAAGAGGTATTGCCGATTCCGCCCTTTTATGCGGATGGCAATAAGATTGGCGCTGTGACCTGGTTCAAGGATAATGAAAAAACCAGAAAATTTCTTGAAGAAGTGGGCTTTTACTTTGACATCTTGAGAAAATACAATGTGGAATTGATCCTTTCCCAAACGGATAATCCAGGCAGCATTACTTATGAAGATGATTTTCAGGTAGGCGTTGTCAGGGAAAACAAGGCCGGTTCAGGTAGCTGAGGAAATTTGGTGTCAGGCCAATAAGAAATGTATAAAGTGAGGGGTAGAAATGAAACTGGCGGAAGCATTGATCATCCGGGCGGATATTCAGAAGAGAATAGAGCAGCTTAAAATCAGGATCATGCGATCAGCAAAGGTACAGGAAGGAGAAGAGCCTCCCGAGGATCCGAACGAACTGATTCAGGAACTGGACAAGCTTTTCTTGGAACTAACGAAAATTGTTCGATGCATTAACAGGACAAATGCCTCTGTTGAGTTCAGCCCCGGCAGGACGATTGCGGATGCGCTTGCGGAGCGTGATGCGATATCGGCCAAACGGAATGCTCTGGAATGTATTCTTGAAGCGGCTGCCATCAGGCAGGAGCGTTACAGTAAATCGGAAGTCAAGTTTGTCAGCACGATCAACATTAAGGAAATCCAAAAAACCATTGATCAGCTGTCCAAGGAATACCGCGAACTGGACGCCAAAATCCAGGAGAAAAACTGGACCATTGATTTGATGGAATAGCTGGAAGTTGGTAGCTTTTATTGGAAGAAGCGAGCATACCGATTACTGAACTCAAGTTCCAGAAAAGAGCTTTTCGTGGCATGCGGAACCATGCCGTTTCTTACAAGTCACGTTCAGTAATGTGACATGCGTACAAATTATTGTTTAATGTTACGACCGCGTGCTGGTCTTCGAATAAAAGCGAGGGTGGGTGTGGGGAAAAAATCGAGTCGCAGTATGCGATCCGGAAGCCAACGGTTATTATCATACCCAAAGGCGTGAGGCACCGCCCTGTATGCAGTGAGTTGGTCAAGGTACTGCTTATTGAGAAGGTGGGTACTCTCAATAAAGAGAACACAGGCGGGACGTATTCTGAATAAATACTGAGAAGGTCTAAACGCAGCTAAGTTTATACAAGGGGCTGAACCGCTGCAGATACGCGATACATATTGGGAAACGAGGTCAAACGATGGGCTGCCTGGATTTGGTTTTAGCAAGCATTGAATTCAAAGATGCATATTTGGCGTTTATTGCGGAGTGTCGTGACGACATTATTGCAACGTCCTTTGACATTGTGATTCCACTTTCCGCTCCTGAAACCGTTGAAGCAGACATTGAAGAATTGACGAATTTTCGTCTGGGAAAAGGGCTTCCGGACAACTGGGTTCCTGCCAGCACCTATTGGCTGATTGAGGACAACAGGAGGATTATCGGCACGGTCAACATCAGGCACAGGCTGAACGAAGCTCTGGCATTCAGGGGAGGGCATATTTCCTACTATGTAAGGCCTTCCGAAAGAGGCAAGGGATATGGAACCCAACTCTTATCCCTGGCCCTGGAGCGCTGCAGGGAAATGGGTATGGAAAAGGTGCTGATAACCTGCAAGAAAGATAACATCCCTTCTGCAAAGATTATCAAAAAACATGGCGGAGTGCTGACATCGGAAGGCGTGGATGGTCCGGAAATCATTCAAAGGTATTGGATTCAATTATGAATGAGCAAAAAGGTGAATGGTACTTGAAAAAAAACCGTCTTGCTTCTGTTTTATTAATATGCTTTTTGATCCTTATGGATCAAACCGTCAAATTCATGATTTCCCGATGGCTTTATCATGTAAGTTTCAGTATTTTGGGCGATATGCTTCATTTTTCACCCGTATATAATACTGACCTGTCCTGGGTAAACTCATGGCTCAACCTGGGGATGGGCTTTATCCCGCATTTGATGTTGAATGTTTTAATCCTTCTGTTGGTAGTTCTCATCTATAAATATAGCAAAAGCAGATACGCGGTCGGCAAGGGCGCTGATGCCATATTCATCTTATTTATGGCCGGTGCGCTCTGCTCCTTGATTGATATAATTTTCTGGCCGGGCAGCCTGGATTATATTTATCTTAAGGGGTTTTTCACTTTTGATCTGAAAGACATCTATCTTTCAGCATGCGAAGTGTTGCTTGTTATTATATACATAAAGAATATCAAGAGATGGAAGGATATAAGGCTCAGGCAGGAAGTCAAGGATTTTGCCCAATATGTTTATCGGTATGTATGCCGTGTAAAAAGCAAAAAAAACACTAAGGCGGGGCATGAAATATGAATGAGCGTCGACTTGAAGAAATGGGCAGCTTTTTTGACAGACGGGCCGACATCTATGACAGCCATATGCTTGAGGAACTGCAATTGTCAAAGTTTTATGATGCGATCGAACGCTGCATAGCCATGAGTCATAGGGTGGAAAGCGTTTTGGACTTGGGTTGCGGTACCGGCCTGGAGCTCGAAAGATTGTTCAGGCAGTTCGAAGATGCCAGGGTAACGGCCATCGATCTGTCCGAAGGAATGCTTGAGCAGTTGAAGCGCAAGTTCCGGGACAAGGTTTCAAATATGGAAGTCATCTGCGGTTCGTACTTTGATGTTGATTTCGGTAATAACCGATACGATTTGGCCCTCTCCACATATTCTCTGCACCATTTTGACCATGACGAGAAACTGAGCCTGTATCAACGGGTATATGAATCATTAAAACCGGGAGGAAGGTTCATCAATGGTGATTATACGTTAAGCGCGGATGAGGAAAAGTTCTATATGACAGAGAACGCAAGAATCAGGGAAGCACAAGGAATAGATCGCGGTTTTTTCCATTACGACACGCCCATGACTGCTGAGACAGAACGGCGTTTGCTGGAACAGGCAGGCTTTTAAAGGGTAAGTATTTATGAACAATGGGATAACAAAACCATTTTTATTGCTACCAAGGGGAGAAATGAATGAAAGCTTCAGAAATGAAGGCGTTGATCACTTCTGCAAAGAGGTTGAGTGAATGATGGTAAGGAAGGCTTCAATTGAAGATGTACCCCGCATAGCTGAAATTCACGTTATGGGCTGGCGTTTTGCTTATCGGAACATTATATCGGAAGAATTTCTTTTTAAGGAAATGCTTGTTCCCAAAAGGATTGACGCGTTTACCAGGGCCATGGAGGAACGTCGGGGTGATATCTACGTTTTTGAGGAAAACCGGATTGTAAAAGCTTTTATGATCAATGGCCCATGCAGGGATTCCGATAAGCCTTCTTCTTTTGAATTGTGGGGCCTTTATGTTGATCCGTTTATGGTCAGACAAGGCATAGGCACCAGGCTGATGCAGTATTGCGAGGGAATGGCGCTGGAATCCGGGTATAAAGAGGTTGTTCTTTGGGTTTTGGAGGATAACGCAATCGGCAGGAACTTTTACGGCAAAATGGGTTATACCTTTGATGGAACCAGGAAATATCTTGAGAAGTTTGGTGTTTATGAAATCCGGTATCGGAAACAGTTGAGGTAAAATAAAGGGAAAAAGCGGAGCGTTCGAAAGACATGAAGGTTGAATACAGGCATACGATTTCCGTTGAGGACTATAATAAACTGCGGAAATCCGCCGGCTGGAGAGAAATCGAACCCCAATAAGGCGCAGCGTGGTATCAATCATTCAGCCTATCTGATTGCAGCCGTCGTTGACGGCCAGACCGTTGGAATGAGACGACTGGTGTCCGATAGCGGATCTGCTCACGTGTGACAAGGATAACGTCTCATTGGCAAGGACCATCATCAAAAACGACGGTGTGCTGGATAATGAAATCGCCAATGGGGACAGAATTGTACAGAGATATTGGATCACACTTGATCATCAGTAAGGTTCTCCGGGTTTGATTTGTGAATGATTGGAGTTGCCTAAATGAATCCCTATCGGGTACTGGATACGATCATCAAGCGCTATACCGATATGCTCAGGGATAATCTGGTCGGTATCTATTTACATGGCTCTTTGGCCATGGGCTGCTATACTGAACGCAGTGATATCGATTTCCTGGTCGTTGTCAAAGATCCCCTGGATAATCAAACCAGACGGGCTCTTGCAGATGAACTGCTGCAACTTCGGGAACTGCCCGAAAAGGGCATCGAGATGAGCGTGATCCTTTTGCGGTACGCGCAGGATTTCAGATATCCCACGCCTTACGAACTGCATTTTTCTGAAATGTTCAGGGAGAGCTATCTTTGTGATAAGGACTTTATTTGCTGCGGCGATGCCGATAAGGATCTGGCTGCCCATATGACCGTCATCAGGCATCGCGGGATATGTTTGTATGGCAAAAAGATAAGCGAAGTTTTTGCCGATATTCCAAGAGAATGCTATATCGATTCGATTCTCGGTGATATCGGGGACGCAGGGGAGGGAATTCGTAAGAATCCCGTTTATTACACGCTCAATCTTTGCCGTGTTTTATGCTACCTGAAGCATAACAGGGTGCTGTCAAAACTGGAGGGCGGCCTTTGGGGGATTGAGCAGTTGCCGGAAAAGTACCGACCCTTATTGGAAAGCGCTGTCGGCGTCTACAGGAATCAATTGAACATTGCAAAATGGAATCATGATGAGCTGCTCGGTTTTGCCGAGTTTATGCTAAAGGAAATATATCATTCGGCAGGATCTATGCATAAGGGGGTATAACATGGCCACATGGAATGAATTGTTTTTGGAGGAGAAGAACATAGCGGTTTTGCCACAGCCGGAGATCTACAAATTTGCGAAGAAAGTTGAGGGGATTTTTCCGGGCGAAAGTCTCAGGTTCTGGGATGTTTGCTGTGGAGCCGGAAGGCATGTCCTGCTTCTGGTTTCACTTGGGTATGAGGTCTACGGAAGCGATATTTCCGAAAACGGCATCGCAATTACCAGGAAAAAGCTTACGGAAAACCACCTGGAAGCCCAGTTGAAAGTTGCAGACTTGACCCAAAATCCTTTCGGTGAGATGAAGTTTCATGGCATCTTTTCCTGGGATGCCCTGCATCACAACACAATAGACAATATCAAAAAGGCTGTCGGCATCATTCATGACCGGCTGGAAAAAACGGGCTCTTTCTGGTCAATTTGATGTCAACCAAATCCGGAAGTTTCGGCAAAGGCACTGAAATAGAACCGGGCACTTTTGTCAATGACAGCGGTCTGGAAGCAGGCGTGCCCCATCATTACTTTGACGAAGCAGGCATAAGGGAACTGTTTGCGGGGTGGAGGTTCCTGATTTTGTCCGAACAGGTAAACACCTATATCGAAACCGAAGCTGGGTTTTATAAGACCAATCCGTTCCCCTATACCAAGTGGAACATCATTGTGCAAAAGGTTTAGTGTTACGAGCCGCGATAAGCTTGCCCAGGTAATGACTTAAAAAGGACGGTGGAAGAATGACATGAGTCATGCTCTGCAGAGGGGAAAACGCGAGGAGGGATAAAAATGCCGTGGTGTCCGAAATGCAGAACGGAGTATGAGGAAGGATACAAGGTTTGTACCGACTGCGGTTCTGAACTTGAAGAGAAGATTGAAGAAGAGGCTTTTGATCACGAAGTCTATCTTACGACGGCCTCTGATTCATTAGAAGCTGACTATTTGGAAGCCGTCCTAAAGGAACATCATATCCCCGTCATGAGAAAATACCGGGAAAGCGGTGCGTATCTGAACATCATCATGGGAAACACCGTCATGGGTATCGACCTTTATGTGCCTGCTTCGTCCCTTGAGGCTGCAAAAGAACTGATCAACTTTGACTTAAATACGGATAATGGCCAAAACATACCCGAGAATACTGAGGATTCAGAGGACACTGAAAATACTGAAAAAGGTGAGAGTGACGAGATTGCTGAGGATGCCGGGATTGCTGATCTGAGTAATGAAGAAGCAGCTAAACAGAAAAAAAGGTTTTGGAGGGCTCTTTTGATTTTATTAGCCTTATTGTTGGTTCTATTTTTGATTTATTTATTGAAATCCGATTCTTTTTGTTGATTCCGGTTGTGTTAGTTGTGGCGATAGGCATACTCGGCATTTTGGGCTCTTGACATTTCAAAGGGGCAGATAGAGAAAGCGGAGCGCCATCTGAAAGCATGCGGGCTGTCGGCAAGGTTCATCTGTTCGCCCATGGAAGAAGAATGCGGCATTCCGAAGGATTATTTCGATATTGTTTATTCCATCTATGCCATAGGCTGGACCACCGATCTGGAGGGCACCTTCAGGCGGATTGCTTCCTACCTCAAAAAGGAAGGTATTTTTGTTTTCAGCTGGTCCCATCCATAAGTGTGTTGCCTCAGAAAACGGTGTGCTGGTTTTCTAAAAAAGCTATTACGATGAATCCTGGTATTCGGTATCGTTGGAGGAAGGCACGTTCATGATGTCCAATCGTATGCTCTCAACATATGTCAATGCATTGGCCAAAACGGGATTCATCATCGAGCGGATGTTGGAAGAATCCGATGATGCATGCATACAATCGCAAGCAGGCAGCGCTTTTGCGGAAAAAGCAAGGGTGCTTCCCGTGACAATTATGCTCAAGGCAAGAAAACTGTAGCCTGGTGTGTATTATTTTCCGAAAGACAACTTGTTCATAACGTGGGGTGTTCCTTAACAAAGGATGTTATGGAAAGGAGAACACGAGATGGCAAGAAAACCGCTGACCATCGAGCAGAAAAAGGCGGATATCGATCTGTATATCATTATTGCCATAACGGTTCCGGTGCTGATGATCTACATGGCTTTCCAGAATCAGATCAGCGCTTTTGCAAAGAACCCGGAAGTCCATGTATTGCTCCGTACCCTCGTCATGGCCTGCATGCAATTTGGTGTGGCCGGTCTTGGTATGACAATCGTTATGCTCTTAAGAAAAGAAAGTTTTCGAGATTATGGGCTTAAGCGGAAAGGTGCGCTCAAATCCATTGTTTTTTCGCTGTTGATGGGTATCCCGCATATCCTTTTCCTTGTTTTTACGGGAGCATTTAGAGGCTACCAGCCGTTCCAGGCGGTATGGATGACGCGGGATGTCTTAGCCGGCGGCTTTCCTGTCAATGCGATCGGCATGTTGATCATTGCTGTTGTATGGGGGTTCTTCGAAGGATTCAATTATGTGGTTGTCAATGATAAAATCAACACGCGGTATCCGGGTATAAACCGGTGGCTGAATTGGGGCGCGATAGTTTGCGCCGCTGCGTGCATTCTGATTCATGGCGCCATAGGTGTTACACCGGAAAGTATCATAGAAGCCATTACGATTTTTATCCTCGTTTATGGTATGCTTATGGTGAAAGCCTTCACCGGCAATGCATGGGGAATAGTCGTACTCTTTGTTTTCCTGTGGAATGCTTTCTGAAAACCAGCTATACCATAGCTGTGAATGAATCGGAGGAAAACAGAAAGGTTATGTCAAACGAAGAGCATATGCGATTAGTAAAAAATAAAAAAGCGTTTATTAATAATCTTTTGCTGGTTGACCAGGATTTATCACTGGAATACGCAGGAATAGAAAGGGTTTCTCCGCCTGACACGAATGTTGTGGCCTACCATTTTACCATGAAACATACGTGTACCGGGGAAGAAATGGGTCGCATCAACATTAAAGCCGGCTATACGGAAAACATCATCCGTTACAGGGGTAACATCGGGTATATCGTATATGAAAAACACCGCGGGAGCCATTACTCCAGCCGGAGCTGCAGGTTGTTGATTCCTGTATTGAGATTTCTGGGACTGAATCCCGTCTATATCACCTGTGATGCGGATAATGCGGCATCCAGGAAAAACATTGAAGCATTGGGCGCAGAATTTTTAGGTATCGAAAGGATTACGGAATTCTCGCCGTACTATCCCTATTACCCGGAAAAAGCCAGAGTAAAGATGAGGTACAGGTGGGAAGTCGGCAACGAAGACCATGTTGATAAGCGGGTGGTACAAGATGGTTTTTCCGAAAATGATATTGTTTGATTACGGGCATACACTGCTCTACGAGCCGGGTTTCAGCACTTTACGCGGCGAAGAGGCCCTGTATAAGTATATTTCAGTAAACAGGGACAACCTCTCTCCTGAAGAAATCCATGCGTTTTCATCAAAATTGTATGAGGAGGCCCGTGTGGCACGGGATATGGGTTTTGAACTTTCGGAATGGCAATTGAGGAAAATGCTCTATGAATATCTTGGCATAGAGCTGTCCCTATCCATGGAAGAAGCGGAAAGAATCTTCTGGGATCATACATCCTATGGCGATGTCATGCCTCAGGCCGATATCATGATAGATTACATCAACGCGCAGGGCATCCGCAGCGCGGTCATCAGCAATATCAGCTTTTCCGGTAAAGCCTTAACCGAACGGATCAATCGGCTTCTGCCCAATAACCGTTTTGAGTTCATCATTGCATCCAGCGATTATGGCTTCAGAAAGCCAAACCCTCTGCTCTTTCAACTGGCGCTCCGCAAAGCCGGGATTGACGCATCCGAAGTGTGGTTCTGTGGCGATAACGTCATTGCCGATATCGAGGGCGCGTCCAGCGCGGGTATCTTTCCTGTCTGGTATGAGGATCTGACCCTTGAGAACCCATGGACAAAGAAATTAAAAGGACTTCGCCCTGGTTGCAGACATTTGCATATCCATGAATGGCGCGAGCTGATAGAAATATTGGAGAGCCTAAAGAACGGAGACAAAGACCGTTCTGTCTGATAAATCCTGAGCCTTACGCCATAACTGCATAACATGGTCAGTCTGTAAAAAAGCAGGCCGGGAATCAGTTGATGGACGGTATAAAACTAAGGATAATGGGCAAAAAAATCCAATGTGCCTGACTGAATAAACAGATCAGAAACAGCAGGACGTTACGCCCTGCTGTTTAGCTAACACCTTATTGTTCACTTACTGTTGCTGGTTCTGGTTGGTAACGTCTACCTGTGGATACTGGTTGCCTGTGTAGGACTGGAATACCTTCTTAACGATATTACCACCGATGGTACCAGCCTGGCGGGCAGTGATATCGCCGTTGTAGCCCTGTTTCAGGTTAATGCCGAGCTGGTTGGCGATCTCATACTTCATGTTCTGGAACTGAGTTCTGCTTCTGCTGTTGTTGGTAGCCATTGTTTCACCTCCTCACCACTTATTATTGATGGAATTGATGAAACTATGAGTAGAACGTTCTGGATATTTTCCAGTTAATCAACAATAACTGAAGTCCTTTCTATTGTCATAAAGGATAAAATGCATCCGTTTTATACCGGCAACAATACGGGAACGCGGCGGCAGATTTGCTAAAAGGACAAACTAAAAAGCGGCACAGGCGATAAAGGCGCATCCATTTGACGGATGCGCTTTTTGAATTCCAGGCATAACATTGTTCTTTTGAGAAATATTAATGTTGTTCGGAACTCATGAAAATACTTTGACGAAGATAGGTGAAACGGATGAAAAAGGACAAGATACGCCATTACAAATACCTGCTGGATCAGCACAGGGAAAGCCGGGAGGAAATCATCGACGATATGGAAGGATTGCGGATGGGAGATTATGACAGTTTTCACCTGGACGAACTGTCCGGTTATGACAACCATCCGGCAGAAATAGCGTCGGAGCTTTTTGACATAGAGCATTATATGGCGTTGAAAAAGCTTCAGATGGAAGAGGTGAAAAACATCGAGCACGCTGAAAGAAAAATAGAAGAAGGAACCTATGGATTATGTGAGAATTGCGGCAAGGAGATTGACAGAAGGCGGCTCGAACTGCTTCCGCAGGCGCGGCTTTGCATCGACTGTGCCAGGAAAGAGGATGAGGAGACCATCGGTACCAAGGAGCAGACCATGAAAAGAAGACCCTCTGAAGAACAGGTGCTTGACGCTTCAGAAATGAACCGGGACGGCGTGCGGAACGAGGCGCTGGATGATCTCATGCATTATGGTTCTTCCTCAGATATTGAATAGCGCTGCCCGTTTTGCCTGATGGATATTTTGCCGTATTTCAACTTCATATAGACATCCAGGCAAACGGGCAGATACCTGATGTCCTGGTCGTTTTCTATGGCAACCTGATCCCCTTGAAACACGGGAACGCCGTTGACCAGGCGCAGGTTCATGGTAGCCTTTTTCGGCTTCTCGCTGAGTCGGCAGATGGCTCGTGTGGTCACTTCCTCCACATCCTGTGCTAAAGCGAAGAGGTGGGTGCTGCCTTCAAAGGGGTTGCCAAAAGCATCCACCTTTAACCCGAAGCAAATGACCGGGATATTGAAATCGGTTACAAAGCGTGCCAAATCCCATACATTGTCCCGGCTTAAAAACTGTGCTTCATCGATCAATACGATGCTAAGCGGGGAAGTTTTGTCAGCCTCAGCGGCAAGGCGGTTATACAGCCAATCTTTATCGGGAAGTATGAGGAAATCGCATTTTCTCTTTATCTCGCCATTTTCCAGTCTGCTTACGATGTAATCGCCTTCCTTGGTATCGATACAGGGTTTAAGGCATAGAATTCTCCTACCGTTGTTTTTTTCATAATCGTAGGCTATCTGAAGCAATTGGGTGGATTTGCCGGCGTTCATCACCGCGTATCTGAAATAGAGCTTTGCCATGGCCAATCTCCTAATCGTGTTATTGGGCTGGTTCCCGGCTGGTGGTCCTCTGTGCCGAAATTCGACAACAATAATTATATTTGAACACCTGCCGATATTCAATAACCGTTATACCCTGTGACGAATGCCTTGAATTGCATGAAAAGCTGAAGTAAGCTATAGATAACATCGAAGCTGTGGGAGGAGTAAACGATGAAATTCAAAATTGTACACGCCAACATCAACGTTACGGACATCAACCGGTCTGTTGCGTTCTACCAAAAAGCGCTGGGGCTCCATGAGGTGAGGCGGAAGGAAGCGGAAGACGGCAGCTTCATCCTTGTCTTTCTGGCCGACGATACGAATACCTTCCAGATCGAACTGACCTGGCTCAGGGATAAGGAAGGACCGTATGATTTGGGAGACAATGAATCCCACATCGCGTTTGTCACCGATGATTTTGATAAGGCCCATGCACTGCACCAGGAAATGGGCTGCATTTGCTATGAGAATGAAGCCATGGGAATCTACTTCATCGAGGATCCGGATGGATACTGGCTGGAAATCATACCCGAAAAACACTGATGATCGAATAGTCATCGATGAGCTTATTCGTTCAGAACGAAAAACCCTTCAATTAAGCATTTCACCCGAGGGCAGGCTCATTGTTCGGGCTCCGATAAGGATGCCCATGAAACGGATTCGCCAGTTTGTCGAGGATAACAGGGAATGGATAGAGAAGCACAGGCGACGCGCTCTTGAGAGAAAAAAGAACGCTCTCCCCGAGAAGTTTCGGGAAGGTGAATGCATCTATTTCCTGGGAAAGCCTCTTAAACTTCAAAGCTGGGATGGAAAGTGCTTTTGCCAGCAGGAAGACATGCTGCTGTTCCCTAGGCAACTTTTGGAAGAACCCATTACCTGCCTGGAACAATGGTATAGGACAAGGGCCCGGGAGTATATTTTTGAGCGGCTAAAGCATTATTCCGCCAGGACGGGCATAGGCTTCAGCGCATTCAGGATAACCTCGGCGCGCAGACGTTGGGGATCCTGTAGTTCGAAGGATTCGCTGAACTTCACCTGGCGCTTGATCCGTGCCGCTCCCAGAGCCATCGATTACGTGGTTATCCACGAGCTTTGCCATGTGGTCCATAAAAACCATTCCAGGAATTTCTGGAAACTGGTGGAGAGCATTATGCCCGACTACCGGGAACAAAGGAATTGGCTGAAGGAAAACCAGTTTCTGCTTGACGGGTAGCTTGCCGGCTAACCGGAAGGAAGGATGGCGCTGACGTGTTTATCGCGTTCAGCGCTTTACTTTTTTCAAGTTTTGCGTATAATTATGACCAAGTAATAATATCTTATCATATAAGCATGGTAATAAATAAGAGACGGCAAAGCGGGGGAGCGTTATGAAGAATTATGTGATGACCTATCAGCAAAACGGCAGGCGAATCGTCAAGGGCGTGGGGCATTACCAGCCCAAACCGCTCAGTGACCTGAAGCAGCTGGTTAAAAACTGTGCCAGAGAATACGGGCACAAGGTTGGTTTCAAGTTCAAAATACCAGACGGAAAAATAGTGGAAAAAACCTATATCCAGTTGGATCAGGAGATTGACAGGCTGGGAACCGCTCTGGTTGCCAGAGGATTCAGAGGCAAACGCATAGCTATCATCAGCGAAAATCGCTATGAATGGGCGCTCTGCTACTTTGCCATCATCAATGGCACAGGGATCGGCGTGCCGCTGGACAAATACCTTCCCAAGGAAGAGATCGAAAACCTGGTTCAGCGCGGAAAGGTGGAAGCCGTCTTCTACAGCCGGAGTTACAATGACATGATGCGTGCGATCGCGACAACCAATGAACTGATAAAGCTGTATATTTGCATGGATGATATCTTCTCTGATGAAACCGATGCCCGGTTTACAACCTTGCCCAAACTGCTAGAAGAAGGTCAGCTGCTTTTGGCTCAGGGCAACCGGTCTTTTGTGGATGCCGAGATCGACAGGCACGCCATGTCCGTTCTGCTCTTCACATCAGGAACCACCAGCATGTCCAAGGGGGTCATGCTTTCCCATGCCAACATCGCGGCTAATGTGACCTCCATATCGGGCGTATTCAAACTGTTTCCGGATGATGTCCACCTGTCCTTGCTCCCGCTCCACCATACCTTTGAAAATACCGTCGGCTTGATGTTCATGATGCATATGGGCGTCTGCATCGCCTATTGCCAGGGGATCAAGCATATTGCCGACAATATCAAAGAATTCGGCGTGTCCGTACTGGTTGCTGTTCCTGCCATTTTTGAAGCCATTTATGCCAGAGTGCAGGATGGCATCAGGAAGGCGGGTAAGGAAGGACTGGTCAAAGCCATGACAAAGGTATCCCGCCTTCTGAGAAAGATGGGCATTGATGTGCGGCGGGTCCTTTTCCGATCCATTCTTGAAAAACTGGGCCCAAGGCTTCGCATGGTTGTTTCGGGAGCAGCGCCGATGCCTAGCGAAATCATCAGGGGCTATGAGGATTTGGGCATCACATTCCTGCAGGGCTATGGGTTAACTGAAACGTCGCCGGTGGTTTCAACATCCACCGAGTTTGTCAATGTTCCGGGAACCATCGGGTTTCCCATTACGAACGTGGAAGTGACCATCGATAATCCGGACGAAAACGGCATGGGAGAGATCCTGGTCCGGGGAGATAATGTGATGCTGGGATATTATGAAGCACCGGAAGAAACGGAAAATGCAATGACACAGGACGGATGGTTCAGAACCGGCGACCTGGGATTTGTGGATGAAAGAGGCCTTCTCACCATCACAGGCCGCGTCAAATCCATGATCGTTTTCACCAACGGCAAGAAGGCGTTTCCCGAGGAATACGAGATGCTGCTGAACCGCATTCCCGGCGTCAGGGAATCCTTTGCCTGGGGCTACAGGGCCAAGGACGGGGATATCCAGGTATGTGCCAAACTGGTGATAGATGAGGAGTACTTTAAAAACAACGGTTATCCTTCCGTTGAAACCATCGGAGAGATGCTGGACGCTGAAATCCGGAAGATCAACAATACCCTTCCCAAATACAAGATCATCCGTTACTTTGTACTTTCAAAACAGGATTTGATCAAGACCACCACGCTGAAGATAAGACGATCCCGTGAGCAGGAAAGGATTCAGAAGATACTCGACGCGAAGGGCCTTGAGATGAGAAAAATGAACAAACAGCTCATTGATTGAAACTGTGGTTTGAAATGCATTCATCGACCGAGGAGGATAAAAGCCGGGATCGGCAGGATTCCGGCTTTTATCCTCTCATTCAAACAATTCGTTTAACAGAACCGGCAAGCCATTCTAAATTTTCTTTAATTGAAAGCTTTGTGCAGGCACGTATTCGAGGCTTCCATATTTGCCGGTTTTCCCGAATCTGTCGGACAGGTCGGAACGAGCTACGGAAACAATGATTATCAGCAGAACAAAAACAAGAGCAAATGTTCGGATTGTCCTTTTCAACATGTCCATCACCGATAATACCCGATTCCATAAAGCCCCTGTTTCCCGCAACTCGTGTTGATGCCATGGCATAAAGAGGGTGTGACAATCCTCATGAAAGGATTATACCAATATAACGCACGCCTGTGATTTGCAGAATGGTTACAAATGTTTATCATCAATCGGATGATAGGAATGATTTCCGGGAATGATGAGGGGGGGTGGGCGCAAAAGCAGAAATCCGAACATACATAACTTGAATAAATTTACAAATAGTGCTAAAATATCCCCGGACTTTTCTATTATATCGGGGGTATTCTTCATGTTCAGCCGGGTTTCGACCTGCGGTCTCACAGGCCTTGACGGCCATCTCATAGAAGTGGAAACCGATATCTCCAACGGTATTCCGGCATTTGATATTGTCGGCCTGGCAGAAACGTCCGTAAAGGAAGCCAGGGAACGCGTGAGAGCTGCCATTAAAAACTCCGGCTTCAAATTTCCGGATCAGCGAATCACGATAAATCTTGCACCGGCAGATATCCGAAAAGACGGAACCGATTTTGATCTTCCCATCGCCATAGGGATACTCGCTGCGGGTAAAGTCATCCCCGAAGAATCTGCAAAAGGCTATTTCATATCGGGAGAACTGGCGCTTGACGGGAGCGTAAGGCCTGTACCGGGTATGCTCTGCAAAGCGATTGCAGCCAAGGAACTTCACTTCGATAAGATGATGATTCCTGCCCAGAACCTTCCTGAGGTTTCGGTGGTCAAAGGCATCACCTACTATCCGGTACATTCCCTGAAAGAAGCGGTTGACCATTTTACGGGCGAAGCAGCCATTCATCCGGCCGAGCTTGTGGAATTGCCCGGAAAGATTGGGGTCCCGTCCGGGTTGGATTATTCGGATGTGCGCGGCCAGCGACATGCCAAAAGGGCGCTTGAGGTAGCGGCCAGTGGCGGTCACAACGTGCTGATGATCGGTAGCCCGGGATCCGGCAAAACCATGCTGGCCAGAAGGCTTCCCACAATCCTGCCGGATCTCTCCTTTGAAGAAGCTTTGGAGATTACTAAGATATACAGCGTGGCCGGTATGCTTCCGCCGCACACCTCTCTGATATCCGAACGGCCTTTCCGCGCGCCGCACCACACCATGAGCGCCGCAAGCCTCGTCGGAGGAGGGAGAATTCCAAAACCGGGCGAGGTCAGCCTTTCCCATCATGGTGTGCTTTTCCTGGACGAGCTTCCGGAGTTCGGCAGATCCACGCTGGATATCCTGCGCCAACCCATGGAAGACGGCTTTGTCTGCATAGCAAGGATTAATTCCACCATCACTTTCCCTTGCCGTTTCATGCTGGTGGCCGCGGCCAATCCCTGCAAATGCGGCTATTATGGCGATCCGTTCAAACCCTGTACCTGTTCACCCAGGGAAGCCGAACGCTACCTGAGCCGTTTAAGCGGTCCCCTGATGGATCGCATTGACATCCAGATACATGTTCCTACCCTTCAATACCGAGATCTGGAGTCCCAGACAACCGAGGAGACCTCGGCGGAAATCAGAAAGAGGGTCAACAGGGCGCGCGCTATTCAAAAGGAGAGGTATAGCGGTCTGAGTATTTTTTGCAACGCCATGCTCACCGGCTCTATGGTCCGTGAGTTCTGCAAGGTGGACGAGGAAGGGAAAAGCGTGATAAGGGCGGCTTTCGATAAGTTGAAGCTCAGCGCCCGCGCCCATGACCGGATTCTGAAGGTGGCACGCACCATCGCCGATCTGGACGAAAGTCCAATCATTAAGTCAACGCATATCGCCGAGGCGATACAATACAGGTCGCTGGACAGGTCGGTCATGTCCTGGAAGAACCTCTGAACACCGGATATGAAGCAATGGGTATGGCAGGTGCAGACCGATGCATGCCGTAAACAGGGGTGAAGAAATTGAATAAGCATCTGCTTGCATGGGTTCGCTTGAATATTGCCGAAGGTCTTGGCATAGCCCGTAAACTGGAACTCTTGCGCATGGTAAAAACGCCTGAAGCCGTGTTTGAAATGAGCAGGAAGGAATGGGTCGGCCTTGGGCTGAAACCGGCACAGGCCGATTCTCTGCTTTGCGAAGACAAACTCCGGGAGAGCGCGGAAATTATAAAACTGGCTGGAAGAAAGGGGATCCGGATCATTCCGCTGGATGACGAGGAATATCCCGAACTTCTGCGATATATCCATGATCCGCCGCTTGTGCTGTATGTGAAAGGGGTTATTCCCAGAGGCCTGGGCTTTGGGGTGGTCGGCTCGAGAAAAGCGACAGGGTATGGCATGAACACGGCATTCCGCCTTGCTGCTGAATTGGCGGAGGAAGGTTTAATCATTGTAAGCGGCATGGCACGAGGCATTGACACGGCTGCCCATACCGGGGCCCTCCATGCCGGCGGGCAGACCATAGCGGTGCTTGGATGCGGCCCGGATCGGGCCTATCCCCCGGAAAACCGGGGTCTGATGGAAAGGATAGCCAGGAACGGGGCAGTCATTTCCGAGTATCCTCCTGGTGTGGAGCCCCAAACCTATCATTTTCCTGTCAGAAACCGTGTAATAAGCGGCATCTGTATCGGCATCCTGGTGGTGGAAGCCGGTCAGAAGAGCGGTTCACTCATTACTGCAAAGGCCGCGCTGGAGCAGGGAAGGGATGTTTTTGCCATACCGGGCAATATCAATCACCATAACAGTATAGGAACCAACAGGCTTATCCGTGAAGGAGCCAAACTGGTGCTTTCCACAGAAGATATCCTGGAGGAAATCCCCTGGAGCCTCTCCGCATTGCCCACCCATGGGGAAAGCGTTGTATCCGGATCTGAGCCATTAACCCATGAAGAAAACCTCATCCTGCAAGTCCTTAAGACAGAAGACCTGTATCACGACCAGATAGCCGAAAGAACAGGGGTTCCGAACCATACGCTGTTTGCGGCGCTGCTTCAGCTTGAGATAAAAGGTCTTGTTCGAAAGGATTTGGCAGGCAGATATACGGTAATTGCCGATCGGTGAATAATCAGGCCTCTGTCAAAATAGAATGGCAATAGAATATGCATATGACTGACGGCGGTATTTCATGAAGGTAATCTTGATCAGCAGAAAAAACCTTACGTTCATTGTTGTCATTGCAGCGGCTCTGTTTTTTATCGCGGTGAATACGCTTTTGGCCCGTGACAATCTTATCCAGGTCTCGGGCTCCTTCAGGGAGGATATTCCCATTTATTCCGTGGAAACGGATGAGAAGAAATGCGCCATCACCTTTGATTGCGCATGGGGAGCCAGCGATATTCCCAACATTCTCGATACCCTGGACAAATACCATGCCAAAGCGACCTTTTTCATCGTAGGTCTTTGGGCGGAAAAATATCCGGATATGGTGAAACTTATCGACGAGAGAGGTCATGAAATAGCCAATCATGGATACAGTCACCTGCATATGGCCTCACTGCCGGAGGAAAAGATCGCGGAGGAAATCACCCGGTGCACGCAAGTACTGGAAGAATTGACCGGGCAGAAGGTAAAGCTTTTCCGCCCACCATACGGGGAATATGACGCCGAAGTGGTCAAAACCGCCCAAAAACTGGGGTATCAGACAATCCAGTGGGATTGCGATTCATTGGACTGGAAAAAAGACATGGGCAAAGAGAACATCTTCAATCGCGTGGTGAAACGGACGGGAAAGGGATCCGTCATCCTGTTCCATAATGACACGCTTTATACGCAGGATGTATTGCCTGACATACTGGATTCGCTGACAGAGAGCGGGTTTGATTTCGTCACAGTTACGGATCTTCTGATAAAAGGCCCTTTCAAAATACGATATGATGGTCGACAGGTGCCCGAAACGTAAGGACGTTTACGCTGCGAAGCCATCGTTCAGTTAAGAAGAAAAAATAGATAGCAGGAATAAAACTTGGTATTTAGAAGAAAAATACCCACTATATAACGCATAATCACCTCTTCGATAACGCAAAATGTTGTTTAAGGCGAACAATATTGGGTGAATATATGATATAGGATTCAAATCAGCCGGCGAATTCTGTATAATATAACTGATTACATATTCTAAACGGACGGGTTGTGGAATAGCATTATAGCAGCAGCGTGCAAAAGTACCAAAGACTATGAGAGGGGTTGGGGTATTAAATGACGCCAAACGCGGCACTGGAAAACAACTGTGTTAGTATCTCAGGCAAAGTGATTGCAAGCCCGGAGTTTAGCCATGAAGTGTATGGGGAAGGTTTTTACATAACCTATGTGCAGGTTCCCCGGCTGAGTGAGGCCAACGATGAACTGCCCGTCATTTTTTCAGAGCGCCTGGTTAATCCCGAGTTGGTAAAGGTGGGCTTATACCTCTCTGTTGATGGTCAATTCAGGTCTTACAACAATTATAGCAATAAAGGCGGACGCAAGCTGATGCTCATGGTGTTTGCCAGGGAACTTGAAATTCATGAAGAGGAGGTGACGAATAAAAATCCGAACCAGATTTATCTAAACGGTTTTGTCTGCAGAAAACCCATTTATCGCACAACGCCGTTTGGAAGGGAAATTGCCGACATTCTTCTGGCCGTGAACAGGGCGTACAACAAATCCGATTACATACCCTGTATCGCCTGGGGAAGAAATGCAAGATATGCCAGCACCCTTGAGGTGGGGGATAATCTTAAGATTTGGGGCAGAATACAGAGTCGTGTGTATCAGAAAAAGTTGTCCGAGGATCAGGTCGAAGAACGGGTGGCTTATGAGATTTCCGTTTCCAAAATGGAGGTTGTGAAGGAAAACAACAACAAGCGGGAAGAAAAAGAAAAGGGGGATTGATACCCATGATAAAAGTTGTTTGCGGTGGCAAGGGGATCGGAAAGACCAAGTATTTAATTGCGGATGCCAACAATATGTTAAATGACTGCTTAGGGGAAGTTGTTTTCATCAATCATGACGATTCTTTGATGCATAGTCTCAAACACCAGATCAGATATGTGAACACATCCGATTTTCCTATCAAAGGTATCAATGAAATCTTTGCGTTGATTTGCGGAATCATTGCCGAAAATTATGATGTAAAAGCTATTTATATGGATGGCCTGGGCAGGCATGTTCAGGATCCCGGTGAAACGGCTCAATTCTTTGAGAAGATCAAGGTTTTATCAGAAAAATACGGTGTTAAGTTTGTTTTTAGTATGAGCGGAGATATCAGCGGTATTCCTGATTTTGTTCAAAAGGAGTTCACCTGCTAGCGAATAGATGGGATTTACTTTCAAAGTAAATCCCTTTATAATTGTTTTTGCAGGATGAAAGCCATACGGATTAAATCCATAATAAAAGAGGTTATTTTTATAACTTCTTTTATTATGTTTATGATACATTTGAATCATTAGAACAGGAAATTTCAGCCTGGTTTTTCATGGCTTTTTATTTGTCCTTGCATTACGGGGGAATGTTTGTTGAATATCGCGTCGGTTGTGCTGTCGGCAGGGCTTAGAAGCTTTGACAAGTTATATGACTATATCATACCGGAAAATTTGTCGGCTTTGCCGGGCATGCGCGTACTTGTTCCCTTCGGCGCAAAGAACAAGCTATGCTCCGGCTGGATTATCCGTATCAGGCAGGATGAAGTCGCCACAAGGGAGCTCAAACATATCCACAGTCTTGTCGATGCATATCCCCTGCTGAATCAGGAAATGCTCAAGCTGAGTGAATGGATGAAAAACCGTTATTTGTGCACCTGGGGTGAAGCCCTCAGCTGCATGGTTCCCGCCGGCGTGAACCTTACCAGGCAAAGGATAGTGGTATCCCGCGTCCGGAAATCGTCCAATGAGATGACGCCACTCATGAAGCGCCTCTGTGAGGCCGGAGAACAGGGAATTCCCTTTCAGGAACTGGAGAAAGAATTTCCGGATGGCTTGGAGGCTATGCTCAAGGAACTGGTTTCCAATGGGCTGGTGGAAATTCGGGAGTCCTTCCGGCAACGTGTTAGCCAAAAAAAGCAAAAGGCCGTATATCCGGTCATTGATCAGGCCGATTTCATGGCACTTTACAACGAAGGACAGGTCAAAAGCGTTTATCAGGCCAGGGTCATGGAATTCCTTTTTGAAGAAGGCATGTGTTTTCTTCAGGATTTGCTGCTCATCCCCGGTGTTTCTCATGCCACCATACGGACCATGCAGAAAAAAGGATGGCTGGAATACGAAGAGGTGGAAGTGGAGAGGGATCCCTTTGAAATCCAGGAAACCGTAACCGCCGAAAGGACGATTGAACCCACCGAAAACCAACGACGCGTGCTGGAAACATTGTTGCCCCTTCTGAAGGAAAGAAAACTCCATGAGGCTTTGCTCCATGGCGTAACCGGAAGTGGAAAAACCGAGATTTATATAAGGCTCATTGAAGAAGCCATCCGTCTTGGCAGGACAGCCATTGTCCTGGTTCCCGAAATATCCCTAACCCCACAGACCGTATCCAGGTTTACAGAAAGGTTTGGCAAACGCGTGGCCATACAACACAGCCGGCTTTCTCTCGGGGAACGTTATGACCAGTGGCAAAAGATACGCAGGGGTGAAGTGGATGTGGTCATCGGTGTGCGTTCGGCCGTCTTTGCCCCGCTGGAAAACCTGGGAGTCGTTATTGTGGATGAAGAGCACGAACCAACCTATAAATCCGAGAACAATCCGAAATATGACGCGCGCCATGTGGCCAGGGCCAGATGCAATATCAACGGCGCGTTGCTTCTTCTTGGCTCCGCGACCCCGTCCATCGAGTCATATGCCCGGGCAATGGCGGGAAAAATAACCCTTTGTGAAATGAAAACACGGGCCAATACCCGACCGCTGCCCAAGGTGCAGATGGTAGACATGCGCGCAGAGCTGCAGCAGGGAAACCTTGGTATGATCAGCAGGGCGCTTGAGGAAGAGCTGCTCCGGATAAAAAGAAACAACGAGCAGGCCATTCTGTTTATCAACAGGAGGGGCTATGCCTCTTTCATGCTGTGCAGGGATTGCGGTTTTGTGCTGAGATGTCCCAATTGCAGCGTGTCCATGACCTATCACCGGAATGACAGGCATGTCACCTGCCATTACTGCGGATACACGGTTCCTGTGCCGTCACGGTGCCCGAGCTGCGGGAGCGAACACTTAAAACCCATGGGAACGGGAACCCAGCGGATTGAAGAGGAACTGTTACGGCACGAGGCCGGTTTTCGCGTGCTGAGGATGGACCTGGATACCACCGGAAGCAAATATGGGCATAAACGCATCCTCGAAGCATTCCGAAACGGGGAAGCGGATATCCTGATAGGCACCCAGATGGTGGCTAAGGGGCATGATTTCCCAAATGTGACGCTGGTAGGCATTCTGGCGGCGGACGCCATGCTTTTTTCCGAAGACTTCAGGTCAACGGAACGAACCTTCCAGTTGATCACGCAGGCAGCCGGGCGGGCAGGAAGGGGCGACAAGCCGGGAAAGGTTATCCTTCAGGCCTACAACATCGATCATTATGCCCTTCAGGCCGCTATGGAACAGGATTTCGAGGCCTTCTTCAGCAAGGAGATGCCAATCAGGCAGCAGTTGGGTTATCCGCCGTTTGCCCATATCGGAATGGTCATGGTCTCCAGCACCAGCAACAGTCAGGGTTGGGAGCTGATCAACAAGCTTTACCAGTTCCTCATGGGCAAGTACGGGCAGGAGAAACACCTGACCGTTTCCAGGCCGCTCAGGGCACCCATTTTTGTCATACGCAACAGGATGCGTTGGCGGATAATCCTCAAGCACCCATCAACCGGCTATTTGCTGGAGATTATGAAAGATGTGACGGATACGGCCGACAGGATGAAGCTGAAGGATACTCGTGTAAGTGTGGATATCGATCCCGTAAACATGCTATAATCATATTATGTGCGAGAATTTTTTGATATTGGAGGATAAGAATGGCTATCAGAAATATCGTGAAAGAAGGCGATGATGTTTTAAGAAAACGAAGCAAGGAAGTTAAGGAGATCAACGACAAGATACGCGATCTCTTTGAGGATATGAAGGAAACCTTGTATGCCAGTGGTAACGGGATCGGCCTTGCGGCTCCCCAGATAGGTATCCTGAAGAGGATGATCGTCATCGATCTGGGAGACGGCCCTATAGAAATCATCAATCCTGTCATCGTGGAACAGGAGGGTGAGCAGATTGAAGTTGAAGGATGCCTGAGCATTCCGGGAGTTTATGGCGAGGTGAAGCGGCCGGCCCGGATTATTGTTGAATATACCAATTTAAACGGTGAGAGGGTCCGGATAGAAGGTGCCGATCTTCTGGCGCGTTGCCTGAGCCATGAGATCGACCATCTGGACGGTATCCTTTTTACCGATAAGGTTATACGATATGTTGACATAGAAGAGGAAAAGTAACATGAGAATCATCTTTATGGGAACGCCGGACTTTGCGGTTCCGAGCCTGAAAGCTTTGGTTGAAAACCATTACGATGTTATCTGCGTAGTAACCCAGAAAGACAAGCCAAAGGGCAGAGGGTACAAGGTTGTGCCGCCGCCTGTCAAGGAATACGCCCTATCGCAGGGGATTATGGTCCTTCAGCCCGAAAGGCTCTCCAAAGAACCTGAAACCATTGAGAGAATAAGGGAACTGAATCCGGATTTGATAGTGACCTGCGCTTTCGGACAGATCCTGCCGGACAGTCTGTTGGCCATACCCAAGCATGGGACCATCAATGTGCATGGTTCCTTGCTGCCCAAGTACCGTGGCGCCGCCCCCATCCAATGGGCGATTATTAATGGCGAGACAAAAACCGGTATCACCACGATGCTGACGGATTCCGGCCTGGATACCGGGGATATGCTCCTGAAAGCCGAAATAGATATTCCTGACGATATGACGGCAGGAGAGCTACACGACAAGATGTCATTACTAGGTGCGGAAATCCTCATCAAGACACTTAAGAAGCTGGAGGAGGGAACCCTCGTTCCCGTTCCGCAGGATCACAGTCAGGCCACGCTTGCGCCGAGAATAAGCAAGGACCTGGGACGGATCGACTGGTCGGCCCCGGCACGGAACATCCATAACCTGATACGGGGCACGACTCCCTGGCCGGGTGCCTATACGTATCTGGAAGGCAAAAAGATCAGGGTATGGCGCTCGGCTGTCGGGGAGGATAGCCTTAATCACGAGTCGGATACTGAGACAGTTCCTGGAACCATCATCGGGTTGGATAAGGAATGCATGACGGTGCAAACAGGAAACGGAACGCTCAGGATTTTTGAGATACAGGCGGAATCCAACAAACGCATGACCCCATACCAATTCAGTCTTGGGCATGGGTTGAAGATAGGGATGAATTTGACATCACATGAAGAAGAATAATCAAAACAATAATCTTTTCGTTATTTTGTCACTTATCCTGGTAACCTCATGCCTGGCTGCCTCATGCGGTATGCATAACCAGCCTTCCACAACGACGATACCTCCGAAGACTCCTTTGGAAGCGACGGTTTTACCGGAAAATGGCGGTACCGGACTGATCAGTACGGAAGAGCCCATGGATAAACGGCTCAAAGAAATGATTGGGGATATGCCACTTGAGGAAAAAGTCGGTCAGATGCTGTTTTTGGCTTACAGAAAGAATTCAGCCGGGGAAAAAGCTCTGGAAATGGACGAAACGTTGAAGGAAATCCTGTCAAAGTACAAGCCCGGCGGATTCGCCCTGTTCGCCGAAAACCTGGAAAGCATTGAGCAGACGGTAACTCTGATCGGGGCATTGCAGGCTGGTTCAAAGATCCCCATGTTCATTTCGGTGGATGAGGAGGGTGGAATTGTTTCCCGGCTGAACAAGGCCGCACAGCTCCATTCCACCATCATGCCGGAACCTTACACCATCGGGCTGACCAAAAGACCGGAGTATGCCTATGCGGCGGCCCGGGCCATCGCTTCCGAAATCCTGAGCCTGGGTTTCAACATGGACTTTGCCCCTGTGGCCGATATCTTTTCAAATTCTGAAAACAAGGTCATAGGGAAGCGGGCCTACGGTACCGAGCCAGAATTGGTATCGCGCATGGTCGGCGAGGCGGTTACAGGCTTTATAGACGGACAGGTCATTCCGGTGTTGAAGCATTTCCCCGGCCATGGGGATACCCTTGAGGATACGCACACCGGCGCAGCCCTGGTGATGCATGATATGGACAGACTTTCGAGCTTCGAACTACTGCCCTTCCAGGAAGGAATTGCCACCGGTGCCGACGCGGTGATGATAGCCCACATCTTATTGCCAAACCTGATGGATAATCCGGTTCCTGCCACTTTGTCAAAAGAGGTGGTGACCGGGATCCTGAGGGAAAAGCTGAAGTTTGACGGCGTTGTTATTACCGATGCCATGGAAATGAGCGCAGTTTCAGCCTATTACGACGACGATGAGGCGGCGGTCATGTCCATATTGGCCGGTGTCGACATGATCCTGATGCCACAGTCAACAGAAAAGGCTTACAATGCCATCTTATCGGCAGTAAAGGATGGCCTTATAACGGAAGAAAGGATTAACGAATCCGTATACCGGATTCTTCGCCTAAAGGAAAAATACGGCATATTGGACAACCGTATTGTTCGCCCTGATCCGGAACAAACCCTGGGTTGCGCGGAACACCAGGCCTTAGCGGACGCAATCAAGGAAGCCGCCGAACAGAACTAAACATCGCCTGATGAAATCCGCAAATAACCTGTACGCCTTTGCAACAGGCTTCGGGCTTTTTCGTGTATAAGTTTTCCGATTTTAATACGAAAGGTTGACCGTTCCATGAAAATGTTGCTCCATATATGTTGCGCGCCCTGCGCAGTGGCTATTATTGAAAAATTTCAGTCAAAACAGGACCTGGAACTGACCGGGCTCTATTTCAACCCGAACATTCACCCCAGGGAGGAATTCGAAAAAAGGAAGGAATCGGTTATCGCCATGTCGGAGGACTATGGGATGCCGATTGCCATCAATGATCTGAACCAGTTGGACTATTGGCGTAACAACCTGACCGCCGACAAACCCGGACGATGTGCCTACTGTTATACTCTCCGGCTGGAAGAAGCAGCCCGTTATGCTTCGGCAAACGGATATGATGTCTTTACGACAAGCCTTCTTATTAGCCCGTATCAGAATCATGAACTGATCGTACAGATCGCTGAAAAGGCGGCCGCACGTCATGGCGTCAGGTTCCATTACGAAGATTTCCGTCCCCTGTACCGCAAAGGGCGGGAGCGTGCAAGGGGAAAACACTGGTACATGCAAAAATATTGCGGCTGCTACTACTCTTACGCCGAATCCGATCACCCCAAAAAGCCGATATATTTTACAGAAAACAATCTGTAACAAAACTGTATCGTTATTGACCTATTTCGACAGCGTTATAGGTGGTAAACTATACCTGTACAAAAGAAAAGCTTTGTGGGGTGCGAAAAATGAAGAAATTCCTGACATCACTTTTATTTGCCGGTCTTGTCTTCTTTTTTGCCGTCGGTTTGACGCTTCATGTTCAGGCGGCCGGGATGGAAAAAACGATCTCGGGCACGGTCAGCAAGCTGGCTTACAGCCAGTCCGGCGGTACAGAGGAAATCAGGATTTACACAACGCATACAACCATTCTCAGGCAGTTTGTGCTTGAACCGAACTCAGACTGCAAGAACTACAGAATTGGAATAGAAATCGCTGATGCCGTCATTCAACAAAACGGTGCCTTTGACATTAACCAGGGTTCCGTTTACCAGATCCGTTATGCCAATAAGCAAAACCCGCAGGCGGCTAGCATTGTCATAGAAACCACGAAAAAGCCGGATTACACCGTAAAACCTTCCGGTGACGGCAAGTATCTTGTCGTTACCCTCAAAGGCGGCGTTTCCGGCCAGCCTTCCCAAACTGCGGTTTCCTCGAAGACATCGGCAACACCTTCAACTTCTTCGTCCACGTCTTCCTCCGCCACTCCTGCTCCTGCCTCTAACAACCAGGGCTCAGCCGCCTTATCATACGGCGTTGCCAGCATAGGTCCCATTTCCGTGAGCATGCAGGGAGATACCGGTATTGTCAGGTTTGAAGGCATCAACCTTAACGCCGCCTTTGGATCAACCGGAAAAATCCCATCCCTGGAACTCAGGGAAAAGGAAAAGATCCTGCAGGTCACATTGCCGGGGCAGGACAGTCGATTCAAAGAAGGCTTCATCCCTGGAAACAGTGTGATATACGGTGTTCTTGTCAGCTACAACAACGAACTGAACAGCACCATCGTCCGCATTGTGTTTGACGATGCCGTGACTTACAGCCATGAGGTTTCCGGGGGAAGTTCCATATTGAAAATCAAGAAAGCGAGCTCCGGAAGCACGGGAGGCAGCGGGGGCGCAACCACGCCGAATACGGTGCCCTCTCCTGCGCCCACTGCCACGCCCGCTCCTTCGACAGGAAATGACACCAGCCGGTCAGACAGCGGTAAGAATACTGCGGGTACGGCCAACATCCAGGCGGGAGACGGTATCGATGTTGCCTTAAAGCTTGTCGGTACCAATATTGTAGGAAAATACAGGCAATACGCCGACAAGATAATTGCCGAGAATGATATGAACAATAACGCCTATGCCGTCATGTTCCCGGCAGCACTCATCGATCTCGGTCAGGGCAGCATCAATATCGACAATGCCCTGGTCAGTACGGTAACCACGTTGACAACGCCGAACAGTTCTTTCCTCAAGGTCGACAAAAAGGATGCAACCAAGGAGTTCAGCATCGTTGAAGGGTCCTCTGCCAACGAGCTTCTGATAGTGGCCAAATCCGTTTCGGAGACGCCTTCAAAAGTACCTGCCAGCAATCCCGCCGGTAATGTAAGTCGGGGCTCAACCGATAATACAAGCATCAGGAATCCGGGCAGTTCAGCCAGAAGTAAGTTGGTGGTCCTTGATGCCGGTCATGGCGGAAGCGATCCGGGTGCGGAATTTGACGGATACTTGGAAAAAACCTTTAACCTGGATATCACGTTAAGAGTTGAGGCCATCCTGAAACAAAAAGGGATTAACGTGATGATGACCCGGAACAGCGATGTGTTTGTCGGACTTGAAGAGCGGGCAGAGATGGCCAACAGTTGGGGAGCCGATCTGTTCATAAGCATCCATAATAATTCCATGCCTGAGGGCATTAAGGGATCCATGGCTTTCTACTATCCCACAAGCTATAAGGGAAAGTCGTATGCCAAGATTATCCTTGATAACATGTATGATAAGCTGAATATGGGCGCTATGGGCAGCAATGACCTCAGAAGCGCGAATTACGTGGTTCTAAGGCAGACCAAGATGCCCGCGGTTCTCGTGGAAGTGGCCTGCATGTCCCATCCCGACGATTTAAACCTGCTCAAGAACGAAACATTCAGGCAAAAAGCCGCAGAAGTTCTTGCGGACAGCATCATCCAGATACTGAATCAGATGTAGCCGAACCATGCGGCAGCCTGCGCTTGTAAAGAAATATCCGTGTAGGATACATAAAAAAATACTGCATTGCTAAACAGGGAGAAGAACAAAGGGTTTCCATGCGGCTCATAAAATGCCGCAAGGAAGCCCTTTTGTTTCAGAATTGGCGCTCTGCAGCCGTTTCATTGTTAAAGACATCCAACGATTATGCTGGATAACCCGACATACATATGATAACATTAATGAATAGAAATTTTGATGAGGATGGAATGTGTATGGAAAGCAGCAGATATGACGGACGAAGAAACGATGAAATGAGAAAGGTCACCATAACGCGTGATTATACGAAGTATGCCGAGGGTTCGGTTTTAATCGAGCTCGGGGAAACAAAGGTCATTTGCACCGCTTCAGTGGATGACAAGGTACCGCCCTTCAGAAAGGGTACCGGAGAGGGCTGGGTAACAGCCGAATACGATATGCTCCCGCGTTCTACGGCTACCAGGAACAACAGGGACAGAAATAACCTTAAGATAAACGGGAGGGCTAATGAAATCCAAAGGCTGATTGGCAGAGCCCTCCGATCTGTTGTAGATTTCAAGACGCTTGGCGAGAGAACCATCATCATCGATTGTGACGTAATCCAGGCGGACGGCGGCACGCGCTCCGCCGCCATAACCGGTGGCTTTGTGGCGCTAATGGATGCCTGCAGCTACCTGGTCAACGCCAATATCATTCCGGAGATACCCATTAAGGATTTCGTGGCGGCCATCAGCGTAGGCTATGTGGACAACAAGGAGCTCCTGGATCTGTGCTATTATGAGGATTCCCGCGCCACCGTGGATATGAATGTGGTGATGACATCCACAGGCAAGCTCATTGAGGTTCAGGCGACGGGGGAGGAAGCCCCCTTTGACCGCAAGGTCCTGGACAACATGCTGGATCTGGCTGAAAAGGGGATCAATGAGCTTGTCACCATACAAAAACAGGTTTTATTATCGAAGTGATAGTGGGGGGTTATTTTGAAAACGCTGATCATTGCAACGAAGAACAAGGGAAAAATACGGGAGATCAAGGAACTCCTTGAAGGGACGCCATGGGAGATTCGATCCATGGGTGAAGCGGGAATTGATCTGGATATCGTTGAAGATGGCACAACCTTTGAAGAAAACGCCCTCATTAAAGCAAAAGCCATTCGGAAAATTACCGGCGGTGTCGTTCTGGCCGATGACAGCGGATTGGAGGTTGATTTCCTCAACCAGGCACCCGGCATCTATACCGCCCGTTTTTTGGGGGAACATGCCCCGGATGCAGACCGCTGCCGCGGGCTGCTGAGGCTTTTGGATGGCGTGCCTGATCCTTACCGTAAGGCACGGTTTGTCTGTTCAGCCGCTATTGTCTCCGAGCATCTCGAGATGACTGTCAGGGGGGTTCTGGAAGGACAAATTGCCTGGCAGGCTGCCGGAGCCAATGGCTTCGGCTATGATCCGATCTTCTGGGTGCCTGAGTACGGAATGACCCTGGCCCAAATGGATTCGGAGACCAAAAACCGAATCAGCCATAGAGGAAAGGCCTTCCGGGCTGTCGCGGAGCGTTTGAAGCAATTACTATGAGCATTGAAATTACGCAAGAAAATGGTCATGAAGGTTGGAGCGTATAAATGAAGCTGTTTATGGTTATAAGCGATTCCCACGGGAATATTGGGAGTCTGAAAAAGATTATCAGCCAGTATCCCCATATTCCATCCATCATACACCTGGGAGATCATTATAAGGATGCCGTGATGTTGCAACAATTGTACCCGGAAAAGGAATACTATATGGTGCCGGGAAATTGCGACTTTCTGGTCTCCAACGTTCCCGCCGATTTGTGCCTGGAAATTGAGGGTTTACGGATCCTATTGACCCATGGCAACCGGTACAGTGTGAAAAGCGGAATTCAGAGACTGAGAGCAAAGGCGTTGCAGGAAAGGCTTGATGTGGTTTTGTTCGGGCACACCCATGTGCCAGTGATCGACAGAACGGATGGCTGCCTGCTGGTCAATCCGGGCAGTGCGGCTTATCCACGGTACGCCGGTCCTTCAACCTATGCTCTTCTTGAAATCGGAAACGGAATGGCAGAAGCACGCATTATGGAGGTACCATGATATACTTTGATAACAGCGCTACAACAAGACCCTATAAAGAAGTAGTGGATCTGATTGCCAAAATCTCCTATGAGGAATTTGGCAATCCTGCCTCATTGCATGCTTTTGGCATGCGGGCGGAAAGGATATTGGAACAGGCAAGAAAACAGCTGGCGGAAACACTGAAAGCCGATCCGGAAGAAATTGTGTTTACGTCAGGGGGAACAGAGTCCATCAATATGGCCATCAAAGGCACCGCGGAGGCGATGAAGCGTTCAGGGAAACATATTCTCTCAACGCCCATAGAACATCCAGCAGCCCTTGAATCCCTGAAGGTCCTTGAAGACATGGGCTTTTCAGTGGAAATGCTTAGCGTGGACGGCAAAGGATTTGTTGATCTCGAAGAGCTTAAAAGGAAGATCCGAAAGGATACCATCCTGGTCAACATCATGATGGTGAACAATGAGACAGGTGTCATACAGCCTGTAACTGAGGCTGGGCAGATCATCAAATCCGTCAACCCCGGCACGGTTTTCCATGTGGACGCGGTACAGGCCTATGGGAAACTGCCCATCGATACGAGGAGCCTGAAAGCGGATATCATGTCCTTCAGCGCCCATAAGATTCATGGTCCAAGGGGAGTGGGCATGATGTACCTCAGGCATGGTACAAAAATTCGTCCCATCCTGTCGGGTGGCGGGCAGGAAAGGCAATATCGTTCCGGGACCGTCAATGTGCCGGGCATTGCAGGGTTTGCCTGCGCGGCTGTCAGGAAGACCAGCCAGATGGAACAGGATAACAGCAACATCCGGAAGGTCAGGGAGAGGCTTATCTCCGAACTGAAGAGCAGGATGCCCGATCAGATCCGCATCAACTCGCCCGAAGATGGTTTACCGGGAATCCTGAGCATCTCGTTCCGATCAATTAAATCCGAGGTCATACTCCATGCCCTGGAACAACATGAGATCTACGTATCCAGCGGTTCGGCCTGCAGTTCGAAAAAAAACAGCATCAGTCATGTGATTAGGGCCCTCAACATTCCCGCTCCATGGTCGGACGGCACCATCCGTTTCAGTTTCTGCGGGGATAACACCGAAGAGGAAGCTGTTGTCTGCGCGCAGGCCCTCCAGGATATTCTGAATACTTTCGCGTTGACAAAATAAAGAGCAAAGTAAAGAAGGTAATGATGATGATGGAGAAAGTGATTCTTGTTCGGTATGAAGAGATCTTTCTGAAAAGATCCAACAGGAATGTGTTTGAAAACAGGCTCATCAAAAATATCAAGCAGCGTCTGGAGAATTTGGGGAATATCAGGGTCACTTGCTCCCAAAGCAGGATTTACATCGAAATTCCTGACGAGGATTTTGACCTGGTGGAAGCGGTAGAACGGCTGAAAAAGGTGTTTGGCATAGCCTCGTTAAGTATCGTTCACAAGGTGCCCACCGACTATGAAATCATCAAGACCTCAGCGGTGAGCATGGTGGCCGATCTGCTGTCCAGGTACAATTATAAGACCTTTAAGGTGGAATCCAAGCGGGCCGATAAGTCGTTCCCGATGAATTCCCCGCAGATCTCCGCAGATTTGGGCGCGCATATCCTCAGGAATTTCCCGCGCCTGAAGGTGGATGTGCATAACCCGGATTTTGTGTTTTATATCGAAGTGCGTGAATCCACCTATCTCTATTCCGAGATCATTCCGGCAGCCAAGGGATTACCCACTGGTACCGGAGGACGGGCAACCCTGCTCCTTTCCGGAGGTATTGACAGCCCGGTTGCCGGCTGGATGATCGCCAAACGGGGCGTGGAGGTGGATGCGGTGTACTTCCACAGCCCGCCATATACCAGTGATAGGGCCCGTGAAAAGGTCATCCGGCTTTCAGAGATCCTTTCGGAATGGACCATGGGCATGAGACTTTACGTGGTGCCTTTCACGGAGATCCAGATGGCCATTCATCAAAAATGTCCCCAGGAATATCTGACCATCATCATGCGGCGTTACATGATGAAGATAGCCGAACGGATTGCCCGCAACGACGGTTCACTTGCGCTTATAACAGGCGAGGCCATCGGTCAGGTGGCCAGCCAAACCATGGAGAGCCTGCTGGTGACCAATTCGGCTGTAAGCCTTCCGGTCTACAGACCGCTAATCGGAATGGACAAGAATGAAGTGGTCAACATTGCCAGGCATATCGGCACATATGAAACTTCCATCCTGCCTTATGAAGACTGCTGCACACTTTTTGTTGCCAGGCACCCGGCTACGCGACCGTCGCTGGAAAAAACCCTGGATTATGAGTCTGTGCTGGATGAGGAGCAGTTGATAACCAAAGCGCTGGAGCAGGTGGAGACAATCATTGTCTAGCCGGACGGTAATGGCGGAATGTTAGGTTCACCCCCAGGGTGGTAAATAAGATAAAGCGGCCAGTCGTGTCATCCGAAAGCTTTGGCCAAAATAAAAAAAACTGGGGAGATGAAGCCTTTGAACCAACTGAGTCCTACATACGAAACCGAGGTCCAATGCCCGGCGTGTGAAAAGGAATTTGAGATCACCAAAGTGAGGAGCCGCGCGGTAAAGCTTGTCAGACAGGACACCGATTTCTGCCCATATTATGAAGGGATAAACCCGCTTTTTTATGAGGCGATCGTCTGTACACACTGCGGTTTCGCCACCCATATCACGGAATTGAGTGATGAGTTGAACCGTATAGAAAAAAAGAGAATTCAGGAACAAATCACCAAGAAATGGACGCCCAGAAGCTTTAGCGGACAGCGTACCTGGGATAAAGCCCTGGAAGCCTTTAAGCTGGTGCTCCTGAACCTAAATGTACGGGGGGCTGCGCACTCGGAAATCGGCAAGATTTGCATGAGGATTGCCTGGCTATATCGTTATGCCGGTGATGACGAACTGGAAAAGTGCTACCTGAACCATGCCCTGAACAGTTATATCAGGGCCTATGAGGAGGAAGATCTGTCGCAATCAAAATTGGATCCTTTCACGCTGCTGTTCATCATCGGCGAACTTTGCTGCAGGACAGGAAAGGTTGATGAAAGTCTCCACTGGTTCAGCAGGCTGATTAAAGAGAATTCCGATCCCAAGAACAAAGGAAAGATACCCAGCACGCTGATCGAAACGACAAGGGACAGGGTGCATGAACTCAGGCAGAATGCCTAAGAACCGGAGGTTCGTAAAACAATGCTAAAAATTGGCAAGCTGTCCAATGAACAGCTTGAGAAAATATTGGCCCGTTTTTCCGGAAAGCGGAGAAGCGAGGTCCTCACCAGACCCGTCATCGGTGAAGACTGCGCCGTCCTGGATTTCGGCGAGCAGCTTTGCGTGGTGACAACCGATCCCATAACCGGTTCGGAAAGCGATATCGGAACACTGGCGGTCCATATCGCCTGCAATGATTTGGCATCCAGCGGGGCTGAACCTGTAGGTTTGATGGTTACCCTGCTGGTACCTCCGGGTTCCGGAATCGATCAAATTGCAGAGGTTATGGACCAGATCAAAAAAGAAGCGGATTTGGTCAACGCCGATATTATCGGTGGCCATACCGAAGTAACCGATGCGGTAACCCGCATGGTGGTCAGCATAACCGCCCTGGGGAGGGCAAAGGAAAACCGTGTGGTGACCACATCCGGTGCCAGGCCTGGAGACGATATCGTGATGACCAAGTACGCGGCAGCGGAGGGTACGGCCATCCTGGCCAACCTGCTCGGCGATTTCCTGGAAGCCAGACTTGGCAGGGAAACGGTGGACAGGGCCCGCCGATTGATAGGTTCCATCAGTGTCCTGAAAGAAGGGCTTATCGCTTCCGAAAATGGGGCCAGCAGCATGCATGATATCACTGAAGGCGGCGTGCTCGGCGCTGTTTGGGAACTGTGCCATGCTTCCGGTTGTGGCGCGATTGTCCATAAAGACAAGATCCCCTTATTGCGCGAGACGAAAACAATTTGTGAATGCCTCGGACTCGATCCGTTGAAGTTGATTTCCAGCGGGAGCATGTTGATCACCTGCAAGGACGGTAACGGGCTTGTGTCAAAACTCAGGGAATCGGGCGTCCAGGCCTGTGTCATCGGCAATATTACCCATGATAAAGCGTGTATTCTTGCGGCAGGAGATGAAATGGTAAAAATTGATCCGCCCGAATCCGATGAACTGTATAAAGCGAGGAAACTGTTCATGGAGGGAAAATGATGGGGATCAATATGACGGCTGGATTCCAGGTGATGACAGGCGTTTGCCTTTTTGTTCTGGGACTTTGCATGGGGTCTTTTCTGAATGTTTGCATCTATCGCATCCCAATGAAGCAATCCGTTGCTTTCCCACCATCCCATTGTCCTCATTGTAATACACGGCTATCGGCCGCGGATCTCATCCCTGTTTTCAGTTATGTCCTGCTGGGAGGTAAATGCCGGTACTGCAAGGCAGGCATTTCTGTCCAATATCCGATCGTTGAATTGCTGACAGGTCTTATTTATCTGATCATTTACATAAGATACGGGTTTTCAGTTGAAACCCTGGCACTTATCTTTCTCTTTTCCATATTGATAGTGGTACTGTTCATCGATCTCAGGCATATGATCATACCCAACGGCCTGGTCCTTCTGGGTATGGCCGGTGGCGCACTGGTAACTATATATAATATGTTTATACCCTTTTCGCTTTACCAGCCTTCCAAATGGTATACCCCTCTGATTGGAATGTTTTCTGCCTCAGGCATCCTGTTTGCCGTGGCCCTTATCGGACTTTTGGTCTATGGAAACGACGGGGGTATGGGAATGGGGGATGTAAAACTTTTCATTCCGATTGGTATGTTTCTTGGATGGAAACTGGCACTTTTATCCCTGTTCCTGTCCATCATGCTGGGCGGTATTACCGGACTGGTGCTTCTGATTTCCCGGGTGGTGGGAAGAAAAACGGCAATTCCTTTCGGCCCCTTTATTGTCGTGGGTACAATTATTTCCGCTTTGTTCGGAAATTCGATAATTAACTGGTATTTTAACTAAAAATCAGCCCCTCTTTGTATGGATCATATGGTAAAATATTAATATAAGGCTGGTATTTAAAGTTTATTTATGTATAATAGATATGTATCATTCATTTTTTACTTTATATATGAAATTTGTACAAAAAGGGGATTTGGATTATGCCTGGAAAACAATCCGGTAAGAATTCTGCTATTCGTTATTTTTTTGAGCAGAACAGATCGTTGGTTTTCCTGCTGCCCTTGCTCGTCATCCTGATTGTCGTCCTGATTATCGTCTACTCGGGGAACAGCGATTTGCCCGCATCATCCGACGTCACTCCTGCAACAACGACCGAGGGAGCAATCAACATCAATGATCAGGCACAAGCCGAGATTCTGCCCAGGACCGAAAGGCTAATTGAAGCATTAAGCCAGGAAGTGGAAAAAGACCCCTTTACAGCCCCCATGAAGCTGACGGGTATATTGCTTTATCCGGATGAAAAATCTCTTGCCATTATTGAATATGGCGGTTCCGGTTACATTGTCAAAAAGAATGAGCATATCGGGGACACCGCATGGATGGTTTCTGAAATCTATGAAACCAGTGTCATGCTGAAATCCGATGAAAAAAGCCAGCTTCTTAGCCTGTCGGGCGATTCATCCGGCAGAATTACAAGTGCCGAGTACATAGCCCAGGATTCAGAAACCATCAACGTTCATTTGGCCAATGCGGATGTTCGTGATGCAATCTCGGCCATTGTCCTGAATCTGGGATATAATGCGGTCTATCTAAGCAATAAGGTTATTGTTGACCGCTTTGATGGAACTAACCTTCCGCCGATGGAAGCACTGTCATTGCTGCTGAAATCGGTCGGAATGGATTATATCCAGGATGGCGATACCCTGATAGTCGGTTCAGCAGAAACATTGAACAATGCGTTCTTTGACAGCATGGTGCTGACCCGTTTCACCCTGAAATATGTGGATGCAAAAACCATATCCGACCAGATTGACAGGCTGAGCCTGCCGGTTCGAAAAATCACATTGGACAGCAATCCCTATTCCATCTGGGTACAGGGACTGCCTAAAGAACTGGGTAAAGTCAGAGAGCTAATTGCCATGCTGGACAAGACTGAAAATGTGTCGGGGCCAAAAGGCAATTCAAAACTGACAACCATTAATCTCACCTACATCACTGCCCAACAGATGAATAATATTCTCAGGGAAGTTGGCCTGCAGACCGGCCTTTACCTGGAATCCAATCCCAGAATACTGTATGTCTACGCCAATGACAGCGAACTTGCCCAGATCATGGAGCTGAAGAGCAAACTGGATATTCCTGATAACCAGACAGGCAAGGATTTCGTCGTGTCCATTAAAAAGCTGACCTATGTCAAAGCAAAGGAAATTGCACCTATTGTTTATGATCTGGGCCTTGGTGTGGATGTGATCACTTTTGACAGAAGCGCAAGAACTATCTGGCTCAAGGGCGACGAAGCGGCTGTAAACCGGGTATCTTCCATCATCGATATGATTGACATCGAGCAGAATATTGACAATAATCGCTTCTTTGTCAAGAAACTCAAAAACATTACCGCGCTTGAAGCACAATACAGGCTCAGCCTTCTGGAGATACCCGAGATAAAGACTTATACGTTCAGCTATCCGCAGTTCTCGAAGAGTATCCTGGTGGTATGCCCCGAGGATTACAAGATCTTTGTCATGGACCATCTGAACCAGCTTGACGTTACTTCAGACAAGATTAGGATTCCGATAGATTATTCGGACGATGCTTCAGGAACATACCGTCTGGAGCAAAGGCTTGAACTGCTGGTTGCCCTGACCGGAATCCCAAAGGAGAGCTTCACCATATCCAAAAACGTATCCAGGGATAACAATCCTCATTTTGTGCTCATCCTGGAAGAAACACCGGAGAAAATCAAAATGGTTGAAGATTTGATCGATAAGCTGGATAATCCCAGGAACAATGAATATGAGCCGGAATACTAAGCTACTCTTTTTGCACGCAACGACTTGAGATATCCGATTTCTTTAAGGACTGTGGTGATTGATCATGCGTTTTTCTGGCGTTACTGCTTCCTCTTATGCGTTTACCATTGATGATTTGCTCAGGATGACCGTAGAGCGCAGGGGATCGGATCTCCATCTGGCTGTGGGCATGCCGCCGTGCATCCGCATCCATGGGGAACTGGTGCCCATCGATGCGCCTGTTCTTAAGGCTCAGGATGTGGAGTATATGATCCTTTCCATCATCCAGGATTACCAGCGGGAAAAGTTGGAACAGGATATGGAGCTGGATTTTTCCTATGCGGTTCCCGGCTGTGCCCGGTTCAGGGGAAATGTCATGTTCCAGAGGGGAACGCTTGCCGCGGTGTTCAGGGCGGTTCCCTTTGTTATCCCCGATTTTGACAAGCTGGGATTGCCCCAGGACATCAAGCGTCTGTGCGATCTGCCGAGAGGGCTTATCCTGGTAACCGGCCCCACAGGCAGCGGTAAGTCCACCACCCTGGCGGCCATGATCGATCTGATTAACAACACGCGGGCATGCAATATCGTGACCATAGAGGATCCCATTGAGTTTTTGCATAAGCATAAGAAATCGTCGGTAAGACAGCGGGAAATAGGTACGGATACCCATTCTTTTGCTTCGGCCTTGCGCCACGTGCTGCGGCATGACCCGGATATCATCATGATAGGCGAGATGCGTGACCAGGAGAGCATCGCCATCGCTTTAACAGCCGCAGAAACGGGTCATCTGGTTTTATCCACATTACACACCCAAACAGCACCGCTCACCATCACGCGTATCATCGATTCCTTCAATGAGGAAAAACGGATGCAAGTCAGGCAGCAATTGGCTAATTCCCTCCGAGCAGTCATATCTCAGCAATTGATCCCCACCGTTGACGGCAAAAGCAGAGTTGTAGCTGTGGAATACATGGTGGATACACCGGCTGTTCGCAACTTGATTCGTGAAGGCAAGGAACACCAGCTTTATTCCGCCATACAGACTGCTCAGAAGGAAGGCATGCAGACCATGGATCAGGCTCTTGTCAAGTTATTTAAAGCCGGTAAGATATCAAGGGAGTCGGTTCTGGAGTATTGCGTGGATCGAACGGAAGTGGAAAGGCTGATGAAAAACGCATTTTATGATCAATTTTGACGGGAGGATCTAAAATGCCTGTATTCAGCTATGAATGCATGAATAAACAAGGCGAACTGGTCACCGGAGAAATCACGGCGGACACTGTGGCCTCCGCTGTTGAAAGGCTGCGGGCTTCCGGTCTGGCTGTGCTGGAACTGAATGAGCATAAGGAAAGAATACAGCGCAGCCTATTGGGTAATCGTAAGGTCAAAATAGCTGATGTGACTTTGTTCAGCCGTCAGCTTGCCGCCATGCTAAGCGCAGGTATAACAGTTACAAAAGCGCTTTATACCCTCAGCAGGCAGACTGCAAACCCGACGCTTCGCCAGGCTTTGGAAACCATCGCAAAGAATGTTGAAGGTGGAATGAGCCTGTCGGATGCTTTCAGCGCCTTTCCGGATATCTTTTCACATCTGTATATTTCCATGCTGAAAGCAGGCGAAGTCGGAGGTACGCTGGATAAAACGCTGATCCAGTTATCCGAGCAACTTTACAAGGAAAAAAGAGTTAAGGACAACGTCAAATCGGCCATGTCCTATCCAATAATAATCGTCATTGTTACCATCGTGATTTTCCTGTTCATGCTTGTGATTATGGTTCCCATATTCCAGGGGTATATACCTCAAACAGCCCAAATACCTGCGATTACCCAGTTCATATTTGACGTTTCCAGCTCTCTCAGAACAAGATGGTACATCTGGATTTCCGTGCTTTTGGCGATTGTCTGCGGCAATTATCTTTTCTTCAAGAGCCAGACAGGCCATAATCTCTGGGAGAACTACAAGTTGAAACTTCGTATCATAGGCCCAATCATGACCAAATCAGTCATCGCGAGGTTCACAAGAACGCTGGCTACCTTATTGGAAGGCGGCATACCGGTGGTTCAGGCCCTGGAAGTTGCCGGACCTACCTCGGGAAGCGATATACTGGCTGATACGGTCAAATTGGCAAACAAGAGGATCGAGGAAGGAAAATCCATCGCTTCCACGCTGGAGGAGAGCCCGGTTTTTCCTCCCTTGGTTACCCAGATGATCGCCACTGGCGAGGAAACCGGTAAGCTGCCGGAAATGTTGTCCAAAGTCGCCGATATCTATGAAGACGAAGTGGACACGGCGACAAAAAACCTTTCGTCGTCCATCCAGCCGCTATTGCTGATCATTATCGGCGTCTTGGTTGGCGGAATGCTCATCGCTCTGTATGTACCAATTATAACATCCGTTGTGTCCCAGGCTAGTTGAGTAAATATTCCTTTTACGCGATCATAAATGTCTACAAAGCAGGGGTTGAAAATTATGGGTTTATTCAAAAAGGGCGTTATAGGCCTGGAGTTGGATTCAAAGGAAATTCGTGCTGTCGAAGTCGGCGGAACCGTCAGGCAGCCGGTGATTACGGCATGGGGACGCATAAGCTTGCCTGAAGGAACGGTCAAAGATGGCCGCATCATGAATGTGGAATCCCTGGCCTTGTATCTGGACAGGCTGATTTCCGAAAGCGGTTTCAGGTCGCGTGATATTTTGCTTGGTGTTGCCAATCAGGATGTGATCATCCGTTTTGCCACATTTCCCAAGGTTCCGGAAGACAAAATACGGAATATGGTAATGTTCCAGGCCCAGGAATACATACCGGTTCCTTTGGAAGAATTGCAGTTGGATTATATTGTTGCCGGGGAAACACAGAACGAGGAAGGGTCTTTTCTGAACATCATCCTGATAGGCGCCAGGAAAAGAATGCTCAATGATTTTATCCAGGCATTTTCTAGGGCCAAGCTGAACATCATGGAAATCGATTCGGTAACAATGGCCATCGGCCGTGCCGCAATGACTTCCGTCAACCAGAATATTTTCGCCGTCGCCGGGTTCAATCATGATATCGCAAATATCATGATTTTCAAAAACGGCGTGCTTTCCATGGCGCGTTCGGTTCCGTTTTCCCAAACCATCGCATGGAAAAATGGATACGAGGATCAATCCGATAACGTGGGCGACATGGCGGACATCCTCATCGGTGAACTCCGATCTTCCATCGGGTATTATCGCATGCAAAGCGATGATGCCATTGAGGACGTTTACCTCATCGGGTTACCCAATATCAAAAACATTGCCGAAAAATTCAGGGAAGCCGGATATGACGCAAAAATCGCTCAGCCTTATCAAAATATTCCGGTAAAAAATAACGGTCTCGGCTATTTCAGCACCATCGATTTTTCGGCCGCCATCAGCCTTGCCGTAAGAGGATTGGAGGGATGAATCGTGTATGCAGTCAGACTGTTGCCGCAGGAATATCTGCAAATACGCAATACCGCACGTAGAAGCAAAATGACGTTAATAGTCTTAATAGCTTCTGTCGCCGTTTTTGCTGCGGCTCTGATCATAACAGGCTTGATTCGCGCTTCCCTGCACAGGGAATATGAAGCCCTCAAAACAAGCAATGAGATGATGATGCAGGGCATAGAATCCCTGAAGCCTGTGGAATCGATGCAGAATGAGATTAATACTTTAAAGCAGAAGGTTTCCCAGGCTTTGAAAATCTGTCCTGATTGGGATTTGTACATTCCTGCCCTGGGGAACGCTATACCGCCGAATATTTTCCTTACCAAGCTGACAGCAAGATATGCCGACGGTAAAAGCAATGTGGCCCTTAATGGCCGTGCTCCGGATCAAGGGGCAATTTATACAATGATAGCTTATATTGAAAATGTTCCGGGAGTTAGTCATGTTACCTGCTCGCGCGCAACGGAAGATACTTCCTCCGGAAATATCGAATTTGAATTGAACATACAGCTTAATACCATTTCTGGTGCCCAAACGGAGGGTAATGAACAATGACGTATGAGATCACAAAAAAACAGAATTATGTCCTGCCTACTGTTGTTCTTTGCGTGTTAATCCTGACACTTGCTGTTTTTACGGTTATGGCGATCATGGATATCATGGAGATTTCATCCCAGATTAAAATTGAGAAGCAGTACTGGCAGGCGAATGAGCAAAAGCTAGCCCAATTGGAACAACTGGATCACAGGAAGGATGAACTGGAACGAGTCTACGATTTACTGAACCGGCTAATTCCAATGTCCGCCGATGAGGACATGCTGATCAACCGGTTAGATACCCTTTCCAGAAATGCAGGTTTGCATCTGGGATCAGTTGAGTTTGGCGATAGGGTAGTAAATGCAGAAAGTAATCTGAATGAAATGCCTGTGTCATTAGCATTCAAAGGAAGCTACCTCAAATTTGCTGAAATACTGCCGTATATAATAAAAGGAGAAAGGTTGCTTAGAGTTGAGGAAATTGAAATTGAGCGACAGGATGGGACGAACGATGTCGTTAATGTAAAGATGAAGGCTAAGGCTTTTTACAGATAACAACACTTCTTTGGTCGGGGCATAAAGTAAGGATGAAAAGAGTATGGTTATGCGAACAGAAATGGGATATCTGGGTGAACAGCTCATTAAGATGGGGATCGTTACGGAGGAGCAATTGAAGAAAGCGCTTGAACTCCAAGCCAAAAACAAGGCCAAGGGCATTCGGATTCTGCTTGGTCAGGCGCTTACACAGCTTGGTTATTGCAAGGAAGAGGATATTGCCAGGGCAATGGCCAAAAAGTGGGGCCTGGAATTCATATCCCTAAACCAGCATGGGGTCGATATGGCAGCGGCCAACCTTATCACGCCGGAGATTGCGCAAAAATACAAGCTCCTGCCGATTCGCATCCAGGACGGCAAGCTCCTTGTTGCCATGAGCAATCCCAATGACATCATAGCCATCGACGACATCGAGCTGCTCACAGGTTATGAAGTCCAGCCTGTCATTGTAACAGACCGTGAGCTGCGAATCGCCATCGAACAGTTTGTAAACTTCAGTAAAGGAATTGATTCCGGCAGTGAAATCAAGGAAGAAGAAGAGGAACGCATTGATACCATCGATGATGAGTCCAATGAGAAGCCAGCCGTGCAGTTGGTAAACCAGGTCTTGCACCAGGCTGTTCGGGCTAACGCCAGTGATATACATATAGAACCCCAGGAGAAATACACACGCATCCGTTTCAGAATTGACGGCGTACTTCATGAAATCGCCCAGGTACCGTTAAAGCTCCATCCAACCATTGCTTCCAGGATCAAAGTCATGGGCGGGATGGATATTGCGGAAAGAAGGGTTCCCCAAGACGGAAGAATCACTGTCAGAATAGAAAACAAGACAGTTGACATCCGCGTTGCCACTTTGCCGTCAGCTTTTGGCGAGAAGGTTACCATGAGATTGCTTGACCGGAACAGCAAAGTTTTTACCCTTGAAGAGCTGGGCTTCCCGGAAAGGCATTTAAGACGTTATGAAAAAGCCATCAGGCTTCCCTATGGTTTCATTCTCATCACAGGGCCGACGGGCAGTGGAAAAAGCACCACCCTATATGCGACACTGGCAAAACTCAACTCGCCCGACAAAAACATCATCACCCTGGAAGACCCTATTGAGCGGCGCATGAACGGCATCAATCAGATCCAAATGAACGCCCGGGCCGGCATGACCTTTGCCTCCGGACTCCGCTCCATATTGCGAAGTGACCCGGACATCATCATGGTGGGCGAGATCCGTGACATGGAGACCGCAAAAATCGCTGTCGAATCAGCTCTAACGGGCCATCTGGTGTTTTCCACACTGCATACCAACGATGCGCCCGGTGCCGTTACAAGGCTTGGTGAAATGGGCGTTGAACCGTTCCTGACAGCTTCATCCCTGATCGGCGTTGTGGCGCAACGACTGGTCCGGCTCCTTTGCCCGGATTGCAAAAAAGGGTTTACATTTTCCAGGGAGGATATTTTAAGGAGCATTCCCGATTTTCCACTCGGGCCGGACGAAAAATCCGTAACCTTGTATAAGCCAGTAGGATGCATGGCCTGCAACAACACCGGTTACAGGGGAAGAATCGGCGTTTTTGAGTTCCTGACCGTGTCCGAACCCATTCAGAAACTGATTCTTGAAAAAGCTTCAGCCAATGCCATACGGGAAGTTGCCATCAGCGAGGGGATGGAAACGCTCAGACAGGATGGTCTGATGAAGGTAAAACAAGGCTTGACATCTATAGAAGAACTGCTCAGGGTTGTCATGTAACATTTCCTGGGAAGGATGATATGATGTTCAGGTTGCTGAACTCCAATAAGGGAATGGCCTTGCCATTGGTTTTGATAACGCTTGTTGTGCTGATGTTTTTCAGTACCGCTATCATTGGCATGAGCACCGTGGATACAAAGGGTTCTGTTTTGGACAGCCAAAAAGCCCAAGCCTATTATTACGCCCATTCGGGCGCAGAGGCGCTGGGTACTTACATCGTTGAGAATCCTGACAATCTGTCCAACAGGGATTTGAAGGAGTTGATAGACAAACTGGTCAGCACCGGTACCAGTCAGCCGTTCACCCTTTCGCCATCGGATACCGGGTCCATCGTGATCAACGTCAGCCGATCGGGCAATATCATTGCCATACGTTCAGAAGCGAATTATGAGGGGACAAAGGCCTCAGTAACCCTGAAAATCGGTGAAAATACCCTGAACACCGGAATATTGAACAAAGCGGTTTTCGCAATGAGCAATATCAAGATGAACGGCGGTACTATCACGGGAGATATCGCTGCTCTGAACAATATCAATATTTCAGGTGGCACCCTCTCCGGAACGACTATCTATATCCATCCTGATGCCGATGCCTCCAGTGTAAGGGCTCCTGTGGGAACAAGGGTTGAAAAACTGGCTGAGGTCTATGATTTCCCGGAATACCCGTTTCCGGAATTCCCCAATTACCCTGTCGGCCTTGCGGAGATCTACGGGGAAGTCAATGTGACAGACAACTATGCAATAACCAATAACCTTTATTATACCGGCGGTATTAATGTCAGCAGCGGCGGAAGGCTTGAAATCATCCGGGAAGGCTCGGACAGCAAGCGGGTTATACGCACCAAACACCTTGGCATATACGGTGGCGGACAGGTTGTCGATATTGGAAGCGGCACAGGGGATCTGGAAATCTATGTGGACGATTATCTGGAAATCGCCCACAACACCACTTTGACATTGAACATCGGCGATGGTAACGTCATCATCCGGACTAAAAAGCTCCGGTTGGATGAGGGCGGAGGCAGCATCGTCGTCAATCAGATCGGTAACGGCAATCTCTACATCTATGTGAATGATGAATTCAAGCTTACTTCAGGAAGTAAAATCAATGTTCCCAACAGTGATGACCCGAACATTCTAGGTAATGCGAAAAAAGCTTTCATCTGGTTTGCGGGAGCCGACGATTATACCGTAACAATTCCCAACCATGCAAGGATAGCCGCCACGCTCCACGTCAAAGAGGGGCAGATCATTTTTGAGGATGGGGCAAGGCTGGATGGCAACCTTATATCAGGAAGCAGTTATATCAGATTAAGCAATGATGTGGCCATAAACGGCGGACTCGTATATGCGCCCAATGCCACCCTCGCCATAGGCAATGGTTCCCGCATCGCTGGCGGTATCATCTGCAATGTGTTTGATATGTCATTGGCTGGAACCAATGGCAACATTGAATACCGTGAGCTGGATGATGATTACATGGAAATGTTTGAAAACGTTATCAAAAAAACCGAATATAAATATCTGAACTGGGAGTAGGGGGTGACTGTATAGATGCATAAATTGAAAAAAGAAACCGGTGCCAGTCTGGTGGAAATATTGATCTGTATGGCGCTTGTCGGTATCATCGCGATGACGATATTGCCGTCCATCACCTTTGGCTATCTGCAGCTTACCGAGTCGGGCAACAGGACAAAAGCGATTTATGCCGTCAGGCAGATGACCGAGAATGAACTGGTAAACCATAGCGCATCTGGTCACGATACCCTCAGCATCACTTTCGGCAGTGGCAGCAACCGCGTCAGCATAGATGTAAAAGGACGTATTGTGGAGACCGAGGAGTCCTTTGGAACATTGGGAGAAAAAGCGAGGATCAGGGTTTTTATACCTGATAATTAAGGATGGAGTGCGGTTTGCCGTGTATAGAAAAAAGGGTTTTACTTTTATTGAGTTGTTGATATGCCTTGCTCTGGTTGGCCTGGTTCTTGCCATATGCAACAGGTTGTTCTACATTGGGCAGGATGCTTTCAGTACCGGTAATGACCTGTTCCGGCTTCAGACCGAACTGCGCAAGGCAGGCGACACGCTCATGGATGAGATCAGGTATGCCACCGAAATCGATGTGCTTCCCTCCGAACCGGTGTCCTTCGCATCCGGTTACCGATATATCTATATCGAAGATTCAAAGTTGTTCCGTTATTATGCCGGGGGCGCAGAAGCGGTAACCGAACCCGTCATAAAGGACGAGGATATCTTTACCATCAAAAAGCATCCTGATAACAGGAATTTCCTGCTCATTAATTTGACCGGAACGCTTAACGGCAATACCTACAACCTGAGGACGGAGGTTCTGCTCAAAAATGTGTCCAACCTGGATCCCGTAACGGGCAAGGTATTAAAATATAAGACGCCCTTTGATTAATAGGAGAGCATTTTTTTCATGTGTTCCGGGTCTGAAGCATAAACCAGCGCGTTTTCGATGCTGATCTTTCTCTCCCTTACCAACTCCAATAGCGATGCATCCATGGATTTCATGAAGAGTTTGCCGCTGGTCTGAATGACATTGGAGATCTGATGGATTTTATTATCCCGGATCATGTTCTTGATGGCCGGGGTAGTTATCATCACCTCGGTCGCCAGAACACGGCTTTTGCCGTCCAATGTGGGAATCAACTGTTGGGAGATGACGGCCTGCAAAACCATAGAAAGCTGTGTGCGGATTTGCTGTTGCTGGAAGGGGGGGAAAACATCGATGATGCGGTCGATGGTCTTTGAGGCTCCTATGGTATGAAGCGTGGAAAGGACCAGATGACCGGTTTCGGCGGCCGTGAGCGCAATGGAGATGCTGTCCAGGTCGCGCATCTCGCCGATGAGGATCACGTCCGGATCCTGTCGGAGCACAGCCCGGAGCGCGTTGGCATAGCTTAGCGAATCATAGCCGATTTCCCTCTGGTTGACAATACTCCGCTTATGCTCATGGACGTATTCGATGGGATCTTCAAGCGTGACAATGTGGCAGTCCCTGTTGCTGTTGATCCAGTCCACCATGGCAGCCAGCGTGGTGGTTTTGCCGGCTCCTGTCGGACCGGTGATGAGGATAAGCCCCCTGTTCAAGGAACATAAATCCTCAAGGACCGGTGGCAGTCCCAGGGCTTTAAAATCCTTGATGACAGGGTTCAGCATTCGTATAGCCAGGCTGTACCAGGACTTCTGCCTGAAGATATTGATTCGGCAGCGGTATTTCTCATAGGAGGTAATTGAGGTATCAATTTCCCCCGTTTCATTCAGATGGCGCAGTTGATTTTCGTTGAGAAGCTGTGCGGCATAAGTTTCCGCATCGCGGGGGTCCACCCTGGCAAAGGGCAGAGGGCGTAAATGCCCGTTAACTCTGCAGGTCGGCGGTATACCTACGGAAATATGAAGGTCGGAAGCATTCAGTTTCAGAGCTTCATCGATCAGTGTGAAGATATTGTTACAGCGCGGTTCCACAGTTATACCTTCCTGTCCTTTACATAGTATTTTTAAGCTATTATAGCAGAATCTGTGCATATACCATATATCTTTTTGGGAAAAAAATGGATTTTGACATGCGAAATATTAGTATATTATACATATCCGGTACAGGAATTACGTATTTATTCTTGTCACAACCACTAAAAGTGTGGTAAATTATAGTATAGATAGAAATTGTTCAAAATTGCTGGTGTAACCGGCAAATTAATAAAGAGAAAGTAGGAGGGTCAATTTATGCTAAAGAGGTTTGCAAGAAACAACAAAGGCTTCACCCTGGTCGAGCTCATGATCGTCGTCGTCATTATTGGCGTTCTAATAGCCATTGCTGTTCCCATTTATAACAATTCTACGGCTAGCGCTGAGGCGAATGCCTGCAAAGCCAATCAGAGGACCATCGAAGCTGCGATTATGCAGTGGAGAGCCGCGAATAATAGTACTAGTTATCCCGATAATTGGGACGAATTGGTAGGGCCAGACAAGTATTTAACGGAGAAACCCATGTGTGGTGGTAAAGAATACGATTTGAAGACAATTCCGGTCAAATGTCCGAATAATGAGCCATCTCATCAACGTGATTCTAGCTCTAGTACAAGTCCGAGTCCGTAATAGCTTCGCTTTTCACGCATATCAAGCCAGCTTCAAGCTGGCTTTTTAGGTGGATGGAATAATGATACAAATGAAAATAAGGAAAAAAAGAATCGTTTTGATGCTGATCGTGATCGCCGCGATGCTTGTGCTGTTTTTTTCTCTGGTATATAGCTGGAAATGGGCTTACCATGTAGGCACCTATGAGGACGAGCACGGTGTTTACACCGGCGAGTTCCGCGGCAAGACTTTCCACGGCCGGGGACGTTTCGAGTTTTCCAACGGAACGGTTTACGATGGCCAATGGAAAGACGGCGTCATGGAAGGCTACGGCGTTATGACCTTTGCCGATGGTTCCAGGTATGAAGGAAATTTCAAGGACGGCCGCTATTCCGGACACGGTAGGATTATTCTTCCCGACGGCACAGTCATCGACGGCATATTTGAGGAAGGATCGCTGATCGAAGAACAGGAGCACGAAGATTAATGCTGTAAGTGCAATTGTTCCAGAACGCTGAATTAATTTTATAGTCATAGTCCCAGGCTAATTCAATGCATCATTCATGGAGACCGTTCATAAGCGGTCTCATCTTTTTGCCTGGATGCTATACTAGGGAGGCATTGTCACCTCAGCATAAAATCCAGGTTTACAAAATACACTATCAGTGATACGATAACAAATGTTAAACGACAGAAAAATACGGTGCTGGAGGTACGAATGTCCAAATATCTCGTCATTGTGGAATCGCCGGCCAAGGCTAAAACCATCAGAAAATACCTGGGCAATGATTACAAAATCGTCGCATCCATGGGGCATGTCAGGGATTTGCCCCAGAGCCATCTGGGTGTGGATGTCAAGAACGATTTTGAGCCCATGTATATCACCATGACCGGAAAGAGCCAATTGATCAAAAGCCTTAAGGAAGATGCGGCCAAGGCCGAGAAGGTATATCTTGCCACCGACCCTGATCGTGAAGGGGAGGCCATATCCTGGCATCTGGCCCACCTTCTCAAATTGGACGGATCCAGCGCCTGCCGGATTACCTTCAATGAAATCACCCAAAACGCGGTAGTTAACGCCATAAAAGAGCCACGCCCCCTTAATATGAACCTGGTGGACGCCCAGCAGGCCAGAAGGGTGCTGGACAGGATCGTGGGCTATGAGATCAGTCCCGTGCTCTGGAAGAAGGTAAAAAAGGGCCTGAGCGCCGGGCGCGTCCAGTCCGTTGCCATGCGGATCATTTGTGACAGGGAAAAAGAGATCGAGGAGTTTGTCCCTAAAGAGTACTGGAGCATCGATGCCCGGTTTGCCAGGGAAGACGGCAGCGTTTTTGCCTCCCATTTTTACGGCAAGAATGGCAAAAAGCTGGAGATCAAGTCCAAGGAAGAATCCGATGCCATTGTTGCCCTGATGAAGGATGCCACCTGGCGGGTTACCCAGGTGAAAAAGAGCACCAAAAAGCGAACACCGGCGCCCCCGTTTATCACAAGCACGCTCCAGCAGGAAGCCTCACGCAAGCTGGGTTTCAGCGCCCAGAGGACCATGATGGTAGCTCAGCAACTGTATGAGGGCGTCGAATTGGGAAGCGAAGGCTCCGTCGGTTTGATTACATACATGAGAACCGATTCCGTGCGGATTTCCGACGATGCTCTGAGGGAAGCAAGAACCTATATTCAGAACAGGTTCGGAGATGATTATCTTCCTGCAAGGCCTAGGGTATTCAAAACCAAATCGGAAGCCCAGGATGCCCATGAAGCGATCCGTCCGACCTATGTGGAACGGGAACCGGAATCGCTGAAAAGCATGTTGACCACCGATCAGTACAAGTTGTACAAGCTGATTTGGGATCGGTTTATCGCCTGCCAGATGGAGAATGCCGTTTTTGACACCATCTCGGTTGAAATAGAGGGAAGACCGGCCAACGTACCTGAAAACACGGGTATGGACACCGTGCTCAATTTCAGGTCCAGCGGTTCCAGGATTGCCTTTCCGGGATTTATGGCCCTCTACGTGGAAGGCAAGGACGAAGAGGAGGACGAGGACGCCCAGCAGCTGCCACCCCTGGCGGAAGGCGAAGGCCTCAGCCTGAAGGAAATTGGGCCTGCTCAGCATTTCACCGAGCCGCCGCCGCGCTACACCGAGGCGACCCTGGTTAAAGCCCTTGAAGAAAAAGGCATAGGTCGGCCAAGCACCTATGCGCCCACCATCAGCACCATCATCAACCGCGGCTATGTGGAACGGAACAAGAAGCAACTGGTTCCCACAGAACTGGGTAAAATGGTCAATAAACTGATGGTGGAGAACTTTCCCGATATTGTCAACGTGAACTTTACCGCAGATATGGAAAGTAAACTGGACAGCGTGGAAGAAGGCAAGATTCACTGGAAGCAGATTCTGAGAGAGTTCTATCCGGGCTTTAAGGAAACCGTTAAGAAAGCCGAGCAGGTTATCGAGAAGGTGGAACTGCCGGTTGAAGTATCCGATGTGGTCTGCGAAAAATGCGGAAGGACCATGGTGATCCGGACCGGAAGGTACGGCAAGTTCCTGGCATGCCCCGGCTATCCGGCATGCAAAAACACCAAGCCCCTCCTGGAGGAAGCCGGTGTGAAATGCCCCAAGTGCGGCGGAAAGGTGATCATCCTCAAGAGCAAGAGGGGGAGAAAGTACCTTGGCTGCGAGAATTATCCCAACTGCGATTTCATGTCCTGGGACATGCCTTCGGATAAAACCTGTCCCAAGTGCGGCAGCTTTATGACGCAAAAATCCAAGGGGAAAACCCTGGTGCTCACATGCGCCAATCCCCAGTGCGGGCATGTTGAGGAACAGGAAAAGAAGGGCAGAGAAAAAGCAAATGCAAGCACCGAATAAAAAGCGGTGCTTCTTTTTTACTACTCAAAGGAATACGGGTAGCGTTTTCATGAGTACTGACAGGAACAGAGATTGCTTAACCGCTCCGCTCCTCGCAATGACATACTGGACGCAAACATTTATTATTTAATGTTCTTTACGGCTCATGCCGGTAATCCTGGACCAGGCTCATGGTCCTGTCATAGGAGGCATAGGCTTCCGCCAGCACCTCCGCATCATACTCGTTGTTCCGGTAGAAATCTTTGTAAGGAACGGGTATAATCCTGAACCGATATATGCCGTTTTCCTTGTAGCGCCACAACCAGGTAGGGATATGGGTTACTTCCCGGATAATGGTTTTGCCCGTTTCGGGATTCTTTTCAAAAATAATCTTGACCAGCATGCTGTCCTCGGCCCGCTCTTTGTGGGTGAGCGGGTAGCCCGAGGCGCCGCGGCGCTGGTTGGATACAAAATTGCCCATGGAGTAGATGACATATTTCTGCTCACCATTGTGCTCGATCATCTCGCTGGGTTCCACCACATGGGGATGGGAGCCCAGGATCACATCGGCGCCCCAGCTCACCATATCCCTGGCCAGCTGCATCTGTTCTTCGGTGGGTTGCTGCCGGTACTCAACGCCCCAGTGCATGCAGACTACCGAGACATCCACATTTTCCTCCATATCGGCCAGCTCTTTTTGCATCCTTTCCCTGTCGATCAAAGCCAGGTGCCTGTACCGCTGCTCCTCGGTCAGGGCCATTTCATTCATGTTGCAGCCGTATGTATAGGCCATAATGCCGATCCTGATGCCGTTGACCTCTTTCACCAGATAGCGGGGTTCTTCGCCGTCGTAGATGCCCAGGACATCTAACCCTCTGCTTTTGATATTGTCCCGTGTTTCAAACATGCCGGCGAGCTTCCTGTCCAGCTGGTGGTTATTTGAATTATTGACGATGTCAAAACCCACATATTTAAAGGTATCAAAGATCTCCGGCGGGCAGTTGAACAGGGGATAGCCCGTATAGTCATTCCTGTTGTTGGTGGCGGCACTTTCAAAGCTGATGATGGAGACATCGCTCTCCGCCAGGTAATGCTCTATGGGAGCGAAGATGCTGTAAAAATCGTAACGTTTCTCTTCGGGAAGGTATGCAGAGTCCTGGAATGTCTTGTGCAGCACGCAATCGCCGGCTGCCATCAAAACCGCGGTTCTGGGCGGCTCAGGCGTAGGCTCGGGCGAAGGCTCGGGAGAAGGAATGGGGATTATCTCCGGAGCGATCTGGTTGACCGCCGGCGTGCTCCCGGGGAGGTCGGATTCATCCATCATGGCCTGCCTGTTGTCATGCCCACAGGATGACATAAGAAAAAGACATAGGACTGCTGCAAGAAAAGCTTTTTTATTCATGGATTGCATCCCCCCTGGCCGTGACGGACCATTGGCTTATGGACGGCCAAAGCCGTTCAGTTGCATTATATAATATGGACAAAAGGGCCTGCAATAAGGGAAATACCGTTTACCGGAATACAAAGAGACACGGGAAAGGAATACGCCAAAAACCATGGCATTTATGATATTATGATATGATGGAATATTAAAGGAAAGAATAAACGGACAGACAGTACGTCGGACAAGCGTGTCATGCAATTCGTTATCAAGAGGTGGAAAGATGAAGGATGAAGCCATACATGTCATAGGCGCCGGACTGGCCGGCTGTGAGGCGGCCTGGCAAATTGCCCGGCAGGGAATAAAAGTCAGGTTGTTCGAAATGAAGCCCTATAAGAAGACACCCGCTCACCACAGCGATACTTACGCCGAACTGGTCTGCAGCAACTCCCTGCGTTCCGATCGGCTGGAGAACGCTGTTGGGCTTTTGAAGGAAGAACTGCGTTTATTGGGGTCCCTGATCATGCACTGTGCCGATAAAACTCGTGTACCCGCCGGAGGAGCGCTGGCCGTGGATCGGCATGGTTTCTCACGCATGGTGACCGAAGCCATTGAAAACCATCCGAAGATAGAGGTCATCCATGAAGAAATAACGTCAATAAGTCATGACAACATAACTATCATTGCCACCGGTCCGCTGACTTCCGAACCCCTAGCGCGTACCATCAAGGAAATGCTGGGGTTGGACAGCCTGTTCTTTTTTGATGCCGCCGCACCCATTGTGCGTGCCGAATCCATCAACATGGATCGCGTGTTCAGGGCATCCCGCTATGGCCGTGGTGATGCCGATTATATCAACTGCCCCATGACACGGGAGGAATACCTTGCGTTTTATGAGGCCCTGATCCATGCGGAAACCGTGGAATTGAAGGATTTTGAGGATGACCGGATCTTTGAGGGCTGTATGCCGATTGAGAGCATGGCCCAAAGAGGTCTCGATACCATGCGTTTTGGGCCTCTGAAGCCGGTGGGCCTGATTGACCCGCGCACCGGGCAGGAACCCTGGGCGGTGGTCCAGTTGAGACAGGATAACGCAGCGGGCACCCTTTACAATATAGTGGGATTCCAGACGCGTCTGAAATGGGGGGAACAAAAGCGCGTCTTCTCGATGATACCCGGACTCGAGAACGCAGAATTCGAGCGTTATGGTGTCATGCACCGGAATACCTTTATCAATTCGCCAAAGCATCTGGATGCGGTATATCGTCTGAAATCCAGGCCAAACATCTTTTTTGCCGGCCAGATAACCGGTGTGGAAGGCTACATTGAGTCGACCTCGTCCGGCATGGTGGCCGGCCTGAACGCAGCCAGACAATTGAATGGTTTGGGAGATCTCATCTTTCCTGCCAGCACGGCCATAGGGGCCCTTGCCCATTATGTTTCCAACCCGGCAAACGTCAACTTTCAGCCCATGAACGCCACTTTTGGCATCATGGAACCGCTGAACCTCCGCATCCGTGACAAGAAGGAGAAATACAGAAAAATGGCTGAACGGGCCCTTGGGATCATCAGGGAATTAAGTGGACTCCAGAATTTGGAGCAAGGCGTATAAACAGCCAGACATTTTCAGGTATTTTATTGTATAATTGGACATAAAGGACAAATGGATCTGCCGGTAGGACAACGCCATAAGATCCATTATTTTGATGGAGAATCTTTAAGTTCTTGGAAAGGAGAATGGCATTGAAAAAACTGGGACCTAAGTATTTTATCCCTGCGCTTCTGCTGGTTCTGGGCATCTGGTTTATGACCGGTTTTTACACGCTGAGCACCGACGGCGGTGAACAGGCGGTCATCCTGCGATTTGGCCGGCATATCCGGACGGTGGATGAAGCGGGTCTCAAATGGCATCTTCCTTATCCCATCGAAACGGTGGAAATCGTCAAATGCGATGTGATCAGAAGCCTGGAGCTTGGGTACAGGACGCAGCAGACAGGCGGACAACAACCGACCTATGTGACAGTCCCCGAGGAATCCCTGATGATCACAGGGGATGAAAACCTGGTACATACGGAAAGCGTTATCCAGTACCGGATTAAGGACGTAACCGACTACCTCTTCAGAGTCCGCCAGGCTCCCGAGACCCTGAAGATGGCGGCCGAATCCTCTGTGCGGCGCGTGGTCGCCAACCATGAATTGGATCATGTGCTCACCGTTCAGAAGGACGCCATTCAGAATGAAATACGGGAAGATTTGCAGGCCATCTGCGATGAGTATGGACTGGGGGTGGAAATCATCAAGGTCGCCCTCCAGGACGTTTATGCGCCGGATGAGGTAGCCGACGCCTTCACCGATGTCATTAAGGCCCGTGAAGATATGAACCGTTACATCAATGAAGCGCAGAAGCAGGCCAATGAGATAGTGCCTGCCGCCGAGGCCAAGCGCCAGGAGATCCTCAATGAAGCAAATGCCTACAAGGAAAAGCGTATCGCCGAAGCCAAGGGTGATGTGGAGAATTTCAGACAGGTCCTGGCCAGATACTCGTTGGGACCTGAAGTCACCAGGACCAGGATGTACCTGGAGACCATGCAGGAAGTTCTTCCAAAGGCCAAGATTTACATCATGGAAGATGGGGGAGAAATGTTGAAATTCTTGCCCCTGGATTCCGGAGGGCAAGGTTCGGCAGCAGGCAACTGAACCATTTGTGTGGTTCAAAACAAGGTATCATGACCAGTATTTAAGAAAGGAGAATCGCATGAACAGCTATCATGAGTATCAGCAAGCCTATCATGCGCAGCGGAAATTCAGGCCGTACCCGGAAAAGCTCATGGGATTTCTGAAATCCCTGGGGATCATTATTGCCGCTGTGCTCATCCTGATAATCCTGTTCAACTCTTTCATGTTTACGGTTGACGAACGGGAACAGACCATCATCACGCAGTTTGAGGAAATCGTGAGGGTCATCGTCGACGAAGAATCCTATGAGGCCATCAGCGCCGAACTGAAAAACAATCCGCGCTTTGCCAATGTCAAAGTGGAAAAGGGCAAAGGTTTATACTTTAAAATACCGCTCATCCAGCAGGTAAAAAGATTCCCAAACCAGCTGCTTACCTATGACACCAACGCTGAAAACGTTTTTACGCAGGACAAAAAGACCATCATGCTGGATAACTTTGCCCAGTGGTACATCAGCAACCCGGTCCTATTCATGGTAAATATCGGGAGCATCAACCAGGCCAACCAAAGGATCGACGAATTCATCTATTCCAAGATGCGTGAAGAAATAGGCAAGATCGATGCGCGGACACTGGTGGCCGACAAGGATTACGTGTTTGAGATGCTCCAGAATGTTGAGAGTTATTTGAACAGCCAGATGGAACCCATGGGCATCAGGATCATGGATATCCGGATCAAGCGGACAGAGTACCCTGACGACACCAAACCCAGTATTTATGAGCAGATGCGCTCCGAGAGACAGGCCGTGGCCACCAAATACAGGGCAGACGGCCAGAAACAGGCGCGGACCATCACGGCCGAAGCCCAGAAGCAGGCAACCATCATTGAGGCCCAGGCCTATGAAGAAGCCCAGAAGATCCGGGGCGAAGGGGACGCAGAAGCCTTGCGCATTTATGCCGAAGCCTACAATATCGATCCGGAGTTTTACAGGTTCTGGGAGACTTTAAAAACTTACAGCCAGGTCATCGATGAGGATACCACCATCATCATCGACTCAGATTCGCCCTTTGCACAGTATCTGTTCGGAGAGAAGTAATCCTGCAGACAGCATGAAACACTTTGAGTCGCGGCTGACAGCCTGATAACTGTCACTGCGGCTCAATCCTTTTGTTCCGGACTATATTACCCCTTTACAGGAAATCGAAGCATTCAGCCAACAACAAATTTTCCGTCGGGATAAATGGTATGATCCGAAGGCTTTTTACCGGATGCCAGCGCAAGGGCAAAGGAGATGGGACCGATGCGTCCCGTGAACATGCAAAGGATGAGCAGGATTTTGTTTAATACGTTCATGTCTCTGACCGCACCCGTGGAAAGGCCGGCGATACCAAGGGCGGACACGGAATCGAAGAATGTGTTGAGCAGGGAAATCTCCGGCTGGATGATATGGATGAGGAAGGTCACCGCAAGAGCAATCAATGTAGCGAAAAAGACAATGGCGAAAGCCTTCATGACAATACGCCGCGGTATTCTTCTCTTGAAGACGACGGTTTCATCCCTGCCCCGGATCAGGCAGAAGACGGCGCACAGCAATATACCAAGCGTATTGACTTTCACACCGCCTGCCATTGAGCCCGACGCGCCGCCAATGAACATCATCAGCGCGATGAAAACCTTTGTGATTCCATGGAGCGTGTTGATATCAAAGGTCGAAAAGCCTCCCGAACGGGAATTCACCGAAAGGAAGATGGAAGCATTGATCTTTTGGCCCAGGGGCAGACCGGCCAGGGCATGCTCCCTCTCCATCAGGAAGACAAATAAAGCGGCCAAAACAAGCAGGACGGCTGAAAGGATGAGCACCATCCTGGTATGGGCGGTCAATTTCTTGTTTTTCCGATAGTTGAAGAGATCCTGCCAAACGATAAACCCCAATCCGCCGATAATGATCAGAAGAATAAGGGTATAGAGGACCAGCGGGCTTCCTGAAAAATCCGCCATGCTGGCATATCCGCCCATCAGGTCAAATCCCGCATTGCAAAACGCCGCGACCGAATGGAATATCCCATAATACAAACCGGTGGGACCAAACCTGGGGACAAAATCGATGGCCAGGAGAAAAGCACCTGCCAGTTCAACGACAAAAACGAGACCGAGCATCTGCTTTATCAGGGGAATGGCATCCTGCATATTGATGGTGTTCAGGGATTCCTGGGCCAGTTTCATGTTTTTAAGGCCGGCCTTCCTTCCGGCCATCGTCAGGAAAAACGTAGCCAGCGTGACGAAGCCAAGCCCGCCCAACTGGATAAGGAACAGGATGACGAGCTCTCCGAAAGTGGACCAGTAGGTAGCGGTATCATGAATGACCAATCCGGTGATGCAGGTTGCCGATGTGGCGGTAAACAGGCTGTCGATAAAAGGCGTGGCGACGCCGGATTCCGTAGCCACCGGAAGGCACAGCAACAGGCTGCCCAACAGGATGGCAATGATGAACGTGAGGGCAATGATGGCGGGCGGCCTTTCATGAATAGCGTTGCTTACCGCCCGTTTGATGCTGCTTCTGACGCTTGACAAGTCTCCCTTGCTCATAGATTCCTGGTCTTAATATGACCATTCACCCGTCAACAAATATTTGAAATAGGCTGTATCAAAGATTATATCACTTCCGGTTCATGATGAACAAATACTTTTGCTGATGTACCGTGATCATGCTTTCGTGAAGCATCCCTGTTATTACTGTATATCATAGTTATGAATTCCGAAAAAAGGCCGCTGGGACAAGAAGGCACCTCCCTCCGTTGACACCATTTGCCCGTTAAAGTAGAATACTTGAGTTGGGGTATGAAGATTGATGTTTATGATTATCCATTCTATACGCAGCATCAGGTGATAAAAAAGTGGAAACAGTCAGGAACGATATAAGAAACATAGCCATCATCGCACATGTTGATCACGGCAAGACCACCCTTGTGGATGCCATGCTGAAGCAAACCGGTATATTCAGGGCCAATGAAAAAGTGGCCGAACGCGTTTTGGATTCCAACGATCTGGAAAGGGAAAAAGGGATCACCATTCTTTCGAAAAACACGTCCGTCCAATACCGCGATACGCGCATCAATATCGTCGATACGCCGGGACATGCCGATTTTGGCGGCGAGGTGGAGCGTATATTAAAGATGGTGGACGGTGTCCTCCTTCTGGTGGACGCCTATGAGGGCCCCATGCCCCAAACGCGGTTTGTGCTGAGAAAAGCCCTTTCCCTTCGACTTAAACCTATCGTTGTGATCAACAAGATCGACAGGAAGGATGCACGACCGACAGAGGTCATTGATGAGATTCTGGATCTCTTCATCGAGCTGGGAGCCGATGAATCTCTCCTGGATTTCCCGGTGGTCTACACATCCGCCAGGGAAGGCTATGCCAAGCTCAGCCTTTCCGATGATTCCAGAAATCTGGAACCGCTGTTCCAGACCATCCTGGAATATATCCCCGCTCCCAGGGGCGATATGGACGCACCGCTCCAGCTTCTGGTCTCAAGCATCGACTATGACGACTATATCGGGCGGATTGCCATAGGTCGGGTCGAAAGGGGAACCATCATCAGGGATCAGCAGGCGGCCATCTGCAAGCACGACGGTTCCATCCAGAATGTGAAGATTTCAACCTTGCAGAGTTTTCTGGGCCTTAAGCGGGTCAACATCGAGCGCGCAACCGTCGGGGATATCGTTGCCGTCTCGGGAATCAGTGACATCACTATCGGCGAAACCATCTGCAGCAAGGATATGCCGGAGCCCATTCCCTTTGTGGATATTGACGAGCCCACCATATCCATGTATTTTCTGGTCAACAACAGCCCGTTTGCCGGAAAGGAAGGAACATTCGTTACCTCCAGGCACCTGAGGGAACGTCTATACAGGGAAGTGGAATCCAATATCAGCATGCGCGTTGAGGATACCGATTCCCCCGATACTTTCAAGGTATCGGGCAGGGGAGAGCTTCACCTGTCCATCCTGATAGAGACCATGCGTAGGGAAGGATATGAGTTCCAGGTGTCCAAACCGGAAGTGATCACCATCGAGCGGGACGGAGAGATCTATGAGCCGATGGAATACCTGGTGGTGGATATTCCCGAGGAATATATGGGAAGTGTGATGGAAAAACTGGGAGCACGAAAAGGCGAAATGGTCAACATGCATAACACGGGCCAGGGGACTGTAAGATTGGAATACAAGATCCCTTCAAGGGGCTTAATCGGCTATCGTTCGGAGTTTTTGACGGATACCAGGGGAAATGGTATAATGAATCATGTTTTCAATGGTTACGAACCATGGAAGGGTGAGATCAGAAAGCGTACAAGAGGCGCCCTGGTTGCCTGGGAAACAGGTGAATCCGTCACCTATGGCCTGTTTAACGCCCAGGAAAGAGGCAATCTGTTTATCGGACCGGGCGTCCAAGTATATGAGGGAATGATTGTTGGCGAATGTTCGAGAAACGAAGATATCACCATCAATGTTTGCAAGAAGAAGCATGTCACAAACATGCGCGCTTCGGGCTCCGATGAGGCGCTGAAGCTTGTTCCCCCGATCAATATGACCCTGGAGAAATGCCTTGAATTCATCGAGGACGATGAGTTGATTGAAATAACACCAAAATCCATCCGGCTTCGGAAGAAGATTCTGAATACCGAGCAAAGAGCCAAGGTGAGGAACAGTGCAAAGAAGTAATGCCGTTAAAAAGCCCGTTGAACCCGATGCCAAACCTGTTGTAAAGAAGAGGAAGAAGGTAAAGAAAAAGCGTTATATCTTCCTCAAAACACTCCTGTTCATCCTGGTTTGCATGATCATTTTCATGCTCAGCGCCCTTTATGGCTACCGCTATATCATGGAGGGCACCCAACAGGCTGAACAGTCCATTTCCGAAGCGGACGGCATCGTTTTTAAAGTGGCTTACGGCGCAAGTACCAACGATATCGCCAATGCCCTCAAGGAGCAGGGATTTATCAGGAATACAACGATTTTCAGGCTCATTTCAAAGTTCATGGGCTTTGACAATGTTTATAAGGCCGGTCGGTACGTCCTCACAAAGGACATGAACTATTATGCCATCATGCTGGCGCTTACCGGTGAACCCTTGAAGAATCCCACCCAGGATGTCATGATCCCTGAAGGTAAGACCCTTCTGGAAACGGCTCAGATTCTCGCAGATCAGGGCTATATCGACAAGGATCATTTCCTGGCGCTTTGTGAGAAGATACCCACCCAGTACCTGTTCCTCAGTGAACTGGCGGTATCCCCGGATCGCAAATACCCGCTGGAAGGTTATTTATATCCCGATACCTACAAGATGGATGAGGGATGGACGGAAGAAGATCTGATCAACCGCATGCTGGACCATTTTAACAAAATCTTCACACAGCAGTATTACGACCGGGCCAAGGAACTGGGCATGACCATAGACGAGGTGGTGACGCTTGCTTCGCTTATTGAGATGGAAGCCAAATACCCGGCGGATTACAAGAAGATATCCAGCGTCTTCCACAACAGGCTCAAACTCGATCCGCCCATGATGCTGCAGTGCGACGCCACCATACAATATGCCAGGATTTACGCGGGACTGGGCAGAACCACCGCAGTGCTCAACAAGGACCTGGAGATTGACAGCCCGTATAACACCTACAAATACCATGGCCTGCCGCCCGGACCGATATGCTCGCCCAGGGTGGATGCCATCGAAGCGGCTTTGTACCCGGAGAACACCAAGTATCTGTATTTCTTTGCCACTCCGGATGGCGTCAATATTTACAATGAAACCTTCGAGGGACACCTGGCGGATCAGAAGAAATACGGGGTCAGTGGTTTCAACTGAGATTGAGGCGGCAGATACAGCCGCCTTAAATCGCTTTATGACAGCTAACGGAAGGTTGGAGCAGTTTTGGAAGACAGGATAAGATATCCGGAAATAGACCGTTTCATCAGAAGAACCATTGCCAGGGAAAACGGCCTTTTAAAGGACCTGGAAGAGTATGCCGGGAGGCATTATATCCCCATCATTCCTCCTGAAACGGCGGCCCTGATCAAAGTCCTGATCAAGATACACAAACCGGCAAGAATCCTGGAGGTTGGCACAGCCATAGGTTATTCCGCCATCATCATGGCAAAAGCCTCCGAGGGAAAAGCCCATATCGACACCATTGAAATCGACGAGGATATGGCCAACCTGGCCGAGCAGAATATCCGGCAATCGGGATACGATAACGCTATCAGGGTGCTGAGGGGTGATGCCTGCGATATCCTCCAGTGCCTGACCACACCTTACGATATGATCTTTTTGGACGCATCAAAAGGCCAGTACCCGGAATACCTGCCCGAATGCCTGAGGCTGCTCGTGGAGGGAGGCATCCTGCTCTCCGATAATGTCCTTTATAAGGGCCTTGTGGCCAGGGAAGGCCAGGTTGAGCACAAGCACAGAACCATTGCGGTGAGGCTGAACGAGTATCTGGACAATTTATGCCGCCATCCCTTGCTGGACACGGCCATCATTCCAATAGGAGACGGCCTGGCGCTATGCTATAAGCGGAGGGTCAATTGATGGGTATACGATATAACGGTATAGAAACTGGGTCTTTCGGCCATATGGAACATGGGATCCCGCGGGCTTGCCCGTGCCCGGATACATAAATAGCAAGCAACCGGAACAGTGGAGGTGCCCTTTGAATCGAAAAGTAGAGCTTTTGGCTCCGGCAGGCAATCTGGAAAAACTGAAGATGGCTGTACAATATGGAGCGGATGCCGTGTACCTTGCGGGCAAACAGTTCGGCCTTCGTACGGCTTCCGATAATTTCAGCTTTGACGAGATGCGGGAAGGTGTCGCTTATGCCCACGCGCATGGGAAGAAAGCCTACCTGACCATGAATATCATCGCCCACAATGACAGTATCGATCAGGCGGAGCCCTTTTTACTTGAGGCCGCTGAAACCGGTATTGATGGTGTGATTGTATCGGATCCCGGCATTTTCAGGATCATCCGAAAGGTACGGCCCGATCTCCCCATTCATATCAGCACCCAGACCAGCACCACCAACTACCAAACGGTGGCCTTCTGGCACGAACTCGGCGCTAAGCGCATCGTCCTGGCCAGGGAACTTTCCCTTAAAGAGATTCAGGAGATCCGACAGAGAAATCCCGGGGTGGAACTGGAAGTCTTTGTCCATGGGGCCATGTGCATATCCTATTCCGGCAGGTGCCTGTTAAGCAATTATATGGCCGGTCGGGATGCCAACCAGGGAGATTGCGCCCATCCTTGCCGTTGGCGCTACCGGCTGGTGGAGGAAAAACGTCCGGGGAAATATTACCCCATTGAGGAAGACAGCACAGGCACCTTCATTTTCAACTCCAAGGATCTTTGCCTGCTGCCCTATCTTCCGGAACTGATCCAAAGCGGTGTAAGCAGCCTGAAGATAGAAGGACGCGTAAAAAGCTCATTCTATGTTGCAACGGTGGTCAAGGCCTACCGTGAAGCTATCGATGCCTGGTATTCGGGCAACTGGCAGGATGTGCGGCCATGGATGGAAGAGGTGGGCACGGTCAGCAACAGGGATTTTACAACAGGATTTCTGTTTGGAAAACCCGGTCCGGAGGCCCATAACTACGCAACCAGTTCCTATATCCGCCGCTATGATTTCATCGGCCTGGTGACGGGTTATGAGGAGACTTCCGGAATGCTCGTCGTGGAGCAGAGGAATCATTTCAGAACCGGTGAGGCCATAGAGGTGCTGCCGCCCAAAGGACCTGTAGTCCGATTGACCCTGGGGGAAATATACGATGAAGATGGGAATCGGATTGAAGCGGCTCCTCATCCGCAGATGAAGGTGTTTCTGGCCGGCCTGCCGCCATTTCCCGAAAACAGCATTCTCAGGCGCAGAGCAATAGAAGACCGGGAAGATTAGAAGGGTCAAAACAAGCTCTAATTCAAAGATTAGAAATTTTTAATGTTATCCTGTTATAACCTGTGGTATGATAGTATTGTGCAAAAAGCTGTTGCGGAGGCATGAACAGCAATAATCCCATAAGGAGGTTACAGTCATGTCATTCTTGGACGATGTGAAAAAATTCGGCAAAAACCTGACGGATAAGGGCAAGGACATCGTTGAAATCACCAAGCTCAATTCACAGATCAGCGGAGAAAAGGACAAAATCAGGGATATTTATGCCAAGATTGGCGAACAAGTATACCAGGCGTTCAAAAACGGCAGCGAAACCGGTTATACCGATCTCTGCAATGAGATAGTCCAAATCGAAAACAAGATCAAGGAACTCACCGATAAGCTTCTCGAACTGAAGAACGCACTGAAGTGCCCCAACTGCGGAGCAGAGGTTACCAAGGAGAGCGCATTCTGCCCGAAATGCGGCACCAAGCTCGCCCAATAACGTACCGTTTAAAGGATATGCGGCCAACGGCCGCTTTCTTTTTTTTCCGGGTATATCTCCTGCGCGCAAAGGACAAATCCGGCCGGGCATCATGGTATAATACAGGTGACGGTTGCACCGTTTTCTAAGTATACGCTGAAAGGCTGGTAAAAGGGCAGAATGAGCGAAAACATATCTATAAGCCGAAAAAAGGAAATACGGGCAGCCATGATGCGTTTGAGAAGCGATTTGGCTCCGGAAAAAGTTCAAGCTCTATCCGAAGCGATCCAGAACAGAATTCTGGAAAGCCGGGTTTTCAGAACCAGTTCAGCCATTATGGCCTATATGCCCATTAAAAACGAGATTCGGACAGAGCATCTTATCAGGATCAGCCTGGCTTCAGGCAGAACCGTGCTCCTTCCCAGAGTTGTGGATGCCGAAAGCATGGAGGCGGTCCCTGTAAAAAACCTGGATGCGGATCTCCGCAGAGGCGCCATGGGTATCATGGAACCGGATCCGTCCATTCCCGCAGCCGATCCCAAAACCATTGATCTGGTCATCCTTCCGGGAATCGCCTTCGACAGAAAGGGTTACCGTTTAGGCTTTGGCGCCGGCTATTATGATCGCTTCATACCGCGCCTCCGCAAAGACTGTATCCTTCTGGCGCCGGCCTATTCCTTCCAGGTGCTGGACCAAATCCCTGCCGGGCCATATGACCAGCCCGTCCACTGGATTGTAACCGAAAAGGAGATCCTTCGGATTTTTTCAAACAAAAGTTCGATTATGTGGTAAAATAGGATCATCAATCTCAAAAGCGAGGTTCGTGAAGTCTTAACATGCTTTTGCCCGGAGAGTCGACACCGGAGCATTCCGGCATCGGCCCGATGTTCCGCATTCTTAAAGAAGGGGTATGGGGTTGAAAGAGTTTGTCCATTTGCATCTTCATAGCGAATATAGCCTTCTGGACGGTGCCTGCAGAATCCCGCAGCTTGTTGAGAAAGCGGCCGAAATGGGGTTCAAGAGCATTGCCATTACCGATCACGGCGTCATGTACGGCGTGATAGATTTCTACAAAGCTTGTAAAAAGGCCGGCATCAAACCGATATTAGGCTGCGAGGTGTATACGGCGAAGCGATCCCATACCGACCGGGATCCACGCCTTGACGCGGAGCAGGGTCATTTGATTCTCCTCGCCGAAAACAACACGGGTTACCGAAATCTCATCAAGCTTGTGTCGCTGGGGTTCACGGACGGTTTCTACTATAAGCCCCGCATCGATCTGGAACAGCTTGCCGAATACTCGGAAGGGCTCATTGCCCTGAGCGCTTGCCTGGCCGGCGACATACCCCAATTCATCCTGAACCATGAATATGAAAAGGCAAAAGCGTTTGCCCTGCGCCTGGAAGCCATCATGGGGAAGGGCAATTTCTACCTGGAACTCCAGCACAACGGCCTCCGGGAACAGCAGATCGTCAACGCGCAGCTTATCAAACTGTCGCAGGAAACCGGCATCCCCCTTGTGGCGACCAATGACGTCCACTACATCAACCGGGAAGACGCAAAGGCCCAGGAGATCCTGATCTGCATTCAGACAGGGAAAACCCTTGAGGATCCGGACCGGCTCATGTTTGAAACCGACAGCCTTTATTTAAGATCCGCCGAGGAGATGTGGGAGCTTTTCGCCGGATGTCCAGAGGCCCTCGAGAATACGGTCCGGATAGCGGAACGCTGCAATGTGGAGATCACCTTTGGGCAACTGCATTTTCCTAGTTTTGATGTGCCTGAAGGTTATACGCCTTTCGAATACCTCAGGATGCTATGCGATAAAGGCTACCGGCAGCGCTATGGCGACAACAGGGAGCACTACAAGCGGCTGGAATATGAGTTGTCGGTCATCCGCCAGATGGGATATGTGGATTATTTCCTGATCGTATGGGATTTCATCCGGTATGCCAAAGACCATGGGATCATGGTGGGACCCGGAAGGGGATCGGCAGCCGGAAGCCTGGTGGCTTACTGCCTCGGCATTACCAATGTGGATCCCATCAAATACGACCTGCTTTTTGAGCGGTTCCTTAATCCCGAGCGTATCAGCATGCCGGATATCGATATTGACTTCTGCTATGAAAGAAGGCAGGAGGTTATCGATTATGTGGTCCGAAAATACGGCGAGGATCGGGTGGCCCAGATCATCACCTTCGGTACCCTTGCCGCCCGGGCAGCCGTACGGGATGTGGGAAGGGTCCTGGGAATCCCTTACAATGAAGTGGATCGGGTTGCCAAAATGATACCCATGGTACCCGGCAAACATATCACCATCGAAGGGGCCATTGAGGCCAATCCGGAACTTAAGAACCTATACAACAGCGATCCTGTGGTGAAGGAATTGCTGGATATGGCCAAGAGCCTTGAAGGCATGCCCCGACATGCATCCACCCATGCGGCGGGCGTCGTGATCTCCAGCCGTCCCATCACCGATTTGGTACCCCTCTACCGCAACGAGGATCTGATATCCACCCAGTTCCCCATGACCACCCTGGAAGAACTGGGCCTGGTGAAGATGGATTTCCTGGGATTAAGGACCATCACGGTGATCCGGGATGCGGTGAACCTTATCCGGGAACATCGTGGCATATCCATCGACATGGATCAGATCGATTATGAGGATCCGGCCGTTTACGAAATGTTGAGCAATGGCGAGACCGCCGGCGTGTTCCAGCTTGAAAGCCCGGGTATGACCCAGTTCTTCCGGGAACTACGCCCGACCAGCATGGAGGACATCATTGCCGGTATTTCCCTGTACAGGCCTGGGCCCATGGATCAGATACCGCGGTATATCCGGAACAAGAACAACCCGGAACTGATTACCTATCCCACCGAAAAGCTGAAGCCCATCCTGGACGTGACCTACGGATGCATGATCTACCAGGAACAGGTCATGCGCGTCTGCCGTGATCTGGCCGGGTACTCCCTGGGGCGATCCGACCTGGTGAGAAGAGCCATGTCCAAGAAGAAAAAGGACGTCATGGACGCCGAGAGGAAGAATTTTGTCTATGGCTGCACCGACGAGGAAGGGAACGTCATCATCCCCGGCGCCATTCGCAACGGCGTGGATGAAAAAACGGCCCACCAAATCTTTGACGAAATGATGGATTTTGCCAGTTATGCCTTCAACAAATCCCATGCGGCCGCCTATGCCTATGTGGGATACCAGACCGCATGGCTCAAATGCCATTATCCCGTCGAATTCATGGCCGCCCTGCTGAACAGCTTTGTGGGAAGCCTCAGCAAGGTTTCACAGTATGTCCTTGAATGCAGAAGGATGGGTATAGAGGTCCTGGCTCCAGACATCAACGAAAGCCTGGGCGGATTTTCGGTTTCGAAGGGAAAAATCCGTTTTGGCCTCACCGCAGTTAAGCATGTGGGGGAAAACCTGGTGAGGAATATCGTTGAGGAAAGAAGCAAGAACGGGCCTTTCAGGAATTTCGTCGACTTTTGCGAAAGGATGGAAGGCAGGGACCTGAACAAGCGGGCTGTGGAGAGCCTTATCAAGTGCGGCGCCTTCGACAGCTTCGGCGTATACCGGTCCCGGCTGATGGCCTCCTACGAAAAAATCCTGGAACGCGTTTCGTCTAAGAAGAAGAACATGATGGCGGGCCAGTTCTCCCTCTTTGACACCATGCCGGAGGAGGACACGGCAACCTCCGTGGAATGGCCGCAGATCGAGGAATATGACAAGCGGCTTCTTTTGGCCATGGAAAAGGAAATGCTCGGGCTTTATCTGACGGGCCATCCCCTTGACGGTTTCGAGGACCAGATCCGGCAGCATGCCACCCATTTCTCGTATGAGTTCGAGGTCTCGGAAGAGGGGCAACCCGAACAAAGCAAGCTGTATGATAACCAATTTGTGCGCATTGCCGGTATTGTAACCGACGTTAAAACCATCAGCACCAAGAACAACAGGCTGATGGCCTTTGTCACCGTCGAGGATCTCTATGGCCAGATGGAGGTTGTGGTATTTCCCAACGTCTATGAACAGTATGCCAAATTCCTGGCTGTTGATTCGCAGATATGGGTGGAAGGCCGTATCAATCTGAAAGAGGATGAACAGGCCAAGATCCTTGCCAACATGATTAAGCCGTTAGTCCTCAGCGATAGCCAGGCGGGCGGTGATTGTGGCACACACGAGGACGGCATGTCTTACCAGCCTGATAAGCAAGATAATTTTCCACTCATGAATCAGCCTGCCAACGGCAAAATAATTAAGATAATGTTCACGGAGGATGTGCCGGAAATAAAGCGCAAGGCGGTTTTGGCGCTTCTCAGGTATTTTGAAGGGCCGGACCGGGCTTTTATCTACCTTCAGGATGCCACCAAGCCTGCCATGAAAATGAATACGCAGGCCAGCCAGATCGTGGTGTCCGAGTTGACAGACATCCTCGGAAACAGTCTGGTTAAACTATGCTAGGATAATTCCGGGGAATTGTTCTACTTGCACTTTCAGTTAAAATAATATATATTATTCTGGGGTGATGAGTTGGAAAAGTTTGATTTTGAAAGGGCTTATGCCGATTACATTGTTGTCGCTGCCGAAGAAAACGGCGTAAATGTGATTGGACTTACAAGGGGTAAAGATACCAGATTGCACCATACTGAAATCATCGACAAGGGAGAAGTGCTGATTGCCCAGTTCACCGAGCAGACATCTGCCATCAAGGTCAGGGGCAAGGCAAAGATTTACTGCAGTCATGGTGTGATTGAGTCCGGTAGCAGACAGGGAGGGCATCCATAATTATGTGGACGGTCGTTTACATGGCACAGAATAAGGAAATGGCTGAAAAGCTGAAGTCCATCCTTGAAGAGGGTGGCATACTCGTAAGAATCAACCCCATCAGTCGAAAAGAAAAGGCTGACGATTATTTTGAGGTTTCAGTTCCTGAAGCCGAGGTGGAAGAAGCACACGGTATTATCATTGAAAAAGGATTCTGAGTCTCAAAAAAAGAAGATCATCCGCTTCAATCCAAAGCAGAGCCAAACACGGACAAGCCTGGTACCCGGTACCAGATGCAGCCGTGGACAACCACAGAAAGTCTTATCGATGTCTAAGCATCAAGTGGCCCGTGTTCCATAAAACACGGGCTTTTCAAAAAGCGGAAACGTGAGATGTGAGGACAGAGATCGGAACGAAAACAAGCAAAAACCAGTTTCCAACATCTCACCACTCATTCCCAGTAGGGAGGTTTGCAGAGGATGAGCAGTGTGCGCACTATTGGCGTTCTGACGAGCGGTGGGGATGCACCCGGTATGAACGCCGCTATCCGGGCTGTTACAAGGGCCGGAATCTATCATGGATTCAAGGTTTTTGGCATTCGAAAAGGATATGATGGTCTTATCCACGGCGATATGGAGGAACTGACTCTACGTTCGGTGGGCGATATCATCCAACGGGGTGGAACCATACTCCAGACAGCGCGTTCCGCTGAATTCAGCACGGAAGAAGGCGTAAAAAAAGGCTTGTCCATGGCACAGGTTTTTGGTATCGACGCCCTGGTGGTTATTGGTGGCGATGGATCGTTCCGGGGCGCCAGGGATCTGGCCAGGCTGGGCATGAAGGTCATTGGTATACCGGGCACCATCGATAATGACATAGCCTGCACCGATTACACCATTGGATACGATACGGCGATGAACACCGTTTTGGATGCCATAGACAAGATTCGCGACACGGCCTATTCCCATGAGCGTTGCAGCGTGATGGAGGTCATGGGACGCCATGCCGGATGGATTGCCATCAACTGCGGTATTGCGGGTGGTGCGGAAGCCGTGATCATCCCGGAGCAAAAATTCGACATTGACAAGGACATTATCCTGCCCATCATTGAAGGGAGAAACCGCGGTAAAAAGAACTATCTGGTTATTGTGGCAGAAGGAATCGGCCGTGCTGCCGAAATCGCAAGATACATAGAGGAAAAAACAGACATCATTACCAGGGAGACCATCCTGGGCCATATTCAAAGGGGTGGGTCCCCAACCATGACGGACAGGGTTATGGCAAGCAGGATGGGTGTCTATGCTGTGGAACTCCTCAAGGAAGGGAAGTATAACCGTATTGTTGCCTCCAAGGGCGGCAAGATTGTGGATTATGACATTGAGGAAGCCCTCAGCATGGAAAAGACGATTGACGAAGAACTGATTAAGATAGGTAAAATTCTTGCATTATAAGGGGTAAGAAATGGCAACGGAAACCAGATTCCCCGTTCGATATGCAGAAACAGACCAGATGGGCATCGTGCACCATTCGGTCTATCCTGTATGGTTTGAGTGCGGACGGACGGAACATATCAAATCCTATGGCTTGCCTTACGATGAGCTTGAAAAAATGGGAGTCATGCTTCCCCTCATCCGATTGGAAGTGGAATACAAGAAGCCTGTCCATTATGGCGACATCGTAATTGTACGTACTTCCATTGCCGAAGCAACAAAGGTCAGGCTTGTGATCGCCTATGAAGTTTATGTGGAAGGGGATTCCCATCTCAGAGCCAAGGGTTATACCGAACATGCCTGGACCTCTACGGACCTGAAGCCCGTTAACCTTTCAAAATTCAGGCCGGATATTTACGAACGGTTGACGCCAATGTTTAACGAAGCAACAGGAGTAAGACCTGGACAATGAGTATGATAGTCAGACATATACCCAACATCCTCACCGTATTGAGAATGGCGGCTGTCCCAGTATTTTACGTATTGATGCGGGACAACCTGATTACAGCTGCAACATGGGTATTCTTACTGGCAGAGTTTACCGATGTGTTGGATGGCATTATCGCACGGAAGTTCAATCTGATCACGCCCTTTGGCAAGATCGCCGATCCTGTTGCGGACAAATTGATGCAACTGACAGCCCTTTTCATGCTGAGCAGGAAGGACATGATTCCCCGAATAATTCCTTTCCTGGTCCTGTTCAAGGAATTGTTCCTGCTCATTTCCGGGCTGTACCTGATCAGGAAGAAGTTCGACATGTCATCCAAATGGTTTGGAAAACTGACTTCTGTTTTGTTTTTCATAGCTATTATGATGGCCTTCCTCGGTGTTCCCAGGGAGATTACCGACGTCATGCTCTGGATATGTGTGGGCATGGCTGTGTTCGCATCCATCATGTATGCCAGGAATTATTTCAAACAGGTAGGGAAGAAGCCACTTTCCTGATGGCTATAACAGGCAAGAGGAAGGTATCAAAAAAAGCGGGATGATCTCCCGCTTTTCCTATGATTAATTGCAGCATCCGCTGCCGAACAGCCCCCTGTCCCAGAACAGACAAAGGAAGATCAGAATGAAGAACAGTACGGTGCAATCACCATTGAATCCGGTTCTGGCTCCTAATACATTATCCATAATGGCACCTCCTTCCGGGGAAAGTTAGTTCACTCCAGCGGCGTCAGCAGTTTGATTCGGAACCACAGCCGCCCCTATCCCAGAAAAGCAGCAGGAAAAGGATGATGAACATAAGGACTTCGCAGTTGTCACCAAAGCCTTTGAAGAATCCCATATGATAACCTCCCATGCCTTTTTGATTCAATACATTCTATTCCAAACCATTCAAATGGGTTACAAGACATGCCGTCCGACATGACCGCGCGATGCGGCATTTCAGCATGGTTTGCGTACATAACGGTAAATGCCGATACGGTCTTTCTGAAACCGTTGAGGGAAGAGCCGCGCATATGGCATCTTGACCCCGGCTTTTTGTTCTATGTTCCGCTTTTTCTGAATAGGATCAGACAGTGGATCGGACATAACGGGGGAATGGATTGTGAAGGACGGGTCATATCATGCCAACACCGGCGTGAAGGATTACCTGAAAAGCCTGATCAAAAGTGTAGCCGTTTCATTTATCCTCACTTTTGTAATACTGGTCATAGCTGCTCTACTTCTTTGTTTTACTGATTTTCCTGAAAAGTACACGATGCCTTCGGCCATCGCCGCCACAGTATTGGGCGTTCTGGCCGGAAGCTACAATGCCGCCAGGAAAAATCAGGACAAACGGATCTTGTCAGCATTGATGCTTGGCTTGGTCTATTCCTTACTGGCCTATCTTATAGGATGCCTTATTCAGGGAAAGCTGATGATCAGCAACAATACGGCATTATTTACGGCAATCGTCCTGGCAACGGCAGCAATAGGCGGTATTCTGGCAGGCAGGACGGGAAAGACCAAGAGCAAATACAAAGGCGGATCCAATATCTTTATGGACAGGTTTAAGAAAAACACCGCCGGCTACAAATTCGGCAAAAGCGGCTGAACAGGCGAAAAGCCGAACTATCGGCCTGATAATGTCATTGAAATTGGGTTTGTGATAAGATATAATAAAAAAGACAGGGGATATTCATCTCTTGTCGTTTTTATATTGAAAAATGCCGGCCACATGTATGTGGGCATCGGAAGCAGGGCAGAATATGGGAAGCAGGCAGCATTTTCTGCATCTTCATATTGGTGAGGGAAAAGGGAAGACCACTTCTGCCGTAGGTATGGCCATCAGGGCTGCCGGATGGAATTGGTCCGTCCTCTTTTGCCAATTTTTAAAATCGTCTGACACCGGAGAATTACGGGTGTTAAACGAACTCAAGGATCGGATTACCCTGTTCCGCCCCGTCATGAGGCATAAGGGCTTTTTATGGGAACAAAGCCCGCAGCAGCGGGAGGAAACCCGTGTCGATCTGGAGACGGGGTGGAATCAAATCACAAAATTGGTTGAAAACCAGACCTTTGACATGATTGTGCTTGATGAAATACTGGATGTGCTGCATATGGGGCTCATTCCCGAAAGCCAGGTTTGCGCCGTGGTGCGCCAAGTCCCGTCCGAATGGGTTCTGACCGGGCGGACTGCTTCCCGGAATCTTATGGAGCAGGCCGATTATATCACACGGATGGATCCTGTTAAGCATCCTTTCCAAAAAGGGATTAAAGCAAGGCAAGGGATTGAGTTCTAGTCCCTGCTTGCGGCTCATCTGAGAAAAATCCTTAAGAGAAACAGAATATTAAACTGAAGGGAATTACAGCGATGGACAAAAAAGTTAAAGCCGTTTTGGTTGTATTGATCGCATGCCTGCTGGTTTCGGGCATCATTTATGCCGTCATCAAAACCGGGCCGGGGCCGGACATTGCCGATAATACCACACCTGCGCCTGCGGCAACATCTTCTGTGAACCCGGAGCCTTTGCAGCCTTCGGAGACACCTGCGGATACGCCTGAGGCAACGCCGGATGCCACACCGGATCCTTCGGAGGAAAGGCCGGGCCGACTTGTCCGGACGGACTACGAGGATTTTCAGCCCAATGAATCCGGGGAAATCCCCATCATCATGTTCCACCGGTTCGTGGAGGAATATGACGGAACGGACAAGGAATACACCACCACGTTCAGGGAATTTGAAGCCCTGCTGGAAGATCTGTACAACTGCGGCTTTCGGCTGATCAGCATGCGGGATTTTATCGAATGCAACATAGACGTACCGGCTGGCACCATGCCCATGGTATTCACCTTCGACGACGGCACACCGGGGCAGTTCAGCCTGATTGAGGAGAACGGCACGCTCAAGGTGAATCCCAAATCGGCGGTAGGCATCATGATGGCTTTCAATGAAAAGCATCCGGATTTCGGGCTGAAGGGTATATTCTATGTCAATATGGATATTGGCGACAACACCTTCAAAGGTGCCGGCACGCTTAAAGATCGCTTTGAATTTTTGCTGGAGCATGGGTTCGAACTGGGCACCCATACCTGGGGGCATATCAATTACAAAACACAGGCGAAAAGCGCTGAAGACGTGATAAACAGCCTGGGGAAGAACCAAAAGGCAGCCTATTCGGTTATCCCCGACCTTGAATTCTACTCCCTGGCATTGCCCTATGGCAGCATCCCGCAATCGGATGCGCTCAAGGCATACTTGAGGGAGGGAACTTATGAAGATATACATTATGTTCACCAAAGCATCATGGCGGTAGGAGCCAATCCTTCAAAACCATCTATTTCCCCTGACTACAATCCCGATTATGTTCCCAGGATCAGAAGTCAGGGGATGGAGCCTGTTCTCCAGGATCTGACCTGGTGGCTCCCGAAGATGACACCTGAAAGGATGTTTGTCAGCGACGGTGATCCCAACACCATTGTGGTTCCCGAGAGCCGGAAGGATCGTGTGGATCCGACCAGGCTCAACGGGAAGACGCTCATCACTTATTAGTTCCAATCCCGCGCGAACTGGGAAACATTGATTATATTTAATAAATGATATACAATATGATATATGGATGGTATTTTCTCCTGATCATCTTGTCACTCTGTCGTCTTGTATATCCAGAGTTCCTTACAACGCATTTTTAAAGGAGGTTTTTTCATGTCGCTCAAGGAGTCCAAAAATCTGGAAAAACGATTGGATGACAACGAGGTTAAGAAGAAAGCTATCAAACTGGTTATTGCTCACCTTAAAAGAAAGGTATCAAAGGAATATATGGGTATCGAATATCTCGTCGATTGGCTTGAGGAAATGGATGAGTTACTGAAGGCAGAGGAATTTGATATCAAGGAATACCACCGCATGAGAAAACAGCTCAACAGTGTGATCGAAAGCACTTTGGATGAAGAAATGCGCATCAAACTCAGAAATTCATGGCATAGCTTTGGAAAAGCCCTGGAAAAGAAAGCAGAACCCTATTAAAAAACCCCCGATCCCGGCGATCGGGGTTTTTAATAGGGCAAAAATGGAGGGAGAAACGATTTTTTAGCATCGCTGTTCACTTTTTTACTTCCTCAAGAAAAGCTTTTCCACTTTCTATGGCAGCACGAACGCTTTCCGCCGCAGGTCCGCCCGGTACCTTCCTGCCGTTGACACAGGCTTCCAGGCTGATGCTCTCATAAACATCCTGCCCGATGCAGCCGGAGAACTTCTGCATCTCTTCGAGGCCCATGTCTTCCAGTCCAATCTTCTTCTCGATGCAATAGGCAACCATTTTTCCCACAATCTCGTGACAGTCGCGGAAGGGAATACCTTTCCGGACCAGGTAATCGGCCAGATCGGTGGCGTTGGTGAAGCCGCCTTTCGCAGCGTTGCGCATGTTGGCCTTGTTGATTTTCATGGTATCCAGCATTCGGATAAAAATACCGAGGCAGCTTTTCACGGTATCTATGGCATCAAACAGGGATTCTTTATCTTCCTGCATATCCTTGTTATAGGCGAGGGGGAGACCCTTCATGACGGTCAGCAGGGCCATAAGGTCTCCGAAGACGCGACCACTTTTGCCACGTACCAGCTCCGCCGCATCAGGATTCTTTTTCTGGGGCATGATGCTGGATCCGGTGCTGTAAGCATCATCCAGCTCAATAAAACCGAACTCGCTGGAACTCCAGAGAATGATCTCCTCGCTGAACCGGCTTAAATGGACCATGACGATTGAAAGACACGAGGCCAGTTCCAGGGCAAAATCCCGATCGCTGACACCGTCCAGGCTGTTTTCCGTAATTCCGTCAAACCCCAGTTCTTCTGCCACCATCATTCGGTTGATGGGATAGGTGGTGGCAGCAAGGGCGCCGGACCCCAGGGGCATAATGTTTACACGCTTATAGCAGTCGTCAAGTCTTTCAATATCCCTCCTGAACATCTGGAAGTAAGCCATCAGATGATGGGCAAGGGTGATGGGCTGGGCCCTCTGGAGATGGGTATAGCCGGGCATAATGGTGTGGAGATTGCTCTCGGAGAGTTTTATCAGCGTTTCCTCCATTTCCAGCAGAAGGGCTTTGATACTTTTCATTTCATCCCGAATATACATCCGGAAATCAAGGGCCACCTGATCATTGCGGCTTCTGCCGGTATGCAGCTTCTTGCCCACCTGGCCGATCCTTTCAATCAGCAGGGTTTCAATGTTCATATGGATGTCCTCTGCGGACAGGTCAAATTCAATCCGTCCCTGCTCGATATCTTCCAAGATCTCAAACAGGGTTTTCCTGATAAGATCAGCATCAGCCGGAGGTATGATACCGCACGCCCCGAGCATTTTCACATGGGCAGCGCTTCCCAGGATATCCTGGCGATACATCCTGCTGTCAAACCGGATGGACGCATTAAAATCGTCCATCATGGCGTCTGTTTCTTTTGAAAACCTTCCGGCCCAAAGCTTCATGTTTTTCCTCCTGTATCTTTGGCTTAACGTAGGAATACCAGTGTTTACAGGGGACAACCGGCAAAGATAGGGGGGGATTTTTCTTGCGGTTGTCCCCGGTACACTGGCTCAATCCTGAATGTTGTTGGCTTTCTTCATGGTAGCCTGCACCTTGATGGGAAGCCCGAAAAGATTGATAAATCCTTCCGCGTCCTTATGGTTATAAACTTGATCCTCGCCGAAGGTGCAGAGATCCTCCCTGAAAAGCGAGTAGGGAGATTCCACGCCGGCCGGTATGATATTGCCCTTGTAGAGTTTCAGCCGGACTTTACCCGTCACATATTTCTGGGTCACATCCACAAAGGCGGAAAGGGCCTCCCTCAGGGGTGTAAACCACTGGCCATAGTAAACCAGTTCGGCAAACCTCTGGGCGACAAGTTCCTTGTAATGCATGGTGTCGCGGTCCAGGCAAATGCTTTCCAGTTCCCTGTGGGCCGCATAAAGAATAGTGCCGCCGGGTGTTTCATAGACACCGCGGGATTTCATGCCCACGAGGCGGTTCTCTACGATATCAATGATACCGATGCCGTTCCTGCCGCCTATCTTGTTGAGTTCTTCCATAAGCTGCACAGGTCCCAACTTTTTGCCGTTGAGGCTGACAGGAATGCCCTTTTCAAAGCCCAGCTCGACGTAGGTGGGTTCATCGGGTGCCTTCTCAGGCGTAACCGATAATTGCAACAGCCTGTCATATAAGGGCTCATTAGCCGGATTTTCAAGTTCCGAGCCCTCGTGGCTCAGGTGCCAGATGTTCCTGTCACGGCTATAGTTGGATTCCTTGGTAACCGGAACTGGAATATTCCTGGCAGCGGCATAATCGATGGCATCTTCCCTTGACCGGATGTTCCATATTCTCCAGGGGGCGATGATCTTGAGCTCAGGAGCCAGCGCCTTTACGGTTAGCTCAAAGCGCACCTGGTCGTTGCCCTTTCCGGTAGCGCCATGGGCAACGGCAACCGCGCCTTCTTTCTTGGCTATTTCAACAAGGCGCTTGGCAATGATAGGCCGCGCGAAGGATGTTCCCAGAAGATATTTCCCTTCATAAACGGCACCCGCCTTCAGGGTGGGGAAGATATAGTCGGTGATGAATTCTTCGGTGAGATCCTCTATGTAGATCTTGGAGGCACCGGATTTAATAGCTTTTTCACGCAAAGGTTCAAGTTCCTCGCCCTGGCCCACATTGGCTGCCATGGCGATCACTTCATAATCGTAGTTTTCCTTGAGCCACGGAATGATGATGGATGTATCCAAACCTCCGGAATAGGCAAGTACAACTTTTTCCTTGCTACTCATGAAAATCTCTCCAATCTGTGTTAATATTAATGAAATGAAGCCAATTCTATTATAGCATGCAAGGCTGTGCCCTGAAGCTATGATATTTTATTATAATTATACGCAAGTGTGTATATTTATGCAAGTCTTAAATTAAGTACAGAAACGCTTTTTTCATGAATGATAAAGGAGAATGTCCATGATTATCTTTGGGGTGGATCCGGGATTCGCCATAACCGGATACGGGGTAATTGAATACAAGAACAACAAGTTCCGGACCCTGGATTATGGCGTCATTGAAACAGAGGCTAAAACTGAGCTTCCACAAAGGCTGTGCATCATAAACGACAGGCTGAATGGCCTCTTGGCACAGTATAAGCCTGATGCTATGTCGGTTGAGGAATTGTTCTTCAATACCAATATCAAAACGGCCATAGCGGTGGGACATGGCAGGGGAGTGGTGCTGCTGACCGCGGCCAAGGCCGGTATACCCGTCTACGAATACACGCCGTTGCAGGTCAAGCAGGCGGTTGTCGGATATGGACGAGCCAAAAAGGAGCAGGTGCAATACATGGTCAAGGTCCTTCTGGGGCTTGACAGCATACCGAAGCCCGATGACGCCGCCGATGCGCTGGCTGTGGCCATTTGCCATGCCCACAGCAGCGGGGTGCAGAACAGTTTAAAGATCCGTCAGGATTGGCGCTGAAGATTGCATGCCTATACGAAGCGCAGCGAAGCAGTCTCAAGAAGGATATAAAAATAGCCGGTTCTCTGGAAACCGGCTGTTTTGTGATATGGCTGCGGATCAAGGATTCGAACCCTGACAAACTGATCCAGAGTCAGTCGTGCTACCATTACACCAATCCGCAACATATTTCGGCGACGAAGATTATTATAATATGTTCATGACTTCTTTTCAAGACCAATTTTTAAATTTTACGCTGGCATTTTAAGAGAATCCTGAAAGAAAAAGGGCGACATGAAACGGTCGCCCCTTGCTTTGACCGGCCCGGTTTAAACCACAGGGAACACCCATCCGAAGGGATCGGGTTTTTCGCAATACTGTATACCGGTAAGTTCATCATAGAGCCTTTGTGAAATCTCGCCGATCTTTCCGCCGTTCAGGATCATGTGCTTTCCATTCCAATAGAACTCTCCGATAGGCGAAATGACCGCGGCGGTGCCTGTACCGAAGGCTTCCTTCAAAATGCCTTTTTCATTGGCCTCATAGATTTCCTGGATGGAGATCTTTCTTTCCGATACTTTGAGTCCCCAGGACCTGAGCAATTCAATGCAGGACTTTCTGGTAATGCCGGGAAGGATGCTGCCGTTTAGCGCAGGGGTAACAATCTCATCACCGATAACGAAGAAGACGTTCATGGTACCTACTTCTTCAACGTATTTGCGTTCAACCCCGTCAAGCCAAAGCACCTGGGTATATCCCAACTCCTTGGCCTCCTGCTGGGCCTTCAGGCTGGCGGCATAATTGCCCGCAGTCTTTGCGGCTCCGATACCACCGGCGACTGCGCGGACATATTTTGATTCCACATATATCTTGACCGGGTTGAGGCCTTCTTTGTAATAAGCGCCAACGGGACCGGTTATGATGATAAAATGATAAGTATTTGACGGGCGGACGCCGAGGTATGGATCGGTGGCAAAGATAAACGGCCTGATGTACAGCGAGGTGCCCGGCGCGTCAGGAACCCAGTCCTTGTCGACCTCGACTAGCTTTTTCAAGGCTTTAAGTGCGAATTCCTCATCAACCTTTGGTATGCAGAGCCTTTCGCAGGACTGGTTGAGACGCTTCATGTTCTCATCCGGACGGAATAGCACAATCCGGTTGTCCTTGGTCCTGTATGCCTTCAAACCCTCAAAAATGGTCTGACCGTAATGGAATACCATGAGGGAAGGATCGTATGGGATGGAACCGTAAGGAACAATTCTGGGATCATGCCACCCCTTGCCTTCGGTGTAATCCATCATGAACATGTGGTCGGAAAAGACCTGACCGAATCCAAGGTGATCGGAGGCTGGCTTTACCTTGGGATGATTGGTTAATTCAATCTTTATTTCCATGTTTGTCACTCTCCTTCGATAAAATATCTTACACCTATGATTTTAAAAAATCCATCTTTTTGAGTAAGAAAAATATACTTTAATATAGAAGCAATAAAAAAGGCAGTACCGGATGGTTTGTACTGCCGAAAATCATCCCGTTTTATCGAAGTTATGCCGGGTTGGCCTCAGCTCCCGGAGCGGAAGCCTCCCTGGATTTACCGAGCATTTCCTTGAACTTCTTGCTCATGCCTTCGAGTTTGCCATAGAGATCATAGCTAGGCACAGCGCCATAAGCCACTTTCAGATAGCCACACATCATGTTGATCATGATGATGGAATCCACGATACCCCATTTCAGAACGGTGACAAAAAGCAAGGCCATGATATAGGCAATGATGGCCGTAGCAAAATCACCATTGGAGATAAGCCCCAGGAAGATACCGCGGAAAGCCAGGAAGAACACCACATAGAACAGGCCAAGGAAGAGCAGGATCTTGGCGCCTGTCTTGAGAATAGTCTTCCAGTTCTGGACATAAAGGACGATGGCATCGCATGCGCTTTTCCATACATTTTGTCCTTCATGCAGAAAGATGTAAGCCAGGATGCACTCGTCAATATAGTTCAGAACGATATCTACAAATTTATTGAGAATGTTTACAACTTGCTTCATCCCCGGGATAAAACCAAGCAGAGAACCGATTCCGCCAATTGCCCTTTGAATCTGCCTGACCGTGCCGGAAATCATCCTGTCCAGAAGGAAGAGGGCATTGGAGGCCGCAAAGAATTTTTTCACCTTGGATACGCCATACTGATACATGCCAAAACCATCCGGCACGCTACCGTTGATGGCAAGCTCGCCGATAACCGCCACATGGGCCGCTTTGATCATGTACGTGATATATTCGCGCAGCAGCCTGTATATGTACCAGCCACCACCGCCGAACAGGCAGACAAGGAGCACAGCAAAAAATCCTTCCGGTTCAATAGCGCCAAGGATCTTTACGACTATGAAAGCATAAATACACATTCCGATGAAAAATACCAGGTAAGCCGCCAGTCGGATCAACATGAAGGGAATGGTTTTCATTGCAATAGCGGATGGTTTCATGATGAATCCTCCTTGATACTTTTTGCATAAATATTATCATAATATGAAATACAAAACAATAAAGTCCATAGAAAAATATTATTACATTATTTATCTTCCGTATTTCCTGATAGGCTGTGACTATATGATAAGTTGCATCGGCACTAGTGGGCATGATAAGCTTAAAAAGAACAGAATTGTCTGAACCTTTTGGTTACGGGAGGATTTGCATGGGACATTTACTAACCCCTGATGTCTGTTTGGCATCTATTTACGGCATTAGCCCCGACGGGCTTAAAAAGCATGGCATCAAGGGCTTGATCCTGGATATCGACAATACGCTTGTGCCAACTTATACCAGGGATGCGGACATCAAGATCAAAAGCTTCCTGGAGTTTTTGAACCATAACGGTATCAAAACCACGATCGTATCCAATGCCAGGCAGGCAAGAGTGGAACAGTTTTGCCGCCATATCCATATTGATTACATTTATAAGGCACGGAAACCGTTAAAAAGCGGTTTCCTTAAGGCTGCCGGGATGATGGGGCTTGAACCCTGCGATGTGGCGATTGTCGGTGACCAGCTGTTTACCGATATCCTAGGTGGGAACCTGCTGGGAATGAAAACCATCCTCATTAAGCCCATTGATGAAAACGAACCCTTTCTCATCAAGCTTAAACGGCTTCTGGAAAAACCGTTTCTCAGGGGCAGGCATTACATGGATAAATTATAAATTAGAATTATTATGATGAATTGCATTTCCGGATATGCTATAATCCAATCAAAAGATGAGGAGGGAAAAATATGTATTCAATGAAAAACTATATGGAAGTTATTGTTTTTAATACTATGGATGAAATCCTAAAGGACATCAACATGTGCAAATGCGAAAAATGCAGACTGGATGTCGCAGCCAAGGCGTTGAACGATTTACCTCCTCAGTACATCGTGACAGAAAAAGGTGAGATTTATTCCAAGATCAACAGTCTGAAGGCCCAGTTTGAAGTGGATGTCATCGCAGCCATAACAAAGGCGGCCATACTGGTAAAAAGGAATCCAAAACATGATGAAGGCGCGGAATAAGCATATTCCGTAAGCTCCGGCATAATAGCATATTCGGGAGATATTCTTGTTGTCACGGCAAAAAGCCTGTGCTATAATGTTACAGGTGTTTTTAATACACACGTTGCCCGATTTACAGTTTGTGCTTTGAAAAAAGTGGGCTGTAAAGCTGAAGGCGACGGAGGACTAACAAGAAGGAGGATTTGAACATGTCTGTAATTTCAATGAAGCAGCTGCTCGAAGCAGGCGTACATTTCGGTCACCAGACCAGAAGATGGAACCCGAAGATGGCCGAGTACATCTTCACCGAAAGAAACGGCATCTACATCATCGATCTCCAGAAAACCGTCAAAAAAATCGAAGAAGCCTATTACTTCATCCGCGACCTGGTAATGGAAGGCGGAACCGTTCTCTTTGTGGGAACCAAGAAGCAGGCTCAGGATGCCATCAGGGAAGAAGCTGAACGCTGCGGCCAGTTCTACGTCAACAACAGATGGCTCGGCGGTATGCTGACCAACTTTAAAACCATCCGTAAGGGTATCGATCGCCTGAACGAACTGAAGAGGCTTGAAGCAGAAGGCGTTTTTGAGGTACTTCCCAAGAAAGAGGTTATCAAGCTGAGGCTTGAAATGGAAAAGCTCCAGAAGAACCTGGGCGGTATTGTTGAAATGAAGAAGCTCCCGGGTGCCCTGTTCGTCGTCGATCCCAAGAAGGAAAGAAACGCCATCCTGGAAGCACGGAAACTGGGTATTCCCATTGTTGCCATCGTCGATACCAACTGTGATCCGGATGAAGTGGACTATGTCATTCCCGGAAACGACGATGCAATAAGGGCAGTAAAACTCATTTCCTCAAAGATTGCCGACGCCGTCATCGAGGCCAAGCAGGGTGAAATGGACTCTGCCGCCGTTGAAGAGACTCCTGTCTCCGATGAGGGAAACGTTGCGGAAATGATTGATGAAAATGAAAATATTGCAGAAGCTACAGTGGAAGAAGCTTAATTTGGGAAAATGAACCTGTGTCAGGAGGAATGTTCAGATGGAAATCAGTGCTTCAATGGTTAAAGAACTGCGTGAACGCACCGGAGCAGGGATGATGGACTGCAAAAAAGCCCTGGTCGATGCCAACGGCGACGCCGAAAAGGCGGTTGAGCTCCTGAGAGAAAGAGGATTGGCCAAAGCTGCCAAGAAAGCCGGCAGAATAGCCACCGAGGGTATTGTTGATGCCTACATCCATGGAGGCGGGCGTATCGGCGTTCTGGTTGAAGTGAACATTGAAACCGATTTTGCCGCTAAGAACGAAGAGTTCAGGGCTTTCGTAAAAGATATCGCCATGCAGATTGCCGCCATGAATCCGCAATACGTCAGAAGAGAGGAAGTTCCCCAGGAGGTCATCGACAGGGAGAAGGAAATCCTCAAGACCCAGGCTATGAATGAAGGCAAGCCTGAGCATATTGCGGAGAAGATGGTAGCCGGCCGGATTGAGAAGTTCTTTAACGAGGTTTGCCTCTTGGAGCAGCCCTTCATTAAAGACAATGACAAAACCGTTGAGGAAGTCCTCAAGGAAAAGATCGCTCTCATCGGCGAGAACATCAATATTCGCAGGTTTGCCCGCTTTGAGCTTGGCGAGGGTCTGGAGAAAAAGAATGAAAACTTCGCTGAAGAGGTTGCCAAGCAGCTTAAATAATCGGCTTAAAGGGTATTTTGATTTTTCAAAATACCCTTTTGGTATCTATTAATAGCTGTTATTGAAATATCTCATTCTTATACTGTGGAGGCAACTATGGCTTTAAAATACAAGCGCGTTATGCTTAAAATCAGCGGGGAAGCTCTCGCGGGAGAAAAGGGTTTTGGAATTGATCAGGACATCCTCAACAAGATCAGTTCCAAGATCAAGGAAGCCCATGACATGGGCGTGGACATGGGCATTGTCGTGGGAGGCGGGAACTTTTGGCGCGGACGAAGCAGCACCGGAATGGATCGTACAACCGCCGACCACATGGGTATGCTGGCAACCGTCATCAATGCCCTGGCCTTACAGGATGCCCTGGAGGAGAGGGGTGTCCCCACAAGGGTACAGACTGCCCTTGAAATGCCCAGGGTGGCTGAAACTTATATCAGAAGAAGAGCCATTCGCCATATCGAAAAAGGGCGGGTTGTCATCTTTGCCTGCGGCACCGGCAACCCCTATTTCTCAACAGATACCGCCGCCGTTTTGAGGGCCGCCGAGATCGAAGCGGAAGTCATCCTGTTGGCAAAAAACGTTGATGCTGTATATGACAGTGATCCGAAGCTTAATCCAAATGCGATCAGATATGACAGGATCAGCTTTATGGAAGTGCTCAGCAAGCAGTTGGGAGTTATGGACTCTACCGCTACAACTTTGTGCATGGACAACAACATTCCCTTACTGGTATTCAGCATAAAAGAACCGGAAAACATTATCAGGGTTTTGAATGGTGATAATGTTGGTACATTTGTAGCAAGGGAGGTCTGAGTATGACAAAGGACAATTACAAGGAATATGTGAGCAAAATGGATAAGACCCTGCAGGTGCTGAAGGAAGAGCTTGCTGGCATTCGCGCGGGCAGAGCCAATCCGCATTTGCTTGACAAGATCACTGTCGATTATTACGGAACACCAACCCCCATCACACAGCTGGCCAATATTGCCGTGCCGGAAGCCCGCCAAATCACCATCCAGCCATGGGATGCCAAGATTGTAAATGATATCATCAAGGCCATCCAGACCTCGGATCTCGGCCTGAACCCCAACAGCGACGGCAAGGTGATACGCCTGATATTCCCGCCGTTGACAGAAGAAAGAAGGCGTGAACTGACCAAAGACGTCAAGAAGATTGGGGAAAGGGACAAGGTGGCCATTCGCCAGATCAGGCGTGACGCCTTGGAAGCCTTTAAGAAGATGGAAAAGAACAAGGAGATCACCGAGGACGATTTGAAGGATGCCGAGAAGGACATCCAGAAGATCACCGATGAATACATTGAGAAGATCGATCAGATCGTAGAGGCTAAAGTGAAGGAAATCATGGAAGTTTGATAACTGTCAGGCTACATAGCAAATAATCAGGATGACTAAGTGGCGTTATGACCACTTAGTCATTTTAGTATATTGACGCATAATCGATCGATGGGAGTATGACGATAAAGCTTTTATTGGCAATCGTGAGGCCATTGACAGCCTGAAGTTCTACGGGCCTACCTGGATGATGCGCTGGTTGGCGTCATCGCAACAAGAAACAACGGCAACCATATCGCGCTGTTTTTTGTTGACGGAAGGCATCATCGGAAGGGCATAGGACGCAAATTGTTTGAACAGGTTGTCGACGGCATCCGTTTTACGCAGATGACCTATATAAAAGGATAAGGGAAGCGGGTGGTAGGAATGTGCGGAAGGTTCTATGTGGCTGAAAAGGATCTGGACGATTTCGCGGCGATGGTGAACCAGGTGGAAAAGCATTTGCTGAAAAAGGCCGGGGAGATCTTTCCCGGCGATTACGCTCCGGTGATCACACCGGGCAGGGACCATGAATCCGGCATGAAAGCGGGGAATGACCCCGATCAGGTCCATGCTCTGAAATGGGGTTTCCCTTCAAAAAGCGGAAAGCTTATCATCAATGCCCGCTCTGAAACCATTGCCGAAAAGCCCCTGTTTCGGCTGCCGTTTGAGCGCAGAAGATGCCTGGTGCCGGCCAGGGGATTCTTTGAATGGAAAGACAGCGAAACCGGCAAGAAGCGCGTCAAATTCTATATCGCGCCGCCGGACGCAAGCCTGATTTATCTTGCAGGCATATACTGGTTCTTTAATGACAAGGCCGGGAACCTGATACCGTGCTTCACCATCATCACCACCCAGGCCAACGAAGTTATCCGTCCGTTGCACGACCGGATGCCTGTGGTGATCGACAGGGAAAACAAGGACATCTGGCTTTATGGCGACCACCGTTCCGAAAGCGTCAGGAACCTGATGCTGCCGGCACGCTCCGGTTTCCTGCTGCCTTCTTTGGCCGAGAAAGTGGATTAGTCCTTCTAAGAATATGAAGTAATACCGTCATGACATGGCAACATCCTGTTTCCGCGGACAACGATTCGCATCAAAAAGGGAAATACTCATTATATCGTCTTAATATTATAACATCTTTATATGTTAATTTTATACGTGAATGCGGTCATGTTAGAATAAGCTCATGGGAAACAGCTTAAAGATTTCTGTTATATATACCGTTAGCGCACACTAAAGGGGTCATGATGAACACTTTTATAATGAAAGTCTATGAGACCGTATCACGCATACTAAGAGGAAAAGTAGCAACCTATGGCCAAATAGCCGCGCTCTGCGGTAATCCGCGTGCGGCGCGGATTGTAGGATGGGCCATGCGCCATGCTCCGGAAGGCATGAAACTTCCATGCCACAGGGTTGTCAATCAAAGCGGCCATCTCGCGCCGGACTATGCCTTCGGCGGAAAGGAAATCCAGCGACAAATGCTGATGAAGGAAGGCGTTCCGTTCAAGGAAAACGGATGCATCGATATCAAACGTTGCCTATGGATTCCCGGGCAAACGGTTTAGTTGATTTTCTGAATACCAGGATTGCAGAAGAATAAAACTCTTTACGGATTCGGCAATAATGATTTGGCAATTGATTTATATAAACTGTATGGATCAGTATGCTTGAAAGCGCATATGTCATGCAACCACAGGTACAGCGGAGAAGGAGATTCGTCGTTAAAAGTTCAGGACCTAATAAAAAACTTCACATTAGACAAAATAAAAATTTTGTTTAATATAGAGGGGTAAGTGGTATAATATAAGCATCAGGGATTCCGGCAGGCACGTCTCCCAGCCGGATATTCCTTCCGAATTCATCACTGAAAGGATGTTTTTATGCCGGTGGTTACATATGACGATATGCCTGATATCGCCGTTGAGTTTCTCAATTATATGCTGACCATCAAAGGCAAATCCGTCAAAACGGTCCAGGAATACTATTACGATCTGCGCACCTTTTTCCGTTATATCAAACTAACCACACGTCCCGGCTTCAAGGATGATGATTTTGATACCATCGATGTCCGTGATATTACTTTGGATGATATCAAAAAAATCGACCTGGCCGACCTGTACAGCTTTATGTCTTTCATCAGCAGGTTTCGCGGGAATTCCGCGGTTACCCGTGCCAGAAAGGTCGCCTGCCTGAGATCCTTTTATAAATACCTTTATACAAAAGCCAAAGTGATTGAACACAATCCGGCCGCGGAACTGGATTCACCAAAGGTGGTCCATCGGCTGCCCAAATACCTTAATGTGGATGAAAGTATCCAATTATTGGAAAGCGTTGAAGGTAAGAATCAGGAAAGGGACTACGCCATCCTGGTCCTCTTTCTGAACTGCGGTCTCCGACTGTCGGAACTCGTAGGCATTAACCTGTCTAACATACGCGGTGACACGCTCACCGTTATCGGAAAGGGTAACAAGGAACGCACCATCTACCTGAACCAGGCCTGCCTGGACGCAATAAACGCCTATCTGCGCGTCAGGCCTGTGGAAGGTGTCAAGGATAAGAACGCGCTCTTCTTAAGCGAAAGAAAACAGCGTATCAGCCCCAAAACAGTCCAGTACCTGGTCAAGAAATATCTGGAAGCCGCCGGCCTGGACACGCAAAAGTATTCCACCCACAAGCTCAGGCACACCGCAGCCACCCTGATGTACAAGCACGGCCATGTGGACATCCGTGCCCTTCAGGCCATTCTTGGCCATGAGAGCATCGCCACCACGGAGATATACACCCATATCGACGACGATCAGCTTCGCAAGGCGGTTGCGAGCAACCCGCTTTCCAAATTCTCCGGCCGTTCGACAAGTAAGCGCAAAATGTCAAAAGCCGGTCCGCAGGAATGACAGGACCGGCTTTGAGCCATAAAGATTAAATTCAGCTACATCTTTAACCGACAACTTTATTTTGAAATACTCAGGGAGCTTACGCCGACCAAACAGGATATGGCATATCGTACAGCTCATTTTTTCTGATACTTGTTACGGAGCTCCCGTTCGATCTCTTCCGCCACTTTGCTGCCGTAACGGTTGAAAAGGATAGCGGCGATAAAAATGATACCGCAAAAGATGATCACGCCGATATCAAATGCGTTCACGGGACTTCACCTCCTTATCCTATCATTCAGATAAAGAGGTCTTTTTTATATTTACTCCCATGATAATGATGCGTCAAAGCTTTGCGAATCTCCCTGCGGAGATCGGCGAAAAACAGTCTGCCAAAATCCGTCCGTGATTCCCGGAAAGCTTTGGCGAAGGCGGCAAAAACCGTGATAATGACAATACAGGCAAAAAAGTCACGGATAGATTTCCTGGCCTCATTTTCCACAAAATACAGGGCTGTCCGGTTGAATTTGCAGAGCGAGAAGAAAAAACCGTCAAACGCCCCCTGCGAATTATCCGGACCAAAGGCTAAACCGACCAGGTTGATGATGCATACCAGAATGATAATGTAGAGCAGGATTCTAAACTTTTGGCTGAACAAATGGGATGTCTCCCGTCTAAAACATATATACAATTACAATCCCATTATAGCATAAAGCAATCCAATAAAGTCATATCTAAATTGCCAGCGCTGTGACCAGTTTTGGGCGAATTATTTCTCATCCGGTTTCGTTGCCTGTTCCAGCATGGCCAGGTAACGCCAGGCATGGGCGTTGTCTTCCCCGCACATTTCCGGCGAGGGTTCCAGGGAGGTGCATACTGCGGGCCTTTCAGGTTTTCCGAAAAGCCTGCAGCGGTTATCCTCAGTCAGGTTGACACACCTTTCCCCTGCCCTCTTCCCTTCCGGCATCCCGGGGATGGGTGAAGATATGGAAATCACCACACAGCATGCGCCGCAGCCCGGCCTGCATTCCATGACAAAACCCCGCTTTCTTCAGAAAAGGCAATTCTCGCAGCCAATGTCCGAAGGGTTCGGATTAATCATTTATGGTTTACCTTCCCGTAATGAACTGCTGTTTCTCCTTTATCTAAAAGGGTTGTACGAGCGATGCCGTACAACCCTTTATCAACTTCTATTTCAGGAATATCGAATAGCCTTTGTATGCCGCGAATACGTCCACCTTGCTGACCACTTCGTAGGGTGAATGCATAGACAAGACCGGTACGCCCACATCCAGCACATCCACACCCAGATTGGCGATCATCATGGCAATGGTACCGCCGCCGCCCTTATCAACGGCGCCCAGCTCGGTGATATGCCAGGGTATTTTATGCTCATTAAAGAGCCTGCGGATTTCGCCGACAAATTCGGCATGGGCGTCGCTGGCGCCCGATTTGCCCCTGGATCCGCTGAATTTCAGAATTGCAAGGCCTTTTCCGAGATAGGCCGCATTCAACTTGTCATGGGTGTCGTCAAAGTTCGGATCAAACGCGGCATTCACGTCGGCGGAAAGCATCTGTGATTTGTCAAGGCAGGAGCGCAGCAGGCGATCGGAATAGGTCTCCTGCGTTGTCAGCGCGCAGAGATCGGCCAGGAAATTCTCCATGGCTCGAGACTGGGCGCCGGTATTCCCTACGCTTCCGATTTCCTCCTTGTCGGTAAGAACGCATACCGCCGTATATTCGGGGTTCTGGGTTTCCAGGATTGCCATCAGGGCCGGATAAGCGCATACCCGGTCGTCATGCCCGTAAGCGCCTATCATGCTCCTGTCGAATCCGAGATCCTGGGCCTTGAAGGCAGGTACCATTTCCAGTTCGGCGGAGATGAAATCCTCTTCTGTGATGCCGTATTTCTCATGCAAAATCTTCAGGATATTCAGCTTGAACCGGTTCTTGGCGTCCTTGTCGGGATCCGGGCGGGATCCGGCCAACACGTTCATGGCTTCGCCCCTGAAGGCGACTTCCAGTTTCTTGTCCATCTGATCCTTGGCCAGATGAGGTAAGAGATCGGTAATGGTAAAGACGGGATCGCCCTCATCTTCACCAATACAGACATCGATCACCGTCCCGTCGGCCTTCATGATGGTGCCGTGAAGGGCCAGCGGTATGGCAAGCCACTGGTATTTCTTGATACCGCCGTAATAATGGGTTTTCATGAACACCATGTCGGTGGATTCATAAAGCGGATTTTGCTTGATGTCCACCCTGGGAGAGTCGATATGCGCGCCAATCATGCGCGTACCGGCTTCACACGGCTTTTGGCCTATCACTGCCAGCATCATCATCTTTTTCTTCACGATGCGATAAACCTTGTCTCCGGGATTTAAGGATGTCTTGTTTTCCAACACCTTGTCGAGATTGATAAAACCATTGCGAATGGCCAGTTCTTCAGCTTCCCGGACAAACTCCCTTTCTGTCTTGGCCTTGTTGAGGAAAGCTTTATAGCCCTTGCAGAATTTTTCGATTTCCCGCTCGCTCATTGAGGGATTATCCCATGCGTTACCGGTTTTATATACAAGCTTCTCTGCAAGATTGGCAACTTCCGCAGACTTGTTCTTGGGCGGTCTGCCTCTTCTTCTAACCGGTTTTTCAGCAGCGGCAGCAACCGTCTCCGGGTTCTTTCTTGGTCTTCCGCGCTTTCTTTTTTCTTCAGCCATAATACGGGTTCTCCTTTCTTTTTTCCGCAACCATTTATTTCAATGACCAGTGTCCACACTGATGCGAAATATGTCTGAGATATACATACTTATTATTATACCACTTTTTCTCATTGATAATATTTCCAAAGTAAAATTAGGTTAAAAAAGAACTGGTCACAGCCATTACGGACTGTGACGCGTTTCAATAGCGGAAATGTGAAAGGCTTTATGGTATCACGGGGATGATTCAGAGTATGATGCAGATCAACCCACCGCTGCCTTCGTTAATGATCTTTTGCAGGGTTTCCTGGAGTTTCAGCTGTGCATCCTCAGGCATCCGGAAGAGCTTGTTCTGGAGGCCTTCCGAAATCAGTTCATGCAGGGATTTCCCAAAGATATTGGACTCCCAAAGCTTCTCAGGCGCTCCCTCAAATTCTTTCAGCAGATAATTGACCAGTTCCTCCGATTGCTTTTCGGAGCCTACCAGCGGGGCTATTTCGGTCTCGATATCGGCGCGGATCATATGGATGGAAGGCGCGCTGCCCCTGAGTTTGATGCCAAACCGGGTTCCCTGCCTGATGATTTCCGGCGGCTCCAGGGTCAGCTCGTCAATGCTGGGCGTTACAACGCCATATCCTTTAGTCCTAACCTCCTGGAGCGCATTGGCAACCTTAGCGTATTCCGCACGGATGGCGGACAATTCCTTGAGCACTGAGAACAAGCGCTGTTCGCCGTCGATCTCCAGGCCGGTCTCCTCCTTGATAACCTTGAAGAACAAGCCTTCCGAAGGCTTCATCTCAAGACAGACCTCTCCGGTGCCCATTTTGACATCCTGGATGGCCGTCTTGCTCAGAAAATCGTAAACATTGAATTTTTCAGCGGCTTCATAGACATTCTGGACGGTCGACCTGTCCGAAAAAGCATTCTTAATGGCATTGAGCAGATCCTTCTTAAGCCAGTGGTCATTATCCAACGAAAGGATCCAACCCGGGATGTTGAAGCAGATCTCGCGCACCGGGAAGTCCAGAAGTATGCCGTTCATAATCCTGTTGATGGATTGAATCCCCAGGTTGAGGCAGTCAACCGGTATCACCGGCTTATGATATTTGTTGCTCAGCTCTTCCGCCAGGGTTTTGCTTTCGGCGCTTTCGGGCGAGGTTGAATTCAGCAGGATGACAAACGGTTTCCCTGATGCCTTCAGTTCGTTGACCACCTGTTCCTCGGCTTCCTCGTATTCTTCCCGCGGGATATTGGTGAAGGAGCCGTCGGCGGTGATCAGGATACCGATGGTGGAGTGATCGTTAATGACCTTCCTGGTGCCTATGGCAGCAGCTTCTTCAAAAGGTATGTCGTAATCATACCAAGGCGTTTTTACCATCCTGGGCATTTCGCCGTCCATATGGCCGATTGCGCTTTTTACCAGGTAACCGACGCAGTCGACCAGCCGGACGCGCATGCTCACGTTGTCGTCCATGGTTACCGTTACCGCTTCATTGGGGACGAACTTTGGCTCAGTGGTCATGATCATACGTCCTGACGCGCTCTGGGGTGTTTCATCCACTGCTCTTTCCCGATCATAGGGGTTCTTGATATTCGGTAAAACCAAGGATTCCATAAAGCGTTTGATAAAAGTTGATTTACCGGTCCGTACCGGGCCGACCACTCCTATGTAAATATCGCCATTTGTCCTCTCAGCTATATCGCTGTATATGCTGTACAAAGCTTCCACGGCCAATCCCCCTCTGTTAAAGCCTGCGGCACATGCAACAATAGCATGGCCAATCGGTCAGTATAAGTATATTGGCCGTCCCTGCGAGATATGAAAAATTTTTGATCCATATTTGTTTTTGAGTATCCATATTCCGAATCGGCAGCTTAGATGTGGGATATTTTGTTTTAGCAGCAACCGAGTTTTACGGGTTCCCCGGAGATTGCCACGCTCCTGACGCTGCGCTCGCAATGACCAGCGGGCGCACTGCGATAAGCGCGGGATCATGAGGTTATATTGACGCATAAAATAAAAGAGCGGTCTTATAACCGCTCACGCCTCCCATGTAACTGATCCTCTATTTATGGTTTTCAAAATTCAGGACGCATTTGTCCGCCCGGTATTTGCTTACGATGTACTCCACCGGCTGGCCGTTCTTCGCGTAGAGTATGTTGCCGACCCGGATCAGAGGCTGCCCGGGTTGTACCTTCAGATAAGCCGCATCTTTCTGGTCGGTATAGACGACTTCCAGCACGCTCTTGGAGGTATTGGGGATCAAGGGATATTTGCCTCTTAAAATATCATGCGATGGTTTTTTCAGTCGGATGTCCTCACAGATATCCGGAAAAAGATACAATGGAATATACGAAGTATTCAGGGAGAACACATCTCCGCCAAGATTGTTGATATATGTAATAACAGCAAATTCACCGGGCGTTTCCGGCTTCAGGCCGAATAATTCATTAAGCTTTTCATCCTGTTTGCTGCTGACGACCTCTATGGATACGATATTTTTCTCGGCCGGATTCTTGCTGTCCAGGATGGAATCAGTAAAGCCGGTGTAATCCTTGATATGGATGTGGGTTTTTCTTGTAGAAACAAATGTTCCCTTCCCCTTGAGTTTATAGAGATGACCGCTGGTCGTCAGCTCATTGATGGCCTGCCGGACGGTCGGTCTGCTGATATCGTATTTTTCACAGAACTCCTGTTCTGAAGGGATTTTGGAATCTGCCTTGAATTCACCCTTTTCAATCTTGTCCAGGATGAGATTCTTCAATTGGCAATACAATGGCACATTACTATATTTATTAATGTCGACCATACCAAAACCCTCCATCGCAATAACCATATGACGTAATGACAATATAACATGAATAGCAATCCCGTTCAATAGGACCATCCAACTATTGCGGTCATGCTTTTAGTTCCACATGCATATCGGATACCTGATTCGCCCGTAGCAAAGGATATACATGATTCTCCAGGAACTCTTCCACTTGCTCGCGGCTACGCCCGATATAATTGACGGGATCCAGAACGCTTATGATCTCCTCTTTTGTCATGCCAAAGGCCGGATCATTGGCGATTCGGTCAATGAGATCATTGGGTAAGCCGTCGACCTTAATCCTTTTAGCCGCAGCCATGGAATGCTGCCGGATTCTTTCATGGAGTTCCTGCCGGTCTCCCCCTCTTTTGACGGCTTCCATGAGGATATTCTCGGTAGCCATGAAGGGTAGTTCTTCCATAACATGTTTTTCGATGATCTTGGGATAAACCACAATCCCATCGGCGATGTTCTGGTAGATGTTCAGTATGGCATCTACAGCCAGGAAAGCCTCTGGAATGCTGATCCGGCGGTTTGCGGAATCATCCAGTGTCCTTTCAAGCCATTGTGTGGATGCGGTTATGGCAGGATTCAATGCGTTCACGATGACATATCTGGCCAGCGCGGATATCCGTTCGCTGCGCATGGGATTTCTCTTGTACGCCATGGCTGATGAACCGATCTGGTTCTTTTCAAACGGTTCTTCCAGTTCTTTCAGGTTCGCCAGAAGGCGCATGTCGTTGCTGAATTTGTACGCGCTCTGGGCAACCGCGCTCAGGACGTTGAGAATCCTTGAATCCTGTTTCCGGGAATAGGTTTGTCCTGAAACGGGAATAATTTCAGAATATCCCACCTTCTCTGCGATGAGCCTTTCAAGCTTCTTGACCTTTTCATGATCGCCGTCAAAAAGGGCCAGAAAGCTTGCCTGGGTTCCTGTGGTGCCCTTGTTTCCAAGAAGCCTGAGATGGGAAATCACAAAATCAAGCTCTTCCACATCCATCAGCAGATCCTGAATCCACAGGCACGCCCTTTTCCCCACCGTCACCAGTTGGGCCGGCTGGAAATGGGTAAAGCCCAGGGTTGGCATATCTTTATACTTCTCCGCGAAACGGCTGAGCTTTAAAATGACTGAAAGTACCTTGTCCCTTACCAGCCTGAGGGCTTTATGATAGATGATGATATCCGTATTGTCGGTCACAAAACAGGAGGTCGCGCCGAGATGAATGATGCCCTTAGCTTTTGGGCATTGGGTACCGTATGCCCGGATATGGGACATGACATCGTGGCGGGTTTCCTTCTCAATCTGCTCAGCCAATTCGTAGTTGATCTGATCGCGGAAGGCTTTGAGTTCATCGATTTGCTCCTGGGTGATATCCAGCCCAAGTTCCTTCTGGGCCTCAGCCAGAGCAATCCAAAGCGTGCGCCATGTTCTGTATTTCGTATCGGGCGAAAAAAGCGCCAACATTTCCCGGCTGGCGTATCTTAAGCTGAATGGGCTTTCATAAGAATCTCTGGACAAGATATGTACCTCCGGAAGCGAATTATGTCAACATGACATCAATACATTAGTATATCGTTACATCAACATGTCCATATATCATGTTAATGTAATCGTTGCAGTAGTATTATATATCTAAAACAACCAAAAATCCAGTAAAAAAAGAGTGAATTTTCAAGTTTATTCACTCTGCACAAATGAAAAAGATGAAGGTGTGGAGGTTGCTTTATATCATTTTTTCAAGGGCCGCCAGCTCAACGCAGACGCACAGGATTTCTATGGCTGTTTTTAGTTCGTGGAGCGGCGGATATGTAGGCGCGATACGAATGTTTGAGTCATCCGGATCCTTGCCGTACGGGAAGGTAGCGCCTGCGGGAGTGAATGTTACCCCTGCCTCTTTGGCCAGTTCCACGACACGGCGCGCACATCCCTTCATCACGTTAAGGCTTATGAAATACCCACCTCGCGGCTTGTGCCATGATGCGATTCCCTTTCCGCCGAGGTTCTTTTCCAGAATATCCAGAACGGTTTCAAACTTAGGCCTGAGGATCTCGGCGTGCTTCTTCATATGCTCCTTAAGATGTTCCGGATCCTTCAGGAAACGGACATGGAGCAACTGGTTGATCTTGTTGTATCCAATGGTCTGAATGGCGATTTGCTTTTTCAGGTGGGCAATATTTTCCGGGCTGGATGCCACAATGGCTACGCCGGCTCCCGGGAATGTCACTTTCGAGGTGGAGGCAAACATATAGGTCCTGTGGGGATGGCCGGCTTTCCGACATTCCGAGATGAGATCAAGCAGCGTATCGGGTGTGTCATAAAGATGATGGAAGGCATAGGCATTGTCCCACATGATGATAAAATCCTCAGCGGCGGTCTGCATGGCGGCAAGCCGACGAACCACACGGTCCGAATAGGTAATACCCGTGGGGTTGCTGTACATGGGGATGCACCAGATACCCTTGATGGCAGGATCCTTGGCAGCCAGTTCTTCCACCATATCCATATCGGGCCCCTCATCGGTCATGGGGATGGTGATCATCTCGATACCGAACTGCTGGGTTATGGCGAAATGGCGGTCGTAGCCCGGACTGGGGCACAAAAAGCGTACCTTGTCAAGTTTGGACCAGGGCTGCCTGAAGCCGTTGAGGCCGAATAAAAAGGCCTTGGTGATGAGGTCATACTCAAGATTCAGGCTGGAATTGCCGCCTACAAAGATTTGATCAACAGAGAGGTTAAAAAGCGCGGCAAACAGCTTCTTGGCTTCCACGATGCCATCCAGCCCGCCATAATTTCGGCAATCAAGCCCATCTTCCGAGATCAGGTTTTTCACATTATCAAAAAGGCCCATGGAAAGCTCAAGCTGGTCACTGCCCGGTTTACCCCTTGACATATCCAGCTTCAAGCCTTGCTTTTTATACTCCTCATACTTCTTCCACAACTCTTGTATGCGTTCAGACAACCTGCTTGAAGACATGCTCATACATGCTTCCATGTTTGTTCCTCCTATTATTTAAGCTATGTTTTATTCTATCGGAAGTATGTATAATTTGCAAGTTTATTTTTTGAATATTGCAAAAAAAATAAGCCGCTGTATCCGGGGAACTGGCTGAATGGCTTGATTTATTGCCGGTATGCAGAATTATCAGCCTCTTTCTATGCGGGATTAAGCCTTTGAACATTTGCATGTTATAAGCTAAAACTATTCAAATTTGTAGTTGTACCGCATCAAGCTTCTCGTGGACAATTTGCGGGCGGCCGGCTACTGTGCCTTATTGCAGCATATGTACCCAATGGTCGACCACCTGGTTCAGATAATCGACGAACTGCTTCCTGTCAGCGCTTTCCATGGCGATGAGGGAGCTTTCCCCTATTATCTCATCACCCTTGTAAACGGAGATGGTGCCCAGGATGGTTCCCCTGCGGATGGGTGCCTCCACTTCCTTCACCAACGAGATGCGTGTAGAGAGCATATCCCTTTCTTCATGCTTCATGATTGCTCTCACATCTTCGGCCACGCCGGCTTGAATCGTCTCCTTGTAGCGGGCGCGGGCGATCGGGATCTCGCCCATGATGCTTCCTTTATGCAGGAGCTGGACATAGCCGTAGTTTTCAAAGGCATAATCCAGGATTTTCATGCTGCTTTGAGTTCGAAGGCTCTTTGAGTCGCAAAACAGCACCACCGAGATAAGGCGGACATTGTTCCGGGTGGCCGAGGTGACCAGGCATCTTCCGGCCAGCCCGGTATACCCGGTTTTAACCCCGTCCGTCCCCTCGTATAGGTCCAGCATTTCGTTGGTATTGGTCAGTGTTCTTCCGTCATAATAGTATTCCCGCGTCCTGACAATCCTGTTGAAAACAGGGTTCTGCAAGGCATATCGGGTTATTTTGGCCAGATCATAGGCCGTTGTATAATGGTCTTCGGCATCCAAACCATGGGGATTGGAGAAATGGGTTTCATAGGCGCCTATTTCACGGGCCTTCTCATTCATCATATTTGCGAAATCACGGACGCTTCCCGCGCAATACTCGGCGATGGCAACCGCGGCATCGTTTCCGGAGCACAGCATAAGCCCGTACAGCAGATCTTCCATACGGACATTGGTTCCAGCCTTCAGCCCCATCACCGAACCGCCTATGCCGGCCGCCTGGCCACTGATGGGAACCCAGGCGTCCAGGGGGCAGTTTTCAATGGCCAGGATGGCGGTCATGATCTTGGTGGTGCTGGCCATAGGCCTTTTGACAAAGGCATTCTTTTCGTAAAGAATGGTTCCGGTATCGTAATCGATAACACAGGCCGAACGGGCATTGATCTTGGGAAGGGATACGGGTATGGCTTCATCCCGTAAAGCGTCATCCGTGAAAAGGTACTCAGACGAGGATTTTTCGGAGTATTCCCCGGAGGCGGGCAAATCCGGCAGATCCGGTGGAGCCTGGCGCGGGGCATTGAAAAGGCTACCGAAAACCAGGTTAAGGATGACGATGACAGCTATCAGGTAAAGCAGGTCTCTTGCTTTCAACGCGTTTACCACCGGATAATGTACTACCCAGTGTCATTTATATGTCTTTGAGGGGTTTATAAAACCTTCCTTCATCAATATTTCCATTATCCTCTGGACCGTATGGGATAGATCATTGTCGGAAACCACATGGTAATCGCAGCAGGCTTTATAGATCGGATAGCGCTTTTCCGCCAAGGCGTAGAGGGCTTCCGGCCCGTTCTTTAAGAGGGGCCTGTTGGAGCAGTCAATGCTATTGACAATGAAATGGACAGGCCTGTCGATAAAGATGATGATACCGTTTTGCTTCAGGGATCTGACATTCTCTTCCCTCAGCACAACGCCTCCGCCCGTGGAAATAATCACACCCTCCATGGAGGAAACCCTGGATACGATTTGGCTTTCCACCTTCCGGAAATATTCCTCTCCCCGTTCAAACAGCCTGGAAATGGGTCCATATTCCTTTTCTATCAATGCATCGGTATCCATGAAGGGCATTTTCAATTCCTGGCTCAGGCGCTCTGCCACCGTTGTCTTGCCGCACCCCATGATCCCGATCAGAACGATATTCCTCATGCGTTCCCCCTAATCGCTTCTATCGCTTTTTTGATTAAGTCCCGATCCAGCGTTCTGCCCTGCCAGATCTCTTCCGCGCGAAAGGCCTGCGCCACCAGCATGTACAGGCCGTTGTCGTGGCGGATGCCCAGTTCCTCCGCGAACCGGAGCAGGACGGTTTTTTCAGGATTGTAGATCAGATCCATCACGAACCCTGCTCCATCCAATTGATCCTTGCGAAGCGGGCTTTGATCCACATCAGGGTACATGCCCACCGGCGTGGTGTTGATTACCAAATCGTAGCCTGTGGCCCGGAAAGCGTCAATGCTGAGCCCCTCAAGGCCGGGAAATTTCTGCACGGCCCTGTCCGGATCCCGGGATACGAGAAGGATGCTTGAAGCGCCATGGTCCTCCAGATACGCCACGACTGCGCGGGCGGCACCGCCGCTTCCCAGCACGGCGCATCTTGCGCCCTCCGTTCTCACAGCGCATGCCTCAAGGGCCATGCCAAAGCCGTCATAATCGGTATTATATCCCTTCAATCCGTCCCTGAGGCAGATGGTATTGACCGCACCGATGCGCACAGCTTCATCGGACAGGGAATCAAGTCCGGCCATGATATCCTTTTTATAGGGAATGGTAACGTTGACGCCCTGATACCCCTGCACCCTCAGGCGCTCCAAAAGGCCATGAAGCTCCTCGGGGCGGACTTCTATCAGATCATAATGCCCCTCTATCCCCATTTCCCTGAAGAAAAACGCATGTATTTTCGGGGAAAGGCTGTGGGAAAGCTTTTTGCCAATAAGTCCATACTTGTAGGACGGCCTTTGCAGAAGCCTGGTCTGGAATTCCCGTGAAGCTTTCAGGATAGCATCATAAACGGTAGTCACGGCCTCCCTGTATTCCGGGTTTTCCACCCTGGACAGGATGCGTTCCAGTATCTTCTGTTCACGGGCAGGATCATGGATGGGCATGCCGGTTTGCCTTTTATACGCCGCAACCTCCCGGACATAATCCATCCTCTTTTCCAGAAGCCGCGTTATGGCTTCATCCACCTCGTCAATCCCTTTTCTGATAGCATCCAGGCTGTCTGCCGCAGTCATTGGCATGGACCCCCTCATAAAAAAATCAGGCAAAAGCATGCAAATATTTCAGACAAGAAAATTCCCGCCATTGATGAAATGGATAGGGTATGCATCGTTGACGCGCATTCATATTAACCATGCCGATTCAACGCGTTCATGGACATTTCAGGCCAAAATGAACCAGATACAGATCACACAGGGCTATGGCGCATGCCGCCTCCACAACGGGCACCGCCCTTGGAACGATGCATGCATCATGCCTGCCCTTTATCTCAAGCCTTGCGTTCTCCTTTTTTATGATATCGATGGTATCCTGCGCAATAGCGATGGAGGATGTAGGCTTAAAAGCCACACGGAAAACAAGCGGCATGCCGTTGGTAATCCCGCCGTTTATGCCACCGTTGTGGTTTGTCCTGGTGCGTACCTGGTCGCCATCCATGTAGAAACTGTCATTGGCTTCGCTGCCTCTCATCCCGGCAATGGCAAAACCGGTCCCGAATTCCACCCCTTTGACCGCGGGTATGGAAAACAGGATGGAGGCCAGCTTGCCTTCCACATTGCCAAAAATGGGTGAACCCAATCCGGCCGGAAGGCCAATCACAGCCGCTTCAATGATGCCGCCCACCGAATCTCCCTGGCTTTTGGCATCTTCTATAACTTCCAGGAAAGCATTTGCACAGGAAGCGTCGTTGACGGGCATCTCCATATTTCTTAAGCTTTCCAACTGCTCCCTGGTGATGTCGGTCATGTCGAATCCGATATCCTGAACATCACCAATCCTAAAAATATGGCTGCCTATATGGATCCCCTTCGCTTCAAGGTACTGCCGGGCAAGCGCGCCGGCAAACACCAGGGGTGCGGTCAGCCTGGCCGAGAAATGGCCTCCGCCCCTGAAGTCATTAAATCCGCCATAACGGACATACCCGGTATAATCGGCATGGCCGGGCCTTGCCAGATGGCTGGTCCGTTCATAGTCCTGGGATCGGGTATCGGTATTCCGAATCAGACCGCATATGGGTGTGCCTGTGGTCCGACCCTGGAAGACACCGCTTAGGATCTCTACCTCGTCGGCTTCCTTTCTGGGGGTGGAATACGCGGAAGTCCTAGGTCGCCTTCTGCCCATCTCAAAGCCTATTTTTTCAAGATCCACCAACATTCCGGGCGGAAAGCCGTCCACCACCACCCCGATACCGGGGCCATGGGACTCGCCAAACAACGAAATTTTCAGTCGTTCACCCCATATGCTGCTCATCCAACCGACCTCCCAGCGACTTGAAATCATCCCAGAACTCAGGATAGGACTTGGAAACAGCTTCAAAACCGTCTATCTCCACCGGGCCGTCACAACAGGACGAGGCGATGGCCAGCGACATGACGATCCGGTGATCATTCCAGCCATCCACCCTGGCACCGCGGAAACGCTCAACGCCGTATATGACCAGGCCATCCTCCATCTCTTCCACATGGCCCCCCAGCTTGTTGATTTCGGAACATACCGCACGGAGCCGATCCGATTCTTTAAGCCTCAGCCGTTTTGCATTGGTAATCATGGACCTTCCTTCGCACAGCGCGGCTGCCACGGCTACGGCAGGGACCAGATCGGGACATTGTGACGCATCCACCTCAATGCTTTTCAGTTTTTCCGGCTTAATCAGAAGGGTGTCCTGCTCCCATCGGGTATTGGCACCCATAGCCTGAACAAAATCGAGGATCACCCTGTCCCCTTGGAGCGAAGACCGGCTCAATCCCTCTATGGCCACTTCATCGCTGATGGCGCCCAGAACGCAAAAGAAAGCGGCCTGGGACCAATCCCCTTCCACAGCCAGCGAACAAGCCTCAGCCTGCTGCCTGCCCGGTATCCTGAACAGCCTCAGGTCATCGGACTGTTCAACGCTAATCCCAAACTGTTTTAAGGCATCCAGGGTCATTTCCACATAGGGGCGCGATTCTAGTGGGCCTGTGATCCTGATGATGGAGTCGCCCTCAAGGAACGGCAGAGCTATCAGAAGCCCCGATATAAACTGGGAGCTCACATCCCCACGGAGTTCATATTCACCAGGCTGCAGCCTTCCTGAAAGCCTGATGGGCATTTTGCCGTCTTCATCCTCATAACGAACGCCCTTGCCGGGCAGGATGTTTTTATAGACATCAAAGGGACGTTTTACAAGCCGGCCTCTTCCGATCAATGTGACGGGATCCGCGCTGAGCCTGCTGACAGGAATGATGAAACGGGCTGTTGTACCCGACTCGTAGCAATCGATTTCATGACGGACTGCGCTTATTTCTCCTGATGAGGTCATGACGACCCGTTTCCTGCCGGAAAAACAACGGCTGTCCTCAATTCTGACGCTGGCGCCCAATGCTTCGCAGGCACCCAATGTGGCCCGTATATCGTCGGACAGGACGATATTGTCGATCATGCTTGTCCCGCGGGCCAGAAGGGCGCATAGGATTAGGCGATGGGCCATGCTTTTTGACGGCTGTATGAATATCCTTCCGGAAAGTTTCCTGGGTTCAATTCTCAAGCTCGGCAAACAGGTATTCCTCCAATTCCTTAAAAGTCCATCGGATCAAATCGCTTTCGCCGATTTCACGCAAAAAGGCTATGCTGATAACACCGGAGCGCGATTTTTTATCGATCAGGATGGCACGGAACAGCTCCTCTCTGCTGATCCTGGGCATGGCAACGGGAAGTCTGAAGGATTCTAAGATACTCACCAACCGCCGGTAAGTCCCGGGCTTTGTCAGGCCCAACCTTTCGGTAATGCGTGTGATAAGCGCCATACCGACCGAAATGGCCTCTCCGTGGGTCAGGCCATTGTAATTCTGAACCTTCTCGATGGCATGGCCTATGGTATGGCCGAAATTGAGAAGCTGCCTGACGCCGTTGTCGTTTTCATCCTGCCCGACAACAGCGCCTTTTATCCTGCAGCTGATGCTGATGATCTCGTCAAGATGCCCGCTGATTTTTTCACGGCTTCCCAAACTCTCCAACCTTAGGCATAAATCCCTGTCCCGAATCAGGCCGTGCTTGATGAGCTCCGCCATGCCGTCCGCAAATAGGCGGTCGCTCAATGTGTTCAGAAGTCCGGGATCGGTGTAAACCGCATCGGGCTGGTAGAAAGCCCCGATCAGGTTCTTGCCCTGCCGCATGTCGACGGCCACCTTGCCGCCGATGCTGCTGTCAACCATGGCCAGGAGGGACGTGGGTATCTGGATAAAGCCGAGACCTCTCAAAAAGGTCGCTGCAGCCATTCCTGCCATGTCCCCGGTAACACCGCCGCCCAGTGCCACCACATAATCGCTGCGTGTAAAATTGGCATCGGCCAGGGCCTGATAGATCCTGTTCAGGGTTTCGAGATTCTTATGCTGTTCGCCTGCGGGAAAAGTGATGGTAATGATGTCGAATCCCTGCTGCGCAAGGGCCCGGGAAAATCGTTCCCCATAAAGGGAATAGACGTTGTTATCGCTGACCAGGGCCAGGCGCCTTCCGTCATATCTTTCTTTGAATATTTCAGGTAAACGGTTAAACAACCCGGTTTCTATCTCGATATCATATGTTTTGGATGGTGCGTAAACCCTGACCTGAATCATATCTTCACCTCTCGCTTTTCTGATTCCCTTTTATAACTCAATCTTCCGTCCTTCGAATTCCGCAAGCTTCAACAGCTCAGGAACCAGCTTGGTGTAAGCGTCTGGTGTCAGGGATTGTTCCCCGTCGCTCAGGGCGCACCTGGGATTGTTATGTACTTCTACAATCAGGCCATCGGCGCCTGAAACCACGGCAGCCTTTGACATGGAAGGCACCATCCAGGATTTACCGGTACCGTGGCTGGGATCCACGATGATGGGCAAATGGCTCAGTTTTTTGATGGCCGGAACAGCGCTCAGGTCAAGGGTGTTGCGGGTATAGGTTTCAAAGGTGCGAATACCGCGTTCGCACAGGATGACATTCTCGTTGCCTTCGCTCATGATATATTCTGCGGACATCAGCCATTCCTCAAGGGTTGCCGAAAGGCCGCGCTTTAAGAGAATGGGCTTCTTGGTCCGGCCCAGTTCACGCAGCAGGACAAAGTTCTGCATGTTCCTTGCGCCCACTTGGATGATGTCCACGTCCTCAACAAAATGATCCAGGACATCTGTGGACATGATCTCGGATACTATGGGAAGTCCGGTTTCCTTTCCTGCTGTTTTCAGCATTTCCAGGCCTTCCAGCCCAAGTCCCTGGAAACTGTAGGGAGATGTCCGCGGTTTATAGGCACCACCTCTCAGGAAAGTGGCGCCCGCCTTCTTCAATGCATGAGCGATGCTGACGATCTGTTCCTCGCTTTCCACTGAGCAGGGACCTGAAATCAGCACAAAATGTCCTGCCCCGATCTTTTTGCCGCAGACGTCTATCACCGTATCCTCGGGTTGGAACATGCGGTTAGCCTTCTTGAAGGGCTCCCTGACCCTCAGCGTATTGGCTACGATTTCATGGGAAGAAAGGGTATAGGGATTGATCTTGGAGACATCACCAATGAGGCCGATGATGGTGGTTTCCTCACCGACCGAAACATGCACCTTCAGTCCAAGGCTTTCAATCTCTTTAATAAGCTCTCTTCTCTGCTCTTCTGTTGATCCGGGTTTCAATACCAGAATCATAAGCTCAACTCCTATTTGGCAGCTCCGGTTTTTCCCGGGCAATATGTCAAAACATTATCATTCTGCGGACACAATCCGATCATCTGAAAAACTCATCGTAAATGCAGACGATGGCTTTATCCACATCCTCCTCGGAAACGCCCAGCATGATGCTGACTTCCGAAGATCCCTGGTTGAGCATTCTGATGTTGATGCCGCTATTGGCCAGGGCTTTTGTGATCCGCGCGGCAATGCCTACCGTGTGCATCATGCCTTCACCGACCACCATGACCAACCCGAGGTCGTATTCAATATTCACACTGTCGACTCGGAGATCCTTGGCGATCCTTTCCATGATGCGGCTCTTCTTCTCATCATCCAGATACTGCTTCCTGATGATGATGGAGATATCGTCGATACCGGAAGGCATATGCTCGAAGGGAACAAACTCTTCCTCAAGGATTTGGAGTACCTTTCGGCCAAAACCGATTTCCCGGTTCATCATGTACTTATGGATATTGATGCTGCAAAAGCCCGTTCCGCCCGCGATTCCGGCTACAGGTGACAAAGAAGCATCCCGTGTGGGTGCAATCAGGGTACCCGGTGCATCCGGATTGTTGGTATTCCTGATATTTACTGGAATTCCCTTTTGGTATACAGGTTCAAGAGTCTCTTCATGGAGTACCGTAAATCCTGCATAGGCCAGTTCGCGCATCTCGCGGTAGGTAAGAACCGAAATGGGTTTGGGGTTCTCAATCAGCTTGGGACTTGCGGCAAACACCGAGTCTACGTCGGTAAAGTTCTCGTAGACATCCACTTCCAGAGCCGCGGCCAGAATGGAACCCGTGATGTCCGAACCGCCTCTGGGGAAGGTCACCACATCGCCGGACAGGGAATAACCGAAGAAGCCCGGGAATATGATAATGCCATTCATGGACCTGATCCTCTTCAGGTTTTTGATGGACTGGGGAAGCACCCTGGCGTTGCCGTATTCATCGCTGAGGAAAAGGCCCGCATCCTTGGGATTCAGGTACTGGGCCTGGTATCCTATGGATTTCAGGTAGGACGCCATAAGCCTTGCCGCGTTATCCTCACCGGCCGCTTTCATACGGTCCATCAGTTTTTCTTCGGAATCGTACCCCATTTGCAGCCTGGTCCTGATGTTGTTCTCAATATCGACGACGATTTGGTCGCCAAGTCCGAGATCCGTTGCAATCTCACGGAACCTGGAAATGATCTTTTCAAGAACTTCCTCGTGATCCTCTCTCTTAAGGAACCGATTGGTGCATTCAATCAGCAAATCGGTAACCTTGGTATCGGAAGCAAAGCGTTTGCCCGGAGCGGAAACGACAACGACACGTCTCTCCGGATCGGAAGTGATGATGGAACAGACCTTCCGGATCTGCTCCGCGGTTGCCATGGATGTTCCACCAAACTTACATACCTTCATGTATCATACCTGTCCTTTCGTTCGGATTATCTGTTCCCGGCATAATTTCCGGCGGAAAAGGCATATAACGGAACACATAAAAAAAGTCATAAACACAACGCCCGGAAAACTTCTCAGAGCCCACATATAAAATATCACACGACAAGCAGCTCCGTGCTGTCGTGTACGGGAACCTTGCCGTTTCATCATAATGCCCTCGCCCGTTACCGAGTCTTTGATTTCGAACGGGTAACCGAGAACATCGTTACTTCGTAATAAGGTCCCTGCCACACCAGGGAATCTTCCCTGTGGGACAACGGGAACCTTGTTTCAGCGTAATAAAAAAGATAAAGGGTCGCCCCTTTATCCATAGATTTTAATATCAAGCCCAATCTTTGTCAATCATCATATCCATGTTATCTCTATGGGAAACCCATTATCTACCGATAAGCCGGATGGTTTCCTTGGCAATGGCCAGCTCTTCATTGGTGGGTATGACCAGTGTGCGTACCTTGGCCCCCTCCGCGCTGATATCGATCTCGGCGCCCCTAATCTTGTTCTTTTCCGGATCAATTTTAATTCCCAGGAATTCCAGGTTGGAGCAGATCCGCTGGCGGATACCCGGGTTATTCTCCCCTATGCCCGCCGTGAACACGACGGCGTCCAAACCGCCCATGGCGCAGGCATAAGCGCCAATATACTTCTTGACCTGGTATGTGAATACCTGCAGAGCCAGTTCCGCGCGTTCATTGCCCTTGCTGACGGCATCATCCAGGTCCCTGAAATCACTGGAAACACCGGATATGCCATAGACTCCTGACTTTTTGTTCATGATCTCATCCATCTGTTCAGTGGTGAGTTTTTCCTTGTTCATCAGGAAGGTCACGGCAGCAGGGTCTATGGTACCGCAACGGGTTCCCATAGCCAGTCCGTCCAGTGGTGTAAAGCCCATGGAAGTTTCCACGCTCTTACCGCAGTCTACGGCGGTGATGCTTGAGCCATTGCCGAGATGGCATGTAACGATCTTCAGCTGATCATAGGGTTTGTTCAGCAACACAGCGGCCCGCTCTGAAACATATTTGTGGGATGTGCCGTGGAAACCGTATTTACGCAGCTTGTACTTCTCATAGTATTCATAGGGCAACGCATAGATATAGGCCTTCTTTGGCATGGTCTGATGGAATGCCGTATCAAAAACGGCCACCTGGGGCACGCCCTTCATAATTTCAGTACAAGCCTTGATGCCTGTAACATTCGGCGGATTATGTAGAGGTGCCAGTTCCTCGCATTCCTCAATGGTTTTCAGAACCTCGTCGTTAATGACGACAGAACTGAAGAATTTTTCTCCCCCGTGCACAACGCGATGGCCCACCGCATTGATCTCGTCAAGGGATTTGATGACACCCACCTGCTCGTCGGTCAGAACGGCAATCAGTTGCTTAATGGCATCCAGGTGGTTGTTCATGACGATTTCCTTTTCGATGGCCCTGCCATCATGGGTCTTATGCTTGATAACCGACCCGGAAAGGCCGATCCTGTCGCACAAACCTTTTGCCAGCACCTTTTCACCATTCATGTCGATGAGCTGGTACTTCAAGGATGAGCTGCCCGCGTTGATAACCAGAATATTCATGTCTCTCTATCCCCTTTATTTCTTTATGCTCTGCGCTTGAACGGCCGTAATGGCCACAACACCTACGATGTCTTCTGCCGAACAACCTCTGGACAGGTCGTTTACAGGCTTTGCAATACCCTGGGTAATAGGCCCGTAGGCTTCTGCCTTAGCCAGCCTCTGGGTGAGTTTATATGAAATATTGCCTGCATTCAGGTCAGGGAATATCAGAACATTGGCCTCACCCTTCAGCGGGCTGTTGGGCGCCTTGCTTTTGGCTACCTCAGGAATAATGGCGGCATCCACCTGAAGCTCGCCGTCTATCAGGCAATCAGGGGCTTTTTCCTTTGCAAGCCTGGTGGCTTCAATCACCTTTTCAGTCAATTCGCTTTTAGCGCTGCCATAACTGGAATAGGACAGCATGGCCACTTTGGGTTCGGCGCCTACCAGGGCCCTGAAGCTGTCAGCCGAGCATACGGCGATTTCGGCCAGTTCTTCGGCATTGGGATTTTCAACAAGCCCGCTGTCCGCATACAGGAACGTGCCATGGTGCCCGTATTCACAATCAGGCACACACATGATAAAAAATGCAGAAACCAGCTTTACTCCGGGAGCGGTTTTAAGGATCTGGAGGGCCGGTCTCAGGGTGTTGGCCGTTGAGTTGATGGCTCCTGCCACCATACCGTCAGCCTCATTCTTCTTGACCATCATGACACCCCAGTAAAGCGGGTTCTTCATGGTTTCTCGGGCTTTTTCCAATGTCATGCCCTTATGCTTTCTCATTTCATAGAAGGTATTGCTGTAATCCTCGAACTTATCTGATTTTTCGGGGTTGACTATGGTTGCTCCTGAAATATCTATTCCAACCGCAAGGGATTTTATCTTTTCCTCATCACCCACAAGCACGATGTTCGCAAATCCTTCCCTGAGTATGATCTCTGTGGCCTTGAGGGTACGAATATCGGTACTTTCCGGCAAGACAATCGTCTTTTTGTCAAGTTTCGCACGCTCAATGGTTCTCCTCAGAAATTCGCTCATAAAGAATAAACTCCTTTCGTGTTTCACACTTTAATATGCCCTGGACACATCAAAAAAATTATAATACAAATGTTTTTTGTATACAATAATAAACGGGAAAAAACTAATAATTATCACCTGATTATATGTTTTTGATCACATGAGCAGGTCATATTTTAATCAGATCCTGTAAATAATGTGTCTGATGGGAATAAAACGCCGAATGCCGAAGTTCTTGAGCAATATTTTCCTTAACGTTTTGGAGACAGTCCGGACAATTCTGAGTTCCTCCATGGTCATATTCTTGTTCCCGTACCTGGCACGGCAGAAGATCTCTGAGGCATCGGAAAAGGGATAAGGCGTCAATGCATAGATTTTGTCAACGCGTCGCCCGAATTCCAAAACCGATTCACCGGGTTTGATGATATGGCCTGTGTGTTTCAGCCATTTAAGCATGTTCTGGTACAGGCGCATCACCTTCTTATTGTCATTCATGCTCATGAAAAGCAGGGCCTCAATGAGTACCGCCATCAGATCGATGAAAACCATGGTCAGGAGCAAACCGGCGATGGCCGCGGGAATGTATTTGGCATATAAAGTTACAGTCGTTGAAGCGTTTTCTCTGCTTAAAACAACAGGCATATCGGCAGATTTCTTGCCGTACATTTCGGCGTAACGATTCATCAAGGCCTTAATATCCTCTGTGTTGTCGCCGATTTCACGGATATCATCTTCAGAAGGCAGATATTGCATCACATCGGCATAAACGGGTGTGGGTTCAAAGGTAAGCCATCCAAATCCCTGAAAGTATACCTCCACCCATGCATGGGCGTTCCGCCCGGTAATGGTATAAATGCTGTCCTGGTGCTTTGCGGGCATGACAAATCCTTCCACGTACCTGGCCGGAATGCCGGCCGCCCGGAGCAGCATCACCATCGATGTGGCATAATAGGTGCAGTATCCCCTCTTGTCCTCAAACAAAAACCAATCCACAAAGTCCTGACCTTCGGGTACATGGCTTGGACTTAAGGTGTATGCATAGTTATTCCTCAAATATTCCTCAATGGCAATGACCTTTTCATAGTCGTTGGCGCAGGAATCCGTCAGAGTCCTTGCCAGGTTCAGAACACGTTCCGGCACGTCCTCGCCGAGCCGGGTATACTCTTCTTCAATCTCCTTTGATCGGGCCAAAAGGAACTCCAATGTCTCTATGTTGCGATTCAGTTCTTCCAGTAGCGGGTTTTGGGCTGTGGGTCCGCTGACCGTCAGGGCATTTCGCTGCCTGACAAACTCGTCAAGCGCATCCTGATAAAGGTTGTCATAGCTGAATGTCAATGCCCTTTTCAGCATGAGAGCCCCATACATGGGCTGCAGGTAGGATACGGTATATCGTGAGCCTCTGGACAGCTTGTCCCGGGCAAAAGTTATGCCGTGGATATCCTGCTGAACCTCCAGGTTACCGCCTTCGCCGCCGGTTATGGGCATAATGGTGAGAAGCGGGGTAAATACGGTTTTGGTTGACAGGCTGCGGTGGCGTACCTCAATGGTATATGTAGGAAACAGGAATGGATGGGCTTTCCCAGATGCGAGATTTTGCAGGAGTTCCTTATCGTTGCCCTCCACCTCGGGAAAAAGCTTTTCCACCGGAATGTGAAGCCATCCGATCCTGTTTTCCATCAACGCGTTTTCAACCTCCGTGATACCCTGTTGATCCTGTGCGCTTTGGTGCCACATATTGTTCCCGTACCAGGAGTAAGCAGCACCGCGCAGGTAGGTCCTTTTCTCTCCCCTGACATCCAGCATGACGGTATTTTTGGGTCTTACCGGCCCGCCAAGCCTGTTGGCGGAACCGTTGAATCCCGTTGCCGATAGCGTGAAATATTCCACATTGGTGCGGCCGAACCTTTCCTCCAGATACTGGAGGGCCTGATACGCTTTCCGATCAAGCCATGGCCACTGGATAGGATTGTCGTTCCTGGGTAAAGATATGACAATGAGTACCGGAAGGATAATGGCAGGCAGGGTAAACAACATCAGGCTGCCCGTTGTCGTGCGACCTGTGAATAGGCCGTACCGGGCCTTCTTTTCATAAACATGTCTGATATAAGACAGGACGGTCAGCATTAAGGTAAAGGCCAACAGCGTTCTGTTCTCTTTGCCGGTGAGGGACCAGATGCCGATATGCATGGCAAGGACCACTCCGGTAAGAAGGAACATCCGAAAAAAGCGGTTGAAAAGAAAATGCACCAGGGCGGACGCCAGGACGGATGCGAGGATGACGAGGGTGATAACGGTTGACACAGGCTGATCCGTCATGATAAGTTCCCGACCGTAATAAATGCTTTCAATGATCCTGGAGAGATGGAACACCTGATCGGTGAGAAAGCCGCCGGCTCCCGTTAAATAAAGCATTATGGCGCCTGTGGACAATGCCCCGAAGACCATGCAGGAAATGATTCGGCTGACCCTGAACATGAGCAGCAGATTGACCACGGGATATACCGCAGTTGCAGCCAGAAGCAGGATGGATGCAGGGATTTGGCCGTTGAACACGGAGAAAGAAAGGAAAATCATAACCAGGACATAAAGATATCCGATGAAATAGATGAAAAACCTGTCAAGCCTGCTCATGTGCGTTCACCTTTTTCCTTTTCTTCACCCAAGGCCAAGCCCTCAATGTTTCGCTTTCCCCTTCCCCTTCAGACTCTTCCGGTTCATTCGGTATCTCCACGGCGCGGGGTGTCAGCAGATAGCCTCTGATATTGCTTTTCATCAGGAGGTCGGCCAGTTCATTCTTTGCCTCTGCATCATCCTGGCTGATGCCCGCAATGTCCACATAATAGAGCTCGATATCGAAGCCTTTGTTTTTGATGCTGTGGGACGCCTCAATCATCTTCCCGTCAAGAATGACGGAAAAAACATATATCAGTTTGCTGTTCTGTTCCGTATCGGTAAAATAATGATAAATGCTTTCAAAATCGTCTTCCCCGGAAAACTTGACTTCGGTCAGAATCTGATACAGGCCTTCAAATTCATTGAGAGATGCGGCACGGAATGTATGGGGTCCATCTTTGAAAAAGCAGAGCTTGACAGGAATATTCCACCTCAAAAGGTAATAGGCGATGGTTACCATTTCTTCTATGATGCAATCTTCCTTGATGAGGGTCTCCTCGTTGACGGGGCCTGATTTGTTCAGGTTCAGGATCATCATAATATCATTATCCAGCTCATTCCGGGTATCCCTGACCATGGTTTTCGAGAGCTTGGCCGTGAGCTTCCAGTGGATCTTTCTGAAACTGTCCCCATAGACATATTCCCTGATATCCTTGATCTCATTGTGGCCGGATTCGTGAAATCCGGCGGATATAGCACCTTCTGAAAGCCTTGCCGCTGCTATGTTTTTGCTGTTCTGTTCAATGATTCGCGGCTTAACCAGAATGCTCTTTTTTTCAAACGGATTCAGCCTGATTTTGAATAAACCCAGCAGGTCCTGGATTTCAATATAGTTCACACCGATATCATAGCGGCCTCTGAAATAAAGGGGCATCCTGTATTTGAACTCCTTGCGGCTGAAAGGGGCCAGGGAAAGGTGCGCACCCCTGAGTTTTTTCAGAATGAACTGTCCATCCATTTGCATATGTACGGCGATGTAGGGCATATAAAGGAAGGAGGCGTTCTTAAGGATCAAATGGTAGGTGGCGCATTCTCCCTTGACATAGGTTCTTTCGCCAACACGCTCACTCATCCTGAAAAAGTAGCAGACAATGGCCATATGCAATACCGAAATGACAGGCAAAGCCAGCATCAGATAAAGGAATGAATATGGGAATATGCCTCCGTCAAGAAATGTATATACGAGGCTTGCAAACAGCAGCAGAAAATAGCGGGCAATATTGCGCTTTCGATACTTGGATTCCGGATCCTTCCTTTTGGCCATAGTATGCCGTCCTCCGTTTCAGGTCCGTCGGCAAATCGTGATTCTCCCACTTTAAGCCCGCTCTTTGACACCCACCGGTATTCTCTGACGATTCACGATGTCAAGAATGATGCTTTCATTGGTAATTCGTCTGATCTTGGCTTCCTGCTTCAGGACAAGCCTGTGGCTGAGGACGGGCACGGCAAGATCCCTGATATCTTCCGGAAGCACATAATCCCTTCCGTCGTACAGAGCGGCAGCCTGGGAGGCCCTGAAGAGGCTGAGTGATGCTCTGGGACTGCATCCCAGCATAACATGCTCATGCCTCCTGGTGGCCGTGACCAAATCAACAATATACCCGGCAAGGCTTGGATCCACCCTCACTTTTCTGACCTGTCGCTGAAGATCCAGCAGTTCCTCCCTGGTAACTACCGGAACAAGCTCGTTTATGGGGCTGGATTCCTGAAACCTGTACAGGATATCCACTTCCTCGGTCCGGGAAGGATAGCCGATGGTAATCTTCATCATAAACCTGTCCATCTGCGCTTCCGGCAAGGGATAGGTACCCATGTATTCGACGGGGTTCTGGGTGGCAATCACCATGAAAGGCTCAGGTACAGGATAGGTTTTTCCGTCCACCGTAACCTGCCTTTCCTCCATGACCTCCAGCATGCTGGCCTGGGTTTTGGGAGAGGTTCTGTTGATTTCATCCGCCAGAATGATATGACTCATGATGCTTCCGCTTCTGTATTCAAATTCCCCTGTCTTCTGGTTGAACACTGTAAATCCTGTAATATCCGAAGGCAGAATATCGGGTGTGAACTGGATCCGGTTGAAGGACAGGCCAACCGTTCTTGCCAAGGTATTGGCCATGGTGGTCTTGCCTATGCCCGGTACATCTTCTATGAGAACATGACCGGAAGAAGCAAGGGCTATTACCATCAACCTTGCAGATCCTTCCTTGCCCACAATAACCCGGGACATATTATCAACGATTCGTTTCATGACAGTTTGATTCTCTTTCATGGGGGTTCAGCCACCTTCCCCTTTTCCTGATTGACGGGCGGCAAGGAAAATCCGCAATCCTTCCAGCCATATGATTGAGATACCAGCCGTAACACAGTCAGATTATTTTACTATATTATATCATTATGAATACCATTTGGATATTCAGGTATCCTATTTTTTATGAAGATACCAAAAAACGGGCTGTATCACAGCCCGTTCATCATGCATTTCATGTGCGCCGCATGCGTTATTCGTATCGCAAAGCTTCAATGGGATTAAGCCTTGCGGCCTTCCTGGCGGGATAGATGCCGAAGAAAATGCCCACCGCTGATGAAAAGAGGATGGCGATGATCACCGTGCCGGGTGAGATATGCGGCGAAATTCCGGCTATTGAACCAAGGCCATAAGCGCCTGCTATACCGAATATCAGGCCAAGGATTCCTCCAATGCAGGAGATGATCACCGATTCTGTCAGGAACTGAAACAGGATATGGCCTGTCCTTGCACCAATAGCCTTCCTGATGCCTATCTCACGGGTACGCTCGGTCACCGAAACAAGCATGATGTTCATGACGCCTACGCCGCCCACCAGCAGGGAGATGGCCGCCACCGCGGCGACAAAGGTTGTAAAGATGCCCAACACGTTATTGATCTCGTCCAACTGCTTCATCAGGGGCTCAGCCGTATAGATTTCCCTTCCGCGGTTGCCGTGCCTGTTCTCGAGCATTTTTACCGTCAGGTTGCCCGCGGATTCAATGTTCTCCTTGCTGTCCGCTACGATGTACACCTGGGTCGTAATGTCGTACTGACCAAAAAGATAATTGAGGGTTGTTGCGGGCATATAGATGATGGCGGGCAGGTTTTCCTCATCGGTTAAGTCCGAGAACATGTCAACTTGAGATTTAACAACACCGATAATGTTAAAGCTTTTCTGCGCGAATTCCGATCCGATGTCAAGGGTCATGCCCACAACATCTTCCATCTTGAAAAGGCTCTTTGCCGCTGAACTGTAGATGACAGCCACAGGCTTTCCTTCGTCATACTCTGCATCATTGAAGAATCGGCCGTATGCCAGCTCGACGTTGTCTATCTGGTAGAGATCGCTGGTGCCGCCGAAAATAATAGCTGTCTTAGATTTCATGCGTGTACTGGCCGTACCACGTACCTGGAAAACCGGTGTGGCATACCGGATATACGGAATCTTTTCCTTGAGCTGTTCAACATCCTCAAGGGTGATATAGTCGCTACGTTCGGCCTTGCTGTTGTCCACACTGATCAATACCGTATTGGCTCCGATCTTCTCAAACTCGCCGGTAATGGTGTGCTGGCCTCCCTGCCCCAGGGAGACAACAGCGATAACCGAGCTGATCCCGATGATGATGCCCAGCATGGTGAGGAACGACCGCATCTTGTTGGCCCATATGCTGGCAAGGGCCATTTTGACGTTTTCCATGAGATTCACATTCCCCACCCCCTTATAGAATGGTACGATTCTGGACCGGGTAATCATCGATGATACAGCCGTCCTTCATCCGTACGATCCTTTTCGCATAATTGGCCACGTCAGGCTCATGGGTTACCATGAGAACGGTCACGCCCTCATCGTTCAGCTGCTGAATGATTTTCATGATCTCCACCGTCACTTTGGTGTCCAGGTTTCCGGTGGGCTCGTCCGCCAGGATGACCGACGGATTATTGACAATGGCACGGGCAATGGCCACCCTCTGCCTCTGACCGCCCGAGATCTCGCTGGGGCGATGCCTGATCCTGTCGGACAGGTCTACCTTGGCAAGCGCCTCAAGGGCTCTCGCGCGCCTTTCCCTGGCCGGTACACCGGCATAGACCATGGGAAGTTCCACGTTTTCCAGTATGGTCATGCGCGGCAGCAGATTGAAAGACTGAAAAACAAATCCGATCTCCTTGTTGCGGATATAGGCCAGTTCGTTGCCGCTCAGCGTGGAAACATCCTTGCCGTTCAGGATGTATTTTCCGGAGGTTATGCTGTCAAGGCAGCCAAGCAGATTCATCAGGGTAGACTTCCCGCAGCCGGAGGGCCCCATGACCGCTACAAACTCGCCGGGTTTAACATGCAGCGAAATGCCCTTCAGCGCAGTCAGTTGAATATCTCCGTTCTTATAAACCTTGGTGACATTTTCAATGCGGATCATTGCTCTGCTCCTTCCACCACAACAGCCATTCCATCCGTGAGATCCGTGGAAGGATTCAGGATGACCTTGTCTCCCTCCTTCAATCCCTCCAGGACCTCAACCTCCGAATCGGACTGAAGTCCAAGGCGAACAGGCGTAAGTTTTGCCGTACCGTTTTCCACAACAAAAACGGAGGTATTGTATGCCTTATCATATTTGATGCATTCAACAGGGATTTTGAGCACATTCTTAACCTCGCCCACCAGGATGTCCGCGTTCACATCAAAGCCTATCTTCAATGTTGCATCCGGATTGACGATCTCTATCTCAGCCGTGAGGGAAGCATCCTGACCGGTCATGCTTGACGCCATGCTCCTTGTGGCGGACGGGCTGATAAAGGACACCTTTCCTTCGTAGGTCTTGTCCGCATACTCCAGGACAGCTTTCTGACCCAGCTGTATTTTGGCGGCATCATACTTGCCCAGTTGGACGACACCCTTCAGGCGGTTTATATCCTGTATCACGGCCACCGGCTGTGTCATGACAGGAGCGCCTTCCTCGGCGTTTAGCGCTGTCACCGTGCCATCCATGTCGGCAATAAGTCCGTCCTTGACCTCATCAAGCCTGGTGCGGGCGGAATCCAGCCCGATTTTGGCCAGTGCCACCGAGTTGTCCATCAGCTTGATTTGCTCATCGGATACGGTTTTCAGGGCATCCCGCTTTTGAATCAGGGCTTGCAAATTAGCCAGATCCTGGGGATCCGTGCTCCCGTCCAGTCTGAGTATCTCCGCTTCCAAATCGGCCATGTCCTCCTCGATCTGTTTTTTCTGGCTGATAAGCTCAGCACGGTTGAGCAGGGCATTGTCATATTGGATTTGAGCCTGCTCCACAGCTGTTATCAGATCGGTCAGATCATACTCCAGGATGATATCGCCCTTCTTGACCGTATCCCCTACTTCGACACAAACCTTTTTGACTTTTAAGCCCGAGGTGCCGTAGTAGTTTTTAACATCGCAGGATTCGATCATGGCATTGGTGGAAAGCCAGGACTGGATATCTCCCATCTCGACTTCCTTAACCCTTACAACATGGGCAACATTTTGGTTCCTGCTGCAGAAACTTAAAACCACAACGACGGCAATGATGGCAATTACGGCAATGATTATTCTTTTTTTCTTCTTCATTCTGTTCTCCCTCATCTGTTTGCATAGTCTGCCTGGGAGGCTCAGCCTGCATGCATCGCATGCGGCCTTGCCATAAATCTAATACAGCGTCATTTACCATTATGTCTGATTTGAATCTCAGATTAATGGGAATCAGGCTTAAGAGCTGCAAAACGCCGCATAAAGCAAAAGGGTTTCAAGGTGTAAACCTTGAAACCCCTGGTGCGAAAGGCGGGATTTGAACCCGCACGTCCTTGCGGACACTAGAACCTGAATCTAGCGAGTCTGCCAATTCCACCACTTTCGCACGTTTTCGATTCGTTCATCAACCCTGGACCGAATCGGCAAAATTAAGTATACATGAAATTCTTCAAATGATCAAGAGTTAATATTTATTTTTCTTTCCAACTCAAGGAGAAACCCTTGCATATGCGAACACAGCCCTCCGGATAGGCTTCATGCATCCGCGTCCCATGATACCGGACGTCTCCTCCGGGCTTTGATGCCCCAAAGGGGACGAACCGCATGCCTACTCAATGAAAACGGCTGAATACCAATTCTGGGGATCTTCCATATGCTTAAGCGTGTCAATGGGAAGACCAAACTGGCGGACTGTCTTGAATACATCGATCCCCACGCTGTGAAAGGCAGGTCTCGCCTTCTTTGGATTGGCACATCTTCCTCCGGAGAAACCGGCACATTTGGCACAGCATGCGCAATCGCTCAATGAAAAGGCGAAATAGTATCCATCCAGGAAGGCCATCCGCTCGATCGCATAGGAAACCTCCTGAGATACCTTCTTGTCTCTGGAATGAATGATGATTCCCCATTTATACTTTTTGAGCACCGTCTCGTATTCCCAGGGCATCAGGGATCCCTTGCGGGACGGGCAGGTAAGGCCGTATCCCCAGTCCGAACAGCCGAACATGCACTTGAGAATGGTCCTGGAATCGAACACAATCTGATCGATTGTGAACGGTACCGCATGGTCGGCTCCCAATTCCAATGCCGCTTTGCAATATTTGTCCATCATCCTGTTGTCTCTCCCCGTTTGATGTTGTGGCGCCATTACACCGATTGTACCATTATACACGACAGTCCGCCAAATAGAAAGAGGCGGAGCAATTTCCGCCTGATTATTCAAATTCAAAGAAGATCTCGGTTATCGGTCTTATGAGGTCATGCGCCCAATCTCCTTCCACCAGTTCAAATGATAGGAACATGAATACGCTGAGTAAAAGTGTCAAAACCAGCAATATGGTGGGGATGAATTTGCCCTTTTTCACAATCAGCTTAAGGTTGAGGGTATAGATCAAAAGCACGATTGTCACAACCGGTGTCAGGATTCTAAAGGTGTCAACCGTCAGATAATTGAGGGGATTCTGGGATTCAGGATATGTAAACCACAGGACGATCCAAACAGCGGTAAAAATAAGCAAACCGGCCCAAACGATCGCAAAAAACCATGGGAATCGCTTTTTGGGCTTTTGCGGAGCCGCTGCCTGCATCAATTGCTGGGCATAATCCGGCTTATTATCCTGAACGGGCTGAGCCTGCTGCTGTAAACCGGACTGCGGCTGCTGAGGCCGGGCCAACTCCTGAGCATAATTTTGTGCTGCCGGCTCCGGCACGGGAGACTCCGGCTGCTGTGGAACATCTGATACCTGGTCAGAAACAACGGGCTGCTGAGACATGAACGCCGTTTCATTTGGCTGCTGCTGAGCAGCCTCTTCTGTCTCAACTCCTGCATCCGTAATTGTTTGGCTATCTGCTTCGGACTGAATTTCAGCTTTTGGGGCCTCCTCCGTTTGCACAGGGATGGTTGCCTCCGGAGTCTGGGATGTGTTTTCAGGTTCTTTCACAATGGTTTCCTGCTTCTGGCCGCAATGCGGGCAGAACAATGCTGCGCCGGGGATATTCCTGCCACAGGACGGGCAAAACTTGGTATCTCCCATGAAATCGCCTCCAATACTTTCTATTAGGTAGATTCTATCAAATTGTGGAAATACAATCAACAGAAATTTCCTTGTGTTACCGTAAGCAAGCCTGTTTTGCCAGGCTATGCCCATAATTTCCGGAGCGCAGGATTGACACGCATGGGCCGACCGTGATACGATCATCGCAACAAAAAGGAAAGGAGAGCTTCCGATACCATGTTAAGGCACGGTATCGGAACAAGGTGGCGCGAAGATGATTGACTGATTTCGGATTGTGTATGATTACTTAATACGTCACATGTTCCGGAATTGGCCATTTATACGCTTTTTTCGCGATCACCAAGCCGTGTGAAATCATGGCTTCTTGGCTTGTGCATGGCCTTCCGGAACTAGCTTTCGGGAGGTTGTTTTATGTCATTGGTTCTTCAAGCCCATCAAATCAGTAAAAGCTACGGTGAACAGCAATTGTTCAACTCCTTTTCCCTGAAGGTTTATTCGGGTGAACGTATAGGAATCACCGGTCCCAATGGAGCCGGCAAGTCCACACTGCTAAAAGTGCTTGCAGGTGTTGAGAGTCCGGATGAAGGTTCTGTCCGGCTCTATACCTCATATTCCTTTCTCAGGCAGCAGGATGACGGCGTTCCGGAGTCCATGGCATCATCCCTGCCGGTTGGACGGAATCAGCGACTCATGGCCCTTCTGGACTGGGAACAAGACAGGCAGCATGCGCATTTAAGCGGTGGCGAGAAGGCCAAGGCACGCTTTTTACACGCCTTTGATCCGGACTGTGGCATCCTGTTTGCCGACGAGCCCACGAGCAATCTGGATATGGAATCGGCAGACATCGTCAAAAAGGAACTGCAAGCCTACAAAGGAACGCTGCTCCTGGTTTCCCACGACAGGGATCTGCTGGATGAGCTTTGCGGCACCATCCTGGAGATCATGAACGGTGAAATCCGGATATTTCCAGGAAACTATACGCAATATGTCCGGCAGCGTGAAGCCGATTACCAAAGACAGGTCTTCGAGTATGAGTCCTATATCCGTGAACGCAATCGTCTGAAGAAACGAATCCTGGAGCGAAAGGCCAACAGGCAGGCCGTCAGGAAGGCGCCAAGCCGAATGGGAAACTCGGAAGCCCGTCTTCACAGGCGCAATTGGACTGCCATCCAGAAGAAACTCAGCCAGAGCATTGAGCAACTGGAAACCAGGCTGGAAAAGCTCGACAAAAAGGAAAAACCGCGGGAACTGCCCCAGGTGATCATGAAGATTGAACCACCCAGTAATCCCGTATCATCCAAAGCCGTCCGAGCCAGGAACCTGACTATCGGTTTTAATGACCGAAAACTGATCACAAACGCCACTTTTGAGATTCCCACCGGGAAGCGAACGGCCCTGCTTGGAAAGAACGGCAGCGGCAAGACCACCCTGGCCAACCTGATCGCGAAAAGAGACAGCCGTCTGTCAATCGCCCCAGGCGTCGAGTTTGGCTATTTCAAACAGGATTTCTCCATCCTGGATGAATCGCGGAGCATTCTTGAAAACGTCATGGACGGAAGCAAAAAACCGGAACATGAGGTCAGGGGTGTCTTGGCAAGGCTTCTGATACCGGCCGGCCATGTCCATAAACCGGTAGCCCTGATCAGCGGCGGCGAGAAGGTTAAGGTCTCCATCGCCAGGCTGCTGGTTTCAAAAGCCAACTTCATCATCCTGGACGAGCCAACCAACTACCTGGATGTTTTCTCGCTGGAAGCCCTTGAAAGCGTTCTAAAGGATTACACCGGGACACTGCTCCTGATCTCCCATGACAGGCAGTTTGTTGAAAACATCGCTCAACGGCTTCTCATCATTGAGGATAACCGGCTGAAAACCTTTGAAGGATCGCTGAAGGAATACGAGGAAAGCATCCGGGCAAAGGAGGAAAGAACCGCTTCGTCCTCAGGACTTGAGGAAACCATCAGGCAGATGAAACTGGCCGAACTGGCGGCCAAAATATCCGCCTGTAACGATGAAAGCATGAAACAGGAACTGGAGGCGCAATACCAGGCATTGCTGAAAGAAAGGCGATGAAATGATCCGGAAAGGGAGGCATATCCAAACGCCTCCCTTCTCCCATATTCTTTACGGCTCTGCTTTCAGGGTGATTTCCGTCAGTTCCGGCCGGTTGAACAAACGTATTTGGATCACCGAATTGCCCAACCCCCTGTTCACGATCATCTTGCTGTTTCCATCCTCAAAAAGCCCGGCATCGTACTCAGGGAAGAATACATGCTCGGGTGACAGAAGACCGCCTTTAAATGGAACCCGTATAACCCCGCCATGCATGTGACCCGCCAGGACGAGATCCGCCCCCCACGCCACATATTCCTTGAAATAGGATGGATTGTGGACCAACAAGAGATTGAACCCGTTCCCTGCAGGACCAATGGCCTTTTCAATATAGGAAGTTTTTAGCAAGAGGTCATCGTCGGCATACTCCCCGTCCCTGCGGGAATAATGGTAAAGCTCCAATGTGAGACCGATGATGCGGATTTGATCCCCGGCCTTTTCCAGATTTATGGTCTGGTTGTCCAGGATATGCACACCATATTCCCTGACCTGCCGGATGAATGCGTCGTAGCCATAGTCCGACTTGCTCTCAAGTTCTGTCCATTCGGCGATCTGCTCATGGTTTCCAAGACACATATAGATGGGGTACCGATCCCCAAGGCACTCGAGGAAGTTAAGGAACGCTTGCCCATCCCTGGCGTGTGAACTGATCATGTCGCCGGTGCAGACCACAATGTCCGGGTCAAATTCCTGGATACGCCTGACCAGGGTACTGTTTTTATAGCCAAATTCCATACCGTGCATATCGCTGACATGGGCGATTCTATAACCGTCGAAACCCGGAGGTAAATCTTTGCAGGAAAGCGTATACCTGACGGTCTGAAGGCTGTAATTCTGCCAATACCAGAACAAGGCCAGGAAAAGCAGGCCGAACAGGACATACAGGCACCCAAAAGGCTTCTTTTTTTTCATCTTCTCACCCCTGAAAGTCAGTTCATCATCTTAACACAGGTGAGCACAAAAAACAACCGTTTTCCGGGAGTGCATCAACATTAACAGCCTTCCTCCCGCTCTTTGATGCAGATAGCGATGTCCTGTTTCGGGTAATAAATAAGACCGCTGATTGAACAGCGGTCCGAAAAGCCTGGCTTTCTGCTTATCGCGCTCCCTGGTCGTAGGGAATACCCTCTGCCTTGGGCGCCTGAGAGTTCTTGGAACTGAAGACCAATACCACCAGCGTCGCAATATAGGGTATCATCTTGTAGACATATCCTGATACCTGCAGATTGACAAGCCAGGGTATGGACGAATAGGTAGCGGAAATGGTCTTCATAAATCCGAAAAAGAGTGCGGCAAGAGCAATCCGCCACGGATTCCATTGTCCGAATATCAGAACCGCCAACGCCAGAAATCCATAGCCGGCAACCGTGGCGTTGAAATTGGTGGACGTGGTGACCACGAAAATCAGTCCGCCAAGGCCCCCTAAAGCCCCGGAAATCATCACGCCTGCGTAGCGCATTTTATAGACGTTAACGCCCACCGAGTCCGCAGCCTGGGGATGTTCTCCGCAGGCACGCAACCTGAGCCCAAAGCGTGTTTTATAAAGCAGGATGGCCGAAATAATCAGGATGGCCACGCCAATATAGGTAGTCAGGTAAACGTTTTGGAAAAACATATCCCCAAGGATAGGAATATCGCCCAGTACGGGTACTTTTGTAATCCTGAACGTGTTGGTAAACTGAATCTGCTGAACACCGGAGGGCTGGATCATTCTGGCTGCGAATATGGATACGGCCGGCGCCATCAGGTTCAGCGCTGTTCCGCTGATGGTCTGGTCAGCTTTCATATTGATGGAGGCATAGGCATGCAGTAGGGAGAACAGAGCCCCCGAGAGCATGGCAATGAGGATGGCCAGAAGCAGCAAAGGCTGACCGGCCATGGTATCCTGCATGACATTGATGAAAAGGATGCTGCAGAAACCGCCCATAATCATGATGCCTTCAAGGGCGATATTGATGACGCCGCTTCGCTCGGAGAACATGCCTCCCAAAGCTACCACAAGAAGCGGAATGGTAAAAAACATGGTTTGCTGTATCAGGAAAAAGAGCGTGTTCATTTGCTCTCGCCTCCTTTTCTCAAGCGGAACCGCTGCAGGAAATTTCTCATGATCAGCGCGAAGGCCGCAAAGTAGATGACCGTCGCCGTGATGATATCGATGATCTCAGGGACAAAGCCCGCCAATTGCATGTAGGAACCGCCCACGGTGATATACGCGATGAACAGGCCGGCAAACAGGGTTCCGATGGGATGGGACATGCCCAGCAGGGCCACGGAGATACCTGTGAAACCCTCGGATGCCAGCACATCCTCCACGCTGATATATTTGCCGCTGCCGGCAAGATACAGGAGGCCTCCGCCAATGCCCGCCATTGCGCCCGAGATCACCATGGCCATGATAATGCTTCTTTTTTCGCTGATGCCTGCATACCGGCTTGCAAACCTGTTATATCCGCATGCTTTCAGTTCAAAACCGAAAGTGGTCTTATTCAGCAGGATGTAGGTGAGAATGCAAATCAGCACAGCAATGATGAAACCACCGTTGGCGCTCGAACCTGGGAACAGCTTGTCCAGGCCCAATTTGGGAATGTTGGCCTCATTGGCAACCGGTAGGGATCGGTTGGTCAGCTGGTGGTACACCGTGGATTTGACAATCCAGTTGACCAGGTACATGCCGATGTAGTTTGTCATGATACAGGATATCACTTCGTTAACATTGTTGTACGCCTTCAGTAGACCTGGAATCAAGGCCCACAGCGCACCAAACACCATTGCGGCAAGGAGTCCGACAACCCACTGGAAAGGCCCGAGGAAAGTGCATTTGACACCTACCAGAACGGCTCCCAGAGCCCCAACGATGAACTGTCCGGAAGCGCCGATGTTGAATAGGCTTGTCCTGAAGGCAAAAGCAACAGACAATCCCGTCATGATAATGGGTGTGGCGTAGTAAAGGACATTGCCCAAATCCTTTGGACTGTGTAAACCGCCCCCGATGATCCAGGCGAATCCTTCAAAAGCCCTGGCAGGATTGCTGATAAGAAGGATGATTAAACCAATCAAAAGGCCTACGGCAATAGCAACAACCGAGGATATCGGCCCGGCTGCCCGGCTCAGATCCGGGATTCTGAATCCTGTCTTCTCTTTTCTGGCTTTCAAACCGCTTCACTCCTTTTCGAGCCGGCCATGTAGAGACCTAATTCCTTTTCGCTTACTTCCGAGGGTTTAACGTTCGCCACAATCTCACCCTCATACATCACCAGAATTCTGTCGGCCAGATTCATGACCTCGGAAAGCTCGAAGGAAACGACCAAAACCGCTTTGCCGCTGTCCCGGGCCTTGACGATCTGTCCATGCATGTACTCAATGGCGCCAACGTCCAGTCCTCTGGTAGGCTGGACGGCCAGAAGCAAATCGGGATTCCTGCTGATCTCGCGAGCAGCGATCGCTTTCTGCTGGTTTCCGCCGGACATGCTGCGAACCTTGGTCCTCGCTCCTTCGCTGCATCGTATGTCGAACTGTTTGATGAGCTTATCGGCATAGGCCATAATCTCTTTCGTTTTAAGGAACCCATGCGACTGGAAACGCGGCTCAAAATATTCCATGAGCACGAGGTTTTCAGCAAGGCTATAATCCAGGACCAAACCGTACTTATGCCTGTCCTCGGGAATATGGGACAGACCGTGGGTATTTCTGAAGCGTATGGACTTCCTTGTCACATCTTCGCCCTTCAGAAAGATCTGGCCTTCATCGACCGGTATCAGCCCTGTAATGGCCTGAACAAGTTCCGACTGTCCGTTACCGTCTACTCCGGCTATGCAGACAATCTCGCCTTCCCTGACCGTCAGGCTCAAGTTGTGTACTTTGTTTTTCTTTGACCTGGACTTATGGTCCTTTATGGTGAGGTTCTTCACTTCCAGCACAGGGCGTCCGGGTTCTCTTTCCTGTTTTTCAACTTTCAGGATGACCTTTCTTCCGACCATCATTTCCGACAGTTCTTCCACCGTCACGTCGGCCACATTGACCGTACCGATGCATTTTCCCATGCGAAGAACCGTACAGCGGTCGGCAACCCGTTTTATCTCTTCCAGCTTGTGGGTGATGAAGATGATGGATTTGCCTTCTGCGGCAAGCCCCTTCATGATATCCATCAGTTCATCGATTTCCTGGGGCGTAAGAACGGCTGTCGGCTCATCGAAGATGAGGATATCGTTTTCCCGGTAAAGCATCTTGAGGATTTCCACCCTCTGCTGCATTCCCACGGTTATGTCGGATATGAGGGCGTCAGGATCCACTTTGAGCCCGTATTGTTCCGAAAGGGCCACCACTTTCTTTCTGGCTTCATCCATCTTCAGAAAGCCGTTCTTTGTGGTCTCCACACCCAGGATGATGTTTTGCAGGACTGTAAAGTTGTGGACAAGCATGAAATGCTGATGCACCATGCCGATCCCCAGCTCATTGGCCATTCTTGGACCGCTGATCTGAACTTCTTTTCCCCTTAAAAGAATACGGCCGCTATCGGGCTTGTACATACCGAACAAGATGCTCATAAGCGTGCTCTTGCCGGCGCCGTTCTCTCCCAACAGGGCATGGATTTCTCCCTTTCTGACTTGAAGCGTGACATGGTCATTGGCCCGGATCCCCGGAAAATCCTTGACAATATCCCGCATTTCAATGATATATTCCAAGGTATTTCACCCCTTGCGTTCTGTTCCTTTCATTATCCATCAAACAGAGATACAATATGCTGCCAATCCCCGCCCTGTTGTGGATAATGGATGTCGATGCGTCCTGTCATATTGTTTGCTGATGCACTGAAACTTCATGCCTACGGGAAATGATTACAATGGAAGGTGCCTTTGAGGCACCTTCCCTATGCTTTTATAACAGAACCGTCGTGCTATATGCTATGACCGTTAGTCAGCCACTTCGGTTACTGTGACATATTTCAGACCGAGGTCTGCAATAGAGATGTCGGATGCGTTGTTGATCTGGTATTTGCCTTCCTTGATGCCATTGTAGAGAGCTTCATAATCGGCCTTGGAGAAGGAGCGCCATCTGGCGTTTTCCATGGCAAGACCCACGCCGTCGTTGTCGACGTCGAGTACCCATGTCTTTCCGCCGTCCCACTTGTTGCCGTAGTATGCCTCAAGGGCCTGGTAAACGGAGTTGCCCAGCATCTTCATGGCTGAAGAGATAACCGTATTGGATTCTGCATACTGGTCAACGTCCACACCGATAACGTACTTGCCGGAAGACGCCTCGGCAGCGGCCATAACCGAGTTACCTACGGCGCCGCCGCATGCAAAGATGACTTCGGTACCGGACTGATACCAGCCTGCAGCTCTGGCCTGGTTCTCAGGTGTTGCCGCAAAGTCACCGGAATAATTGTACATCACAGAGATGGAACCCTCAGGAAGGCCCATTTCCTTGGCAGCGGTTTCAGCGCCCTGGAGGAATCCGTAACCGTAGCGGATAACGGCAGGAACTGCCATACCGCCCTGGAATCCCAGCTTGGTAAAGCCATCCTTTACAGCAGCATAGCCGGCCATGAATCCTGCCTGCTCTTCCGCGTACAGGATGCAAAGGGTGTTGGCTTCGGTCTTGTAGGTAGAATAATCCTCAGTGTGGGGTTCGCCGTCGAGAAGCACAAACTTCACATCGGGATAACGGGTTTGGGCTTCATAAACAGGAACTTCAAAGAGGAAACCGGGTGTGACGATAACCTTGGCTCCGCCTTTGACGGCAAGATCGATGGATTCGAGATAAGCAGCATTGGTTGCTTCGCTGGGCTGATAGTACTGATAAGTCTTGTTATGCTCTGTAGCATACTTTTTCAGACCTTCCCAGGCACCCTGGTTGAAAGATTTGTCGTCGATGGTTCCCACGTCGGTCACAAGCGCCAGTTCATAACCGGAACCTTTGCCGCAACCTGCGAGCATTGTCAACGAAAGGACTAATACCATACACAAGACTAGAAGTTTTTTCATAATATTCCTCCTCTGTTGGGCATTTTTAACCCTTTTTCACCTAATATAATATCTTTCCCGGATATAAAATGCAACGGGGATTTCCTTTGCCGGACGTATATAGCCGTCCAGAAGGCATGAAGGCTTTTATATGCATAAACGCTCATAAAGCCCAGACTGTATGTGATTTTCACACTATATAAGCTTGCGTACGCGCCGACAGACTTATTCCTCAAACAGCCCCATTGTGTAATCGATCAAGGAGGCATCCCCCCACTGCCCATGCCCGGGTATGACGATCTCAATATTGTCATATCGGCTCAGAATGTTGTTTAATGAGTTCATCCAGGCCTTTTTTCCAGTTTCCCCGTACTTGCCGAGAGAATGGGCGCCATACTCTTTCACGATGTTTCCCGCAAACAGGAGGTTATACCTTTCTATCCACACGATGGTATTATCCTCAGAATACCCCTCGCCGGGAAAGTATATTTCAAACTCCACATCCCCATAATTGACATGAGCCTCATTGCCAGGGAAGACCGTTTCCGGCTCAAACAGGCCGAGTTTCTGCGCCTTCTCAGCAACATTTTCAAGGCAAGTTATTCCAATTCCTTTTTCCATTAGCGTGCGCAGCCCGCCGGCATAATTCGGTTCGGCGTCCGTCACGATGGCTTCGATAAACCCGCTGTTAAACTGCTCCCGTGCGAGTTTCTCCAGGCTTTCCATCTGCATTCCTGTCCATGGCGCGTTGATCAGGACAAGGCCCTTTTCCGTGAGCACAACCAGACCATTCAACGATGTCAAAGCGTCATTGACTTCATAGTAGGAGGTATGAACCCAAACCGATTCGTTGATTTTAATCAGTTCCACAATATCGGTATATTCCTCACCATATTTCAGGAAAGCTTCGTCCGGTCTTTTCAGTTCAACTGTCGGGTCATCTTTTGCCCTTTCCCAGCAGCCGGCTGCAAGCAGAATCAAGGCTATAACCAGAAGGCTGCTCACTTTCTTGACGGTTTTCATAAATCCTTTCCCCTTTATCCTCTCGTTAATGAATATTCAGATTGATGGCATATCGGAAAACTGCTGATACTGGAGACCGGTTGTTTCCCTCCTGGCCTGATAACAAGTATACACGATTCTTAAAAAAAAGATAGATTTAGTGAAAGACTTTTTTCGATGCACGCCACCCGGCGAAGCATTCATATAATGTGATATGGCATATGAGCAGGGATGAGAGGACATGAACGGATTATCTGGCTCAGAAATCAATACTGGCTGGAAACCTGTTGCCCATGATGAAGAAAGCGTCCCAACGCCGGAAGGAACGCCACTGCAGAATCTGAATGCCTCGGATAAAACCGATCCTGCCCCCGACGCAGGCATGATAGCCGATCAGCCATTGGCGGAAATCCTGAACAGGCTTGTGGAAATCCATAGGGAAATACTTTCCCTCAAGGAGCTTATGTCAGGCATGGGGACTCCCGATGCGGGACAGGATGCAATGCGCAGAAGGAAATTGCGAAGAAAACACATATTTAAGAGCAATTAGTCTTCAGGGAGAGATGGGGCATGTCCGATTCGGTGAGCTCTGTTTATGACTGGCAGCCAATAGAAATCTATACCAGGCAGATACTTGGAAAAAAGACTTTTCAGGATATCTGCGTTTTCTGGCAGGATAAGGCGGTTGCTCAGCCTGCTCCGGGTACCAAACAGCCTGTTAGGCTTTATATCATCAATGATGGATCCAGCCCGGGCTCATCTCCTTCCACAGGGTCTCCCGTAAAAAGCATTAAGCTCTGTAAAAGGGGCGTAATGCCCGGTTACCCCAAAAATGCCATCACAGGATCAAAGAAATCAAGGATCATCCACCGGTTTTTCCTGGTCCTGCTCGTGGAGTATGAAAACGGCGAGTTCAAAGTCATCAACCTTCCCCGCCAGTTATCCTCCCTTGGTTCGTGGCGCGGTGATGCTACCATGGCCTTTTCAGAGCTTTTGGGCCAGGGTACAGATGCCGCCATTCCCCGGAGCCTCATTGAAGCCGGGCTCTCGGAAAAGCTGTCAATCGTATCGGAAGGCAATACGCAAACCGCTTTTGAGTATGCGCTGACATTCCCGCTCAATGTCTTTGAACCGGAAATCAGCCCTATTGATCTGGAAAATCCCACGCTTCAATCCACCATCCTCCTGACCAACCTGAGATATGAATCCGATGTGGCTGAACCTTACCTTGCACCCGCGGGGGAAGGACGCTTCATCTGGACCACCGCCGTGGATTTCCTCCTTTTTGAAGACATAGCCATCAAGCTTGGAATTGATCAGGACATTGTGGTTCAAGGTTTGTCCGAAGAATAAATTAACCCGTTTTTGGCATTTCCCTGTCCTGAACACGGCAAAAGGGGCGAATGCCGGTCTTTCACGTCACCATGCATTTTGGCACGGCATACCATGAGATAGGGACAACCTTTTGGAGGTGAACACGATGAATAATTCAAATGAACAGATTTTGGTCCTTCAGTTGCTCCTCCTGCAGCAGCAGATACTCCAGTTGTATTACATAAAGGGTCTCGTTCGGGATGAACTTGTCAGGTTGTATTACGAGGAGCAGAACGAGCAGAAAGAACAGAACACGAGCAACGGTTGAGACGCTTTCCCTTTTCTCTGTCATTAAGAGAATGAGGCCTTACCCGCACCGTTCCCGGTCACCATCAGGCTGTGTGAAAATCCGTCATCCCCATGACATCGGCTTTCCATAGCCTGATGGCTTGCAGTAATGAATACGATGTCCCGAAGCTTGTGTTTTGAAAATCTTCAATGCCGTTTTTCACCTTTGTCTAGAAGTACCAGGAGTTTACTGATGATTTCTTCCCGTTCCCTCAGCTGCGACTGAAGATGCGCAATATTCATCCTGCACGAATTGACGCGCTCCTCAAGGGTTTTTATGTGTTCCTTAAGCCGGCGGCTCCGCTCATCCGTTTCGGACGACCTTGTTGCGCCTGCGGTATGGCATGTTTTGCCCTGCTCCCCAAACAATCTCTGAATTTTAATAAGCCTGATCAGACTCTCAAGGCACGCCAGCGCATCCTCAAATTCGATATGGTCAAACACCGACTGCCAGTTGATGCATTCAACGCTGTGCCCGGGTTCGGGCTGCTCCGTTCCGCATTCATAGATGCTGGAATAATACCCGAAGGTTGCGATATATTCAAGGGAAGCGCTGATAATCAAATGAATTCCCAGCCCATCCCCCGTCCTTTCATAACGATATGCCACATCCCTGACCATCGGCGTAACAAACAGTTGCCCGGCATCAGAAGGCTTGTCGGAAAGCCCAGGGATATTTGGATAAAGCCTTTGATGGCAGGAAAATTTCTTGATATTCTTCATATTCCCGCCCGAAGCATCCTGGTAGTGATAAGCCAGTTCAACGATAAACTCGGCATCCACAAACATTGAACCGGATTCCTGTGCGTTTCTGAACCGCAGTTCATAGACAAAGCAGCTCGTAATCCCTTGCACCCTGCCCTGCTTTCCTTCAAGCAGGCGAACCTCTCCATCATACAGGATCTCACGCTCTTTTTTTGCCCGGCCTGCAATGCTTGTGGTCAGGAACAAAGGGAATGACCCCCACAGCAGCATCTTTTTCATTATATTCGTGAATTGAGGCAAAAAGCATAAGGCCTGCCCATGCATCCCTGCATGAATCTCTTTTTCGTCAGAAGAGGTATCTTTGAAAAGAAAATGATTGCCTGACGCCAGGAACAGCAAATGATCGTCAAGCATAGCGCTAACCCTAAAAAACAAAACCCCTGAAAGCTAGTTGCTTTCAGGGTTATGGAGCTGGAGGACGGATTTGAACCCCCGACCTGCTGATTACAAGTCAGCTGCTCTACCTGCTGAGCTACTCCAGCAATATGGTGACCCCTAGGGGATTCGAACCCCTGTTGCCGCCGTGAGAGGGCGGAGTCTTGACCGCTTGACCAAGGGGCCACATCAATTGCCCGCAAACCGGACAATGACTATTTTACTGGCTGCGGGTTGAGTTGTCAAGCGTTTTGCTTTTTTATTTTATGGACCCGGCGTCGGGCATAACGGTCATTGAATGCCATATTCCCGCAAAAGCCTTCCTATAGCCGGGTCCATGATTGTCATGGAACATACGCCATAGGAAAAGGCCCCGCTTTCGTTGCGGAGCCTTTAAACCATCCGGATTTATGGTCTAAGGAATTGAAACATCAATAGGCTTCCAGATAGATATTGCCAAGGTACCAATCTTCTGTCTCGTAGGCTCCAATCTCGATGGCATCGTTTTCACAGATGGGTATATATCCTTCTGCGCCTACAATGACCGTATAGGAACAGCCAACGGGAACATCATGGCAATAGAAGAAGCCGTCCGCATCCGCTTCGCTATAGGTCAGGATCATGCTATCCTGCGGATTGAGTGCGAATTCCTCATAGGTGATGCCCTCTTTCAGAATGATAAACATGGCGCCTTCAATCGGTTTATAGGTAAAGGCATCCACGATATAGCCATAGATGTCGATTACGCCATTTGCGTAATCTTCAGGCTCCATACGAGGTGGAAGACTGGGCAGACCACTTTGGGCATAGGCCTCTTCCAATACGGCAACAGCCTGGTTGATGGGCTTGAGGTAGAACATGATATCGCTGTCTGCGCCAATCTGCTTGAGCGTAGGAACACCTATCATCTCGCCTTTGCTGTTGATGGCCGTTCCACCGCTGTTGCCGTGGTTGACAATCGCATCGGTCTTGATCCAATCCACCTCGTTGTCATAGTTCTCATCAATGAACCCGGATACTTTACCGGCGGTAAAGGTGATGGTCTCCCCGCCTACGCCCGGGTAACCGAGAAGGTTGATCTCATCGCCTATGTTAAGGTCATCGGAATTGCCAACTTTGGCCGGAACCAGCTTCAAATCTTCCGGATACACACTATTGCCGTTGATATCTTCCACGATCTGCACCACGGCCAGATCCAGCGATGGGTTGCCGCTCCTGTACTGGGCAAAATACTGGGGCTGTGATTTCACTCGCACATCATTCGTCAGCGCGATAGCCACATATCCCTCGCTGTTATAGAGTCCATATTCATCCGCAACACAGTGGTAGTTGGTCAGTATGTAGCCCTGTTCGTTCATAATGGTACCGGAACCCGTGCCAATGCAAATGAAATCATCATCCAGGATATAAAGGCGCACGGTGGACTTGGCCAGCTTGTTCAGGTCCGTCACATTCGCCGCGCTTACAGGTTCCGCCGGCTCTTCCGGAGTTTCCTCATCTATTTTGACAGTCTGCCTGACGCTCTTTGAAGATCGGTTCCCCGCCTTGTCATAGGCGACGACATAGTATTCATATTGATTGCCGGGCACCACGTCGTAATCGTCGTATTCGGTATCTTCCACATTGGCCAGGAGTTCACCGTTACGGTAAAGCCTGTATTCATCAATGCCGCTGTCATCGTAGGATTCACTCCAGGCCAGGGAGACGAGGTTGCTGCGAACTTCCTTGATTGTGAGCACCGGAGCCGAAGGCGGCTTGTTATCTTCCTGACCTCTTACCGAACAGGAGGCAAACACCAAAGCCAATGCCAAGGTTATGCATGCAAGCCATTTTCTTTTATTTATCAGCTTCAACATAAAACCACTCCTATCCACACAGGGTAAGCCTGTCAATGGTCAGTTGCTGCCCAGTGACAGCGTTATCTTCTCAAGGCTGTCCTTCTTTAGCACCCAGTCGTTATAGCTTGTGGAAACGGTAATGATGTAAACCTGGCTCCCATTTGTCGTGATGATATCCCTCGAATAGCCTATTCCGGGATTCGAGCTTTTGGCACCCGATACAGGCGACTTGCTGTCCGAAACATATATGTATTCAATCACATAAGCCTCCTGACCATTGTACTGCATCGGATAGCTTTTTACTGACTGATAGAATTTATAATCCCTGCCGGTCCTAATCGCCCAGGCGGCGCCAATATCCTCCAGTTCCGGCGTTCCATCGTCGCCCTTAAAGCTGATGATGGCGTCCATATCCATTTCCTTAACACTGACAAAATTCTGTCCACCGCCGGACAGGAGATCGACAGCCATAAACATACTGTCTTCTTTTGCCGATTGCGTCCATGAGGAGGGATAAGTTATCCGGATGCCCCCGTTGAGGCTGATGGTTGTTGTCTGGACCGAAGCGTTTTTAATGGCAAATCCGGTGATCATGGCAGCAATCAGGAGAACCCATACAGGAAGCACCGAGAGGAAGGCCTGACGCTTTGTCATGATGATACCGTCTTCCTTGCCCTTGGTCCTGGATGTGATGATCACCAGAACGCCAAAAACCAAAACGGCCAGAAGGGCTGCCGGTATAATTCCCAGCATATAGTTCATTCTGAATCCGTCACGCACCAAATCGTCAATCAGGATTCTGCTCAGCGCATTTAAAGCGGTGGCGATGATGACAGCACCCGGCAGCCTGAACATGTTGAACTTCCCGAACTTTGCCAGGCCAAGGAAATAGCAGCTCAGGCCTGTGAAACTGGCATGAGCAAGGGATTCAATAACAACGATTGAAGATATGGCCGTCAGGACACTTCCGCCGTTTCTGATGATTAGGTCCAGATTGGTCATGGCGGCAAATCCAAGGCCCAGCGCAGAGCCGTAAATAATTCCGTCTATCTTTTCATCAAATTCTTTGCTGACATAGATGCTGTACCTGACCGTCAGCAGCTTCATGGATTCCTGTATGATTGCGATAAGAATAACCGTGACGATATAGTCCGAGGCGTTTGGACCTGTCTGCGCTTCCGGCATGACAACGCTTATCACCGGAGCATATAGGGCTTTCTGGACCAGAGCACCCAGAAGCAAAGTTTTAAATACGAAACTTTTAGGCTCGGGATCAAGCCGATCCTGCCGGTAAAAAACCGTCAGCCAGAGAAGCGGCGGCACAAAGGCGATCAGCAGTGATATGAGGGTAAGAAACGTGGACTGAATGGTCAAATCAAGCGTTCTTTCCACTATGTAGGAAAACAGCACAACCAGAAGCAGCCCGACTATGGACACAGAAGTGGACAACCAAAGTCCTGGTCTGTTTCTTTGGCTTGAATTCATGGCATTACCTCCATCATGCATACAATTCTTACCACAGTCTAGCATAATACTGAGATTATGTCTATGTGTATCATTCCTGCCAATAATATGTTATCAGAAAGCACAGAACGGGTTATTTTCTTTCACAGATTTTTTGCATGGTTCATTCATATGAAAAGATAGGCGCGATATGCTCAGAAGGGTCTTAAAACATCGATGGCCAGGATGGTCACATCGTCGTTGAGCTGAGCGGAATATTGTTTCACATCTTCCAGGACTTTATCAATGATCACGCTTGCATTCCATTGATGATGCCGGGACAGCAAATCCTTCAGCCGTTCCTTGGAATAGGGCTGCTTTTCCTTGTTCGCGGCTTCCACAAGACCGTCGGTGTATAGGATCAGCCTGTCACCCGGAAACAGCATGACCTGGCGATTGGAGAACTTTGGCGTGAGCAAATCACCCAATTTGCAGATAGCAAAGCCCTCCGCTTCAAGTTCCTGAATGGAGCCGTCAGGCCTGAGCCTTAAAGGCGATGTATTCAGGCCTCCGGAAGCATAGGAAAAGATTCCGGTTTCGGTGTTGTAAACACCGTAGATCAGTACAATGTATAGTTCCTCGCTGAAATTGGCGGCATTAAAAGAGTCATACAGGTGCTTGAGCACCATGGCCGGTATGGTCATGCCTTCTTTTCCGATTTCGTCCATTAAGGACAGGATCCTCTGAAAGGTAAATACAGTGAGCATGGCTGCCGACACACCATGCCCCGAGACATCTCCTATGTAAATACCGTATTGGGTATCATCGATTTTGACGACATTGTAAAAATCGCCGCTCAGGTTCTCGGCAGGCAGATATCCCGACACAAAGGAGACAAACTCATTCTGAGGCAAAATAGAAGGCAGCATGGCAAGCTGTATGCCTCTTGCCACATCTAGATCGGCCATGAGCCGTTTGTTGACCTGCCTTAACTCATAGGTTCTCTTGTCTACCAGACGATCCAGCTCATAGGCATACGCATTGAGCTCTTCCTTGGCTTTTGACAGCAGCACATAGGGCCTTCTGATGCCGTGTATGAAAAATATGTTGAAAAACAACAAAAACCCTGCCAGTTTCAGGACACAACCCAGCAGGTTCCTGACATCGTTCATGCCGAAAACGCCAATGGTGATGATCTGGCTGAAGAGCATGAATATGAAAGCGCAGGCCATGGTTTCATAGACCGGATCATCATTTCTCCTTAGGTCCATGATAGCCCGACAGGTATTATAGACATATAAAAGTCCGGTGGCGGCCATTAAAAGGTTTCCCATCGGTTTCATGCCATTTGTTCCGTAAACGTGGTATGCAATTTCCGGAAAAAGAGTAACCAGCAGTACGACGGCAGAGATGAAAAGCAAGGATATGGAAAGCCTCCATCCCCTCCCCATACGACCCTTCCTGTGTTCGGGCATACTGATCAAAACCAACAGACCGCTTGCGTTGACCAGCCTCGCCAGAAGCAAATACAGGACAGATGCACTCGATAAGACATTTACTCCGTATGGGCTTTGCATGTTCGTAGTGTCAAACAAAGGAAGGGCATCAAAGAAACCAACGATAAGGAAAGTAAACCCAACGATGGCAAGCCGGCTGTTCTGAATTTGATTATAGGTATAATAGGAAACCAGAAAGATGGAGAAGGCAAGAATGACGGTGAAGAAATCAATCCAGATAAACCAGGAAGTGACATTGTTTAAGGTGAGATGTCCGTTGTGTTTGATTTCCAGAATGGATAAGGCAACAATCAATGCGACACAGCCGATCAATGTATATAGAATCCTGGTGTAGCTTTTTTTAAAGTCCCAACGACGGATGGTTCTTTCGTTTGGGTTTATCATATGTTGCCCTCCGGAATTTTATCTTATGGTAGAAACATCATCGAAAATAAACGAAAATAAATATAATATTTAGTTAAATCTTGCATAATCATACGGCTTTATCAATATTGTAACACAAGAAATCCTATTTTCAACTTTATTTCTACACATTTCGATCTTCATGTGCAGCAAGGTTTTCGTCACAATGCGATTGGCCAAAGGCACATACCGGTTATGTATCCGTAGAATCTAGTGGCAAAAGGCATGGACCTGTGCAGCAGCCGCTCATATTCCAGGTTTTCCAATCGGTAGGGATTTGGATGAAATCAGCCCATATGCACTGAGAGAATAAAATACATCGAAAAACAGGCCATCATGAAAAGTCGCGGATAAAGCGTTCATTCACCTATTCGGTGCTTAATGGCATAAACCGCCGCCTGAGTCCTGTCCTGGACATCGAGCTTCCTGAAAATGCTGGAGATGTGATTCTTCACTGTTTTTTCGCTGATGTACAAAGCTTTGGCGATCTCCTTGTTGAGCATGCCCTTTGTCAATAATCTAAGCACTTCCAACTCCCTTTTGGTAAGAAAGCTTTCGGGCCTGCCCGACGTTCCGCTTCTAATCCGTTTGTATTCACTGACCAGCTCTTTTGCCATACTTGGCTGGATATAGGTCTGGTTATTGTAAACACTGCGTACGGCTTCAACAAGGACCCTTGAATCCGCATCCTTGAGGATATATCCCATGGCTCCCAGATCCAGGGACCTTAAAAGGTACTCCCTGTCATGGTGTATGGTCAGCATAATGATTTTTGCCTGGGGATCGCCTTTTTTTATCAGTTCGGTTGCTTCTAGGCCATTCATAACCGGCAGGTTGATATCCATCAGCACCACATCGGGCTGAACCTCAGGATATTGCTCGACCGCGGCTCTGCCATCCGAAAATCCGGCAATCACCCTGATGTCTTTTTCAAGTTCCAATAGTTGTTTTAGGCCCTCCCTGATCATGGAGTGATCCTCAACCAGCATGACTTTTATCATATTCAATCAACATACCCCCTGAAAATGATAGGGCAATGTAGCTCGCACGATCGTTCCCTTGCCTGCTTTCGATTCAATCGCGAAAGAGCCGCCCAGCAATTCCACCCGTTCCCGCATGCCCACAATACCATAGCCACAGTCACTTTGGACAGGCATGCTGCTCAGCTTGGACGTATCAAAGCCCTTTCCGTCATCTTTGATGCGAATGGTCAGACCTTTGGCTGTACCTTCCAGCTGTATAACAACTTGCGTGGCACAGGCATGTTTTTTTACATTGTTCAGGCATTCCTGGACCAGCCTGAAAATCGTAAGCCCAACATTGCTGTCCTTTATCTTATCATCCGTGTCAAGGAACATCAAATTCACCCGGATGCCTGTTTCATTGACAAAATTGTCTATGTACTTCTGCAGTGTCGGACTGAGCCCCAGATCGTCTATCGACATGGGACGCAGATCGTAAATAATCCGTCGGACTTCCTTAAGGCAATCACGAACCATCTCCTTCAGTAAGGCCAGTTCCTCCCTTGCCTTGTCCATGTCGATTTCAAACAGCTTCTCACATATCTCTGCCTTCAATATCACGTTGGACATGGATTGGGCGGGACCGTCATGCATCTCACGCGCAATTCGCCGTCTTTCGTCCTCCTGGGCTTTGATGACTCTCAATGCCAGGATACGCTTGTGTTCTGCGCTCTCAATATGCTCGTCCAGCTTACTCAAATCGCCTGCAAGATAGTCCAGGACCGTACTGACCTGGGCAACAAGCTTTTCCGCCTTCATCAACGTTTCTTCGGCATTTTTCAGGCGGCGCTCCAATTCATTGCGTCGTATGACAGTTTGTCGTTCCCGTTCACGGGATACAGCCAATTCAATCCGCAGCTTATCGGCTTCTTCATAGGCAGCCCGCATATCTTCTTCGGTGTACCTGGTATAGTCACCGCTTATGGTGGCCAGCTTGATGCGGCTCTTTATCATCAGCTTTTCGAGTCTCTCGCTGTTCTTGATGACTTCCTGGACTTCCAGTTGGAGCGCAAAAATCTCTTCCTTGAGAGCGGCAACCTCTTTTCGTGCGTTGTCGGCGATTTCCATGATAGCGCCCCTGCTGTTCTCAATGACAGAAAGCGTGTGCTTAATGATCTCATTAATCCTTTTTAAATCAGATTTTGCCATACAACCCCTACTCAACCTGAAGACTTTTCCTTAAGCAGTTTGCTCAGCTCATCCATAAAGGTATTGATATCCTTGAATTGGCGATATACGGACGCAAAACGGACGTAAGCCACTTCATCCAACTGGCGGAGCTTATCCATCACAAGCTCCCCGATGAAGGCACTGGTAACTTCACGTTCCAGTGAATTGCTGATTTGGTACTCGATGCTGTCCAGCATCTTCTCGATTTCGTCGGTTGAAACCGAGCGTTTCTCAGTTGCGCGAAGAATACCCTTTCTGACCTTGTCACGGTCATAGGGCTCTCTGGAGCCATCCTTTTTGATGACCATGATGGGCAGATTCTCTACTTTTTCATATGTCGTGAAACGCTTATGGCAGTTCAGACATTCCCTTCGCCTTCGTATGGTTGCGCCTTCATCCGTAGGTCTTGAGTCGATGACCTTGTCTTCCTGACAGGAGCAATAAGGACATTTCATTTGTCTGTCCCCCATTCATCTATTGATCGTTGGGCTTTTTCTTCTGCATACCATTCTAATATTAATTTCGGATTTGGTGAAGTGTTTACTTAAAAGGTTATGTTTCCTGGCGCAGGATCCGAAGGTCTTAAGCCGGTTTCGGGATTTCATGAAAATACTGGGTGCGGCAGTACTTTATAAAGAGAGGTACAGCCGAAGAAACAATTCCGAATTTTTTCAGCCTGAAATCAAATACTGAAGTGGAATATCAGAGATGTGAAACGGGCGGCCTGACCCGGACACATCACGTTCAGCCGCCCGAATGACCTTTGATATAACCCGGCTACTGACATGATTTCTTGCTTCAACAAGGTTAAACATACTTCTGCATATGCTTCAGCGCCGACTTTTCCAGCCGCGAGACCTGTGCCTGGGAGATGCCGATCTCTTCCGCCACCTCCATCTGGGTCCTTCCCTGGAAGAAACGCAAATCCACTATTCTCTTCTCACGTTCGCTGAGCTTGCTCATGGCTTCGTTGATGGCTATGCTTTCCAGCCATTTCTCATCGCTGTTCTTTTCATCGCTGACCTGATCCATCACATAGATGGCGTCACCGCCGTCATGATAAACCGATTCAAAAAGGGAAATGGGTTCCTGGATGGCATCCAGCGCCATAACCACATCTTCCTTGGACATGTTCAGTTCCCTTGCGATGTCGTTAATTGTCGGTTCACGGGCTTCCTGCCCTATCAGCTTATCCCTGGCCTGCAGAGCTTTATAGGCTGTGTCTTTCAGGGATCGGCTGACCCTGATGGGATTATTGTCTCTTAAGTATCTGCGTATTTCACCGATGATCATGGGTACGGCATATGTGGAAAACTTGACGTTTTGTGTCACATCAAAATTATCGATGGCTTTGATCAGCCCGATGCAGCCTACCTGGAACAAATCGTCCGCGTTCTCCCCGCGGTTCCCGAACCTTTGAATGACACTCAATACCAGTCTCAGGTTTCCTTCGATGAATTCCTCCCGCGCAGCCTTGTCACCCTGCTTGATCCGGACGAAAAGCTCGTCCATTTGCTCACTGGAAAGCAGCGGAAGTTTTGATGTATTGACACCGCAGATCTCAACCTTATTCATCATAAAAGCAACACACCTCGCTCGCAGACTGGATTGGTTACGTTCAAATACAGTCTTGTCCGTGCGGGGTGTGTTTTATGCGGTATAAAAGCTTGAAAATATTTATAAAAAGCCTTGACAGGCCAATTGCATGAACAGTCAACGTTTTCGCGTCACAGCATCCGGCATATTTCCCGCTTGAGCCTACCAAGAATTCTCTTTTCCAGCCTGGAAATGTAGGATTGCGATATGCCAAGCATATCGGCTACCTCTTTTTGGGTCTTTTCAAGATGGTTGTTGAGGCCGAACCTGAGTTCCATGATCTTTTTCTCCCGGCCGCTGAGCTTGTTCATGGCGCTCACCAGAAGCTTCCTGTCGGTTTCTTCCTCCAGGTTCCTCTGTATGATATCACTGTCTGTTCCCAGTATGTCGGAAAGCAAAAGCTCATTGCCATCCCAGTCCACGTTGAGCGGTTCCTCAAAGGATACCTCGCTTCGGGCCCTGCTGTTTTTTCTCAGATACATCAGGATCTCGTTTTCAATGCAGCGGGAAGCATAGGTGGCCAGCTTGATGTTCCTGCCGGGGTTATAGGTATTGATGGCCTTGATGAGCCCAATCGTGCCGATGGAGGTAAGGTCTTCGATATCGACACCGGTATTCTCGAATTTCCTGGCTATGTAAACCACCAGTCTGAGGTTCCTTTCAATCAGCACATGCTTGACAGAGGCATCGCCCGCTTCAAGGTTCTCCAGCAACTCCGCCTCTTCATCGGCTTGCAGCGGCGGGGGCAGGACATCATTGCCTCCGATATAGAAAACCTCGTTGGCTGGTTGGTCGGATCTTGAAGTAAAGTTGAAAAAGAACCCAAATACCTTTTCAAACATCGCGAAACATCCCCTTCTTGTAGTACTTGTCTGCAGGCGCGGTCAGGCTATATGTTCACCAGTGATGCCGGACCAATAAGCGCTGTATATTTGGAATTGTTGGACAGCTTGATGCCGCAGATGCCGATAATCACATTTTTAAGCTCCTTAAAGCTGTTTCCGTGCAACACTCTGATGGCATCCGGCCTGAATCCTGCCAGAATGCCGTTTTCACGCCCTATGGATTTGAACGGGATCAAGTGCATCCTGCTCTTCCATGACGGGTTGATTTCGTCTTTAATCTGCCCTTCTGACATCTTATTGGACAGAAAAAAGTTGTATACATCGGGCGGCACGATGTCCTTGACCGATTCCGCCTCGACGATCATCACCGGATAGCCGGTGAGTGGATCGATCAGCGAATTCCCGGTATCTATCAATGCGTTAAACCGGGCGGATCGTTTTCCAAGGATTACGTTTACCCGTACAATATTTCCTTCCCGGATTGCCTTGCCCGATAAGATTCTTCCGATCGGACGGACAAGGATGATGCAAAGTCCGGCCGCAAACAAAAAGGCCTTAAACACGCCCTGCGGCCTTAAATACATCAATCCGCCATAGGTCAGCATGCTTCCTCCCAGCATGCCTGAAAAGGCATATGTGCAGCCGCCCAGCATGAAGGCAACCAACAGCATGATCCCCCATCTTTTCAGGAAGTCGGTCGTGTTCCTTACCCTGAAGGCTATCAGCACCATCAGCATGGAAATCAACATTTTTGCGTACAGCGAAGCGATCAGGGGATTGGACTGGTAGATCACTGCAAAAACGGCGTAAAGGGAACCAACCGATGCGGAGAGAAGGATTCTCCAAAGGGGTGACGGGAAACCCGACATCATGCTGGTTAGCTTCAGAATAAAGCAGTTGGCGAGCAGGTTTTCCAAAAACAACAGGTCAGCATAAACCACCATTCCTACTCCCCCTCCCTTGGCTTGATGGTTCCACTAAACTATTATTCAACTGTCCCTGATTTATGAGTGCCAGTCTCGTTTCATAACGGAAGATTTTCATCAGGTCCGGGCGCTTTTCTGACCGCCGCATTCATATAGTTGATTATAGAAGCCGTCGGGATGATATTGTGTCAAATCTGGTTATAGCCCGATGAAAAATATGTCGTAATGCCCGAAAGCCTTGAAACTGGCTATGCATGCGCGTTGTGATTTCCCGTAACACTCCATTTCAGGAGGGAATAAGATGGTTATGTATCATTCGTTGGAGTGGTCGTATGCCCGGGATAGCCGGTATTGTCAATCCCTTGGCAGATATATCAAACCAATACAGCCATATCTGTCCGGTTTCGGATGCCGTGCGCACAAGAGGCCCCGCCGGAACCAGCCTTTATATTTCCGCGCATGCCATTATGGTCAGCAGGACGGGTCATGACGGCATACCCAACGAGAACAGGACCTTCGCAAAAATAAAGTATCATGACAAAGAATACAGGATTATCATGGACGGTGCGATTTACAACTACCATGAGCTTCGTTCGCAACTGGAATCTTACGGATGCAGGTTTGAGGGGAACACTTTTTCAGAACTTGTGGGATATGGTTATGCCATATGGGATCTGGCCTGCTTCAGGAAGCTTAACGGGCTTTTCGCGCTGGCCATATGGATTGCCGATGAAAAAAAGCTGGTGCTGGCCCGTGATCATGTCGGCGCCAAACCGCTTTATTACTCATTCATCGGCTCCACAATGGTATTTGCTTCCGAAATCAGGGGTATTACGTCACATCCTTTATTTAAACCCGAAATTGCTGTGGAAGGTCTGGCAGAACTGATTTGTCTCAGTCCGCGGAACACTCCGGGAAGCACCGTCATAAAGGGCATCCATGAGCTGAGACCGGCCCATTGTCTAACTTTCGGGCCGGAAGGCATGTCTGTGAGCCGATATTGGATAATAGAAGAAAGGGAACATACGGATTCAGCCGATGAAACAGCCCGACAGATCGGGGAGATTATAACGGATGCCATTTTCATGCAGGCAGAACCCGGCTGCCCCGTTTGCGGTCTTTTGTCAGGCGGGCTCTACTCAAGCCTTATCACCGCCATTATCTGCAAAAACAAAAAGAAACTTTCGAACTACGTCTACAACACCTGGTCCGTGGAGTACGAAAAAGGCAGTAAACTGATCCCGACAAGCTTCCAATCGGATCCGGACATACCCTGGATTCGCTGGATTTGCCGGGAACTTGGCACACGCCACCATTATATCCTGTTATCCACGGACGATTTGCTGGATGCTTTGTTTGAGGCAACCGAAGCCAGGGGAACGCCCGGAACCGGCGATTATGACAGTGCTTTAATGCTGCTGTTTCGTGAAATTCGCAAAGAGTTTCCCGTCGTCATTTCGGGCGATTGCTCCGATGAACTGTTCGGATACGGCCTTCGGACATATGACCATACCTCGACAGGTAGGAGGCGGTTTCCCTGGGCATCCAACCTTGCCGAAAAGATCAGCGTTTTCAATACGGAAATCGTGGAATGGATAAAACCCTATGAATTCATAGAAAAATGCTATGAAGAAGCCTTGTTCGAGTATCCCCGGTTCGCCATGAATGCAACGGGTCTGAAAAAGGACTATGAATCGGAATGGTTCAGCCTCTACTGGAATCTGCCCTTTCTGCTGAGCCGCCTGGATCGCACCAGCATGTCCTACAACCTTCAGGCGCGGGTACCCCTTTGCGATTACCGGCTGATAGAATACCTATGGAATGTTCCCTTGGAAATGAAACGGTACAACGGATCAGACAGAGGGCTCCTGAGAAAATCCGTGGAGGATCTCCTTCCCAGTGAAATCCTTGAGAGAAAGAAACGCGCCTTCCCCAGGCCTACGGATCCGGTTTATGGAGAGAAGATCCGAAACGTGCTGAAGGAAGTGATTTACGATACCGAATCAGCCTTGCGTTATCTATTGGACATCAAGACCCTGGAGTCCATGATGCGCCAGCAGTATCAGGACAAACGCCATACATCCTACCTGCAGCTATTCATCTGGCTGATCCAACTGCACGATTTTTTCAGAAGCTATAATATCAGAGCGCTTTAATTTCCTGGATCAGGGTTTCGACAATCTTATCCTCGTCTACCTTTTTGATGATCCGGCCTTTTTTAAAGAGGACGGCCGTCCCTTTTCCCCCGGCTATGCCGATGTCTGCTTCCCGTGCCTCGCCAGGACCGTTGACCGCGCAGCCCATGATGGCCACCTTGATAGGCTTGTCCAACCCCTCAAGAGCCTCCTCAACCTTATTCGCAATCCCTATGAGATCGATCTGCGTCCTGCCGCAGGTCGGACAGGAGATAAACTGGATGCCTTTCCGGTAAAGTCCGCAGGCCCTAAGGATCTCTTTAGCCGCGCGGACTTCCTCAACGGGATCCCCTGTCAATGACACCCGCAGGGTGTCGCCAATGCCGTTGAGCAGCAAGGCACCTATCCCTACGGCGGATTTGATTATGCCCCTGTATGGCGTCCCTGCCTCGGTGATGCCAATGTGGAGCGGGTAGTCGGTTTTTTCCGAGAGCAGCTGATGGGCCCTGTATGACATGACCACGTCGGAGGCTTTAATGGATATCACGATATCCCTAAAGCCCATGTCTTCCAGCAAAGCCGCATGGTTCAGGGCGCTTTCTACCAGCGCTTCGGCACATACTCGCCCGTATTTTTCCAGGAGGTGCTTTTCAAGCGAACCGCTGTTGACGCCAATCCGGATGGGGATGCCCCGCTGGGAGGCCATGTTCACAACTTCACGCACCTTTTCTTTTGAGCCGATATTACCCGGATTGATCCGGATCTTGTCGGCGCCGCTTTCCATGGCCTTCAATGCGAGGCGGTGATCAAAATGAATATCGGCCACCAGCGGAATGCTTATCTGATCCTTGATGGCCTTAACCGCCTCTGCTGATGCCATATCGGGCACAGCGACCCGCACGATATCGCATCCGGCTTTTTCCAGGGCCTTGATTTGAGCAACGGTGGCACCGACATCCCTGGTAGGGGTATTGGTCATGGACTGGATGCTGATCGGCGCGCCGCCGCCAATAAGCACATTGCCCACCCGAACCTGACGCGTAGGCCGTCGTTCCGGAGTATTCTCCATGGACCATGCCTCCCTTCTACAAAAACCATCTGGGAATGTCATTGAAAAGCGTGGCGATCAAAAGCCCGATTAAAAGCATGAAACCGATCATGGAAATCAGGCCGACCTTTTCCCGGGGCATGGGTTTTCCGCGGATCTTCTCAATCAGCAGGATGAGGAGGATACTGCCGTCCAGGGCCGGGAATGGCAAAAGGTTCATAACACCCAGGTTTATGCTGATAAAGGCGCTGAGATACAGCAGATTCAGTATGATATCCGATACCGGCTGCTTTTCCTGGACTACGCTTCCCACCGATCCAATAATGCCCACCGGACCGGAAAGCTCCTTGAAGGAAACCGTACCGTTAAATAGCCATCCCAGGGTAACAAAGACATTGCGGATGGTTGAAACCGAGAAATTCCAGGCAGCCTTGATAGTGCCGAAGAAATTGCCTTTCTGGCGTTCAAAGGCCATATCCAGCGTATAGGTTGAATAGGCGTAGGGCTTGATGTTCTCAAAAACCAGGGTTTTTCCGTTCCTTAGGACTTCTATGGTCAATGGTGCTTCCTTGTCGGGACGGGTTACATTGAGCACCTGTTGGATCTCTCTGGTGTTGCTGACCGGGATGCCGTCCACCTTGACAACAATATCCCCCCGCCTGATGCCGGCCGCCCTCAGCGGGGAATTATCTTCAATCATCTGTATTTCGTTGGTGCCCTCGCCGTTTTCGCCAACAACAGCGGTAAAGCCAAGGCGCCAGACGGTCTGGGTCCTTGCCGGGGTAATCGTGCGTTTTATCCTCTCGCCGGTGTCCGCATCCTCATAGACAACCTCCTTGGGAGAACCGTTCTCCGCATACATCAGGATGCTGATGTCCGACCCGGGTTCAAAGAGCCTTCTTCCTGCATAGGAAATCAGCCTGTCACCGACTTCCATACCCGCTTCCTTCAGCGGCGAGTTTTCCCCGAGATAGGCAATCCTGTTGGTGGTATACCCTGCGGAAACCAGCACACCAAATGCCAGAACAAAGGCCAGCAGGATGTTCATGAAGGGGCCTGCGGCTATCACCAGCGCCCGTTTCCAAATGGCTTGCCTGGAAAATGAGCGAACATCGTCGGAAGCCTCATCCTCACCCTCCATCTTCACGTAGCCGCCCATGGGAATCAGCCGAAGGGAGTATTGCGTCTCTCCCCTCGTGAATGAAAAGAGTTTGGGACCCATAAAGATGGAGAACTCCAGAACCTTGATACCTACGGCTTTGGCCACCAGGAAATGCCCCAGTTCATGAATCAATATTAAAAAGCTCAGCGCAATCAACGCAACCAGTATGCCCATCTATTCTCCTCCACAGGGACTTGCTGCCGGCACGGATGGATTTCTTGACGTACCCAAGCCCCAATCAATCATGTTTATTGCGATATTCCAATTTCCTTTATGATTTCCGATGCCCGTTCCCTGGAAATTCGATCAGTATCTATTATATCATCAAGGGAAGGCATGGTATTCACCTGATGTTCCGCCATGACCTGCCTGATGATCCCGGGGATCTGGTGGAAGCGGATTTCGCGTTTGAGGAAAGCGGCTACGGCCATTTCATTGGCGGCATTCATGGCCACCGGCAGAGTTCCCCCGGTTCTCGCCGCCTCATAGGCCAGTCCAAGGCAGGGGAAAGCCTCAAAATCCGGCTTTTCAAAGGTCAGGCTTCCCACCTCAGTCAGGGATATCCGGCGAAACGGATTCCGCACCCGCTCCGGCCAGGTGAGGGCCAGCTGTATGGGTATGCGCATATCGGGTGCCCCCATTTGGGCGATGATGGAACCGTCCACAAACTCAACCATGGAATGGATAATGCTCTCCTTATGCACCACAACCTCGATGCCATCAGGCTTCATATCAAAAAGCCACATAGCTTCGATGATCTCGAGACCTTTGTTCATCAAGCTGGCAGAATCAATGGTGACCTTGCTGCCCATGGACCAGTTGGGATGTTTCAGCGCCTGCTCCAGCGTAACCGTTTGCATCTGTTCGGGTGAAAATCCCATGAAAGGCCCGCCGGAAGCGGTCAGGATAATTTTTCTGACATCCTGCTTTCGATTGCCTGCCAGACACTGGAAAATAGCCGAATGCTCGCTGTCTACCGGAAGGATCGCGATCCCCTTCTCCCTTGCCTTTTTCATGACAAGGGAACCGGCGGTGACCAGTGTCTCCTTGTTGGACAGCGCGATGTTTTTCCCAGCTTCAATCGCGGCCAGCGTAGGAATAAGCCCGGCAATGCCCACCACCGATGTGAGGACCGTATCAATTTCCTGCATGGTAACGGCTTCCAGAATGCCTTCCTGTCCGCCCAGCACCCTGCAGGGCGTATCGGCCACCGTAATCTTGAGCGTCTGCGCCGCTTTTTCATCGAAAAGGGCGGCCACTCGCGGCCTGTATTTTCTGATTTGAGTCTCCATAAGCGACGCATTGGAACCGGCCGCCAGTGAAACAATCTTTAATCCCAATACCTCGCAGACTTCCAGAGCCTGCCTGCCTATGGAACCTGTAGAGCCCAATATCGAAATTCCCTTCAAGCTGTCCATTCCCTTATAAGTTCACATCCTGCTAAAAAAATAAGCTGATATAAAAATACACCACCGGCGCCACAAACAGAAAGCTGTCGCACCTGTCCAGCATGCCGCCGTGTCCCGGGATCAGCCGGCCGAAATCCTTGATGCCGGCGCTTCTCTTGATGGATGAGGCAGCCCAGTCCCCGATTTGGGAAAGGACGCCGCATAGAATCCCCATCAACGCAAAATGGTATGGTGCAACAGGTATCGCCCCTGATCGGCTGATCACAAGTTCCCCGTAGACCAGCATGACAATCATACAGCCCAGTGCCCCGCCGATGGCGCCTTCAACGGTCTTTTTAGGGCTGATGGCAGGGATGATCCTGCGCCGTCCAAACAGGGTTCCTGCAAAATAGGCGAAGATGTCGGTCACCGAGGCCCCGATGATCACCAGCCAAATGTACTCAAAGCCGCGGTTCATATTCCGTATCATGAGGACAAAGGAAAGAAGGAACGGAATATAGACGATGCCGAACAGGGTATGGGCGGCGTCTTCCATTCTGTACTTTCCGTTTTGGAAAATTATCCTTAAAAACAGAATGGCGATGATCAAGAAGATTATACCCCACACCACGGTCCTTGTGAAAAGACTTTTCATGGCAACCATCAGTTCCGGGCCTTGTTCCGAAAGGCTGGTCGTAAAGGCATAACCGGTCCATACCAACGCCGCAGCCCAGGCCATCCACAGGTCCACCCGGATGCCTTTGTGCCTCATCGCCCCTGCATATTCATAAAGGGCGATACAGGAAACGATCCATACTGCTCCTGCCAGAAATACCGGCGGCAGGAGCAGTATCGCGACGAGTATGGCTGCGGCGACAACACCACTGATAATCCTGGTCAGCATCTCAGAGCCCTCCAAACCTTCTCTGCCGCCCCTGATAATGCTTGATGGCCTCATGCAGGTGCTTTTTTGTAAAATCGGGCCACAGGACATCGGTGAAGTAAAGCTCCGAATAAGCGCTCTGCCAGATGAGGAAGTTGCTGAACCTGATTTCCCCGCTCGTTCGGATCAGGAGGTCAGGCTCGGGGATGCCTGCCGTCCACAGCCGATCCGCAAAGGCGCTCATCGTGATCTCGGATTCCGTGATCAGACCGTTTTTAAAATCTTCAACCACCTTTTTACAGGCGTTCAGGATATCCTGCCTTCCGCCGTAGTTGATGGCAATAATCAGATCGAGGCCATCCAGATGGGCGGTATTTTGCTCCACCCGCTGGATCTCGGACACCATTTCGGCGGGCAGCCCGGATCTGTCTCCTATCACCCTGATCCTGACCGGTTTCCCCCTGAGCTCGTTCTCGGAGTTCTTCAGGTACTCCATCATGAGCTTCATGAGCTGGTCAACTTCCTCCTTGGGTCTCGACCAGTTTTCACATGAAAAGGCAAAGACCGTCAGGTATCTTATGCCCAGGTTATAGCATTCTTCCACGATCTTTTTCAGTACCCTGGAACCCTCACGGTGCCCCATGCTTCTGGATAGACCGCGTTTTTTTGCCCATCTGCCATTGCCGTCCATGATAATGGCGATGTGCCTCGGCATGGCTTCAGGATTTAAAACTGTTTTGCTTTCCTTGCTTGCTCCCATGGATTGATCCCTTTTTGCATATTATCTGGCTTCGGTCACATTTGTCATTCAGCCATCAACATCATACCAAAATCCGCCCGTCATTGCCATAATAATATCCATAAAAGTATGGTCAGAAATGGCAGGAAGATTTCAATTCCGGGCAAAAACAAATGTCTGCTCCCAAAGACCCGGAACAGACTTCTCATACATGGGAAAAGCTTTCGCTGCATTTTCTGCAACTGAAGTACTCCTCATCGCTGATGGGGATGCTTTTTTTGAACACCATATCCCCATGTTTGATTTTGCGTTCAAGCATTTTATGGCTCAGATCCTCATTGTAGATGCGGACTCGGAATTTGGGAAGCTTCAGATCCCCTTCCAGCATAGCAGGCGGAGCTGAATACCCGTTTCATTGATCCAGGCCAAGCAGCCTGGCCGCGTTTTCGTAAAGGATGGCTTTCTTTTCCTCTTCGCTGAGATCAAGCCGGTTGAACAAGGCAAGTTCCCTGTCATGATATGTTATGGGATAGTCGGTTCCAAAAAGGACCCGGTCAACACCGTGCTTTCGGATAAGCTCAACCGCACGACGGGGTTCCATAAAAGCCAGGGCGCTGGATGTATCCAGCCAGAGATTCTTTCCGATCAGGAAAGCCTCTGCCTCTTCCCATTTGCCGTGGCCGCCCAGATGGGCAGCGATGAGTTTGAGATTGGGAAATTTTTCAAGAACGCGGGCTATTCTCCTGGGAGTCGCGTGGTCCAGTTGCTTGTCCCCGGCATGCATGAGGATCGGAACCTTGGAACCAATGAAGCTATAGATCCTGTCCATCTTTGGGCTATCCGCATCAAATCCCTGGAAATCGGGATGTAGCTTGATACCCTTGAGGCCTGCCCGGATCAGGCGCTCTATCTCGGCTTCGGGTTCTTCAAAATCCGGATGGATGGTGCCAAAGCCAATCAACATGCCTCCTGCGTTCTGGATAATCCAGTCATTGACGTTGCGAACCTGGCTGGGTTTAGTGGCTGTCGAATGGAAAACCACGTAACTTACCCCCGAGCGCTCGGCGCTGGCCTTCAGATCATCCAAAAGCCCATTTCCGGCCATTTCAATGCCATAATGGCTTCCTATCTGTTCAACCGCTTTTCCGGCAATGGACTCGGGAAAAGCGTGGGCGTGTATATCGATAATCCTCAACTGAAATTACCTCCCATATATGCTGCCGTATGAATTGTTTAGGATAAGGCATATCCATCATACACCTTTATTCAAAAAATTGAAACTCCTCGTTGGCCAGCATAATCCTGTCGCCGTTTTTCAGGGGATGTTCCATGTTGGGCTCGATCCTGATCCCGTTGATAAAGGTGCCGTTCCGCGTATTCATGTCGGTGATGCAATAGCCCTGTGATCCCTTCGTCAGTTCGGCATGGATCCTTCCAACAGCCGGGTTCCTGACGCAATAATCCACCTGCTCAGCCATTCTGCCAATCCGGAAAGGCCATTGACGGATCATGACGGTTTCTCCGTCTCCTCCGACCCTTTTGATGAATGGTCCGGCATTCCCTTTTGGCGCCAGGACGACCGTCCGATCAGCAGCGCATGCTGCTTCTCTGAAAGCGGTAACCTTGTCCTGAGGATTTACCAGTGCGGACGGCTGCGGAATGGACTTGTTGACATAAACTACTTTGGGCGCCGCCTGTTCCTGGCTGTTCGGACCTGCGGGACGGGCAAAGGTTTTGCTTTCCGGGTCGCGAATCTTCTTCTCGATGACTTTTTCCACTTTCCTCTCCGGCGCAAAAGCTTTTGAACAGACCAGCCAGATGGCGGCCCCGCCGATAAGGGCCAATCCGATCAACGTTGTCAGGGCATCCGGGTTGCCAGGCTCGAAGGAACCCTTCATGATCATGACGGCAACCAGCGCCAGGAAAGCGATAAGGGATGACCCAAGGGTCAGCCAGGATTTGATGGGATAAACCAGCTTTTTTTCGGTAACGGTTTTAAAGCCGGCATTTCTGTCGCCAGGAATTTTTGTCTGAACTGTCCCGTGGCTGGTCATTGGCATGGGGCGGACCTGCTGAACCGGCACACCGTTCGTATAAATCGGCTGGGGTTCGGACGGTTGGGTTCTTTCCGCGTTTCCTTCATGGCCGGATGCATTCAGCCAGGTTTTCAGCACTTTCAAATCAAAATCGGGAGCTTTCAGGATCTCTATCAGGCGCTGGATGTAATTGTCGGAAGGCTCGCTTTTGAACTTTATCTCCCTGATGATGAGATCCAGGATGAATTGCCTCAGGGAATCATTGATATCCTGCGCCATATCCACATGAGGTATGTAGATGAAATAGATCCTGTCGTCCGCCGGTGATCCGTAAATCAGGCTGCTGTCCAGCAACAGCCCGCCATAGTCGAGCAAATGGTTCTCAAGCTGATCAAAGACACCGGCAATCTGGCGAAGATAATGGAAAAAATCGCGCTTTCCGATCTCCTTTCGTTCCAGTATCTTGTTCAGCGGGAGCATGGAAGTGATATCAAAGGAAATCCTGGTTTCCTGATCCACTTTCAGGATCTCGCAGTTCAGAAGCGAAGGTATCCGGTTGTTCTTCAACATCTCAAGCTGATAGCGGATAAGCAGGCTGTCATCTTTGAAAACAAAACTTATCATGCTCCTGTTGGATACGGTTTTGAATTCCTGTACGCATCCTTTCAACCTGTCTTCCATCATGTTCACCAAGCCTCACTTCGAATTTCTTGGCCGTACGCTCAGGCCGCTTCATTCTCCACAGTTTCACCGGTTTCTTCCGGCAGGCTGTAACCGCCGTAATCGTACCTTACCCTGACCTCGGTAATCCCGATTCGCTTTAGTTCGGCTGTTGCTTCATTGATAAGCTGCTCAAGGTTTGGCACGGCCTCCCTGGCGTTTTCCGGCAGGATGACTACCACGATCCTTTCCACATGCTGAGCCTTCGGGGTCTCCGGCCGATTTTGAAAATCGAATTCCATCAGCCTTTTGCCGTGTTTTTTAATCTCGGATTTGATACGGCCCGGCTGGTTTTGATAGGTCCTCATAAAGGGATTCAGCGTAAATACATCGAACATCTTTACGGTGTGTTCGTCGTAGATGAAGGCATCCACCGCGGGGTAGGTTTTGGATGTGGCCTTAAATCGCATGCTGCCGGCTTCACTCTGCAGCCTTTCCACTTCCTTGTCTTCTATGTCTAATCCCCTGTCCCAGTATCGCAGCTCGTTATCCATCCGGACCCATATGCTGTCTCCGGTGCCGTCGTCGTCATCCTTCTCCAATGTGCGTACCGACGGGCCCCTGCCCGATGTCCAGCCTATCACCTTGACCCGGTTGCTGAGGGTCATTTTCGGAACCAATCCAAAGGGAACCGGCGGGTTGATCGTGTAGGTGATGATAAACTCCATGGATTCCCCGTCCCCGAATACCTGCGTCTGGCTGAAGCTGATGTCACGAATGCCCAAAGTTTTTTGGGCGTCCATCCCGTTGGTTGCCCTTTTTTTTAGTTCCTCCTCAAGCATCAGCCTGGCCGCCAGGCAGACCATCTCCTTTCTCACAGCATAGGATGCTTTCTGGGCAAAAATCGTCATGAGCAGCCTCGCTTCCTGTTTGGGATCCTTAATCAGACTTTCTGCGAGTTCAGCCACATCCCTGGTATTATCGGCAAGCTGCTCTCCCAGCGCGGCTGCATTTCTGATGCGGGTTTCCAGATCAACGGATGGATTGGGGGCCTGAATACCGGCAATCAGGCTCCGGAAAGAATCCACCGCACCGATAACAGTATCCGCCTGGCCACGGAGCGTATCTGCGGCATCCTGCCCCATCTTGTCAAGCTGGTCGGCGAAATCTTTCAGGCCGGTAACATGGTAATAGTAGCTGGCGCTTGATATACTCCTGGCCACACTCTGCAGAGCCGACTGCATGACATTGTAGGCCATGAATATCCTGACAATATAAGCCAATGAAAAAAGGCAGATGATGAAGACAGGAAGCACCACTGCCGCCTCAACGGTGGCGCTACCCCTGAGCATGCGGTCAAAGGGTTGCCTGCAGTTTTGGTTGCCGTATGCCTTTTCAGTAGCCCTGGGCCCATTCCACAACAATCATCCCCTCCTTGTCTTTTTTAAAGAAGGATTCGGGAATAACCCACAGGTCGATATCGATCCAGGCTTTTACATAAAGGGCGGTATGGTAATTGCTGATGGCTTTGGCGGCATCCGGTGATACGGTGTATAGGTTCAGCTGCATCAGATCGGCACACCTGAGAGCCTTTTGCTCCGGCGTTACGGTGAGCAGCATGAGCCTGAGATAATCGGTATAGTCCATCATGATCAGCCGCCCCAGGATATTATTGGCTCCGCTGGATCTGCCACCGGACGCCCCCAGGACACCGGAGATCGTGTCGGTAACCATGTCAAAGCCCTTGTCTATGGTATCCCTGGCGAAATCCTTGACCTTTTCCTTCAGGCTTTTGTAGGCGTCCGACTCGAACAGCATGGTACGCATCCTGTCTTGTATCTCCTTTTTGCATTCGGCAATGACCTGTGCTCCTTCATCCCTGATCCGGTCACAGAAAGCGGCAAGCTTACCGGTTATATATTCCCGGAGGGATTCCAGAAGGCTTTCCACCGTATCGCCTGTGATATGTTTCAGGTCGCTGAAGTCAATGTTGTTGACGAGACCTTTCGCCCTTTCGCCCACGGTTTCGGCAGCCTGATACCAGTTCTCGCTAATGCCTGAAAAAATGGCATCAAGCTGCCCGTTGATAAAAGACATGACTGTTTCTTCCAGGCAGGCCGCTCCTCTGTCGATCAGTTCTTCGGCCTTGTCCTGCGCCAGATCCCGGATACTGGCTATGACATTATCGATCAGGTAGTCTCTAAGCCTTTTTGGATCAAGGTACCATGATTGGCTCGTCTTGATGAGGGGCACCTGCTCTCCGGCCATGAGCTTTTCCGCATCCAGCCACGATTCCAGCGAGGCCCAGGAAATCAGCAGAAAATTCTGTACGATGGGTACGCCAAAAATAGTCCATCCGGCGATGGCAGAGGCAAGCTTGAAAGTATATGCCAGCTTTTCCGGATCGGTATAGACATGGAGCAGATTGAAGGCAAGCCGGATGACCGTGAGGGTGCGTTTTGATGCAGCGATATTGCTTTTTTCGGAAGGATGTCCGAAAATGATGTATTCCACTTCCGCTTTATCAAAATAAGTCTTGTCCAGGGGTCTGAGCCAGCCGATATCGTATTCCAGGGCATTCCCAACCGTTGTATAGCTCTTGAAAGCCGATACGATGTACTCGTTCATATACAGGCTCTTAAGCAAGGATTCACCGGCATCCTCCAGCAATTGGGCGATGGTTTCGAAAAACTTTCTGATACGTTCCAGTTCATGATCATAAAAGCCCTTGTCTTTTTCATTGACCTTATCGAGCCCCTGAATCGGATCTTCCAGTGGATTATGCATAACAAACTGGTCCCGCTGTGTCTGCCAGACCTGTTCCGAAATGGTGGCCAGCCTCTCCTCGGAGCTTTCCGCCCCATCCCGGGAAGGAATATATAATTTCTCATACAGGTTTTCTTCCGATTTACCTTCATCGCCATTCTTTTTGCTTGCCTCACCGATAACGTTTGCCGCCTCATCCTTTCCTTCTGCAATGGCTTGTGCCGCTTCGCCTGACTTATTCCGGGCATTTTCCAGTCCGGGATTCTCAGGTTCCGGATCCTGTACCAGGTCTTTCCCCTCAAAGGTGTTGGCATGCCAGATATCAAACCCTTGCTGTTCCTTCTCTGTGGCCGGTGGAACCAGTTGATATTCCGGAACAACATAAACACCCATTGATGCCATGTCGGAATAGCTTCGCAGATAGGCGAGGCCTTCCTTCAGTTCATTAAGATATGTCATCTCGTCGTCATTACCGCTATACATGCTGATAACCTTACTGCCATCGCCCTTGTCTGCAATCAGTTTTTTGATCTGCCTTATTTCTTCATCCAGGTCCATTGACATTTGAAGATAGGCTTCGTAGGCTTTTGTTGCAGCCTCCAGCCACTGAGTGACCCAGGTCTTGTTTTGCTCAAGCCGCTCCAGGATTTGGGAGATATGCTGGGGATCCACACTGATAAGCTTCTTTTCCAAATCAGCGTTCACCTGCTGCGCCACCGCGCTGTCAGGACTTTTCGCCATAGCGTCTTCAAGAGCCTGCTTTTCATCCTGGACTTCCTGTGAACGGACAATCAGGTTCTGTCCCAGTTCAATGGCTTTCGTGCAGTATTTTTCATGCAGCGCCAAGTGATCTTTGAGCCATCTTAGCAAGTCCATCGAGGTATGGGTATAATTGTACATTTTCTCATAGCAGTCCAGCAGCTTTTTCAATAGCACATTGAGTTGTTCTGCCACCATCCTCAGTTCGTTGCGGACCTGGTCGTATGCTTCCCAGGCGTCGTCCATCGCCGCTTTTTTATCGTTATATTCAGATTGCAGTTGACTGATTGCGTCCTCCAGTTCTTTGACGGCTGAATCGTCAGCCTGTGACGTGCCTTCATCCCCTTCCCCTTCGGAAGAATCCGTGCTTTTGGCTTGGTCCAGCTGTTCCTTCATGTCGTTCATGCGTTCCGCCACCTGGTCGAACGCCTCCCTGGCGCTCTCATAGTCGGCTTTTGCCTCTTCATACTCCGCTTTGACACTTCTGTACTCGGCCATCTTCTCATTGATGGCGTTTATGGTTTCCAGCTTTGGCCTGGCTTCCACCTCACTCTGGTTATTGGCTTCAACGGCAGCGATAACAGCCCCGGAAAACGGGTCAAATTCCGATTCATTATTGATGTTTTTCATTTTCTGTTCCAGGAGCAGTGCAAAATAGATCATATCCGCCCGAAGGCCATTGAGAAGCTTGTCCAGCGCGATGTTGCGTTCCGCTATCTCGCTTTCCCGGGCCAGACTTGTCATGTTTTTCAGTTTTTCCAGGAATTCGCTCACAGCCTGTACAGGGGCCCGGTATTTCATGAATTCCGCCACCTGTTGCTCCAGGACATAGGGTTCGGACAGATTATAAAAGGGTATGACCTCAACACGCCTGACCTTGAAACGAAAGAGGTCGGTCACATTCCCATCTGCGTTTTCAGGGGTTAGGTTGTCCGATAAGAGTTCGTAAATCTCCTTTTCCATGGATGTCGCATCCCTCGGATACATGGCAAGAAGGCCGAATTGTTCCTTCAGTTGCCTGTCATAGGCTGCAAGCATGGATTCGGTGCAAAGCTTCAGGGAGGATTGCGCCATCCTGACCGCTTCATTGTAGCGGGCCAGATCCATCAGGATGCAGCAGAGCGGGATAAGCGCCGCCAGGATAATGCAAATGAAAACCGTTATGCTTCCCCTTGTCCGTTTCATTTCACACATACCGACCTTTCCGGCTAAGCATCCGACTCCAGCATCTTCAAAACCTTCTGCAACGGAGAAACCAGTTTTTTCAGGATTTCGCCAATCTTGCTTTCCATGACCTTCTGTATCACATAATCCGTAACATGGATCATTTCTTTCTGATCATAGATGGAATATTCCGAACTGCCTTTTACGGTCAGCAGATCGCCAAGCCCGATGAATCTCAGCGCGGCAGCTCCGGGCATGATGTATCGGGCGGCAACATCCACCTTTACCCTGCTGGCCGGAAAATCGTGATGATAGCTGACGTTGACTTTTGTATCCCTTGTCTTTTTCAGGAGCCCCATATTGTCCAACCGCTGCTTCGCCCATTCCTGGGCCGTAGCGGTCTTTCTGTTGGAACCGATGGGAAGGATTTGCCAATAGAGTTGCCGGTTATCGTAGCTTTCCCGGCTGTATGCGCCGGTGGCTATCTCTTCCGCCTTCGGCGGGTTATGCTTCCACACCATGGACAACCCCTCGGCTGTCGAATCGGCCAGCGCCTGAAGGGCCGATCTCTGGCATAAGGCCATAAATACCATGATGACTGCTACAACGCAGGCGATAGCCAGGGGCAGGAGTAGAATATATTCAACGGTTGCGCTTCCCAAGCACTTTCTGACCCTTTTTGACATACCATCTCCTCCGTTCAGAATGCGTTCCCCAGTTCCATGAGCGCAGGCATCATGCAGATCAGGATAATGGCAACAAACATGAGCATAAGCGGCAGCATCAGCTTGGACGAAGCAGCCTCACCCATTTGTCTGGCAACGTTCTTCCGCATATCCCAGCATTCAGTCCCCAGCCGCTTGAGTTCGAAAAGCATTTGTCCTCCGCCCAGCTTCACGCTCTGCATAAGGATGCCGACAAAATTGGTGATCTCCTTGATCTTGCAGCGTTCGGAAAAATCGGTGTAGGCCTGTTGCTCGCTCATACCGGCCTTGATATCATTCAGGGTGATGGATAGTTCCCGGTACAGTGGTGTTTCCCCGCCCCTTTCCCGGACGATGCGCTCAATGGCCTGCCTGGTGCTGAGTCCGGCATTGACCAGAAGCACAAGATTGGTTACAAAATCGGGAAAATCCCGCTTCATGCTCATCACTTTTTTCTTGTATTGATCGTCCAGGATTTTGTCAGCCAGAAAGAACAGGCCGATGCCCGACCCCGGTACAATAGCGTACCACTCACTCCCGGCCGCGCCGCCCAAAAAGCCAAGCAAACCTGAAAGGACAAGGCCCAGGAACAGATAGAAAAACTTTGCTCCCCAATGGATTTTCATATAGAAAGCGGCATAACGGCTTCCATTCAGCATGACCACCTTTTGGTGCAGCCATTCAAAATAGCGCCCCGTCCCTTTGATCCCCAGTTTATCCACCATCCAGAGGGCTCCTGCCAGGAACGGCTTGTAGAAATGCTGCTTTTTATCCAGCGGTTCAAGAAACTCCCGATAGTTGCTTTGCTGCCAGAGATGAACAGCGGCGTAAAAAATACCGGCCCCCACGGCCATCAAAAGGCAGAATGTTTGCATTCCTTTACCTTTCACCCTTCATACTTCAATATTCATGATCTTTTTTGCGATTAAATGACCCGCCAGAAGCAGCAGCAAGGCAACGGTCATGACCACCCTCCCGGCGGCTGTGGCGTACAGCGGATCCAGAAATTCGCTGCTGGAAGACTTGATGATATAGACCATCACAAATGGTGTGACACTGAGGATCTTCTGTTCCAGTTTCTTTCCGGCAATCAGATTCTCTATTTCCTGTTTGACCTCAATCTTCTCGCGTATCATGCCCGAGGTGTTCTTGATCACTTCCACGAGATTGACGCCTGCCCGCTTGGATATGCTGAAAACATCCGCAAAGCTTTTAACTTCCTCTATCTGGACACGTTGGGCAAAATCATTCAGCGCCTGCTCAACCGGAACGTTCATCATGACACGGGCATTAATAAGTTCCAGTTCCTTGATGATAATGGCGTTTTTATCGGGATACACCTTCTCCAAGGCCTGCTGGGCATCCAGCAGGGCTGTCTCAAATGATTTGCCAGCCGACAACGATACCGATATGAAATAGAGGGCATCCCTGAACTGAAGCTTGACCAGTTCTTTTCTGCGTCTTGCTAATTCCCTTTTCCTTCCCGGGATCCACGCAATTCCAAGAAGGGAAAGGAACGAGGCCATGAGCCATTGGTCATAGAAGATCATGCCTACCAGGAACAAAAAACCCATGGCCAAAACAAGGTTGAGGATCAGTTCCTGTGGCTTCATCCGGTATTGGTCATACTGGATGATCTCTTGCTCCATGTCTATTCCTCCTACAGCGTGATACCTCTGATTTGCGCCTTCCATTGGTTCACCATACAATTGCCGGTCCGCTTCAGTTGCCCTATTACTCTGCCGTCCGGCGCCTCTCCCTCGTATTCGAACACAAAAAGCGGGTTAAGCTCGATGACGCCGTTTTTATAGCCGAGGACCTCGCTGATCTCCATGGTGCGACGGGTATGGTCCCTCAGCCTGGACAAAAAGATCATAATATCCAGGGCGGACGCAATCTGTTTGCGGATGGCGTCCAGCGGCAGGGGTGCCGCCATCAGGACCATGGTTTCCAGCCTTGAGAGCATGTCCCTGGTGGAATTGGCATGTCCCGTGGACATGGACCCGTCATGCCCCGTGTTCATGGCCTGAAGCATATCCAGCGCCTCTTCGCCTCTGACTTCCCCAACGATTATTCGCTCAGGCCGCATACGAAGGCTTGTCTTGATGAGAGATTTCATTTTGATCTCCCCCTTTCCCTCGGTATTGGCGTTACGCGTCTCAAGCCTGACCAGATTTTCAATGGACAAAAGCTGAAGCTCCGCCGAATCCTCAATGGTGACGATGCGCTCATTGTGGGGAATCAGGGATGAAAGGGCGTTCAAAAAGGAAGTCTTTCCCGAGCCCGTGCCCCCGCAGATAAAGATGTTGTACTTGGACTTGACCAGTTTGTCCAGGAATTCAGCCGCCTCTTGGGTGATGGATTCATAGCGGATTAGATCCTCAATGGTCATGGGCTTCTCGGGAAACTTCCTGATGGTTACAATAGGACCGTTCAATGCTATCGGCGGCAGCACCACATTCACCCTGGAACCGTCCTCCAGGCGGGCATCCACTATGGGTTCCGCTTCGTTGACAGAACGGTTGACCTTGCCCACGATGACCTGGATGATGTCTTCAAGCCTTTCCCGGCTCTCAAACCGGACATCGGTCTTGTGAATAACCCCGTTTTTTTCAATAAAAATCTTATCGGGACCGTTTATCATGATCTCGGTGACTTCCCGATCATGGATGAACGGTTCTATCACATCCAGCCTGCGCATCTGGTTGAATGTCGCATCCACAACAGTTTTGATCTCCAAAGGATTCAGCGATCTTGAACCGGCTTTCTCAAAGGTGATGCTCTCGATGAGCTCCAGAAGTTCCCTGTCCAGTTCCGGACCGCTGTATTCCAGGGCCAGATTGCGCCTTAAGGAAATTTCCTGCCTGATTTCCCTGATCAGTTCATTCATTTGCCGCTCATTCATGTTGATATCCCTTTATCTTCATCATCCAGTATGGAGGCCAAAAGAGAAAGGTCGCTGTCATGCGGAACCCAGTATGAAGTGCCCGATTCTGCGGGATGTGCCGCCAGCCGGTATTTCCGGATATCGTCGAACTGCCCGTCAAAACCATCACTACGGCAGACTTCTACCAGGAGCAGCCTTAATTTGGCTTTCAGGCCGGCCATATCGGCCCCCCCTTTTTCAAGTTCCTGCAGGAATTTTTCCAGCCTGACGGATGAAACCGCTGTGTTGGGGGCAACCGCCAGAACTCGGGACGCCTTCTCCATGAGTCCGGAGATTAGATCAAACATGCCCGGCTCCGTTACCAAAACAATTTCTTCAAAATCGCCCTCCATGTTTATGGCGGACAACAGGTTTTCAATATCGGACATGGCGATGATATCAGGCCGCAGAAGTCCGGAAGGCGCTGAAAGGAAATGGACGCCGCTGGCCATATCCTTGGTTAGGCAGGTTTCAAGCCGCATATACAGGTTGTCTTTGTTGGATTTAAGATAATAGAGCATTTCATTGAGCCCTCTTGAACCGGTGCCATTGAAGAACAGCCGGGTGGCCTGTGCCTGTTCCAGGGACAAATACAAGGTTTTCCTGTTCCTAGTGCTGAAGAAACGGGCAACGGCCGGAGCTACCGGATTCATGGCATCCGCCCCATCCAGGTTGATGATCAGGGTGATGCTTTGGCTGTGCTTTCCCCTGACATGCATCCGAGGCATCCGGTCGGCACACAGGGAGAGGATATCCTTTGCCAGTTCCTCAGCCGGTCTGTATTTGTCAAGGCGCGGCATATCCAAGCTCATTGATCCATGGGTGCCGTCATCCAGGATAAGGACGTAGTTGCCTGTTAAATACGGGAAAACCTCTTGCGCCATGTCAATGGCGATCACAACCACGTCCGCCTGTCCGCCGCTTTCTGTCCATGCCTGAAAGCTTTTGGAATGGGTCAGGATCTCGATGGAAAACTGGCAGGGCATGTGTTTGTGCAGCCATGCGGCAAATTTTTCTATGTACGGCCTGTCAGAATCTAACAGAACGAGACGTATAGACATAACGGCCACATCCTATAATCTTAATACAATGACTAATATTGGAAGTTTGATATTATTTTACTATACACGATATGTTATGTCTATACTGAATTATCATTTTTTTACATTATGCTTCATTCTATTCTGTTGTCGGACATGTTTTGCAAAGCGCCTGCAGGATTTCATGCAGGAAGTATGAAAAAAGGCAAATAAAAAGGCGGCTTTTTTGCCGCCCTCTGGTCCATGTCGCTGTTAATCCAGAAAATCCTTCAATTTTTTGCTCCTGCTGGGATGACGCAGTTTTCTTAAGGCCTTTGCCTCTATCTGGCGTATTCTCTCGCGGGTGACATTGAACTCGCGCCCGACTTCCTCAAGGGTGCGCGCCCGGCCGTCATCCAGCCCGAACCTCAGGCGCAGCACCTTTTCCTCCCTGGGTGTGAGGGTATCCAGCACATCGATGAGCTGTTCCTTAAGCAGGGTAAACGCAGCCGATTCGGCCGGCGCGGGTGCGTCATCGTCCGGGATGAAGTCTCCCAGATGGCTGTCCTCCTCCTCACCGATAGGCGTCTCCAGGGAAACGGGCTCCTGCGAGATCTTCATGATTTCACGCACCTTGTCCTCAGACATGCCCATTTCCTTGGCGATCTCCTCAGGGGTCGGATCACGGCCGAGCTCCTGAAGGAGCTGCCTGGAAACCCGTATCAGCTTGTTGATGGTTTCCACCATATGGACGGGAATGCGTATGGTTCTTGCCTGATCGGCGATAGCCCTGGTAATGGCCTGCCTGATCCACCATGTGGCATAGGTGCTGAACTTGAAGCCCTTCCTGTAATCAAACTTCTCAACAGCCTTGATCAAGCCCAGGTTGCCCTCCTGGATCAGGTCGAGAAACAGCATGCCGCGCCCCACATAGCGCTTGGCAATGCTGACCACCAACCTCAGGTTGGCTTCGGCAAGGCGCTTTTTGGCCTCCTCATCGCCCTGCTCCATGCGTTTGGCCAGCTCTATCTCTTCGTCTCCCTGCAGCAGGGGAACCTTGCCTATCTCTTTCAGATACATCCGTACCGGGTCGTCAATGCTGACACCCTCCGGGACGGACAGATCATCCAGCTCCGCGTCATCAAGGCCCTCTGTGAACTGGAAATCGTCAAAATCCTCCTCTATGTTATCCGCAACAATCTCAATGCCTAATTTTTCCAGCGTCTCATAGACCTTTTCGATTTGCTCCGGAGAAATATCCACCTTTTCAAAGGCATCCTCGATTTCACGGTAAGTGAGCATGCCTTTTTCCCGGCCTTCATCGGTCAGTTCCTTGAGGATGGCTTTCAGGTCCTTTATGCTTTCCTTGGACATATCTTCTGGTTTTGTTTTGCCTCCCCCGGATTGCGTGGCCTTGCCTTCGCCGGATGTATGCTCTTTTTTACCGGAAGCCGATTTTTGGCTCACAGCCTGATCGGTCTCCTTCTCTGTTTCATTTTTTATTTTCGACGTATTCTTCTTTTTACTGTCAGCCATTCAGGTAATCCACCCCTCGTCAGTTAAAATGGTATCTAGAGTTTTTTCTTCAGCTCGGCTATTTTTTCAGCGCGTATGCTGAATTCCAGCCCTAATTGCTGCCTTACTTCGCCGTTCTGTTCGTTTTTGATTCGCTCGATGGTTTGCTTCTGCAGATCTTCCAGCTTCAATATCTCAAGCTTGTTCAGGATCTGCCGGATTGCTTTTTCAGGCTCATTGATCTCGCCTTTTGTTTCGGACAGCCGCACGAGATAGGAGGCACTGCCCGGATCCAAATCGTTCAGGAGTTCCGCCAGAACGCAGCTTTTGTTTTCTTCCAGTTTCCTGTACAATTTCCGGGCGATCTCCCCTGCTTGCCTGTCCCTGTATGATTCCAGATCATAGTTCTGGGAAATCAATTTAAAAAACCGGTTTTCATGGCACAGCAGCACAAGAAGCATGTGTTCCAGTTCGGAATAGCGAGGATCGAAACCTTCCTTTTTCTGTACCGCCGCCAATTGGCCCCTTCCATTCCTGACGGACGCAATAAAATCTCCCGCTCCGCTCTTACGGCTTGCTCTTTTGTTTATCTCTTCCATCAAGGATTCATAAGAGATTCCATATTCCTGCGCGTAATTTTTGGCGTAAAGTTCGCGCTCAATAGGGTTATCATGCTCTGCCAGAGTGTCTGCAATACCGTTGAGCAGTTTTAGTTTATCTTCTAGGGTATCCAAATTATGCATATTTTTCTTTACCCTGATTTTGTAGTCCAGCAGGGATATTGCCCTGTCTATAAGGTTTTTAAACTTCTCCGGGCCATGAATCCTGATATACTCATCCGGATCCTTCCCTTCGGGCAGAACCAGCACCTTCACCTTGCAGCCGGTATCATTCAGGATTTCCAGCCCGCGCATGGTGGCCGCTTGTCCCGCCGAATCCGAGTCGTAGGCGATGATGACCTCCTCGGCGTATTTTTTCAGAATCCAGGCCTGCATGCGCGTAAGCGCCGTACCCAGGGAAGCTACCGCAAAGTCTATACCCGCCTGATGTAAGGAAATCACATCCATGTAGCCTTCCACAATGAGCAGCCTTTTTGACGAACTCATCCGGGCATAATTGAGCCCGTAGAGTTCACGACTTTTATTGTACACGGGCGTATCGGGAGAGTTCATGTATTTGGGCGTTGAACCGTCCAGGACGCGTCCGCCGAAGCCGATAATACTTCCGCGGATATCGAAGATGGGGAACATGATCCTATCCCTGAAACGGTCTATCAGTTCCCCGCTTTTTGCCCTGATGGAAAGCCCGGACTTAATCAGCAAATCCTCCGGAAAATGCTGCTTTTGCAATTCCCTGGTCAACACATCCCATCCTGCCGGCGCGTATCCCAGACCGAACTGCTTGATGGTTTTTGCCAGGAGGCCTCTTTTTTTTAGATAATCCTGGGCTTTAAGCCCATCCTTCCCGGCCAGGGTTTTGAAATAAAACCTGGCAGCCTGCCGATTGATCTCAAGGATGATTTTGCGCTGCTCAGCCTTCTCCCGTTCGTGCGGATCCTCAGACTCGGGTAAAGCAATCCCGGCTCTGTCGGCCAGAAATTTCAGGGCCTCAACAAACTCCAGGTTTTCAATGTTCATAATAAAATGGATGACACTGCCACCCTTGTTGCATCCAAAGCAGTAAAAAAACTGCTTATTGGGCTCAACACTGAAGGACGGTGTTTTTTCATTGTGAAAAGGACACAGTCCCCAGTAGCTTCTGCCCTTTTTTTCAAGCTTCACATAACCGGAAACAACCTCTACAATGTCGTTGCGAAGCCTGACTTCCTCGATAATCTGCTCAGGATATAACATACCTAAACCTCATAGCAATATTATTCGACATATTGCCCAAATTTCCTTCTCCGAGCCGAAAAAATAACCGGCGGGATGGGCTGCCCTCATTCCAGCCATGAGACGGGAACAAATATCTCATTGAATTTTCTGACCGCGTAGCGATCGGTCATACCTGCCACATAATCGGTGACGCTCTGTTCCAGACCTTCCTTTTCAATACTGTCCCGAAAATCGGCGGGAAGATACTCCGGATGCTCCATCAGCCAAGTGAAAAGCTCCCGGAGCATGCGTTCCGCCTTGGTTTCCTCTTTTTTCGCAGCAGAACCGATATAGACTTTCTTGAACATGAAATCGCGGAGATGATCAGAGGCTTCCTGGAATTCCCTGCTCATCCGGATGCCTTTGCCGTCCCCGCTGTTTTCAATGATATTGACAATCATATTGTTGATGCGCTGCGATGAAGTCCGCCCCAGTATGGCTGCGGCTTCTTCCGGGATATCCTCCTCTCTCAGGATCCCTCCGCGAATGGCATCTTCTATGTCATGATTAATATAGGCAATTTTATCCGCGTAGCGGATGATCTGGCCTTCCAATGTGGCAGGCATCCTGTCGCCGGTATGGCATTGTATGCCGTCCAGGACTTCCCATGTCAGGTTTAAGCCTTTTCTATCCTTTTCAAGGCAGGACACCACCCGTACGCTTTGCTCATTATGCTTGAACCCTTTTGAAACCATTCTGTCCAGAACGCGTTCCCCCGCATGCCCAAAGGGCGTATGTCCCAGATCATGGCCCAGGGCGATGGCTTCGGTTAAATCCTCATTGAGCCTTAAGCCTCTGGCTATGGTACGCGCTATCTGAGATACCTCCAGCGTATGGGTAAGCCGCGTTCTGTAATGATCGCCTTCAGGGGATATAAAGACCTGGGTTTTATGCTTGAGCCGCCTGAAAGCTTTGGAATAAATAATGCGATCCCGATCCCGCTGGAAATCGGTTCGGACATCACATTTTTCTTCAGGTCTCATCCTTCCCCGGCTGTTCCTGCTGAGCGTGGCATATGGGCTTAAGGTTTTTTCTTCCAGTTCCTCAAGATAAGTACGCACTGACATGAGAATCCACTTTCACCTCCATGGTGATAGGACCGGAAGTCCTCATATTACTATATATACCATACACCCAGCCGGACAGGAATTCCCTGTCTCATGTGCAGGACCGACGGTAACCATACCGCGTTACGGGCGGTCCCATACCATTCCCAGTTCGGCCCGCACAAGGACGGACGATAAAAAAAAGGCGGTTCTGCCGCCTGTTAATGTGCAACGGAGTAGATGTCACATATCCTTAAGACAATCATGGCAGACGATCTTTCCTTTGAAGTTGATGACATTATCCTTTGCCTGATCGCAAAAAACGCATCTGGGGACATATTTATCCAGCACAACATTGCCGTCGTCATCTACGTACATCTCTATATCGTCGCCCTCGTTAATGTTCAGTTCCTTGCGAAGTGACTTTGGAAGCACAATCCTCCCCAGCGAATCCAGTTTTCTAACGTATCCAGTAGCCCTCATGCTAAAATCCTCCCAAACAATACTGTAAATCATCAATATTCATTTTGAATTATATCATAAATTGTCATAAAGTGAATAGAAAAATTTAAAAAAACCCAGAGAATTTGTGTAAAATATGGAAGTCCATCCATTTTAAAGGACGTCCATTCACCTTATCCTGTCAACAATGGATTATATTTTAAAAATCGCTTTATTGGCATCATTTCAGTTATAACCTGGTATTTGATTAAATGTTGCAACTGTTTGCACTTCATTCTTCTGCCTGATAAACGTGATCCTGTCCGCGCCCGGAGGTAACCTATGGAGAAAGCAAAGTTGAATCCAGCTGGATCGCAGTATGGTACCTGATGCTTTTGGCAGGCAGTTTTACCTGTTTACAGGCATTACAGCAGAAAGCCTATTACTGAACGCCGGCATGGTTTCCTTTTTCCGAGGCCGCATGAAGGCGGTGTTCCGTCAATGCACTGATGCTGGTATTTCCGTGTGCCTTCTGGCGTTTCCAACCGGGCGCATCCGGCCTCATAGCCGGCAGCAACCAACCGCATGAAAACCTCCCGGGCAAGCCTTTACACTGCGACGGCAGCATCCTGCCCTGCAAGTCTCACCGAAATATCACGCTTTTGAAAATTAGGTATTGAGATTTGCTGAAATATGTTTTATAATAATCACTGTCGCTTGTCGGGGTGTAGCTCAGGTGGATGAGAGTGCTTGCTTGGGGTGCAAGAGGTCGCTGGTTCAAGTCCAGTCACTCCGACCAGGAAAATCGCCGGAACAAAAGGTTCCGGCGATTTTCTTTTACTCTGAAATATCAGCATAAATCCCTTCCGATACCGCCTTTTTCTACCTGAATGTTTCATCATTGTTGTCAAACTGTTGTCATCTTTCATGCCTCAGAATGAAATAATGATTAACCTCCTGTGATTCAGGACGGCTTCCCTCACGGCTCAGTCCTGAACAGCCTTTATCTCTGCATTCTCGCCATCGGCCGCGCAGGCTTCAAACTTCCCATAGGCGGCTTCTTCCCCATCCAGGGCGTCTCCACGCCAGTCCCTGGTATCCTGATGGGAGCTTTCGCTCATCGGACGGCTTTCAAGGTGTTCGGGCTCAACCTTGAAATCATCCATATCGTCTATTTCCGGAACAGCCATCTCACCATTGAGGATTTGGATGATTTCATCCTTGGTCAGCAGCTTTTTATTGCCCAGGCTCTTCCAGACGCTCAACATGGCCCTGTACTGTCCAAGCATGGCTCTGTAACTGTCATGGTTGGGGAGCCTTTTTCTCTGGTGGAATTCCTTATACCTTTTCAGGCTGTACATGACAAATTCCGCATAATTCAGCTCTCGCTCCTCTTCCTTGGCATCAAATCCGGGGAACCTGACATCCTTTTTGCTGATGCCTTTTTTATCCCTGAGCTTTTTATAGGAATGCCACAGGCATCGGTACATTTCCAGGATATCTATGATCTCCTGGCACTGCTCCTTGCTCATCCCGTCATCGAGCCAACCGAACAATTCGTCATAATGCAGGGAATAACCGTTTTCCAGCATTTTGATGCGGACATTGTAACTTGAGGCCCCGTCGGGATTCAGTATGGAAAGTATCCTGTACTGGTTTATCAACATCAGCCTTTCCTTTTTGCTCAACTCCATAGCAATACCTCCGCAACCGTCCATATATTTCATTATACCATTTTTAAGCATCAGACAATAATCTATTGCCTGAATGCCAAACAGCACCAAAAGTCATGTCCCTTCGATTGATTGCAATCTGAATAATCTTCGCCATTTTATAAAGACTATATAGCGATTATTCCATCATGAAAGGAGCATGCCATATGTCACAACAAATCAATGAACTGGAACTGCAGAATCTGCGGCATATGATCGGCGCCCATGACACCTGCATCAAAAAGCTGGAAACCTATGCGCAGCAATGCCAGGACCCCCAACTCAAACAGATGCTTCAGGCCGATGCCAACGACGCAAAGGCCAACAAACAGAAGCTCATGTCATTCTTGCAGTAAGGAGATGATCGCTTTATGCTGACTGAAAAGGATATGGTCAACGATTACCTGAGTTCCCTGAAGAGCAGCCTGACTTTCTATGCCAACGCCATTTCGGAATGCGGCAACCAGGAATTGAGAAGGACGTTCCAGCAAATGCGTGACGCGGATGAGCAGAGACAGCAAAGAATAGCCCAGTATGCCATCCAGAAAGGCTATTACCAGCCTGCCGCACTGGCTCAGCCGAACCAGATACAGCAGGTATACTCCCAGCTTCAGGGCGGCGGCCAGCAACAGCAGCAGGGCATGCAGAACAACCAGGGCATGCGGATGTAACGGCCGTTATTCAAGCCGCTATTCAACGTGCATCATGCCATTGAGGCAGGACTTTCGTCCTGCCTCTTATCATACGCCCGCGATCCTGTCTCTTAGCATCTCCTTTCCGGCACCCTGGCAGGAAGAAGGCCTTTCATGGACTTTCCCCCTGCGTCTTTCCCCCGTTTCCAGGTTTAATGAAAAACAGTGCCGCCAGCGCCGAAACAACGGCGGTACCCGCCAACACAACAAATGCAAGGATCAGGTTCCATCCAAGCAAGAGGGAAATGGCGGGCGGGCCAAGGGCAACCCCCACAAGCCTCGCCCCGCTGAAAATGGAACTGATGGTCCCGCGATGCTCTTTCCGAATCCCCTCCGTGATAAGGGAATCCAGGCAGGGCAGCGCGCATCCGATGCCGGTGCTGGCCACAGAGAATATAGCCATGATAAGGACAAGGTTCTGCACAAAACCGATCCAGGCGACGGAAACAGCGGTCAGAAGGCTTCCGGCGAAGGCAATCCATTTCATCAGAACCTTTTTGGAGCCAATTTTGCCGCCCGTCACAAAGGACGCTATGCTCAAAAACAGCAGGGGAATGGCCATGAGCAGTCCTTTTAAAACCCCTTCAAAGCCGTATTTGTCCTCAAGGATCGACGATAGGTAGAACAAATCGCCGAAATGGACAAACATGCAGATGAATCCCATCAAGAAAATGGGATACAGCCATTTTCCCTTTTCCCTGAACACACCCCCCAACTCCTTCATGAATTCCCCGAACTTTTTCTTTTGCGTCTCATCTTCCCCTTTTTTGACCTTGACCCAGATGATGATGAAAAAGGCGGCCATTCCCGAAAGCACGGGAATGGCAAGGAAGGGTACATACCAAGCCAAAAGTCCCAGCGCCGCGCCCAAGATCGGGCTCAGCACCTTCCCGACGGTGTTGGCAGTTTCAATGATGCCAAGCCCTTTGCTGACATCGGCCTCCTCCCTGAACATATCCCCCACACAGGGAATGACCACGGGGAAAGCGCCGCTGGCACCAATGCCCTGCAGGATTCTTCCCGCCAGTATCCAGCCATAGGGGTTTTTGAACAGCAGGGCTGACAGTCCGGACAGAAGGCCTCCGGTTCCGGTGATGATCAGGCTTGGCACCATGACCTTTTTACGTCCGAACTTGTCGGAAAGGAATCCTGCCACGGGAATCAGCACAATCGACGCAATAGAGTACACCGTAATGATCATACTGGACTTAAGGTCATTGATCCCGAGGGACTTTTCAATCTGGGGCAAGACGGGAACCAGCATGGAATTTGCCAGGGTCATAACCAGGGGAATAAAGGCAAGGGCCGCCAGGTCCCGTTTTTTTCCGGATTCCATATTCATCCTCCTCAAAATAGGCTCCTGTTTATTGTCCCTTTTTTTAAGGCATTCCATTACCGACCCTACCATTTTTTATTGATTTACAAGAACATACGTTCGAGTATAAAATAGAAAACGGGGGTGACCGGTATGGAAAAAACCATCATGCATATTGATGTCAATTCCGCCTATTTAAGCTGGGAAGCGGCCTATCGTCTGCAGCACGGGGAATCGCTGGACCTTCGGCAAATTCCCAGCGTGATCGGCGGCGATGAGGCGAGCAGGCATGGGATTGTGCTGGCCAAGTCCATCCCCGCCAAAAAATACGGTATCCAGACCGGCGAAACCCTCTTCTCCGCCCGGCAGAAATGCCCCGGGCTTGTGGTTGTCCCGGTCAACTACCCGCTTTATATGATGTGCCATAATGCTTTAATAAGCCTTCTCAAGGAATTCTCCCCCCTTGTGCAGGTATACAGCATCGATGAGGCCTTTCTGGATTATACGGGGATGGAAGCCGTCTGGGGAAACCCGGTGAAAGCGGCCCACAGGCTTAAAGACCGGATCAAGAATGAACTGGGGTTTACGGTCAATGTAGGGGTCTCATACAACAAACTGCTGGCCAAGATGGCCAGCGAACTGGAAAAGCCCGATAAGGTCCACACCATCCTGTCCCGGGAAGACATGATCCGGAAACTATGGCCCCTGCCCGTCAGAGAGCTGTTCATGGTGGGGCGGGCAACGGTTCCCAGGCTGTACCGGCTCAACATCTTCACCATCGGCCAGCTGGCCCGGGCTGATCCGGAACTGCTCAGGGCGCATCTCAAAAGCTGGGGCCCCTACATCCGCGATCTGGCCAACGGCATTGAGAACAGCCCGGTATCCCCCGACGCCAGGCCGCCCATCAAGGGAATCAGCAACAGCACCACCATCCCCTTTGACGTGGACGACTTTGATGAAGCCCGGAAAGTGCTGCTCTCCCTTTGTGAAATGGTGGGCATGAGGCTGCGGCAGGCAGGTTTCTGCGCACGCCTGGTATCGGTTTACCTAAGAAGGGCCGATCTCACGGGCCAATCCCACCAGAGAAAGTTTGCGGCTGCCACCGACCAGACCATGAAAATCTTTGAATACGCCCTTCAGCTCATGAAGGAGATATGGCCGGACAAGCCGCTCAGGGGCATGGGCGTGCGGGTCAGCGAACTGGTTCCCAACGACCGCCTGCAGTTGTCTTTCCTTGACCCTTACAACGGGAAGAAGAAACGCCTCGACGAGACCCTGGACAGCCTGAGGATGCGTTTCGGCCCCAACGTGGTGATGCGGTCCTGCTTCCTTCAGTCCGGGCTAGCCCCTGTCACCGGCGGGGTGATTGAAAACTTCCAGATGATGTCCTCCATCCTCTGAACCGGACCGGCCGCATGCCATACGGCTTCCATGCATGCCGCCGGCTGCGTTTCGGTTGTGGCCTTACGATTTATGTGTTCCCGCAAAAAACGGGAAAGGCCAGGCTTCCTCGTGGGAAACCTGGCCGTTTTATCGGTAAAACATCTCCCTTATTTATTCATACAGCCCGGCGGACAGGTAACGCTCCCCCGTATCGGGCAGAATAATCACGATGTTCTTTCCCTTATTTTCAGGTCTCTTTGCGATCTGTGCGGCGGCAAAGGCTGCGGCCCCGGATGAAATTCCCACCAGCAGTCCTTCCAGCTTTGCCAACCTTCTGGATGTCTCATAGGCCTCTTCATTCTTCACCTGGAAAACCTCATCGATGATGCCGGTGTTCAGCACTTTAGGCACAAATCCTGCCCCGATGCCCTGTATCTTATGGGCCCCTCTCTTACCTCCGGACAATACGGGCGAGTCGGCGGGCTCCACGGCCACGATCCGGACATCCTTGTTCCTGCTTTTCAGGATCTCTCCGACGCCCGTCAGGGTTCCTCCGGTTCCGACGCCGGCCACAAATACATCCACTTTACCTTCGGTATCCCGCCATATCTCCTCGGCGGTGGTTTTTCGGTGTATCTCCGGGTTTGCCGGGTTTTCAAACTGCTGCGGGATAAAGGAATTCGGAATCTCGGCGACCAGTTCCTGCGCCTTCCGGATAGCGCCGCTCATACCTTCCTGGGCTGGGGTCAGGACCAGTTCCGCGCCCAGGGCTTTCATCAGGGTCCTTCTTTCTATGCTGAAGTTGTCGGGAAGGGTGATGATCAAACGATACCCTTTGGCCGCGGCAACGAACGCAAGGGCAATCCCGGTATTGCCGCTGGTGGGTTCTATGATGACCGTATCCTTGTTGATCAGGCCTTTTTCCTCCGCGTCGCGGATCATGGCATAGCCGATGCGATCCTTCACGCTCCCGGCAGGGTTGAAATACTCCAGCTTGGCGATGAGTCTTGCCTCCACCCCTTCAGCCCGGCCGAAGTTCACCATCTCAAGCATGGGCGTATTGCCAATAAGTTCCGTCAAGTTCTTTGCAATTCCTGCCATAATTTCTCACCTCATGCTTATTATACACCATTCAAAACGGCTCCGCCTTACCGGTTGCGCTCGAACCGCCTGATGATGCCACCGCCGACAACCACATCGCCGTCATAGAAAACCACCGACTGTCCCGGCGAAACAAAGGGCTGCGGCTCCAGGTATTCCACCATGACCTGGTCGTCCCCCAGGGGATGGAGTATGGCTTCCGCCTCCTTCTGGGAATAGCGGGTTCTGGCCCAAACCTTCAGATCCCCTTCGGGTTTATCGAAAGCGATATAATTGATCTGGTCGGCGTAGAAACGCTTCACCAGTGTCTTTTCTCTTGGTCCCAATACGATTTCATTGCGCTCAACGTTCTTGTCGATCACGTAGAGCCGGGAATTGGCCGATATGCCAAGCCCTTTTCTCTGGCCGATGGTATATTCGAAAATGCCCTTGCTCCTGCCCAGGATCTTTCCCGATTCGTCCACGAAGGTCCCGTCGGGGATTTCCTTCCTGGTGTAATCCCTGATAAAATCCGAATAATGGCCGCTGCGTACAAAGCAGATATCCTGGCTGTCGGGCTTTGAAGAATTGACAAACCCCTTTTCCCGGGCAATCTCCCTCACCTGTTTCTTGGTGTACTTTCCAAGGGGAAGAAGCAGCCTGGATAGCTGGTCCTGCCTGAGCATGTAAAGCACATAGCTCTGATCCTTGGTGTGATCCACACCCTTCTTCAAAAGGTATCTGCCCGTGCTTTCATGCTTTTCAATCCTTGCATAGTGTCCTGTGGCAATATAGTCCATCTCAAGCTGCATGGCTTTGGCCAGCATGGCCTCAAACTTGATGTGCTGGTTGCACGCGATGCAGGGATTGGGCGTTTCCCCCTTCAGATAGGAATCGACGAAGTATTGAACCACCTTCTCTTCAAAGAGGCTTTTCATGTTGAGCACATAAAAGGGGATGCCCATCTTGAAGGCGGTGGCCCTTGCGTCCTCCACATCCTCCAGGGAGCAGCAGGTCCTTGCGCCGACCTCCGCATCGGCCGGCGCATCCCACAGCTTCAGGGTAGCGCCGTACACCTCATACCCCTCATCTTTCAAAATGGCGGCGGCGGTGCTGCTGTCAACCCCGCCGCTCATGCCAACCAGTACTTTTCCTTTCGACATTTATGTCATCCTTTCAATGCATCACCCGCCTGACTTCTCCAGCGCTTGCGCCAGATCCTCTATCAGATCGTCCGGATCCTCGATACCGATAGAGAGCCGGATCATATCCGGGGTGACACCCGCCGCCAGCTGATCCTCAGGCGACAGCTGGGCATGCGTCGTGCTGGCCGGATGGATGACCAGGGACTTGGCGTCCGCCACATTGGCAAGCAACGAGAAAAGCTCCAGGCTTTCGATAAACCGTTTTCCTGCTTCCACGCCGCCCTTGATCCCAAAGGTAAAGATGGAACCGGCACCCTTGGGGAAGTATTTCTGAGCCAGGTCGTAATACTTGTTCCCGGGAAGGGACGGATAGTTCACCCAGCTGACCTTCGGATGCCGGCTCAGAAATTCCACCACCTTTTTGGTGTTGGAAAGGTGCCGCTCAACCCTGAGGGACAGTGTTTCAAGCCCCTGGAGCAGCAAGAAGGCATTGAAGGGGCTTATGCACGCACCCGTATCCCTTAAAAGCTGCACCCTGGCTTTTACAATAAAAGCGGCAGGACCAAAAGCTTCCGTGTACCTGATGCCGTGATAGCTGGGATCCGGTTCGGTGAATTCAGGGAATTTCCCGCTTCCCGCCCAGTCAAATCGGCCCGAATCCACAATGACACCGCCGATGGAGGTGCCATGCCCGCCAATGAACTTGGTGGCCGAATGGACCACAATGTCGGCACCATATTCAAAAGGCCTGATAAGATACGGCGTTCCAAAAGTATTGTCCACAATCAACGGTATCTTATGCTCATGGGCAATGGCCGCAACCTTTTCAATATCGATAAGATTGATGCCCGGATTGCCGATGGTCTCTATGTATAGCGCCTTCGTGCGGTCGGTGATGGCCTTCCTGAAGTTCTCGGGATCATCGGGATCGACAAACACCGTTTTGATGCCGAGCTTTGGCAGCGTAACCGAGAACAGGTTGTAGGTGCCGCCATACAGCGTGCTTGCGGAAACAAGTTCATCCCCGCTTCCCATGATATTGAGGATCGCATAGGTGATGGCGGCAGAACCCGACGATGTGGCCAGGGCGCCCACGCCGCCTTCCAGGGCGGCCATTCGCTGTTCAAAAACGTCGGCGGTGGGGTTCATGATGCGCGTATATATGTTGCCAGCCTCCTTCAGAGCAAAAAGGTTCGCCGCGTGTTCCGTGCTGTTGAAAACATAGGATGTTGTCTGGTAGATGGGGACAGCTCTTGAACCGGTGGTTGGATCCGGTTTCTGGCCGGCGTGAACCTGAAGCGTATCAAACCTGTAATTCTTCTTGCTCATAGCGTTTCTCCTCCTTCATTTCTTGGCTAATCTCAACTTATCCGTTCTCATCCGGAACTCCCTGTATGCATGAACCCCATCCTCCCGGAGGACGGGTTCAAAATAGGCCGGAACTGCGCCTCCGTGGTCAGATGTCCGGCATCCGCAGCACTGTCTCGCCGATATTGGCGGAGATCTCTCCTGAGAAAGTATGCATACATACTATTCATATATGTTTTTATATAATTTACACCTGAATAAGCGCCATGTCAATAATCAAGTTTGTTCGTTGGCATTGCCCCTGCCGGAATAGCCGATCAGATCCTTCACAACCTCCCCTGCGATGATCAGGCCGACCACCGAGGGCACAAAGGAGATACTTCCCGGGATCTGCTTCTTGCGGCTTTCTTCCTCGCTTTTCATGGGTTTGAGGGGCGGTTCTGTGGAATAAACCACCTTCAGGGAATCAATCCCCCTGTTCCTCAGTTCCCTGCGCATGACCTTTGCCAACGGATCCACCGACGTCTTGTAGATGTCGGAAACCCTGAAACGGGTGGGATCCATTTTATTGCCGGCACCCATGGAACTGATAATGGGGATATTCCTCTTTTTGGCCTGAACCACCAGATCGATCTTGGCGGTTACCGTATCCACCGCATCCACGATATAGTCGTAATCATCCTGAATCAATTCGTCGGAAGCGCCCGGCAAATAAAAAGCCTGGTGGACGATGACCTCAGCCTGTGGGTTAATTTCAAGGATGCGCTCTTTCATCACTTCCACCTTGGGCCTTCCCAGAGTTTTTTGAGTGGCCAAAAGCTGGCGGTTAAGGTTCGTCAGGCTGACCACATCGTTGTCCACCAGCACGAGTTTTCCAACACCCGCCCGGGTTAAGCCCTCAACCGCAAAAGAACCCACACCTCCAACGCCAAAAACGGCCACCTTACTGTGTCTTAGCTTGTCCAGGGCTTCCCTGCCAATCAAAAGCTCGGTACGCGAAAATTCATGAAGCATTCATAAGACTCCTCAGCATATCTGTCTGAAAGCATTATTTGAGTTCTCCCAGGTTGTAGGGGGTTTCCTGGTAGACGTAGTAGTTCAACCAGTTGCAGAACAGCAGGTTGGCATGCCCCCTCCACTTCACAATAGGCTGCTTGGTGGGATCATCGTCGGGGAAATAGTTCTTCGGAATATGGATCTTCAATCCCTTTGCCACATCCCGATCATATTCCGACTTCAAAGTGAGCGGATCATACTCGGAATGCCCGGTAACGAATATCTGCCTGTCATCCCTGGAACGGATGATATAAAGGCCCGCTTCATCCGATTCTGCCAGGATCTCCAGGTCCGAAACTTTTTCAACATCTTCCTTGCGCACCTCTGAATGCCTTGAATGAGGGGCATAGAACACATCGTCAAATCCCCGCAAAAGCTTGACGTTCTTCACGCAGCAACGGTGCTCGAAGACCCCGAAGAGCTTTTCCTTCAGCGGGTATTTGGGAATGTTGTAAAAATGGTAAAGCCCGGCCATGGCAGCCCAGCAGATATACATGGTGCAGAAGACGCGATGGCGGCTCCAGTCCATGACTGCCTTGAGCTCTTCCCAGTAATCCACTTCCTCGAATTCCATATGCTCCACAGGCGCCCCTGTGATGATCATACCGTCAAAGGCTTCATCCTTGACCTCGTCGAATGTTTTGTAAAAAGTCCTCAGATGCTCTTCGGGCGTGTGTTTGGAGGTATATGTTCCGGGATGCAGAAGGACGATGTCAACCTGGAGAGGCGAATTGCCCACCAGCCTCAGCAGTTGGGTTTCGGTAACGATCTTGGTGGGCATGATATTAAATATGGCAATTCGCAGCGGACGGATGTCCTGGTGAATCGCCCTTTCCTCAGTCATTACAAAGATATTCTCGTTGCTCAGAATCTCATATGCCGGCAGGTTGTCTGGTATGTTGATAGGCACGACATTCACAACTCCTTATTGTATTTTGATTGTTCTGTTCATGCGTTGGCTGTTAAATCTGATAAATTTACTGTGAATTAAATTATGATTAGATAGAATTATACCACGCCGTATTTCTTATTGCCAAGGGGAATTCACAGATTCTAGGATGTAGGCAGTTCGCCATGCAAAACGGGACGTGACCATCTCGTCATGCTTCTCAGGCGGCCATGGAAGCAACTGAGATTGCTTCGTCGCTGCGCTCCTCGCAATGACACCCCGGGGTAATACTCTCCGCATGGGTAGCAGGACAAGTCCATCGCACCCGCAGCACAATAACCAAAATGTCATCGCGAGCGCAGTGAAATGGAGAACGGCAATCTCTTAATGCCCGTAAAGCCCGGCCGCTGTGCTGCACGGCGGCCCACTTCTATTGAAATGGTATGAACTCCCTCTCCGCCTTACGCCATTGGTGGTACAGGACGATGATTCCAACAGCCCCTATGGCAGCCAGGGCAAGTATGTCGGCGTTGGGAGAAGGAATGAAGTCGTCGATGACTTGGGGAAGGCCGTTCCAAAGGCCATGCAGCACTGAAACCGTCAGATAGGCGGTGAGAACCTTGCGGTTGAGATAGAATCTTCCGGCCACGCTTTCATTCAGCAGAACCCCTGAAAAAATGGCCGTCCAGGTACCGTGGCCCACTGGTGCCGTAATCCCGCGCAGCAGCGTGATCATCACGGTATAGGACAAGCTGCCGCCGGTATTCAGGAAAGCGGCAAAGGTATAACCCGTGCTTTCAAATGCGGCAAATCCCATCCCTGCCGCGGCGCCCAGTATGATACCGTCTTTGTAGGAATTGTAGCGCCTGCGCCTCGCGATGATCACAACGCCGATGATCTTGGCCAGTTCCTCGATGAAGCCGACCAGGAATGACGATATGAAGGTCAGCTCCCTGATAAAGAGCGGCTCAACCACCGCAGCGGTGATGGTGCCAAGGAGGCCTCCATACAGGAAGCATAAGGCCGTGGCAGCCATACTGACGCTGAATATGCCGCGACGCTCATAAAAAAACGAGACAAAGGCCACCGGAACCAGAAAATTCCCCACGAACACCAATGTCGGAACAAGATGCGTATTTTCCGTATACTGCACGATCTTCAGCGTAACGATGTACAGGACCGTGCCTGCCGCCAGCAGCCTGAGCCAAGTATCCTGCCTTTTTCTTCTGGGGGTAAAGTTGTAAAAGCCGTTGCCGTCCACAGAAGCCTCCCGTTCGCTTTATTGGCCCGGTGCTTGCCCCGGGCTGTCCTTGCGCGATCATTGCCCGACATCCGGGCTCTGATCATAGCATGGTCAAATTGGCTGCTTTCATTCGATAAAACGATCTTTATGAAAATAATGGCCTTGCATATAAAAAAGAGCCTACGCGGCTTGCGGGCTCCTTTACATATCGACTTTACGATGTACCATATGTATTTATGCTTTCCTGAGCGTCTTTTTATAAGCCTCATAGGCAAAAAAGCCGTATATCAGCAGGGCGAAGAACGAACTCCAGTAAAAGATAAAACCAAATTCGCTGAAAAAGCCCTGGAGCAGTTCAATAAGAGCGATAAGGGCACGGGCGCCAAGGCCAATCATCAGAGCCTGGAAATTCTTATTGGCCACGCAAAGGACAATACCAAGAATAAACGCATAGAAGACCAGGCTGCCTATCAGACCGCCAAGATAGGTAAAAACACTAATCAGCATAAAAACCAGGGGAATAAGCAGGATGAACTTATCAATCCCGAGCAGTACAGGGAGAAACGGCTTAGTCTCCAAATACTTTCTGAGCTCTGAACAGACGTTTTCAAACACAACAATTCCCTCCTGAAATGATTTTGATACATGCCTGTACCATTATACATGATATTTTCGGTATTATCCATAATCTGAATAATAAATCAGGCTTCTTGTGAAATATGCCGGGTTCTGATTTCCTTAAGCGGCTCTATTCGTGTCAAATGTCGTCTTTTATTATTAAAAAATTGTAATATAATAAGTCATACAAAAGTCTGCTTGGGGGGAGCGCATGGACGAACAAAAATATACTTTAAAGCGTATTCTGCTTCGATTTGCCTGGCTTGTGCTGATTCCGCTCAGTATTCTTATCAGGCGGCTTTCCAGCCAATCTCCGTCAACTGTGGAGAGCCTTTATTCTCAAGGCATCTATCCTATAATCATGAAACCGATCAGCAACCTGACAGGCATAATACCCCTGTCGTTATGGGAGCTGTCACTCATTGCACTTATCATCCTGGTTCCGGTTGTGATCATCCGAACCGTTGTCCGAAGCATCAAATCCAGGAGCTTTTTACCCGCCGCCAGGTTCCTGGCTACCGTGGCCATGCTCGTTTCCCTCTGGTTCTTCCTCACCACCGCACTCTGGAACCTGAACTATGAAAGGAAATCGTTTGCAGAGCTGGCGGAACTCGAAGTGCGGCCTTCCAGTGTTGAAGAACTCTATGAACTTTGCCAATGGCTGATTGAAAATACCAACCAGTTAAGGGAAGAGGTTGAGGAAGATGAAAACGGCATTATGAAGCTGCCGGGGGACTTTAAGTGGGTTCGCTCCAGGGCACAGCTCGGGTACGACATCGCCGCCAGAGAATATCCCTTTTTGCAGGGCAAATACGGAAAACCCAAACGGGTTCTGTTTTCGAGGGTCATGTCCCATACCAATATCATCGGTCTCTATTGCGTCCTCACCGGCGAGGCGAACATCGACGTGGATATCCCCGATATGGAAATCCCATCCACGGTCATGCATGAAATGGCCCATCAGCGCGGTTTTGCCAGGGAAGATGAAGCCAATTACATCTCCTGGCTGGTCTGCATGTCTCACCCGGATCCCGCTTTCCGGTATTCGGGTTCGGTCCTGGCTCTCCAGTATGCCATGAATGCCCTCTACTCTGCCAATCCGGACATGTACTTTGAACTGGCCAAGACTTACAGCATGGATGTCTATAACGACTTCCAGCACCAGCAGGCCTATTGGAAACAGTTCCAGGGAAAGGTCAAAAAGCTCGCCAGCCAGATGAACGATACCTACCTGAAACTGAACGGTCAGGCCGACGGCGTGCGAAGCTATGGCAGGATGGTTGATCTGTTGCTGGCTGAACGACGAAAAATGCTTGCCAGTAAGTACCAGTACTGATGCCGGGATTCAGCCGTTCTCCGCAGGCTCCGGTTCCTCCAGCGGCATGCCGCAATGCCCACACGGGCCGGCATAATCCTGGATACTTCCGCATATCATGCACTGGTATTTTCCCGGACATATCTCGCGCGAGTATTTTTCCCTGCACACATGATCCTGAGGGGCACTTCCCATCTCCCGACCGCAAAAGCGACATGCTGTCATAATCCAGACATCCCCGCATCATCACAGCCTTCCCCGGTAACATTCTATTCCTGCCGACCGGGTTTATGCCCCCTGGCACAAGTTATTCGGCAAGCCGTCCATTGGCATGAAAAAAGGTCATTCAACCGGAATTCATCCGATCATCATGACCTCTTTACATCATATCAATATGACTTAGCAATGCCAGGTTTACGCATTAAGCGACAACATGATACACCAGGGTTAAGCCTGTTCATTCTTGGCCAATTCCTTGATGGAGGTTACAAGAGCTGCCATGTTCTGGATCTCCGAAGGGATAATGATCTTGGTGGCTTTGCCGTCAGCCGCCTTTTCAAAAGCCTCCAGGCTCCTGACGGCAATGACTTCCCGGGTTACACCTACATCCTTGAGCATTTTTAGCCCCTGAGCTGTGGCGCTCTGGATGTTCAGGATGGCCTGGGCCTCACCTTCCGCTTCCCTGATGGCAGCTTCCTTCTTGGCCTCGGCCCGCAGAATGGCCGCCTGTTTTTCAGCCTCGGCTTCAAGGATTGCGGATGCCTTCTTTCCTTCGGCTACCAGGATGGCCGCTGTTTTTTCGCCCTCGGCCTTGAGGATGGCCTCACGTCTTTCCCTTTCAGCGCGCATCTGCTTCTCCATGGCTGCCTGGATATCGGCCGGAGGAATGATGTTCTTCACTTCAACGCGGTTGATCTTGATCCCCCAGGGATCGGTGGCCTCATCCAGTATGGCGCGCATCTTGCCGTTGATGATATCGCGGGATGTAAGCGTCTGATCCAGTTCCAACTCACCGATGATATTGCGCAGCGTGGTGGCCGTAAGGGTTTCAATGGCCAGGAGCGGACGTTCAACACCATAGGTGTACAGCTTGGGATCGGTAATCTGGTAATAGACCACGGTGTCGATCTGCATGGTGACGTTGTCCTTGGTGATCACCGGCTGGGGAGCGAAATCCAGCACCTTTTCCTTCAGGGAGACCTTATTGGCCACTCTGTCGATGAGCGGCACCTTGATGTGAAGGCCCACCGACCATGTGGTCAGATACGCACCCAGCCGCTCGATGACATAGGCGTGGGCTTGAGGAACCACCTTGATATTGCTGACTATCACCAAGAGTATCAAGGCGATCAGGATATAAAGCACTATCTCCATTTATAAACCTCCGTTCAAGTATTTTTTTGCACAACGATCAGCTTCACGCCTTCAATGGCATCGATGATGACCTCGGAGTCCTTGCTTATCGGCTCACCGTTCTTGCTGACAGCCGTCCAAACCTGGCCCTTCACCTTAACCTGGCCTGTTTTATGGGGGGCGATATCCATCACCACCAGCCCGGTCTCCCCGATGAGACTCTCCACATTGGTCCTTACCCTTCCCACCTTCAGGTACTTCAGTGCGATGGGCCGGGTGAAGATGATGAGCAACGTGGAAGAAACAAGGAACACCACGATCTGGATACCCACTGAAAGATTGAGCAGGGCCATGAAAAAGGCCAATAGCGAACCTGCCGCAAACCATATGGTAGTAAGACTGACAGTGGCAGCCTCAATGATGGTCAGAACAACTATCAGGCCAAGCCAGACATAGATCGGAGTACCTTCCATTCGAAACCTCCTGGCTTTATTGCTGCATGATTATTTATAGACAATTTCCTGGCTAATCATGAATGATTGTCGGACTCATCCTCCAATTTCTTGATGAAGCAGCGTCTTCTCCTGTGGACGCGTGACTCAAAATAGCGCCACATGGAGAGAACCGCATGGTTGGTTTCAAGTTCGGGGGAAGCGATACCGCGGACCACACCGTTTCGCATAGCCGTTTTGGTCAGTTCGCTGAGCAGAACATAGGGAACGCCCTTCGACCGGAGCTCGGGCCTGATGGCGATCAGATAGAGATCCAGCGTGTCGTTCTTCCTGATCGCCCGAAGGAAATGGACAAAACCAAAAGGAAACAGTCTGCCCTTTGCCTTCTGGGCCGCCTTTGACAGGGATGGGAACATGATGCCGAAGCCGGCCAGCTGATCCTGCTCATCCACGATAAAGCATACATAATCGACGTTCAGGAATGAGAAATATTGCTTGATATAGCATTCTATCTGTTTGTCGCTCAGGTGGACCGTACCATAAAGGTGCTCATAGGCCACATTGATCAGGTCAAAGACGCTCTTGGCATACTGCAGGGCATCCTTGGGCTTTTTCAGTGGAACAACCCGCAACTTGTATTTATCCATAGCCTTCTGCGCCAGTTCCTCCAGTTTCTTAACAACCTCGGGACCGGGCATCTTCAGTTCAAACTCGATCCAGTCCGCATCCTTCACATATCCATGGGCCTCAAGATGCTTCACATAATAGGGATAGTTATAAATGGTGACGAAGGTTCCCATCTCGTCAAAGCCTTCCACCAGCATGCCTTCCTTATCCAGATCGGTAAAGCCCAGAGGACCGTGAACAGCCTTGAGCCCCTTTTCCCTGGCCCAGTTTTCCACCGTATCAAACAAGGCTTTCGACACTTCCAAATCATCGATGAAGTCCACCCAACCGAACCGGGCGTAAGGATTACCCCATTTCTTGATATAACTGTAGCTGACGATACCCGCAATGCGGCCCGCAAGCTTTCCATCCTTGTACGCCAACCAATACTCGGCTTCACTGTTCTCAAAAGCGGGGTTCTTTTCCCTGTCCAGGGTAAACTTTTCATCCGCGATCAGAGGTGGCACCCAATAGGGATTGTCTTTGTATAAGGAAAAAGGAAATTTGATGAATTCATTGAGCTGTTTTTTTGTCTGAACCCTAACGATCTCAACCAATCTCAACACACCTCGAATCTCATGCACGTATTGAAGTATTTTAATACAGCATCAGTATACCATCGGTGGCCATGCACCGCAACACGCGTCAGGAAAGGCCATTTATTCCAAATTCTACATGTGCCTTTCGGCCAGGCTGGCCAGAGGGCTTCTTTCCACTTGTTTCAGCGACACATGTCCCGAAAGATTAAACGGCTTCATCTTCTCAACGGTATAAACCAATCCGTTGGAACGGGCATCTACCAATACATTGTCGATCTGGTTGTCGGTAGGATCACCGATGAAAATAAACTTGGAACCGAAGCCGGCCCGGGTCAGCATGAGTTTGGCCAGGTGCGGGGTGAGCTCCTGGGCCTCATCCACAATCACAAAGGCATTGCTTAAGGTCCTTCCCCTCATATAGGTAAAGGTTTTGGTTTCAATAATGCCTTTCTGCCTGTATGTCTCAATGAAGTTGTCCACCGTGAAATCAGGCTTGCCTGGCAGGTATCTGCCCGTTTTCGCAGCTTCTTCTTTTGATGCCCGCCGAACGTTCATCAGGTTTTCGATGGCATCGTAGAAGCTGCCCATCCAGGGCCGCAGCTTTTCTTCCTCGGTGCCCGGCAGATAGCCGATATCATTGCCGGCGGCAATGGTCGGCCTCACAAAAACAATCTTGTTGAATTCACCCTGTTCGATCACCTTTTCAAGGGCAACGGCGGTAGCCAGGATGGTCTTTCCCGAACCTGCCCCGCCCGTGATGGTTACGAAAGGGATGCTTGAATCCATGAGCAGTTCAAAGGCCATCTTCTGCTCCCTATTGATGGGCGTGAGCCCCCAGGCGCTATGCTTGAGGTATTTGAGAGGCACCACATGGCTGCCGTCGAACCTGGCAAGGACCTCATGGTTATCGTCCGAGGTGCTGGTGATATGGAGAAATTCATTGGGATATAGCGTATCCTCAATGGCGCATTCCGCAATGGGCAGCCCGCCCTTGAATATCCGGTTGATCTTATCGGAAGGAAGCGCTATCTGGCGATAACCCGGATATACCTGTTCGGTCGTGATCTTGTCATTGATATAGTCCTGGGCTTCAATGCCGAATGAATCAGCCTTAATAGCCATGTAAACATCCTTTGTGACCAGGATGGTGGGAATCTCCGCGTATTCCTGCTGGAGGTTCTTTGTCATGGCCAGGATACGGGTATCGTTCCTGTGGATATCAATGCCTTCCGGGATGCAGGACATATCCATGTGGTTGAGTTCAATCCTGATGGTACCCCCGTTTTCCAGGACTACCCCCTTTTCAAGATTGCCCATCCGCCTGAGCTGGTTGAGCTCCCTGGCCGCCAGCCTGGCATGGTAGCCTACCATGCCCTCCCTGTGCTTGAGATTATCCAGTTCCTCTATGGCCACAATGGGAATGATCACGTTGTTGTCCTCAAACTTGTAAAAGCAGGTGGGATCATGAATGATCACATTGGTATCAAGGATATAGTTTTTTACCATATCGCCATCTTACCTTTCTTTTGTTGATCATTAAGCATATTTCTTCCGCATGGATATCCATCCCGGGCCAGTAAAAAGGAACTTGTGGGAATGAGCATCCCATCACCCCATCATCCAATCCTCTGATACAGGATATGTTTTCCGCGCCCGGCGGTATACTGCCGGTTGAAACGGGGAAAAGGCGCAGGGTTAGGTCTCCTCCAGCATGGGTTTGTAAATGCACCGCTTGTCAAGGGACCACACCGGATCGGAAAAGCAGCCGGGCTCAAGGTTCTTGGTGGCATTCTGATAATCGTAGATCCTGGCATCGATCATATCGATATGGTGTAGAAGTTCCGCTTCAAGAAAGGCAGGTTTCTTCGGACTGCCATATTCGGCTTCATAATGGTGGCTGACAATCATATGTTTCAAAAGCAGAACGACCTCTTCCGAAGCGCCGGTTTCCCTGCCGATCCGGTCCACTTCCTCCACCCCCATGACGATATGGCCCAGAAGTTGCCCCTCCTTGGTGTATTCGGCCATGCCCAGTTCGTTGGCAGAAAGCTCGCCTATTTTGGACAGGTCATGGATGATGACCCCCGCAAACAAGAGATCCGTATTGATCCCGTCATAAACCCGGCTTAATGCCTCCGCGCACTGTAACATCCTCAGGATATGATATAAAAGCCCGCTTCTCACCGAATGGTGCAGAGACTTTGCTGCGGGCCAATACATCAGCTTATCTTCTTTTTTATCCAGCATGGCCATGACAATGCGCCGGATTTCGGGGGATTTGATCTTTGCGGTATAGGCATAAACCTCTTCCAGCATCTCCTCAGGCTGACGCGGAGCCGATTGCACAAATTCGGAGATGTGCTTTTGAGCCTCTTCCCCGGCAATTCTCATCGTGGAGATATTAAGCTGCGGCGCATCGCGCCACAGATCAACCCTTGCGCCGACATAGTAAAGCTTGTTGGGAACCAGCATGGCATACTGCTCCTCGCCGGTGTCCCACCATTTGGCAGGTATTTCACCTGTGCTGTCGGACAGGACCAAATCGATGTAGGTTTTTTTGTTGGAAGAGATTTTAAGTTCCGCATTTCTTAATATGTAAAGGCCGTTGACGATCTCTCCGGCTTTTAAATCCGAGATCCTGGTTCCTTCAAATTTCATAATCTTCCTCCATATATCACCGCCGGGCTAAATATCCCAAATGGACACCACGCGGTATTCCAGTTTCTGGGACAGATCCACTTCCCTGTATCTTTTGAGTGTATGCCCGTTTTCATCGATAACTACCCGCACCACCGGCCTGTGAGGGAAATACGGATTGTATGCCGATACCAGCCCTTTCTCGCCGGAATTGAGGATCACCGCCGTTCCGACGGGATAATAGGCAATGTGCCTGACAAAGACATCCAGCAGGTTCTTGTCAAAATGCTTGCCGCCAAGGGACAGCATGTAATCCAGCACATCATGGGGCATCATTTTCTTTCTGTAAACCCGGTCCGTGGTCAGGGCATCATAAACATCGGCAATAGCCACAATCCTTGCGTGCAAGTGTATGTCATTGCTTCTGAGTTTCTTGGGATAACCGCTCCCATCCAGCCTTTCATGATGGGACAAGGCAATATCGCAGGCCACCTGGCTGAATCCGCCCGAATTCTTCAGGAGATCATAACCGTACCAAGTATGCTTTTTTACCTCCTCATACTCAATGCTCAACAGGGTGGTGGGTTTTTGCAGGATAGCTTCATCCACCATGAGCTTTCCTATATCGTGGAGCAGAGCGCCTATCCCCAGTTCCTTCAAGTCATTACCCTTTAGGCCGACACCGATGCCGGTTACAAGGCTTATGACGCTGACATTGACACTGTGGGAAAAGGTATACTCGTCAATGGAACGCACATCGCACAAGGTGGCAACTATGTGGTCGTTCTCAAGGATTTTGGAAATGAGTGTTTCAACGATCTGGCCCACCTTTTTCGCATCCACCGATACCTTGATCGAGGGAGACGTCATCAGCTTTTTCACCTGGGCCTTGACATCGGTGATTACTTCCTCCTTGATGAGTTCCGGAATGGAAAGACCTTCTGAATAGGAATCCTCAATGTAGATTTCGGTGATCCCGTGGTTCCGAAGTTTTTCCTTATGCTCCTGGGTCAGCCTGGAACCGGCCGGCAGCAAAATAACGCCATCCAGCGTATGTATGGCGCGTGCTACAACAACACCGGTCTGAGCTTTCTCCAGACGCACTCTTCTCAATACGAACCCTCCTGGATCATATCATGTCAAATCAGTATTGCTGATCAGTATTTATCCATATGCCATCTCATATAAACAGGAGGCGGCAGAAAAAAATACCATCCTCTGCCACCATCCCACATTTTTAAGATAAACGATTATCCTGTTTAGCCTATCCGGCTCAATTCAGCAGCGGTTTAATGACATCCAGCACATCCTGTTTCAACCCGGCAAGCTTCTCCTGTGCGCCTGTTTCAGACCCGGCGGAAACCCCGTAATAGATTTTTATCTTGGGCTCCGTGCCTGAAGGCCTGATGCAGAACCAGGCATCAGGTCCCATCTCATAATAGAGCACGTTGGACCTGGGCAGGCTCAGCGGCTGGGTATCCCCAGTCTCCATGTCCTTTCTGACCCTGTTCTGGTAATCCCTTATAGCCGTCACCCTGGACTTTCCGAAAGAAGCGGGCATCCTTTTCCTCAGAGTTTCCATGGCGGCCTGGATCTTCTCTGCGCCTTCCTTGCCCAGCAGGGTGAAGGTATCAATATCCTCTCTGAAATAGCCGTACCTCTTGAAGATTTCCATCAGACCGTCATAGAGTGTCATTCCCCTGGACTTGTACCAGGCAAACATCTCGGCGATCAGCATGGTAGCCACAACCGCATCCTTATCCCTGGCATGGGTTCCTGCCAGATAACCATAGCTCTCTTCAAACCCAAATATAAACTTCTTTTTGCCCGTATCATCCAAAAGCCGGATTTGCTCGCCGATGAACTTGAAACCGGTGAGGACCGTCACCAGTTCCACGCCGTAATGACGGCAGATCCTTTCGGCCAGGTCGCTGGAAACAATCGTCGTTGCCGCGAACGCGTTTTCGGGAAGTTCGTTTCGCTGCTTCTTCTGTGAAAGGATATACTCAAGCAGCAGGCATCCGGTCTGGTTGCCCGTCAGCGTCACATACTCGCCCTGAGCGTTTCTGACCACAATACCCGCCCTGTCGGCGTCCGGATCGGTTCCGATGATCAGGTCCACGTCCTCCTTGGCTGCCATTTCCATGGCAAGGTTGAAAGCGGACTTCTCCTCAGGATTGGGATACTTCACGGTGGAGAATTCGGGATCGGGATCTTGTTGTTCTTTGACGACCATAACCTGCTCGAAGCCGATCTCCCTGAGGATCCTCATAACGGGAACATTGCCCGTGCCATGAAGGGGTGTGTAGATCAGTTTGGCTGTCTTTCCGACCTCGCGGCAAAGGTCCGGATTGACGCTGACCTTCTTGAGCGCCTCGATATAGGCATCATCCACTTCTTTGCCGATGATGCACAAAAGCCCCTTTTCTCTGGCTTCTTTCTCGCTCATGATGGGAATGGACGCGATATCGGAGATGGCGTTAACCTCCCGGATCACCTCGTCGGATTCCTTCGGCGGAAGCTGCCCGCCATCGCTGCCGTAAGCCTTGAACCCATTGTATTCCTTGGGATTGTGGCTGGCGGTGATAACCACACCCGCGGCACAGCCCAGATGTCTCACGGCGAAGGAAAGCTCGGGGGTCGGGCGCAGGCTGTCAAAAAGATAGGCTTTGATCCCGTTAGCGGCAAACACCAGGGCGGATTCCAGTGCAAACTCCCTGGAGAACCGGCGGGAATCATGGGCGATGACGATGCCCTTCTCTTTTTCGCCCGGTCGCTTCAGAATGGTATTGGCAAGGCCCTGGGCCGCTTTTCTGACCATATATCGGTTAATGCGGTTGGTTCCGGCCCCTATAAGTCCGCGCATGCCGCCTGTGCCAAATTCGAGCTCCCTGTAGAACCTGTCTTCTATCTCTTTCTCGTTGCCACTGATATCTAAAAGTTCTTTCTTGGTCTCTTCATCAAAGTATGGATTGTTCAGCCAATAATTGTAGCTTTCCCTGTAATTCATACTTTTTCCCCTTTTCAGCATGTATTTTTCAGGACAAGCCTACCATTGGCCAACAACGTTTCAAAGGCTTATCCCTTTTTACGTTTCTATCTTCTTGGCGTGACGATGAGCTTCATGGCCGTGCGCTCTTCCCCATCCACTATGATCTCCGAAAATGCGGGAATGCACACCAGCTCAATGCCCAGGGGCGCAAGAAATCCCCTCGCAATGGCGACAGCCTTTACCGCCTGGTTCAATGCCCCGGCTCCAATGGACTGAACCTCGGCGATACCTTTCTCTCTGACCATACCCGCAATGGCGCCGGCCACCGAATTGGGATTTGATTTTGAAGAGACTTTCAAAATGTCCATCTGTTGATCAACCTCCACAAATTAATCATTGCGAATCATAGCTTGACAAAGCCTGCAATTCTCTGTATATCTGTTGCTTTTTTATTCTTTGGATCAATCGTGACCAAGACGGCATTGAATATAGCTCTTCCGGATGCGGGCTCAAATTGCGAAGGCAGACCGGATACAAACTTCCGGATAATCTGCTCCTTGTTTACCCCAATTACGCCATCGGCGGGTCCGGTAAACCCCACATCTGTGATATAGGCGGTTCCGTTCTGCAGAATCCGTTCGTCCGCTGTCTGAACATGCGTATGTGTTCCGACAACACATTCCACACGACCGTCCAGGTAATGTCCAAGGGCTATCTTCTCACTGGTCGCCTCCGCGTGGAAATCGACCAGGATGGCATCCACCTGACCCTTCAGGTTCTGCACCTCCCTGTCCGCAACCTGGAACGGACAATCCACATGGTTGTCCATGTATACGCGTCCAAGCAGGTTGATAAGCCCCAGCCTCAGGCCGTTGTTCTCAAGAATGAGCCTTCCCTTGCCCGGAACCCCTTTTGGGTAATTGGCCGGGCGGATGATCTTCATCCCTGAGTCAATGATGCCCATAACCTCCTTGCGTGCCCATGTATGGTTGCCCATGGTTATCGCATCAACCCCACAGGACAGGATATCCTGCGCTGTGTTGTAGCTTATTCCCCTGCCACCTGCCGCATTCTCGCCATTGACAATCACAAAATCAGGCTTTTCCTGCTCCCTGATTCTGCCCACCTGTATTCTCAGCGCTTTCCGTCCCACTTCACCAAAGATGTCACCTACAAATAGGACCTTCAACGATTTCTTCCTTTCTGGCATGCAAGGTGTTTGGCAAATGCAGACCAAACACCTTAAGCAACAATGGAATCAAAAGTCAGGAAGCGTTTTCACGCTTCCTGACAAACAGTTATTTTGCATATTCAACTGCCCGGGTTTCCCTGATAACATGAACCTTTATCTGACCCGGATAGTCCATTTCACTCTCAATTTTCTTCACAATGTCTCTTGCGACCATAATCATACCATCATCATTAACCATTTCGGGTTTAACCATAATCCTTATTTCCCTACCGGCTTGTATCGCATAGGATTTATCGACTTCCGGGAAGGAGTTGGCAATTTCTTCCAACTTCTGCAAGCGTTTTACATAAGTTTCCAGCGTCTCTCTGCGTGCTCCGGGTCTTGCCCCAGACACAGCATCTGCGGCCTGAACCAGAACAGCTATAATCGATGTGGCTTCAATATCGCCATGGTGCGCCATTACCGCATGGACGACTTCTTCCGATTCCTTGTACTTCCTGCAAAGATCGGCACCGATGGTCACATGCGTGCCTTCAACCTCGTGGTCGATGGCTTTTCCTATGTCATGCAGAAGGCCGGCACGTTTTGCGAGCGCCACATCCTCGCCCAGCTCGGCAGCCATAAGGCCGGCCAAATGCGCAACTTCAATAGAGTGCTGAAGCACGTTCTGACCGTAACTGGTACGGTACTTCAGTTTTCCCAGGAGCTTGACCAGTTCCGGATTCAATCCAAGAACACCGGTTTCGAAGGTTGCGCGTTCCCCCTCCTCACGGATGGTGTTTTCCACTTCCTTCCGTGCCTTCTCGACCATTTCCTCAATACGGGCCGGATGGATTCTTCCGTCGATAATCAGCTTTTCAAGAGCGATTCGCGCAATCTCCCTGCGGATGGGATCAAAACCGGACAAAATAACAGCTTCCGGGGTATCGTCGATGATCAGGTCTATACCTGTAAGCGTTTCAAGGGTCCTGATGTTTCGGCCTTCACGGCCTATGATCCTACCCTTCATTTCATCATTGGGCAAAGCCACCACAGAGACGGTTATCTCTGAAGCATGATCGGCAGCACACCTCTGGATGGCACAAGCCAGGACTTCCTTGGATTTCCTTTCAGCTTCCTCCTTGGAACGTTCGATGATTTCCTTGACCATGATGGCTGCTTCATGCTTGACTTCGCTTTCAATGCTGCTCAACAGGTACTGCTTGGCTTCCTCCACCGTCAAGCCTGAGAGGCTTTCAAGCTTTTCAATCTGCTTTTGATAAAGCTCTTCGATCTCTGCCTTCTTGGCTTCGATCTCGTGGATTTGCCTGTTCAGTGCTTCATCTTTTTTCTCAAGGGCATCCATTTTCTTTTCGAGGGTTTCATCCTTTTGCTGGAGGCGCCTTTCAGTCCTCTGGATCTCGGACCTGCGCTCCCTGACTTCCCTCTCAAGTTCAACCCTGCTTTTGTGGATCTCCTCGCGAGCTTCGATCAGTGCTTCACGCTTTTTCCTCTCAGCGATCTTCTCTGCTTCGCTTATCAAACGCTGGCTTTCTTTTTCGGCACTCTCAATCTCGGCCTCAGCCACGCGTTTTCTATGTTCAATCCCCTTACGGAAGGATATCACTGATCCAATTACCGCTATGATGATACCAATAACCAGGCCTATTGCAAATTCTATCTCCCTCACCTCCTTTGCTTTTGTTTTCTCCTTCAGAATTTCGTTTTCAAAACAGGCAAATTGGTTTCACAGCCTCCCCGTTCAACTCAGAGAAACCCGGCCAATCTGTCAATGTTTGGGACGGGGCAAGGTGAAACCGATATTCTGCAAAACTGCAACATCTCTTGATGTTGCAGCATGAAAGAAAAGCTGGCTTCGCTTTCATGTAAAACCCTGCAGAAAGGATCATGGAAATGGCTACCCAACCATTTATATTGAGTGCCATTATGGGATCATTGTATACATTTTTAAATTGAGTGTCAAGAAAGCGGAACTTTTTTGTATAACCTTACTGAACCTTCAGCCCCATGAAAAAGGTAAAGATCTTGTCCGCCAGACCTTTGATGTGCTCATGGCCGTAATCCGGGTAAATCAGCATCTCCTTCCTGCTTTTGATCTTGTTGTAGGCGGCAAATTGGGTGGACGGAGGACATACGGTATCCATCAGCCCGACGGCCCACAAGGTCTCACCCCTGATCCTTGGCGCCAGGTACTGGATATCGATATAACCAAGCCTGGTAAAGATCTCTTCCTCCCTTTCATGGAGCGGATCGAAACGTCTGAAATAATACCTCAGTTCTTCATAGGCGTCCTTCGCCAAATCCATTTCCCATACCCTTTTATAATCGCTCAAAAAGGGATATACCGGGGCAAGTTTCTTTATCCTTGGCTCAAGGGCGGCACAGGCGACGGTCAGGGCGCCGCCCTGGGAGGCGCCGGTGGCTCCCGCCCGGTTCTCATCCACTTCAGGAAAGCCCAGGACGATGTCGGCAAGCTTGGCCGTATCCAGAAACATATGCTTATAGAACAGATCCCTGGGATCCCCATCCAGACCCTTAATGAAATGGCACTTAAAGGTGGTACCCTTCGTTGGGCCAAGATCCTCGGAAAGGCCGCCCTGCCCGCGGCAATCCAGTGCCGCTACGCAAAAGCCCGCGGCAACATAACCCAGTTTTTCGGCCCAGTCCCCCGAATCGCCCGAATAGCCATGAAACTGGAGGATAACCGGGCATTTTTCTTCCCGGCGCGCCGGTCTTAAATACTTGGCATGGATTCGGGAACCTCCGGTTCCATCAAAATACAGGTCAAAGCATTCCGCAAAGTCCACATGGAAATTCGCCGGCACCAGTTCGGTGCGGTGGGGTGTCCGCTTCATTTCTTCAAGGGCTTCATCCCAAAACGCATCGAAATCATCCGGTCTGGGATTGATGCCATAGTAACGCTTCAGTTCCGCAAGGGGCATATCCACAATAGGCATATCGTTCTTCCTCCCCTGTATATCTCTTCTTAGCTATGCATTCAGTGCTTCTGTCGCGTGACACGCCGCTCAGGCCCGGAGCCGCTCCTCCTTCAAGGGAAGTTCCGTAATCTCCCTGAAAGCCTTGACGGTCCTCAAAGATGCAAAATCATGAGATGCCTTGGCCCGCAGCTTGAGCGCAGGATTCATTTCAATGGCGCGGGTCAGAAAAGCGATAGCCGCATCCACATCTCCGGAAAGCGCCGAGATGCGGGCAAGACCATAAAGGAACTCGTCATCGTCCGGCTTGATGCGAAGCCCTTCCTTATAAAGCCTGGCTGCTTCGCTGTAGTTTTTCAGGGATATGGCGGCAGAAGCCCAGTTGTAATAGAGCGCCGGATCATCTGATGTAAGCTTTTGCGCCCGCTTGAAAACCCGAATGGCCTCTTCATAATGCTTGACCATCATCAGGGTAACGCCCAGATTATAGTGAATGATATAGGAATCCGGGTGCTCCGCGGCGGCTTCCTCATAGGCATGGACGGCGTCATAAAGCCTGTCCTTGGAAATATAGATTTCCGCCAGGAGATTATAGGCCATTTCCAGCTTTTCATCGCCATCCAGTGATTTGAGCAGGTATTCGATGGCCTTGTCGGATTTCCCCTGGGCATCCAGGATGGAAGCCATGCTGTACAGGGCCCTGCTGTGTTTCGGGTTGATATCGGCGGCCATTTTAAAGTTGGACAGGGCTTCCTCTGTCTTTTCTTCCTGCCTGAGGGCCACGCCCAAACGATAATACGTCTCCGCATCCAGGGGCTGGATTTGCGCCAGCTTCCTGTAAGCCGTCTCAGCCCCTTTCCAGTCGCCTGTTTTCCGGCAGACCTTGCCCAGCAGATCCCAGGCGTCCCGAAAGTTGCCGTCGTTTTCCACTATCCTTTCAAGATGGTACTTGCATTCCATATCACGGCTCTTTTCGTAGCAAATCCAGGCCAGCAGGTAGCGGAGTCTCACATCATCCTTATCCTCCAGGGCCTTGCGGATATACTTTTCCGCTTCGTCAAGGTTTTCCAGCGCCAGGTAGGCCTTCGCGTTATTGACAACGGCTTCTCTCAGTTCGGGTGCGTGCGCTGTGGCCTTGTCGAAATGCACAATGGCCAGCTCGTACTTTTTCAGGGCATAACAACACAAGCCGCATCCAAAATGAGCCATGGCTAGGAGCTTATTCATATCCCAGGCGGGTTTTTCAGCATGCCTTCCTTCCCCGGATTCTCCGGTTTCCCCGGCCTTTTTGCCTGCCAACAGGTCAAGGGCCTTCCTGTACCATTGGAGGGATTCCTCGTACTGCCCCTGCTTTTTCAGCAGCCAGGCCGTGTTATAGGCGATGCATGGGTTGTCGCAGGCAATTTCCGCGAGGATCCGATATCTTTCTAGGGCTTCCTGGAGCTTTCCAAGCCCAATAAGCTTGTGGGTAGCATGGATTTGATCCATGAACTGTTTTCTGAACGGCTTTTCTTTTATGGAAAGGGCGGCCGAAATCATCCCCGTGGAGGCCTCTTCGCCCCAGTCGATGGCCGCCGATACAAAATCACCGTATTTTTCCGGGCTTTCATCCCTCTCCAGCACCTGTATCAGCGGCGAATCCATGCCGTTTTCCTTTATCCTGCGCTTCATGCTCAGATAATCATGCAGCACAAAGACCGCCGGAAAAACAACCCCCAGCAGGATCAGTCCGATTTCAAAAAAAGGCACCAGGATGGTCCTGTTGATGAAGGCAAGGATTCCTGCGGTCAGCATGCAAAGCTGAAGCATAAAGACGGCAGCGGTCGCAACGGTCATGCGCCTGACGAACCTTATGCCCATATAGGCTGCCATGAGCAGGATCAGAATATCCGTAAAGGCCAGCATCACATTGTAATCTCCGGGTATTTTTGCATAGAAGTTCATGCCTTATCCCCCGTTTGGTTGAACATCTGATTGTTCATTTTCATCTCTTCCCATCGTTCCCTCGTGATCAGGACCCTTCTGGGTTTGCTTCCCTCATAACCGCTGATGATGTTCCGTTCGGCCATCTGGTCGATGATCCTTCCGGCCCTGGCATATCCCACCTTGAATTTCCGCTGTATGAAGGAAACCGAGGCCTGTCCGCACTCGATGACCGCTTCTATGGCCTGCGGCAGGATTTCATCGCACTCGTCGGGTGTTTCGTCCCCATCGCCGTCTGAATCTTCATTGATATTTTCCAGGATATCCTCATCATAAAGCGCTCGCATCTGGTTCTTGACAAACTCGACGACCATTTCCACCTCTTTATCCGACACAAAGGCGCCTTTTACGCGTATGGGCTTCGGCACACCCACCGGATAATAGAGCATGTCGCCCTTGCCCAGAAGCTTTTCAGCTCCGGCCATATCCAGGATGGTCCTTGAGTCCACCTGGGAAGAAACCGCAAAGGCGATGCGTGAGGGGATATTGGCCTTGATAACACCTGTGATGACGTTGACCGACGGGCGCTGGGTGGCTATCACCAGGTGCATGCCCGCGGCCCGTGCCATCTGGGCCAGCCTGCATATGGAATCCTCCACATCATGAGGCGCCACCATCATCAGATCGGCCAGCTCGTCGATGATGATAACGATCTGCGGCAGTTTATGGCCTTCCCCGGTCTCCTCGACGGATGCGTTATACCCCAGAAGATCCCGGACACCGCGTTCGGCGAAGAGTTTATAACGAGTAGTCATCTCCGACACCGCCCATCGGAGGGCTCCCGCGGCCTTGTTGGGATCGGTCACAACAGGGATGAGCAAATGAGGGATTCCGTTGTAAACGCCCAGTTCGACCACCTTGGGATCGATCATGAGCAGCCTGACCTCCTCGGGCGTTGCCTTGTACAAAAGGCTGATGATGATGGAATTGATGCAGACGCTCTTTCCCGAACCTGTGGCACCCGCAATCAGGATATGAGGCATTTTGGCAAGATCCACCACCGTGTTCTCGCCGGTGATATCCTTACCAAGCGCGACAGCCAGCTTGGATTCATGGTTCATGAATTCCGGTGATTCCAAAACGCTGCGAAGGCATATGGGCGCCACTTCCTTGTTGGGAATCTCAATACCGATGGCAGCCTTTCCTGGAATGGGCGCCTCTATGCGCACGCCGGAAGCAGCGAGGTTCAGGGCAATATCATCGGTCAGGTTGACAATCCGGCTTACCTTGATACCCGGAGCCGGTTGCAGTTCATAACGCGTAAAAGCCGGGCCCACCGAAACATTGATCACCTTGGCGCCGATGCCAAAGCTTTCCAGTGTAGCTTCCAGCTTCCTTGCATTCTCCGCGGCGCCGGCCCGGATCTGTTTCATGCTTCTTTCGCTTTCTCTGGATCGGTTCAGCAGTTCCAGCGGCGGAAAAACATATTGCCCTCTCTGCTCGGAGGGTTCCACACCAGTAATCTGTTCAACGGTTTGTGCCTCGACTTGCTCCTCAGCCGCCGTTACTTCCTGTACGATCGCTTTCTTCGGTATTGCCTGAGCTTTTGGGACAACGGATATTTCCTGCGGCAATTCCACACCAGGCGCAGGATCTGCAGCAGGCTCCTCATTTTCTGTTGCAATCGCACTGACCGTCCCAGCAGTCACTGCCGCAGGGGGCTCCACGGGCTCTTCCCTTCTGACTTCCTGGATCGGGAAATCCACTATCTTGGCACGCCTTCTTACCTTAACCGGCGTCAATACCGGTGCGTCCGCAGATGCATGGCCATATTCCTCCCGCAGGCTTTTCTCCACAGCCCTGTCGCTCTTTTTCTTCCGAACCGCTTCCACCACGCCATTGATGGCTTCCGAGGTTCCCCGGTAAACGCTTTTTGCCGCGTCTGTGATGGAAAGCTTTGTAAGGAGCATGGCCGATATGATGGAAAGGGTAACGAGAATGAGCATGGTTCCCAGTTTCTTAAAAACGAACAATAGCGGAACGCCGATTATGCCGCCGATGACGCCACCCGAAGGCAAAAAGCCGTCCACGCCCTTTCCGATGGCGCGCACGCCTTCATAATAGAAGGTGCTGATGTATTGGCCCACATTCATGTTCTGGTAATAGGTCACCTCATGGAGCCCGGCCTGTAAGAGGGCCGAAACCAGCGATATCAGTATCAGCGCCAGTGTGAATTTTCTGGGCCTTGAATTGGTTTTGGGTTTAAATATGGTGATGGTGCCATAGATAAACGTCAAGGCGGGAATGATGTACCCCATGAGGCCGAAAAGGCCGCCTGTCAACCTGCCAAGAAGTTCTCCGAAAGGTCCGGCGGCACCGTTAAAGTATATGCTGAGCATCATGATGATACCTGCAACAGCGATCAGAAGCCCGGTTACTTCCTCCTTCAGACGGCTGTTGCCAGAATGAGTCTGTTTTTTTGCCGATGTTTTCCCCTTGCTGCCTTTTGTTCTCTTTTGTACCTTCTTTGGAGCCACTTCATTACCTCCAGTTTCCAGCCTTTTATCCCATTAAACTATACCATAATAAAATGTTCTTTGACAACGGACCCAAATCATGATATGATTTACGGTAACTTTAAGATATTCCATGATCCCATGAGGCGCCGCTGGCTTCCAACAGGACCAAAACCTGCTCTGGGTATGGAATGAACATATAAAACTGAATATAATCTATAGATAGAGGCGCATTTTCTAAGAGTAATCCGGGTAAGGGCGGCGGGCCCGACGACCCCGGGCGAAAGGAGAAAATGCCGAAGGGGCATGATTCCGTCCGATCTGCTGCCTGGTTGTATGGTTAAGAGCCATGCGACTGTCGCTGGTTTTTACAGTGGAGAGCTATCGGTAGATCTTTATATACTTGCTTTATGCAAAGGTATATGCTGCCGTTAACTTAACGACAGCTTTTTTAGTCTCTGACCTATCTTGTGAAGGAAAGGAGTGCTTGTTATGAAAAAGCCGTTGTTCATTGGTTCCTGTGTTGCGCTTATTACACCGTTCGCTGAGGATGGGGTTGATTATGGCAAACTTGAGGAACTGATTGAGTGGCAGATCAGCGAAGGCACGGATGCCATATTGATTTGCGGCACCACCGGCGAAGCTTCCACAATGCCCGACGAGGAACATATGGAGGTTCTGCGTTTTGCGGCTGAACGCATCAAAAACCGGGTACATATCATGATGGGCGCCGGCAGCAACGATACCCGCCATGCCATCAAGCTGAGCCAATACTGTGAAAGCATAGGCGCCGATTCCATTCTGACCGTAACCCCCTACTACAACAAAACAACCCAGGAAGGCTTATACCAGCATTTCAAGGCCATTGCCGAGAGCGTAAACATCCCTGTCGTGCTCTACAATGTCCCGTCGAGGACAAATCTCAACATCAATCCGTCCACCTTAAAGCGCCTTTCCGCAATTCCGAACATTGTGGCCGTCAAGGAATGCAATCTGCTGCAGGTGGCAGAAACCGCCTATTTATGCGGTGATGAACTCGTCCAGTACTCGGGAGAAGACGGCAATGTGGTTCCCCTGCTGGCCATGGGCGGCATGGGTGTGATTTCGGTTGCCGCCAATATCATACCGGCCGATATGCACAAGATGGTAATGGCCTTTATGGATGGCGACCTTGAAACTGCAAGGAAGATGCAGATCAGGATGGAACCGCTGGTCAAGGCTTTGTTCTGCGAGACCAATCCCATTCCGGTAAAAGCGGCCATGAACCTGATGGGTATGAACGTGGGACGCTGCCGCCTGCCCCTGGTGGACATCAGCCCGCAGGGCTTGGAAACGCTGAAGAAGGCCATGAAGGAATACGGACTGATTTAATGGTTTGCCTTTTATCTTATCTGATATTAGCCGGAGGTTGATAAAATGATTAATATACTGCTCAACGGCTGCAACGGCAAAATGGGTCAACACATCACCCAATGCGCCAGGTTCCGTGATGATCTCGCCATAGTAGCCGGATTGGACATCCGTCCCAACGACAACGCGCCGTATCCTGTTTACACCAACGTGGCCGATATAAAAGAAAAAATCGATTTGATCATTGACTTTTCGCACCCCAGCGCCCTGGACACCATTCTGGGATATGCGCTGGATAAGAAAATTCCCATCGTTATCGCCACCACCGGATTTACCGACGAGCACAAAGCGAAGATCGAAAAGGCCTCGAAAGAAATCCCTGTCCTTTTATCGGCCAACATGTCGCTGGGCATCAACCTGCTGATCCAGTTGGTAAAAAAGGCCGCCCAAATCCTCTATGGCTCTTTCGACATTGAAATCATCGAGAAGCACCATAATCAAAAGGTCGACGCTCCCAGCGGCACGGCGCTTGCCATTGCGGACGCCATCAACGCAGCCATAGCACCGAATCATCTGAAGTATGTTTACGACAGGCATTCCAGCAATCAGAAACGCACAAGGGACGAGATAGGTCTCCACGCCATCCGCGGCGGTACCATTGTCGGCGAGCATTCGGTCATCTTTGCGGGCAATGATGAGATCATAGAAATCAAGCATACCGCCCTGTCCAAGAACCTGCTGGCGGAAGGAGCTCTCAAGGCGGCAATCTTCCTGTACGGAAAAGGGCCCGGCTTCTACAAGATGCAGGACATCTTTAGCTTCTGACAACATGAAAGGCAGACAAAAAGGGGCCTCCTTAGCAGAAACAGGCCCCTTTTTCTTCTTTCGGCACGCTATTCTTCCCCGCTTAATCTCTCGTTGATGGACTGAATTTTATGCTTTATGGAAGAATACCGGCTGATCCAAATGATTGCATAGATAGCGATAAAATGCCGAAGTAACATATAACCCCTGCAGGACGGCACCCCGAATCTATCCATCGATTTTCAACAAATGGTCGTCTTTAGAATACAGGTGGTTAATTTTCGCCGTTAAAAGAAAGCTGCCGCTCCGGAAAAACGGGATGACTGTTCCCGTTTTTAGCCTCGCGGCAGCCCGTATCTGCGAATGCCGGCAGGGATTCATTCGCCGCCCTGTTTTGTTCTGTTCAGGTATTTATCCATGGCAGGATTGATCATGAAGTTGATGATGAGACCCGGCAGGGTAAATCCAAGGGAAAGATAATAGATATAGATCAGCCCCAGCACAATGCCACTGGATGTTGCTGAAAAAATCAGCGTTGGCCCGATAATCACCAGGAAACACAGGATGAGCACCGCCAGGTTGGGCACAAAGCGCGCCAGGGCAAACAGCACAGCGTTCTTGTATATATCCCGGAGCCTCAACCTGTAAGTGACCATCATGGGATAGATATACAGGGAAGCCATGAGAAAAAGGATGAACACGATGATCATCAGGCCGTTGGCCACGGAAAACAGCGCATTGCCGTCTGACACCTTGGGATAGAGATATAAGTCCAGAAGCAGGAAAAGCAGGACAAAAAGGTTGATCAGGCTGGCAAGGATCCCCTGTTTCATATTCTCTTTCATCTTGTCCTTGAAATCCGACCAGTCGAAAGTAGGCATCTCATAGGAAAAGCACCGCATCAGATAGGTCAGGCCCGCCTGTGCCGGACCTACGGTGATCAAGGGTACGGCCATGAAAAACATGACTGTTGGGAAGCCGCTGTACATCACCAACAGGGCGAATTCTTCCGCCGAATTGCCTGCTTCGGGCATGAACAGCATCACCAGAAGGGTGCTCAGGAAATAAGAGATAACAACGGCGGGAAGATTGAAAAGCAAAAACATGAAATTGATGGTCACAAGTTTCCAGAATTTTCTGGTAAACACTCCGAAAAAAATGTTCAGACGGCTTCTGTTATCCTCGTTCTTCTCCCCCGGTGCTCTTTCAAAAATGGGTTCGTCGGCCATTCAACACACCTCTTGCCTTCCTTCTTATTGTTTCTGCCTAAAACAGTACTATTATATCATAACGGGAATCTCGCATGGATAAATTTATACACGGCGGCGTTATCTGTGATAGAATGATATCATACTTTCTTCGCGGAGGATGGCCATGGTTCTTTATATCAAGCAAAAAGTCTTTTCACTGGGCGACAAATACTACGTCTACAACGAAAACCTCCAGCCCGTATTCACCGTGCAGGGCCGGCTCTTTACCCTGGGAGCCAAAATCCATGTTTACGACATGACCGGGCAGGAAATGTATTTCATCCAGCAAAAGCTGTTTCGCCTGCTCCCCGAATACCATATTTTTAGTGGGGACAACCTTTGCGCCATTGTCAAAAAGGAGCTTTCCCTCTTCAAACCCCGGCTTGCCATTCAAAGCCAGTACGGGGATTACACCATGGAGGGCAATCTGTTCGGTATGGATTTTACGATTCTCCATAACGGTTATCCGGTGGGCGAGATCCATAAAAAATGGTTCAGCTTCGGGGACAGTTATGAGTTGGCGGTTCACGATCCGGACAATGCCGCCTTCTTCACCACCCTGGTCATTGCTATCGATCACTGCCTGCACAATGAGGACAGGCGCTGATGTACGGAAAACGCATCCCGACGGTTAAACGGCGTATTCCCTGACGGACTTCCGAATTTTCTTTGATACGTGTGGATTTTTATATTGACACGGCCCGCAGTTGCTTGTATAATAAGTCTTGCGTCAAAACGACACCCAAACGGATATGCGGTCGTGGTGGAATTGGCAGACACGTACGTTTGAGGGGCGTATGCGCAAGCGTACCGGTTCAAGTCCGGTCGACCGCACCAGAATGAAACCCATCCTGAGGATGGGTTTTTTACATGCCTTTATTGCGGCAGTCAATGTGCATAATACGCAGCAATCAATATTGTCGCTATCGGAGGAACGCTATGTGGACTGTCATACTGCTCATATTATTCAATATCTTCATGACCTATCCCTGGTACGGACATTTAAAAAATGTCGTCGGTTTTTTTCCGGGTCCCTCCAATCTTTAGTCGGCTCCCGCCGCACCGTCTCCCGCCAAGTGACTGCCCGTCTTTTCAAGTCCATCATCCGGCAAAGCCGGCTCGGATCCTTCTTCGGGCCTTCTAACCTGATCAGCCCGTATCTGTGTCCCGGTACCCACCAGATAAGCCACCAGGCACAAAACAAGCACGATGATAATGAGAACAATCCATATTCTGGCCTTCATCCCATTCCCTCCATCCGGTTTCGCTCAAACTGTCGGTACGTTTTGTCCCCTGTGCCAGAAAGCGCTGTTTTTGTTCCATCATCGGTCCATCCGGTTCAGGCCGATCCATCTGCCTTTGGACCGGCCAAGCAGGAGCTATGGCTCGATGACAATATCTTTCTTCCGGAGCCTGTTGTGGGTGAGCTTCCGTACGATAGTCCAGATCACCGCAAAGGCCGGGATACCTGCAATGGTACCTGTAATACCGAACAAGCTGCCTCCCAGGATGAGCGCGAACAGTATCCAGAGCCCGCCCAATCCGATGGTTCGGCCGACTACCCTCGGATAGATCAGGATGTTGTCCAGTTCCTGGATGACAACAAGCAGGATGGCATAGAGCAGCGCCTTTTTCGGTACCACCAGCAGGACGATGATAAAGCTCAGGATTGAGCCCAGCAACGGCCCAATGATGGGAATAACGCCGGTAACGGCCAAAATCATGCTCAGCAGAAAGGCATTGGGAATGCCAAGGATAATGATTCCCGCAAAAGAAAGAACACCGATGATCAGCGCATTGATGATCATGCCCGAGAAATAACTCTGAAATGTGCGATTAGCCACAACGCAGATATCCACCAGGCGGTTGCAGAACCTTTTGGGAAGCCAGGCGTAGATCAGCTTCCTCAGGATGAGCAGGAGCTTTTCCTTGGCAGCCAAAAGATAAATGGAAATCAGTATGCCCGTTGCCATATTGATGATGAACCCGGCGAAATTCTTTGTGAATGCGAAGACGCGCGGGAAAGTGCTGGATATGAATTGTCCCGCTCTTGTTACCATATCGTTCCAGTTCAGAGAGATGTTTTTCCAAAAGCCTCCCTTAAGGCCCAGGTCATCGATGGTCTTGTTCAGAAAGCGCTCCACATCCTCCACGTACTCTGGCATATTGGCCGCGATATTGGACACGCTGGAAGACAGCTGTGGTATGGCCAGGACCATCCAGGCCACAACAATGATCACCAGCGTTAAAAAGACGCAAAGGATGGACAGGGGTCTTTTCAGCCTTCGCACAAGAAAGGTTCTGCTCCTGTCCATAAAGGAGAAAAGCCTTTCAAAAAGGCGCATCAGCAGGTTAAGCACATAGGCGATGGCGATGCCGTAAAGAAAAGGACTGATAATCCCGATCACCTTACCCGCAAGGGACAGAATGCCCTCCAGGTTCCAAAGCGCCATAAAAAGCACTATGGCATAGGTGATCTGTATCAGTCCCGTTTTCGCTTTTTTTATTTCGTCAACCATGCACACCTTTCACCCGAGACAGATTTTGATCTCTATCTTGAGCAGATGTGCGGCAAAATATGCTCAGACTGCCGGCTTAAAAATTGTATCCCGCCAGTAGGTCCTCAAAGGTGTCCCTTCTTCGTATAAGCTTGATGCCACCGCTTTGGGTTATCAGCACTTCGGCGGGACGCAGCCTCTGGTTGTAGTTGGAAGCCATGGTGTAACCGTAGGAGCCGGCATCCAGGACCCCTATGATATCGCCTTCCTTCAGTGCCGGCATCGGGCGCTCCTTTGCCAGGATATCGCCGGTTTCGCATATGTTCCCGACGATGGTCACTTTCTCCCCGTTGGGGTCGGAAACCATCCTGCCGTCTTTCATGGCCACAACTTCATGGTAGGAATCATAGAGTATGGGGCGCATCAGCACGTTGAAACCTATATCGGTCCCGATATATTTCGTGCCATAGTTGAACTTGACCGCATGCACCGTACCAAGTATGGCGCCGCATTCGGCAAATGGGTAGCGGCCGGGCTCTATTTTGAACCTCAGTTCGCCGCCATATTTCTCCCTGAATTCCAGGAGCAACGGAGCGAGCTGTTCCGCCAGCGCCTTAAGGTCCAGGCGCTGCTCGCCGTGAAGCTTCCTGTATGGAATGCCGAAACCGCCGCCAAAGTCAACGAATTCCAGGTTTTCAAACCGGGCGGCTATGCGCAGCAAGGCCTTAACGCTTTCCAGATAGGGTTTCCCGTCCAGGAAAAGGGAGCCGATATGCTGGTTGATGCCCACAACCCTCAGGTTGTATTTTTTTGCTATGGCTTTTGCATCCTCGACCAGGCTTTCCTGGATCCCAAACTTGGTCTTTTTACCTGCTGTGACTACCTTTTCATGATGCCCGGCGCCGGAACCGGGATTGAACCTGAGGGCAACCCTTCCGCCCGGGTTGATCCTGCCCAGCGTTTCCAGCTGGGACAAGGAATCCACACTAATCAGGATGTTTCTGTCCAGCGCATATTGCATCTCTTCCGCCGACACGTTGTTGCAGACATAAAAGATCTGCGACGGTGCAAAACCTGCTTTCTCCAACAGGAAAATTTCTCCGGGGGACATGGCGTCGGCATCCATGCCTTCCTCCCGCACGATTTTCAGAAGGTGCAGGTTGGAGTTGGCCTTTATGGAGCAACTGGCCCCAAACCAGGGATACGGCAGCAGGTTAACCATCTCCCTGATCCTCTCCCTGAGCGTTTGCTCGTCATAAACATAAAGCGGACTGCCATATTCCTTCAGTAATGCTTCTGCATCGATTCGGTTGAGAAAATGGTTCTCCATCACTTGGTTCATGGGCTGCGACCTCCGTTACTTGAGAGTAGTATTTCATTTTTTAGGGAGTCCTTGATAAGCTCCACCAGCGGCCTGTTCCTGGAATAGAGGCAGCTGTCGTCATCAAGGCCCGCTATCTCTCCGGTTAGCACCTGGGTGGAATCCACGATGATTCGGATGGGTCCGGGTTTCTTCTGAATGGTATAGACGATCGCCCCCTCCAGTTCAACGCCTGCCGAGGTGATGGCCACCACCTTCAGGCCGCGTTTGACCGCATCCAGCAGTTCGGCCCGCACATAGGCTATTTCCTTTTCGGACAGGGATACATAAACCCTCTCCCTGGCCTGGCGAATCATGTTCTTCATCTTTTCCACGATATGCCCAAACCCGGTTATGGTGATATAAGGCTCGTGCTGCGGTTTCCCCCTCGGGCACTCGCGCCTGATCTGCTCCAGGACGCTTTTCATGCGTTCGAGAACATTGTTGCAGTATTCTTCCACCGGGACAGCCACATAGCGCTGAACCGGTCCTTCTATCACATAAGCCCCGCCCTTGTCGGCCAGGCTTGCAAGGGCCTGATAGGCATTGGCACGGGGAATTCCGGTAGCCTTGGCGGCTTCGTACCCGTTCATCTCCCCTTCCCGGCACAACGCGATATACAACTCCGATTCATGGCGGGTAAGCCCGGTTTTCATCAAACATTCAACCAGTGTCACAACCATAGCCCCTTTGGTAGTTTTAATAACTACCACTCATTAAAACATGATCCCCATACCTTGTCAAGCCGAAAGGATATGACCGGTACGGAGAGCCACAAAAACAGCCAAAGCTGTCAGGGTTTCAGGCTGACGGCAAATGAAAAGCCGCACACCCCGCAGGGCATGCAGCTTCATGTTTTTTGCTATCACAGAGCATCGCACTTGCAGCGTCCCGAAGCACGGATGTTATCTGCCGTTCCGGAACCGTTTGCGGCATCAGAGAAGATTGTTCTCTTCAATGTATTTTTTCAGCCACAGGGCGCTCTTTTTCCATTTTCGTTCCAGGGTACCGTAGTCCACATAGAAAATACCGAAGCGTTTGCTGTAGCCATAGGACCATTCGAAGTTGTCAATCAGGGACCAGATGTAGAAGCCTTCCAGCCTGATGCCCTCGGCAACAGCCTGCCTGGCCGCCTCAAGGTGGCTTTGCAGGAAACGGATGCGATCATCATCCTGGATTACGCCGTCTTGTATCCTATCGTCCCTGAATGCGGCTCCGTTCTCGGTGATGACCATGCGGGGATCCTTGTAATCCCTTTGTATCCTTCTTAGGAGATCCAAGAGCCCTTCGGGCCAGATCTCCCACCCCATATCGGTATATTCGGAACCTTCGGGCTTGACTTCGTTAAGCTGGAGAATGTCCTGGTTGTCGTTTCTACGAATCACTTTCCGGAAATAATAGTTGATGCCAAGGAAGTCCACAGGGTTCTTCCCGATTTTCTCCATGTCCCCGTCTTTTATATCAGGCGCCATAAACTTGTCACGGAAAATGGCGAGCATGTCATCCGGATAAGTGCCCTTCAGCACCGGATCCAGGAACCACCTGTTGTGGTAACCGTCCGCAAACCAAGCCGCCTTTTCATCCTCCTCGGACGGCGAAGCCGGGTAAATGGGATAGAGATTGAGGGCTATGCCGATTTGGCCTTCCCGGCCCGATTGACGGAATGCTTCAACAGCCTTTGCATGGGCCAGCATCAGATGATGGGAAACCTGGACGGCCAATGCCGCGTTCCGGAGCCCGGGCGCGTGCCGTCCGAGATAATGTCCTGTAAAGGCAGAGACCCACGGTTCATTCAGGGTGTTCCATTTCTTCACCCGATCCCCAAGAGACTGATAAATGGTATAGGCATAGTCGGCAAAATAGTCCGCCGTATCTCTGTTTCCCCAGCCTCCCCGCTCCTGAAGGGCTTGCGGCAGATCCCAGTGATAAAGGGTTATCATAGGCTCGATGCCGTTTGCCAGAAGCGTTTCAACCAGCCGGTTATAGAAGTCAAGGCCTGCCGTATTGGGCTTGCCCCTGCCCTGTGGGAAGACGCGCGGCCATGCCACCGACATGCGGTATCCTTTAAGCCCCACTTCCTTCATCAGTGCAATATCATTGGTATACCGGTGGTAGTGGTCGCAGGCGATATCCCCTGTATCCCCGTTTTGTATTCTGCCGGGCGTGTGAGAAAAGACATCCCATATGGAAGCTCCCCTTCCGCCCTCGAGGACGGCGCCTTCTATCTGATAGGAAGCCGTTGCGGTTCCGATGATGAAATCCTTTGAAAACCCCTTGCCGCCCATGCGAATCCCTCCTGACGCTTTCCGCTGTTCTGCCCAGAGTCATAAAATATCGTTAGAACAGGCAGAACGGCAGTAACATTTACCGCTTTCAAGATCAAATTAGCACAAGCCTGTATGGACAGTAAAGAGCATCGAGGATTTCCAAGTGAAGAAAGAGATAGGGATCGTAAGATTTCTATAATCCTACGCCACGAACCGGCAGACAGGTATGAAAAAACATCAAAAATGACCGGAGCATCAGTGAAAGCACCAAGAGGGATTTTTAAGGCATGGCGGCTTGTACGCCGCCATATGGCAGGCGCAGGCTGCTGACAGGTAAACGCAGTAGTTTATAACTCCAAGCTTTTCATGTAATCGCGCATGACCGACTGGATCAGGGCATGCCCGCGCTGGTTGGGATGGATGCCGTCCTCACAAAGGAACTGGGTGTAGTCCTTCTGCATCAGGAAGGGCTGCCGGATGTCCATGATATCGCATCCCAGGCTGCCGGCCAGGCTCATGATACACAGGTTATAGCATTCATGGTGGCGGTAGATGTGGTGTACGTCTCCCAGCCATTTGAGGATGTTCCTGGCGTTCAGGCCCCTTGTGATCCATTTGAAATACCTTTCCGGATCAATGGGCGGAAGGTTCACCAGAACCGGGCGGATGTTCCTTTTCCTGAGCATGCATACCATGTCGGTGATGCACTGCCTGAACCGATCCAGCGGCGTATGGCACTGGTGCTCTTTATCCGGATCCTCGGACACCTCTTTCCAGTTATAGTCGCAGTCGTTTCCCCCGAATTCAATGATGGCAGCCTGACAGTCCATGCCCTTTTCCAGCGCGCGGGCCATCAGTTCCTTCGCTTTTGGGGCTGTCAGCCCGAAATGAGAGTTGTTTCGGATATCCAACCCCAGGTTTTTGAGACCGTATACCGCGTTATCTTCCTTCAGCCGCGTATACCTGCCCTTGTCCTTATCGTAGACGACCCCCTTCAGGACAGAATCTCCCCAAATATCTATCATTATCTTGCTGAGCGTTTCGATCATTATAATCACATCCTATATTTATGTTTATTATTTAATCTAGTTTTTAATACTATGTTATATTATTGCCATTATTAAGTCAATAATATTATTGACCACATTGTGACATTTTATTAATCATGTTATAATTTTTTCAGCTTAATAAGGTAAATGCACTGTAAAGCCAGACTTTTTCCATGAAAGGGGCTGCCTATGGAACCGGACGATATCAGGAAGGAAATGGACATTTGGTTCTCCGAACTCAAGAACCATCGCACCCCCGATTGGGATGCGCTGCCCGATCTGGAGCTCTACATGGATCAGGTGATTACCTATCTGGAGCGACAACTGAGAATCTTCTCCCAGGATGGCGAAGACAGGCTTATCACATCCTCCATGATCAACAACTATGTAAAGCATAACTTAATTCCAAGGCCTGTCCAGAAAAAGTATTCCCGAGATCATCTGGCCTATCTCGTCGCCATATCCGCGCTCAAGCAGGTGTTACCCATCACCGATATTTCGAATATCATCAAGCATCAGACCGGCAGCATGAAAATGGTGGAATTCTACAACCGGTTCCGCGCCATCCAGGACGATGCCCTGCAGGCAACAGCCCGGCGTGTGGAGGAAGAATTCCTGGCAAATCAAACAGAAAGCTGCGGTCCCGGTGATGCACTTGGCATGCTCGCTTTAAGACTGGCTTTCGAAGCAGGTGCCAACATTCTGGCAGCAAAAAAGCTCATCCGCTTGCTATGTTCTCCTGAGAAGACACAGAACCCGGAAAAAGACAAGAGGGACAAGAAATCGGACAAATTGAAAAAAAACGCCCAGGATGGACGCGGTTCTTCTGATGAGCTGGAATAATACCATCACCGGATTTTACCGGCCTCGTTGCGATGCTCTCACTTGCCGGGCTGGAGATCCCCGGCTTTTTTCCTGGAACCCCTCGGCAGAACCACCCGAAACGCATTGCTCCTGCCCAGGTTGACGAACTTGACCTTTCCGATGCCTTCAAATGCACGCTTGATGTTGCTGATCCCCAGTCCATATTTGAGGAAACGCTTTTTCTCATCCACAAGGACAAGCCTTTGGTAGAGCCAGGGGTTTCTCCGGACTGGGAAATCGTCCCTGTTATAGCCATATACCCGGTTGCCGCCAAAATAGGCACCGGGATTGGTTATTTCAATACTCTTTTGGGTCAGTTTGATGATAATGCCCCTGGAAGCGTCCAGGTAATCCCTGTGGACGAGGGCATTGGCGATGGCCTCCTCCACAGCGGCAAAAGGATATTCCGCATCATCCACCATATCGCGGATCCGTGCCGATGCCCAGTCCAGCAAGCCTGGGATATTATCCGTTTTCATTTCCACATGCTGTTCCTGAATGAGCTTGATATGGCTGTGGGGCATATGGATATGCATATCCCGTCCGAACAGCAAAAGTCCGCCTATGGTGGGACAATATTCCCCATTCCCCTTATCGCCGATGAACCCAAAGGTTTCCATGAGGATCTGATTGGGCCGGTCGCCCGCTATCTGAAGTCCGGCAAAGAACCTCCTGATCCTTTCCATATCCAGGGCATCCAGGCTCACATCGTTCCTGATGACGGTCTCAAAACTGAGAAGCCCGTTTTCCTGGAGAATGGAGGCCAGTTCTGCCCGTCTCAGATAGTCGGTGGTAGAACCCCTGCGGATATAGAAACAACCGTTCTGGATCACCTGGTGGGGCGCATGCCGGCTTTTGAAAATGGTGATAACCGCCAACTGTTTTCCCTCGTACTCCACGAAATCGACCTGGACTGGAACCGGCGGATCGGTTCTGTTGTAAATGATTTGCTGGATCTGCTCTTCCTGGAAGTCCGACCTGTCGATACCGAGGATGCGCTTGGTCTTATCCTCGACACCAAAGATGATGTGCCCTCTTCCGCCCTTGGAGTTGGCAATGGCGGTGACATCCTTCACCAGTTCCTTCTTGTCGCTTTCCGTGCACAGCTTCAGACAAGCCTTAAAATCCAGCTTCTCGTCTTCCTCCCTGGAGAGGAGCTGCTTTAACTTCTGGACATCCACTGAACCACCATCGCCTCCATCCCTGCCATGGGCACACGGCCACTCATGTCAGATATAGGTTATTTCGTATTCCTTCCAGTTGGCATTCAAAAGATCGGATTGCATGAGAATGTTGTAGGTATGTTTCATTTTCACGTGCTCCAGCTGGTCGTCGGCCAGGCTGAACTTTATCCGCGCATCCCTGTCGTTGAGCTTCCCGACGCAGATATACTCGGTGTCGGGCGCCACATCGGTATACTGCATGAATTCAGCCACAAACAACCCTTCTGCAAGCTGCTTCCGGTTCCTTTCATACATGATCTCACCGGAACTGAAGAGGTACTTTTTCAAGCGTCATTCCCCCCCAAATGATAGGATACCTGTCTTATCTCTTTCAGGTAATTCAGTTTCTCGTATTTTTTATCGAACCTTTCCGCAATGTAGCGGTTTGAGATATCGGAAAACAAAGCCAGATTCTCTGAAGAAAGGTTAAAATTGAAAACCCCCGGATGATCCGAACACAGTACATGCAGTATGGCCTTGGCCGTCCCTATGGTCACAGGGACTGCATCACCGTCATGTTTCGCGCATGCCTCACAGACAAAGCCGCATTTATTAAAGCTGAAATATATGGTTTCGAGCGCTCTGTTCCGGCAGTTGGCACAGCTCGTCACATGGGGCGGATAGCCGCAAACCTGCGCGAGCTTCATGCTGAAGGCTGATGATATCAGCATGGGCTCCCTGCCCTTGTTCAGCGCGTTTAATCCATGGAGAAGAAGGTTCAGCACCCTGCCCGTGGTCTGGTCATCGGTGCACGCATCCGATGCCAGCTCAAGCATATGGGCCGCATATGTAAATCTTTCCAGGTCATTGGCCAGGTCATAGAAGGTAGCCAGGATATCGCACCCGTTCAGGCTGTAACTGTTTCGCCCCTTAAACAAAATATATTGGCCGTAAGTCAGGATCTGTGTCCCGTAAGCCTGTCTGCCGTTTTTTCTGGCCCCTCTGGCCGACACCGAAACCTTCCCGACGTCCTCGGTTATTAAGGTGATGATTTTATCGGCATCGTCCACATGGACCTCTTTTATGACCAGGCCCCTGGTCCTGATAAGCGCCATGATTGGTTCCCCTTTATGATTTATACCCAAGTTCGTTGAGCATAAAATCATTATTGCGCCAGTCTTCTTTAACCTTGACCCAGAGTTTCAGCACAACCTTCATGCCGAATAGCCGTTCGATATCCTCCCTGGCCCGAGTCCCGATTTTTTTCAGCATTTCTCCGCCCCTGCCGATGATGATCGCCTTATGGTTGGCCTTTTCACAATAAATGTTGGCATCGATGCCCAGGATGTGGCGCTCCTCGTTCTCGTTGTAACGCACCACTTCGATACCGATCCCATGGGGCACCTCATCATCCAGGAGCTCCAGCATCTTCTCCCTGATCAGTTCCTGAACCAGGACCTTGGCGGGCTGATCGGTCAGCATATCGTCCGGATAGAGCTTTTCCCCTTCCGGCAGATACTGCTTCAGGATGTTGAACATCAGTTCGACCGTACTGGGATCGGTCGCACTGATGGGAACGATCTCCTTGAAATCATAAGCCTTGCTGTAAATGTCAATCAGCGGTAAAAGGCTTGATTTTTCAACCAGATCCACCTTGTTGATGGCCAGGATGACCGGCGTGTCTACCTTTTCCAGTGCTGATATGATGGATTGGTCACCGGGCCCGATCTCCCTGTCGGTGGCCTCCACCATATACAGGATGATATCCACGTCGTCCAGGGTATCCATGGCCGCGTTGGTCATGAATTCACCCAGTTTGTTTTTGGGTTTGTGGATCCCGGGGGTATCCACAAAGACCATCTGGAAATCTTCCCTCGTTACGATGGTCCGGATATTGTGCCTGGTTGTTTGCGGTTTTCTGGATATGATGGATATCTTCTCGCCTGTCAGAAGATTCAGCAATGTGGATTTTCCAACATTAGGCCTACCGATTATGGTGATAAAACCCGATTTAAATGCCATCGCTTTCTACCGTCCTTTTTCCAATCTGTTCAAACTTGTTTATCCTCATCCCGGTTTGTTTTCAGCACAAACTGGTTTGGCAGAAGTTCCCGGAACGCGTATTCCGCGTAGTCCCCGTTCCTGTTGCTCAGGTAGAGGGGCATGTCTTCCGAACAGAATTCGCTCATCACCTGGCGGCAGATTCCGCAGGGTTGTGTCGGTCCTTCGCTGTCGCTGGTGACCGCCACCGCCAGAATCTTTCTGGCACCGTCTGAAACCGCCTTGGCGATGGCCGTCCTCTCCGCACAGATGGTGGCACCATAGGAAGCGTTTTCAATATTGCAGCCTGTGTAAACCTTCCCGTTGTCAGCCAGGACGGCGGCACCCACATGAAACCCGGAATAGGGTACATAGGCCTGTCGCTGCGCTCTGAGGGCCATATCCACCAGTTCCCGGGCCGAAATGCCTTCCGTTTTCCTGTCAGAGGTTTGAGCGTCTTTGCTCATGTCCATCCCTCCGAATGCTCTCATGTTGAGCCCAGAAACCTATCAAACCAGTGACGGCTTGTCATCCGGTTTTGGTTACTGAAGCATTTCCATTTTACCATGTAATAGGATGCCAAGGTAGACTCTTTTTATGATTGGGACATCCTGTATCCTTCACTTTTTACAATAAATTTCAGTCAAGACTATGCAATTACCCCTTGTTTTTTTCTCAATGCGTGATATACTATAAAAAGCCATTATGATTTTGGATTGTTACAAATCGAACTCTGCCCCAATCCTTCTTAAATATTCGGATCAGGGTCTCAGTGTCGAGTTTTGTATCATCCGAATCAATTTAAGGAGGTTTTGGTAGAGATGGCAGACAAGAATCTGAAGTGCAAAGATTGCGGCGCAGAGTTCGTCTTTACAGAAGGCGAGCAGGCATTTTACAAGGAAAAGGGCTTTGAGAACGAACCTCAGAGATGTCCGGAATGCAGAAGGGCCAGAAAGGCTCAGAGAATGGCAAATCGCGACAGGTACTAATTTTCCGGCAACGCTGTGATGAACAAAGGAGAGTGGCAACTCTCCTTTTTTGCTGCCGAAAAAACCCGACACCCCGCCGGCAACCCGCGTTACCGGCGGGACGTATCACTCATCCTGTTTTCTCCTGATTACAAGTCCGTTCTCATCGGCATCGATGAGCGCCGTATCTCCTTCCGCGATTTCCCCCTTGATGATCATCCTGCCGAGACCTGTTTCCACGATCTTCTGGATATACCGCTTGATGGGACGGGCGCCATATACGGGCGACCAGCCTTCCTCCACAATCCGCTCCAAAGCCCGCTCAGTGGTTTCCAGGCTAATGTGCCGATCGTCAAGGCGTTTGGCGAGACTGTCCAGAACCAGCCTGACGATGGCCTTGATCTCCTCCCTGGTGAGGGGTTTGAAAAGGACGATCTCATCGACGCGGTTGAGAAATTCCGGCCTGAAGCCCCTTTTCAACAGGGACATCACCCTTTCCCTCACGTCTTCGCTCAGTTCACCCTCTTCATTGGCCCCCTCCAGCAGGATATCGCTTCCGATATTGGAGGTCATGATGATCACCGTGTTCTTGAAGTTTACCACATGCCCCTGGCTATCGGTCAGCCGCCCGTCGTCCAGGATCTGGAGCAGAAGGTTGAAGACGTCGGGATGGGCCTTTTCGATCTCGTCAAACAGGATGACGCTGTAGGGTTTACGGCGCACGGCCTCGGTCAGCTGTCCGCCCTCTTCGTAACCCACGTATCCCGGCGGCGCGCCTATGAGGCGTGCCACCGCATGCTTTTCCATATACTCGCTCATGTCTATCCGGATCATGTTGTCTTCGGAATCAAAAAGGGCCTCCGACAAGGCTCTGGCCAGCTCTGTCTTGCCAACGCCCGTAGGCCCGAGAAATATAAAGGAGCCAATGGGGCGTTTGACATCCTTCAGGCCTGCCCTGGCGCGCAGCACCGCGTCGGCAACGGCCTGGACCGCTTCATCCTGGCCAATCACGCGTTTATGAAGGATCTTGTCCAGGTTAAGAAGCTTCTCCTTCTCTTCCTCCATCAGGCGTGCCACCGGAATACCTGTCCACCTGGAAATGATTTCCGCTATTTCTTCCTCGGTGACCTCTTCCTTGAGCATGCGACCTTTCAGTTCTTTCTGCTTCTGTTTTTCAGCCGCAAGCTGGGATTCCAGTTCGGGCAGCCTGCCATGCTTCAGCATGGCCAACCTTTCCAGGTCATAGTTCCTTTCGGCCTGCTCAATTTCAAGGCGCACCTGCTCGATTTTCTGCTTGAGTTCCTTTTCACGCCGGATGTATTCCTTCTCCAGTTCCCACTGGGCCTTCATCCGGTTGGCCTGATCCTTGAGCCCGGCGATTTCTTCCTCGATGGAAGCAAGTCGCTCTTTGGATCCCCTGTCGGTTTCTTTCTTCAGGGCCTGAGCCTCGATCTCAAGCTGCATGATCCTTCTGCTGATTTCATCCAGTTCGGAGGGCATGCTGTCAATCTCGGTCCTGAGCATGGCCGCCGCCTCATCCATCAGGTCAATGGCCTTATCGGGCAGAAACCGGTCGGTGATATACCGGTTAGACAGGACCGCACAGGCGATGATGGCGTTATCGGTTATCCGGACACCATGGTGTATCTCAAAGCGCTCCTTAAGGCCTCTTAAGATGGATATGGTATCCTCCACCGTGGGCTGATCCACCAGGACGGTCTGGAACCGGCGCTCCAGGGCGGCATCCTTTTCGATATACTTCCTGTATTCATCCAGGGTGGTGGCGCCTATGCAATGGAGTTCACCCCTGGCCAGCATGGGTTTGAGGATATTGCCAGCGTCCATGGCCCCTTCTGCCTTTCCGGCCCCCACGATGTTGTGGATTTCATCGATAAAGAGGATAATACGACCGTCCGACTGCTCGATTTCCTGGAGAACCGCCTTCAGACGTTCCTCAAACTCGCCCCGGAACTTGGCGCCCGCTATCAGCGCTCCCATGTCCAGGGCAAATATGGTTCTGTTCTTGAGCCCATCGGGTACATCGCCCTTCAGAATGCGCTGGGCCAGGCCTTCCACGACCGCTGTTTTGCCAACGCCGGGCTCCCCTATCAGAACAGGGTTGTTCTTGGTCCTGCGGGAAAGGATCCGTATGACACGGCGGATCTCCGCATCCCGGCCGATGACCGGATCCAATTTTCCCTTCCTGGCCAGTTCAACCAGATCGCGCCCGTATTTCTCCAGGGCTTGGTAATTCATCTCCGGGTTCTGGCTGGTCACACGGCGGCCGCTCTTAATCCTGGACAGGGCTTCTTCAAAACGTTCCCTGTTAATGCCATACTGCTGCATCAGCCTCCTGATAAAACCATCCCTTTCCTGCATGAGCGCCAGGAAGATGTGTTCAACGCTGACATACTCATCCCTTTGCTTTTTCGCTATATCCTCGGCTGTAAGCAGTATCTGGTTGAATCGCCTGGTGGCATAGACGTTGGACGCAGCCGCGCCAAACACCTTGGGTTGCCTTTCTAGTTCATTTCTGATCCTTCCCGCCAGTTCCTGGGGGTTGATGCCCAGCGACATAAGGATCCTGGGAATCAGGCCGTCTTCCTGTTCAACCAGGGCCAGGGCCATATGTTCCGCGTCCACTTGCTGATGGTCCATGCGTATGGCGATCTGTTGTGACTCAACCACCGCCTGTTGCGCTTTTTCGGTAAACCTTTCGAGATTCATGAAACCACCTCATTACGATACCTGCCCTTAAGCAAAGGCAGCCACATGTCTTTTTACATCGTCATGCTGTCCTAAAGGCCGGATATGCATTTCCTTCATAAGGATGAAAAATCAACCGGCCATTCGCTTTTTAAAATTCATCCCGCAACTGTTCATAAAGCCTCCGCTGTCTTGGTGTCAGCGTGGGCGGATTGACCAGGCGGACCTTCAGGTAGAGGTCGCCGCGCCCGCCGGCAGGGGTATGATAGCCTTTGCCGGGAATCCTGATTTTTCCACCGCTCTGAATACCTTCGGGCACACGTACAAGGATTCTGCCATCGGGTGTATCGACGGTCTGTTCGCCGCCGAGGGCCGCAATCCAGGGTAGAACCGGCAGATCCATGATGATGTCATGGCCGCTCAGCTTCATGCCATCCTCAGAAAATCTGACAACCAGATACAAATCGCCGTTTGGTCCGCCGCCGGTGCCCTTTCCACCCAGACCTTGCAGGCGGATTTTCCCGCCCGGTTGTATGCCCTTCGGTATTTTTACCGCAAGCGTCTTGCGGCCGTTGGGCGTTTCGACGGCAATCCGACGTTCGGCCCCCTTCAGCCCGTCGATGATCGGTATGGTGATCTCAACTTCCCGGTCCTCCCCTTTCATGGAAGTACTACGGGCACCTGAGCGGAAAGTTCTAAAACCTGCCGAATTGCCACCGAATCCATCCATGCCCAGTCCGCCGAACAATTCATCGATGTTCAGGCCGCCGGGCCCGAAGAACAGGTTGAAGAAATCGCTGAAACCACTCCCGTTGGAGGTTCTGAATTCATACCGCGTGTTCCCGAAACCGAACTGGGAAGGATCAAAATCAAAGCCGTTGGCGAAATTGAACCTGCTTCCCAGCTGGTCGTATTTCTTTCGGTTTTCAGGATTTCCAAGGACCTCATAGGCTTCATTGATTAGCTTGAATTTTTCTTCATATTCTTTATTGCCCGGGTTGGCGTCAGGATGGTATGCCTTAGCCAGTTTCCGATAGGCCTTTTTGATCTGTTCCTGCGTCGCATCCCTGGGTACGCCCAGTATTTCGTAGTAATCGCGGTATTGCATCGACGCCCCTCCTTTGCGTCGGATTTTACTTTGACTATCTTTGACCTTAGTTTATTATAATGATAATTTCAGGAAATTTCAATATTTTTAATGAATTTGCCCGTTCCATCATATCATAATTTCGTTATGGTTTTTTTATACCGCAGTATTGCCGGGGCGTCCGCAAAAAGCTTCTTGTGGACGTTTCATCAGCAGTCGGAAACATCCGTTCTGTTTTATTGACAAAAGTAATGGTAAATAATAATCAAGGAATAATCCGGAATACATAAGCTGGGAGGAATACAAGATATGGCTCGAAAAGAGATCATCGCGCTAATCCTGGCCGGCGGTCAGGGTAGTCGTCTGGGGGTCCTCACCCACAACATCGCAAAACCGGCCGTTCTATATGGAGGAAAATACAGGATTATCGACTTTACATTGAGTAACTGTATTAACTCCAATATCGACACCGTCGGCGTGCTCACCCAGTACCAGCCCCTCAAGCTTCATTCCCATATCGGCATCGGAAAACCCTGGGATCTGGACCGCATGAACGGAGGGGTGACCATTCTGACGCCATACCAGCGTTTTGAAAAGGGCGAATGGTATTCCGGAACTGCCGATGCCGTGCTCCAGAACATCAACTATGTGGAAGAGATTTCCCCAAAGTACGTTCTCATTCTCTCGGGGGATCATATCTATAAAATGAACTATTCCGAAATGCTGGACTTCCATAAGAAGAAAAATGCGGATGCCACAATTTCAGTGATTGAAGTGCCCTATGAAGAGGCCAGTCGATATGGCATTATGAATATTACGGAAAACAAGAAGATATACGAGTTTGAGGAAAAGCCACAGAATCCCAAAAGCACGCTGGCTTCCATGGGCATCTATATCTTCAACTGGTCCGTATTGAAGGAATACTTGGTGCGAGACCACGAAGACCCCAATTCGGAGCATGACTTCGGTAAAAACATCATTCCAGCCATGCTGAATGACGGAAAGAACCTGTATGCCTACCAGTTCGTCGGTTACTGGCGGGATGTAGGTACCATCCGGGCCTTCTGGGAATCCAACATGAACCTGATCGATCGCGTTCCCGAGTTCAACATGTACGATCCCTACTGGAAGATCTACACACCCAACCCGGTATATCCGGCCCATTTTATCGGTGAGACCGGAAAAGTCACCAAGTCCATCATCGCAGAGGGTTGCATGATATACGGCACCGTCCGCAATTCGGTGATATTCCCCGGCGTAACCATCCAGAAAGGAGCCGTTGTCCAGTATTCCATCATCATGTCAGACGCATTCATCGGCCATGATGCGGAGATCAACTGCTCCATCATCGGCGAGGGCAGCATCATCGGCAACCATGTTCGCTGCGGCGTGGGCGAATTTGCCGAAAACCAGTACAATCCCAAGATCTACAATACGAACATCACCGTTATTGGCTCCAACACGGTCATACCCAACGACACCGTCATAGGCAGGAATGTGGTCATCGACAACTTCGTTGTCCCGCAGGATTTCACTACCACCGAAATCCCTTCCGGCGGTTATCTGATGAAGGGAGGACACGACCAATGAAAAGAGCAATGGGCATTATCCTGACAGGCGGAAAAAACATACGTCTGAAAGAGCTATCCGTGGAACGTTCCATCGCGGCAATTCCCTTTGGCGGTAAATACCGCGCCATCGATTTCACTCTGTCCAATATGGTGAACTCCGGCATCGTCAATGTGGGTGTCCTCACCCAGTACAGCATCCGTTCCCTCATGGATCACCTGGGTTCGGGAAAGGAATGGGACCTGGACAGAAAGAACGAAGGCCTTAGAATCTTTCCGCCCTATCTTTCAGAGTTCGGCAACGGATGGTATAAGGGCAGTGCGGACGCCATTTACAACAACCTGACCTTCCTGGAAAGAAGCGACGAGGAATTCGTCGTGATCGCCAACGGCTACGCCATCTACAATATGGACTATACCCCGATGCTCGAACAGCATGTGGACAAGGATGCGGATATCACCATCGCCTGCCGCGCTCTGGATGATTTGTCCGAGAATGATAAAAAGACGCTTGGAATCGTAGAGATCGACGGAGACAGCCGAATTGTGGATTTCAAGGAAAAACCCCTGAACCCTACAGGTAACCTCGGCTCCATGGGTGTATACATCATGAAGCGCAAGTTCCTGATCGAACTGTTGCAGGACAGCGCCGCCAAGGGTTATACCGATCTGGTCATGGACATCATTATCCGCAGCATAGACAGCATGCGAATCTACGCTTACATCTTCAAGGGTTACTGGAGGCCCCTCAACAGCATCCAGCTTTATTACCGCGCCAATATGGATCTTCTGGATCCCAGGGTCAGGCGCGAGCTGTTGATGGACAGGCGCAAGATTTATACGAGGGTCAAGGATGAAGCGCCGGCCAAATACAATGAGGAAGCGGACGTCAGGAATTCCATCGTCGCAGACGGCTGCATCATCGAGGGAACCGTGGAAAACAGCATCCTCAACAGGGGCGTCCGCGTCATGAAAGGCGTGCATATCAAAAACAGCATCATCATGCAGGGCTCCATCATCAAGGAAGGCGCGCATCTCGACTACTGCATCCTGGATAAAGGGGTCACCATAACGGCCGGAAAGACGCTGATTGGCGATCAGGAATGGCCTTTGATTGTGGGAAAGAATATTACGGTTTGAGATAAAGGTACGTGGAGCCGTTTCCAAGTGCGAAACGGCTCTTTGATTCAGTGCTTGTATTTACACCGCTTGTTTCGTGTTACCAACCGGTATCCTCGGATTCATGTTTTTTGCTCCGGGTCATCAGGTCATAAACCGCCTTCCTGCAGTCCTTCCCTTCAAAAAGGATCCGATAAGCCTCCGTACAGATGGGCATGCTGATCTGATAGCGTTCCATCAGACCCTTCACGGCTTTCGTGGCGGAAATGCCCTCAACCACCATCTTGACGCTGGCTACGGCTTCCTCGGGGGTGTATCCCTTGCCGATCAGGTTCCCCGCCCGCCAATTGCGGCTGTGGCGGCTGGTGCAGGTCACGATCAGATCCCCGATGCCGGTCAGTCCCGAGAAAGTTTTCGCGTTGGCTCCCATGGCTGTTCCCAGGCGAGCAATCTCCGTGATGCCCCGGGTCATCAGGGCCGCCTTGCTGTTGTCACCGTATCCAAGTCCATCGCTGATGCCGGCACACAGAGCAATGATGTTTTTCAGGGCGGCACCGATCTCAGCCCCTATGATGTCCGAGCTGGTGTACACCCTGAAACTGGGCGACATGAACAGGTCCTGGACCTTCATGGCCGCGTCCCGGTCCGGGCTTGCGGCCACCACCGTGGTAGGAATGCCAATGGCCACCTCTTCGGCATGGCTTGGTCCGTACAGGGCAACAACCCGCACGCCGGGCGCCTCCTCCAGCACAACCTGGCTGAGCCTTTTTCCAGAACCCTCCTCTATCCCCTTTGAGCATAGAACAACGATATCGTCCTTCGAAAGAAAAGGTGCCAAAAACCTGGTGTTTTCCCGTACGGTCTGGGACGGGAGCACGATAACCACAAAATCATGCCCTTCCAGGCAGGCTTTCAGATCAGACGTAAAAAACACCGATTCGGGAACTTTCACCCCCGGAAGCTTTTCCTTATGCTCCCTCTCACGGTTGAGCAGTTCCACTTCCTCCTGGAACCGGGACCAGACACGAACCTGGTGCCCGTTGTTTGTAAGCAGGATGGAAAGGCTGGTTCCCCAACTCCCGGCACCTATGATAGAAACCACTGACATATGCAAACACCCATTCCTTTCGTTTAGTTGCAATGCCTGCCGCCATCATCAGGCAGATTGGTACGGCTGTCAGTCTGCCGCAGATTTTGACTTAAAGCTCAGCTTATCCTCATTTCCTGCCAGCAGGCGTCTGATATTGGCGGCATGCCTGAAGATGATGAGCAAGGCCAGCAGGACACCGGTCAGAACGAGGAGAAGCGGTTCACCCAGCAGCCAGGCCACCAGCGGAAAGGCCGCACCGCCGACAATGGATCCGAGGGAAACATACCGTGTTATGGCCACGATCACAACAAAGCCAAGGAGGCAGATCAGGGCAGCGAGGGGCGAAAACATCAGAACAACGGCAAAAGCGGTCATAACGCCCTTGCCCCCCTTGAAGCCGAAATACAGGGGCCAGTTATGTCCAATCACGGCCATAATGCCGGCTGCATACTCGCCGCCATAAACCCCGACGGAGGTTTCGCCGGCCAGCCATCTTCCCAACAGGCAGGCCAGGATCCCCTTCAGGAGATCGCCCACCACCACGATGGCGGCAGCCGTTTTTCCCAGCGTCCTCAAGGTATTGGTGGCACCGGCGTTTCCGCTGCCATACTGGCGCACATCTGTTTTATAGAACAACTTCCCTACGACCAGCGAGGTGTTGATGCTGCCCAGGAGATACCCTATGGCAGCGGAAAGAATGATCCATATCATATCTTGTCACCCTTTTCCCTGACGGTAAACCATATGGGTGTACCCTCGAAGCCAAAATTGTTCCTGAGGGTATTCTTCAGGTACCTTTCATAGGAATAATGCATCAGTTCGGCATCATTGACAAAGAGCACAAAGCTGGGAGGCCGAATACCCGTCTGTGTCATATAGTAAATCTTCAGGCGCTTGCCTTTGTCAGAAGGCGGCTGAACCATGGCGATGGCCTCGTTGAGCACATCGTTCAGGACACCGGTCTGGATCCTTAAGCTGGCCTGGTCATAGACGTAGTCGATCAGCTCGAACAGCCTGTGGACCCTCTGCCCTGTCTTTGCGGAAACAAAGACAATGGGCGCATAGTTCATATACTCCAGATCCTGGCCAATCTTCCTGCGATATTCCTCCAGCGTCCCGGTCTGCTTTTCAATCAAATCCCATTTATTGATCACGATGATGGAAGCCTTTCCCTGTTCATGGGCATATCCGGCAATCCTCGTATCCTGCTCGGTTACGCCGTCCTGGGCATCCAGCATGATGAGGCAGACATCGGCCCTGTCCACGGCTGCCCACGAGCGGAGCACACTGTATTTCTCAATCTGGTCTTCTACCCGGCTCTGCCTTCTGATGCCGGCCGTATCAATGAATACATAGCGTTTGCCGTTCACTTCAAAATACGTGTCAATGGCATCCCTCGTCGTGCCGGGAATGTCGCTGACAATCACCCGCTCTTCGCCGAGAATTTTGTTGATGATGGAGGATTTGCCCACATTGGGCCTTCCGATGACAGCCACTTTTATCGCGTCATCGTCCTCGCCAAGTTCTTCGGAAGTCGGGAAATGCTCATAAACGGCATCGAGGAGCTCTCCGATCCCCAATCCATGGATGGAGGAAATCGGATAGATCTCGCCCATGCCCAGGTTGTAGAATTCATAGATATCGGCAGGGGGCTGTCCCGGACTGTCCACTTTATTGACAGCCACCAGTACCGGTTTGTCCGCTTTTCGCAAAATATTGGCCACTTCCTCATCCAGAGCCGTCAAACCGGTTTTCATATCCACCAGCATGATGATCACATGGGCCATATCGATGGCGATATGGGCTTGCTGGACCATCTGCTGTTTGATATAGTCGTCGGTGTTGGTTTCAATGCCGCCGGTATCAATGATGGTGAATTTCCGGCCTCTCCATTCGCTTTCAGCGTAAATCCTGTCCCGCGTCACGCCGGGGGTATCATCGATGATGGATATTCTTCGTCCTGCCAGGTAATTAAAAAATGTCGATTTGCCGACATTTGGTCTTCCGACGATAGCTACGATTGGTTTTGCCAAGTTTTTTACCTCCGTATCCCCTTCTTTTTTCAATCAGTGATGGTTTTGGGAACAGTTACCGTCTCGCATATACATTCTACCCGCTTTTCAAAAAGATATCAAGGAAGATGGGGCATGGCGGAAGATATTCATTTGAAAGCGGAGATTGAACCCACGGGGATTGCCACGCCCTGCTCGCAATGACACCCTGGGATGGACCCTGCAGGCCATATCCCTCATGTCATTGCGAGGAAGACATAGTCGACGAAGCAAACTCAGTCACTTCTTTGACTGCTTGCATAGCATCTTGAGAGGGAACCCGTAAAGGATATGGTCGCATGACAATAAGGCGCCAAAACAGCCTGTGAGAACGGGATTAGGACGGCTTGACTTAAGCGTAGCGAGTTCAGCCGACCCCCATTCGAACAGTTGCTGTTTTGCAGCCGTGCAGCATAGCTACCGGGCTTTACGGGCTCCCGCAGGCTGCTTATCCCCCTTCTCTGCCAATGAACCAGAAGAACCGTCCCCCTGGTACAAAACAAGCCGGCCCCTTGTGGAACCGGCTTGTTCAAAGCATTCAATAGGATTACTTGATTTCGACGGTGGCGCCAACTTCCTTGAACTTGGCAGCAATAGCCTCTGCCTCTTCCTTGGATACGCCTTCCTTGATGGTGCTGGGGACCTTTTCGGTAACGTCCTTGGCTTCCTTCAGACCCAGGTTGGTGATTTCGCGGACAACCTTGATAACCTTGATCTTCTCGGGACCAGCGTCCTTCAGGATAACATCGAATTCGGTCTTCTCCTCGGCGGGAGCAGCTGCTCCACCGGCAGCAACGGGACCGGCTGCAACAGCCACAGGTGCGGCGGAAACGCCAAATTCCTCTTCAATAGCCTTAACAAGCTCCTTAAGCTCGAGAATGGACAGGGACTTAATCTCTTCAATGAACTTCGTTATCTTTTCACTCATCTTCATATCCTCCTATTCTTTGTTAAAATCGGTTTTCCGATAAAATGCTCCACAGGTTATGCCCCCTGTGCCTGCTCCTGCTTTTCAACAATAGCATTGAGAGCAATAGCCAGGCCATAAAGCGAGCTCTGCAGGCTGCCGATAAGCCTTCCAAGCAGTTCTTCCCTGGACGGGGTCTTAGCCAGCTCTTCCACGCCGGCAAGGTCGATGATTTTACCTTCCACCACACCGGCCTTGATTTCCAGTTTCTCATAATCCTTGGCAAACTGGACGAGCAGCTTGGAAGGGGCTACCGGATCCTTTTCGCTGATGGCAATGGCCGTAGGACCTTCCAAATACTTTGTAAGCTCGCTGTATGGGGTATCTTTCACGGCAAAGCTGATGATGGAGTTCTTGTAGACCTTGTATTCAACACCTGCTTCACGCATGGCCTTTCTCAGCTTGGTATCCTGCTCAACGGTAAGGCCTCTGTAATCAGCGAGCACAAAGGACTGGGCGTTGGCGATCTTGCCGCTCAGCTTTTCCACCTCAGCCTTTTTCTGCTGCAGTATTCTTTCACTGGGCATTTGAGCACCTCCTTGACGAGAGAATTGATTTCTCCAGGGCCTCTATCATGAAACCTTCATTTCATAACAAAAAACCCTTCCGCGATCCAAACCGTAGACTGCGAAAGGGCATACCATACCACATTTCTTTAACCTCGGCAGGATGATATACGTTACACCCCGAAGGGTTCCTGCTGTCTACGGTTAAGATCACTTACGTTATTCTATAAGATATCAGCCAATCAGTCAAGCACTTTCTGCTGGTTGATGCGGATACCGGGTCCCATGGTTGAAGAAACGGTAACACTCTTCAGGTACTGACCCTTGGCTGCTGCCGGCTTTGCCTTGATGATGGCTTCCATCAATGTGCGGAAATTGTCGCGCAACTTCTCGGTGCCGAAAGACACCTTGCCGATGGGGCAATGGATGATATTGGTCTTGTCAAGGCGGTACTCGATCTTACCGGCCTTGATATCGGCGATGGCCTTGGCAATATCCATGGTAACCGTTCCGGCCTTCGGGTTGGGCATGAGTCCCTTAGGACCGAGGATACGTCCCAGACGTCCGACAACGCCCATCATATCCGGGGTTGCCACAACCACATCAAAATCAAACCAGTTTTCGTTCTGAATCTTGGCTACCAAATCCTCCGCGCCTACATAATCGGCACCATTCTGCTCGGCCTCGGTAGCCTTCTCGCCCTTGGCGAACACCAATACGCGCACGGTCTTACCCGTACCATGGGGAAGAACAACGGCGCCCCTGACCTGCTGGTCAGCGTGCCTGGAGTCAACACCCAGCTTGACGTGTACTTCCACTGTTTCATCAAACTTTGCTCTTGCCGTCTTCTGAACCAGCTCAAACGCCTCGGTGGGTTCATACAGTTTGGTTCTATCGACAAGCTTGAGACTTTCGAGATACTTCTTGCCTCTCTTCATGATCATCACTCCTTTGTGGTCATTAAAAAATCGGGAATTTCTCCCTCCCACATTCTATGGGACAGCCAATCAGTCTTCGACGACAACGCCCATGCTCCTGGCTGTGCCTGCAATCATGCTCATGGCTGCTTCCAGGCTGCCCGCATTCAGGTCAGGCATCTTCAATTCAGCTATCTTACGAATCTCTTCCTTGGAGATCTTGGCCACCTTATCCCTGTTGGGTCTGGCGGAGCCGGTCTCGATCTTGCACGCCTTCTTGATCAGGACGGCAGCCGGAGGAGTCTTCGTGATAAAAGAGAAAGAACGATCTGCATAAACGGTGATGACCACCGGAATTACCAACCCTGCTTCTTTTGCGGTTCTTTCATTGAATTCCTTACAGAATTGCATGATATTGACGCCGTGTTGTCCGAGGGCTGGTCCAACCGGTGGAGCAGGTGTTGCCTTACCTGCGGGGAGCTGCAGCTTTACATAGCCCAAAACCTTTTTTGCCATAAATAATCCACCTCCCAGTGTATTTGCCTTCTTAGCAAGGCCTCTATTCAAGTGCTGAAGCGCACATGAATCCAATCGTGCTTTGGTTATCAGAAAAACACTTGCCAAAGCGCGTCTGACAACCACTTATCTTATCAGTGTGTTACGTGTGTGAACAAAAAACGATTTACTACAGCTTCATAATCTGGACAAAATCGAGTTCCACAGGAGTTTCCCTGCCAAACATGGACACCATGACACGAACCTTCTTCTTGTCCATGCTGATCTCCTCAACGGTACCGATAAAGCTTTCCAGGGGTCCGTCGATGACGCGGACGCTGTCACCAACCTCATAATCCACAACCGTCTCAACCTGTTCGACGCCCATCATGCGGACCTCTTCATCCGACAGGGGAACAGGCTTGGAACCTGGACCTACAAAACCGGTCACGCCTCTGGTATTGCGCACCACGTACCATGATTCGTCAGTCATGATCATCTTTACCAATACGTAGCCCGGAAAAACCTTTTTGAGGGTAGCCCGCTTCTTGCCGTCCTTTATCTCGATTTGCTCTTCCATGGGGACGACCACATCGAGAATATAATCCTGCATTTTCCGGTTCTCTACAATTTTTTCGATATTGGCCTTAACCTTGTTCTCGTAACCTGAGTAGGTATGGACGACATACCATTTAGCTTCATCTGCCATTAAAAAGCGGAGACAAAAGCTCCTGCCCTCCTTCCGCTTTTATTTCCCGAATATGACCTGGAACAAGAGGCCTAATCCGGCATCAGCGACCCAGACTACAATACCGACGACCAGGCATGCCGTAAAGACGACCAGAGTATGATTAATAAGCTGCTGCCTTGTAGGCCAGATAACCTTTTTCATCTCTGTGCGGATTTCTTTGAAAAACCTGCCTATGCGCTTGCTCAATTTGACTTTTTCGTTCTGTTCGGCCATGGATAACAACTCCCAACTCGTTATTTGGTTTCCCTGTGCAGAGTGTGTTTACGGCAAAACCTGCAGTACTTGTTCATTTCAAGCCTGTCAGGGTCGTTCTTCTTGTTCTTTGTGGTATCATAGTTTCTCTGCTTGCATTCTGTACAAGCCATAGTGATTCTGACTCTCATTCTGGAACACCCCTATGCTCTAACTTATGTTATTTTTTTGCACAAAAAAAAAGCTGCCAAAGCAATATTGAGTCTAACATATACAAAGCCTGATGTCAAGCGTTTCCCGGAACATCCTTCAGGATCTGCGGGCACATGGCAGAATCAGACATATTCTGCGGGGCAGAGGTCCCGATGAAGATACTCTGCCGGCGGATAACCGCCTGTCTGAAAAGCCTTTCCGTTCCGGCGCAGAACACCGGCAAAAAACAGATCTGAAAACACCCGGGGCAGGGATAACCCCGCCCCGCAGATCATTTCTATTTTGCAGTAACCGGTTTCGTCCGCATACGCCGGGTTCGCCACCAAACCCAAAGGTTGGCCGCGATGAACACTGAAGAATATGTTCCCGCGATACAACCGACGATCAGCGACAGGCTGAAGTCCTTCAGGGATCCGATATTGTTGGCGGCAGCAAAGATATAGAGCACGACAACGCTGATCAATGTGGTCAGGGTTGTGTTGATGGTCCTTGAAATGGTCTGCCATACGCTCGTGTTGACAATGGTTTCCATGTCGGATTTTTGCATGATTTTGGCGTTCTCACGGATCCTGTCGTAGACGATGATGGTGTCATTGATGGAGTAACCGATGATGGTCAGGATGGCCGCGATAAACACATCATTAAAGGGGATCCTGAAGGCCACGTACACACCCAGCATCACGGCACAGTCATGGAGCAGAGCGATGACCGCGCAGACCGCCGCCGAAAGACCGCTCATGATGCTGAAACGCCACGCCACATAAATAAGGATCAATACCGAAGAAATCAGCACAGCCAACAAGCCCTTCTCGAGGGTTTCTTTTCCTATGGAGGGCTCAATGCTTGCCACCTGGTTGTTGGGGCTGTCCGGGACAATCGGGAATCCGGACTTGACCAGAGTATCCCTCACCAGTTGTTCTTCATCCGGGGTTAGCGGGGTTTCGCTCGCCACGTCTATCCTGAGCATGATGGTTTTCGTCGTCGTTCCCTGGCTTCCGGACACGGTCTCCATCACACTGGTATTGATTTTCTTGTTCAGAGCTTCCTCGAGCTTCACGGCCGCCAGGTTGGCGTCCACCATCTCCCGGCATTCGATGGACATGCGCGTACCGCCGCGGAAGGTGATATCCAGTACAGCTCCGTTGATGAGGTAGAGTATCAGAAATGTTAGCAAAAGAACACCACTGATGGTGAAAAATATCTTTCTGTTTTTTACAAAGTCAAACCGTGTCATGCCTCGGCGCCCCCTTCCCTGACTCCGTAGAATTTCTTATTGCGGGCGAATCTGAAGGCCGACACCGACCTCAGCAGGGCTTTTGTGATGGACACAGCTGTGATGAAGCTGAGAACAACGCCAAGCCCCAGGGTCACACCAAAGCCCTTGACCGGCCCTGTGCCCAGGATATACAGCACAACCGCGACGATGATGGTGGTCACGTTGGAGTCCATGATGGCCACAAAGGCACGCTTGAACCCTGTATCAACCGAAGCGCGGATGGTCTTGCCCGTCCGCAGTTCCTCCTTGATACGCTCAAAGATGATGACATTGGCATCGACACCCATACCCATGGAGAGGATGATACCGCCGATACCGGGAAGGGTTATGGAAATACCCGTGTTGGCAAGGAAGAGGATCTGCAGCGCTACCAGCGCGGAAAGCGCCAGGGATGCCAAAAATCCCGGCAGCCTGTAATAGATGATCATATACAGGCAGATCAGCACAAAGGCGACAATGCCCGCTTTTATAGCCACATCAAGGGCACCCTGCCCAAGCTGTGCGCTGATGGCGTCCACGCTGACAGGCCGCAGCGCCACCGGCAAGGCTCCGAAACGGATTTTGTCGGCCAGTGCCTTGGCCTCTTCCAGGGTAAAATCGCCCTCAATATAAAACCGCGCCGTATTGATGCGAGTGTTGACCCTGGGACACGAGATACATTTATCATCGATGAAGATCCCGATATAATGGCCGACCAGGCGTCCGGTAGCCTCCGCAAATTTCTCTACGCCGGAATCCTTCATTTCCAGATCCACGTTATAAAAACCGGTTTTAGGGTTTTGGGACTGGGAAGCGGTTTTCATGTCATCTCCATCCAGGATGATGGTACCGGTGGCCGGGATCTGATCAAGGGGCAGCATGGCATCGGCGTCGCTGACTTCCCGGAATGTGAGGCGGCCGGTGCTTCCCAGCTCATTCAGAGCTTTTCTCGGATCAAACTCTGTTTCGTTCTGTGCCCATGGAATGTCTATAATGATGCGGTTGTTGGTAGCGTCGACATTTATGTTCTTATCATAAATACCTTGCGCGTCGAGGCGAAGTTCCATGATGCTCCGCGCGCTGGCCAGATCTTCCGCCACATTGCGTCCCTCGGTTCCTTCCGGGTATTCGGGAACCATGATGGCGCTGATTCCGCCCCGGATATCAATTCCGGTTCTGATCTCTTTCGCTCCCTTGATGATCCTCGCGTTTTCGGGACCAAGCCCGAAAAAGGCCAGATAACAAAGGAGGACGATGACGACCAACATGGCGAAGAATTTAATTGCCCTGTTGTCTTTCATTGGCGCTTCCTCCCACAGTTTTATATTTAGTCTTTCGCAAATCACTTAGGTAATTATAAATCTTATTATTCCAGACCGTCAACTTGAATCTATTGCCGTGGGATTGCCCCTGGCCGGCCACCTACTCACCCCCGTCCGCGGCAAGCTCCTGGGATTTTATCCAAAGGGCGCACTCAATGCGCTTTTTCTCCAGTTCGCAGCCCACCTTGTAAGGTTTTTTGATATCCCGGTTAAACTTCCAGGAATTAGCAGCGCAACCGCCGCTGCAGTAGAACTTGGCCCAGCACGCCCTGCATTCGGGCTTCTCATAAACGTTAGACTTGAAGAACTCCTCCCGTACGGGGTTCCCGGACAGGCCTTCGAAAACCGATCCCAGTCTGAATTGGGTCTGACCTACAAACTGATGGCACGGATAGAGATCCCCCTCGGGCGTTACCGCCAGATACTCGGTGCCCGAACCGCATCCCCTCAGCCGTTTGGCTATGCAGGGGCCGCCCTCCAGGTCCAACATGAAATGAAAGAAGTTGAACCATTTTCCGTTGGCCCGCCTTTCCACATAAGCCTTTGCCAGCCTTTCGTACTCGGCGCAGACCCTCGGCACATCCTCTTCCCTGATATCGAGGCCGGAATCGGCCGATGCCACCACCGGCTCCACAGAGATTTGCTCGAAGCCTACATCGGCCAGGTGGAGGACGTCCTCGGCAAAATCCAGGTTATAGCGGGTAAAAGTACCCCTCACATAGTAATTCTCATGTCCGCGCTCTTCCACCATGGCTTTGGCAAGGGGAAGAATCCTGTCGTAACAACCCGTACCATCCACTCTTTGCCTCATGGCGTCGTTGATCGCCTTGCGCCCGTCAATGCTGAGAACCACGTTGTGCATGTGTTCATTGATAAAATCGCGCTTATCCTTGTCCAAAAGCAGCACGTTGGTGGTAAGGGTAAAGCGGAAACGCTTCCCCGAATCCTGTTCCCTGGAACGGGCATAATGCACGATCTCCTTTACCACGTCGAAGTTCATGAGAGGTTCCCCGCCGAAGAAGTCTACTTCCAGGTTTCTCCTGTTGCCCGAGTTCTCAATGAGGAAGTCGATGGCCTTCTTCCCAACTTCCAGGCTCATCAGGGACCTTTCTCCCATGTATTCGCCCGTTCCCGCAAAGCAATACTTGCATCTTAAGTTGCAGTCATGGGCAATATGGAGGCAAAGCGCCTTGACAACGGTTTTCCTGCTCCACCGGGGCAGGTAATCCTCATAAGGATCATCAGAAAAAAGTGCTCCTTCGCTGATCAGCGTTTGTATCTCCTCAACCGCTTCAAGGATCACCTGTTCAGGCAGGACTTCCTTAAGTTTGTCCAGTTTTTCCTGATCCGGCTTTCCGTCCGGGATAAAACATTCCAACACCCGGAAAGCCGCATCATCCAGAACATGAACGGCGCCGCTGTTGACGTCCAGGGCCAGGTTGACGCCGTGCATGCTGAAAGCATGTACCATAGCTCACCATCTTTCCATTAACGCATTCATTCTGTGGCTGCCCGATTCTATCTCAACCAAAGTGCAGCCCGCCACATAGCAAAAAAAAGCGCGCCCCATCCGGGAATCGCAAAAAACGGCTGCAACGCAAGAGAAGGGCCTCAAGCCCTTCCTTTCCAGCTTCTTATTATTTCTTTTCGCATTTCTGGTTGGCAACCGTGCAGGATGTCTTGCAGGCTGACTGGCAGGATGTCTGGCATTCGCCGCAGCCGGCCTCCTTGATATCACGGTTCAGAGTTTTTCCATTGATGGTTTTGATGTGCTTCATCGCAGTTCCTCCTCTTCCGGTTCAATTCCACCTTATTATAGCATATGGCTTCTTTTGTGCAAATAAAGATTTACGATCCGTTGCTATCGGGTTTATAGGCCACATAGCCGGAAGCCGCCAGGATCTGGGGTATATTGCGCACCTGCATGAAATCAAGCTCTTCGAAGGAAGGCACCTGATTAAAGCGGCGGGTCACTTCAGCCAGCTTTTCCCACGGCACAAGGCAGGCATGGCGTTTATTGGCCGGGTCCTTCGCTTTCTTTGCTCCGTCGGTCTCCGAAAGCTCCCATGTGGTCCAGCCGCTGGCAAAATGGAAAGCGTTCCAGCGCAGGTGCTCCTGTTTGGCAAGGTTTTCAAGGCGCTTGCCCTGGAGGTAATCCTCCAGTCTGACAGGCTCTTTGCCACATTTGTCCGCTTCGGCCATATCCAGGCCCAAAAGCCTGAGCTTTGTCCTGATATTCATGGCGGCGGAACGGTTGGATTCTTTGGTGAACTCGTCCAGTTCAAACCAATTATCCACCGGATCCACATGATAGATTCTGTTGAACAGGGCGTTCATAGCCCGCGCCATCCTATCCATGCTTTCATTGATGATGATGGATTCGGTAAAGATATCCTTGATTCTTCCAAAAAACCGTATGTCCGGGAGCAGGGCCAGCTCCTGGTAATGGCTGAGCTCCGCCGATTCCGTGATCTGGACGGCAATGGTCACAGGCCGCTGCACATTCTTTCGACGCAGCAGTCTCTGGATCTCCAAAGCGGTTTCCATGCTAAGCCTGTCATTTTCGAGGCATACGGCAATGTAGTTGATGGCATGGATATTCTCCAGGATTAATTCGTAAAAGGCGCTGCTTCCGGGATCAGCCTGGACAAACTGTATGGCATAGTTGCTTTTGATTGCGCTGTAACGGTTGTTGAAGATCCCTTCCCTGTTGCCCATGGCGCTGTCTGTAACGATGGCTCGGAACTGGCCGCCATAGAACTGTCCATTGTAGAGAGCTTTTCGCAGAACCTCAACCCCCATCCGGCCAAACCCGGCCAGGAACAGGGTGAAATCCGAATGGACCATTGCCTCCCGGGTATCCAGTTCCATGGTTTCATAGATCGGACAGGTCTCCATAAGCTGTCTTGCCGCCAGATCCGGTATGCTGAAGATCTTGAAGTCAACGGTGATTCCACAGTCCTGCCTGACCTTGTCCAGGATCTGGCCTGTGTTTTCAGATGAGGAAAGTATGTAAAGGATTAAATGGCTTACAGGAGTCCGTTCCTTTTTGGCATTCCGGATCAACTTGATGGCTGTTTCAACATTGGCATTCTCCTGTTCCGAGAAAAGGAAGAAATGAATGGGTTTCTGATAGAACCTGGCCGGCAGCTTAAGCTTTTTGAGGCTCTCCACTTCCCCGGCATTCCGGTCTATCAGGATGCATTGGTTTTCACGGATCTTTTTAACCAGTACCTCTTCCTGCTCGCTGCTCTGTTTCAGCCCCTCAATGACGATAATGCAACGTTCTTTGCCATTTTCTCTCAGGTTGCGGATAAGGTGATAGGCATACTCGTTCAGGCCGCAGAAGATATAGGTTTCCGAAGAACGGGACAGCAGGAGCTGGATGCGGGATATAATGTGCAGGCCAAACAGAGAAATCAATGTCAGAACGGTGATCATCAATCCGCAGGCGTGAACCAGATTAAAAAACAGGAAATAAATCGCATTGTCTTGAAGAATCGCGTTGACATCTCCAAAATCATTCTCCAGTATGAAAATCCTGCAGGTGGAAAAAAGAGCACGAAGCGCAATGGCTGTCGCATCCGGAGGACTCTCGCCGGGCGCCGGCGGTTCTCCCAGCAGGACGTAATCTGGCATGTAGCCGAAGATATATAAAATCAGGCCGCTGAAAAATGTGACGATGGCAAGCGGGATTTTAATCTTTTCATAGACATCCCTGTACCTGGCTACGACCAGACACCCCAAAAGGATCATGCACAGAGAGATCAACACGGATGATATGGTTACGGGAAACAGCATGTCACACGTCCTTTCGGTGTGTTATTTTCCAAAACCGGCATATTATGATTTTGATTTTAGCATACTATTCCTCTTAAGTTAATACTTTCTTCCGCAAAGAAAGATAAGGTCTGATATTTATACCCTGTCCTCCTATCCAAAGAACGATTGTTGTTTCTGGATGACCTTGCTCCGGGACGCTTCAATGATATCCTCCATCCGATAAAGAAGGCCTTTCTTTTCACAGGCTTCCCGGAAAACCTCCTGAAGCTTCCTGTAATGCCCGGGGCAGCAGGAATACTTCATACTGTAACTGCGTTCATATTTTCTTCTCAGCCCGGGGAAAAGCCGATCCAGGGCGTCATAGAAGTATTCACGCTGGCCGCTTCGGAGTGTGACACCAAAAAACGGGTATATGTAGGTTGCCCCGCAGTCTGACGCCCTCTCGACGATGGCAAGGATGTTCCGCTCGTCGTCCGTAATGAAAGGCAATACCGGCATCAGAAGGATTCCAACCGCCAGGCCTTCGCCGGCCAGGCGAGCCACCGCTCTGAACCTTTCGGAGCTCGGCAGAGCACCCGGCTCTATTTTTCGCGTCAGATCATCGGAGTATGCCGTAATAGTCACCCCGATGCTCACGGGATCGTGGAGCCGGATATCCTTCAGCACATCCGCATCCCTTGTAACCAGCGGACTCTTGGTGGCCAGATGAACACCGAACCCATAACGGTCTATGAGCCTCAGGGACTCCCGTGTCAGGCGTTTTTCCGCCTCGTAGGGGTTATAGGGGTCACTCATGGCGCCGATTCCAATGATGCCCCGGACTCTTTTTCGCCGCAGCTCCTGCTCCAGAAGCATAAGCACGTCCTTTTTTACGGCCACCTCGTCAAAATTTTCAACATGGTAGCAGTCGCTTCTGGAATCACAATAGATGCATCCGTGGCAGCACCCGCGATAAATGTTCAGGGTGTACCTGGCGTCAAACCAGAAGCCCGGATTTTTGTTGGTCGATAACAGGGTTTTTGCAGGAATTTCTCTCATGGTTCGCCCCCGGCGTATCTGATGGCATCAGCTTACCGCCATAACCATGACAGCTGTTTGTCATATTTGCCATCCATAGCAGACAGCCGCCGTTTTGTACTATTTCTTATTGGTCTGGATGAAACCCCGGATGATAAGTCCGATACCTGCCGCCAAACAGGCGAACATCAGGATAGTGATATACAGGGTGGTGGGTTTGAAGGTAATGCGTAAACTCATCAGCACGCCCGCAAGAATGGTTATCAGGCCACCGGCGATCAGTATCCAGCCCCAGATTTTTCTTTTCAGGGTGAACAGCAGGATAATGCCTAGGATGATCGGGAGCAGCAAAAGGCCAAAGGACGGATTGAAGCTTCCGAAAATCCCACCAAAAAAGTAGCCGGTACTGACGATGGTATTCTGGGTGATCAAAAACAGGCCCAGAATGAATAAGGCTAGTCCGGAAAGAAGACTTATCATGACCACTCGCTCCATTCGTTTTATGGGATGAATTGCCGTCTGTTATTTCATAAAATATACCAAAACCCGGAAGGAAAGTCTACCGATCAGCCATCCTTCCGGAAGGACTCTTCCCTATGGGTGCTTGAGATATAATTTCTGTCGAGGGTGATCACGGATTCATAATGGGGATTGTACCGCTGGATAGCCTGGCGGATGCGTTGTATGAGTTCCTCGTTGTTCGCTTTGAAGGAAGGAGGCACCGTCACCTCAAATATCAGCTTTGACTGCTGCTTGCCTAAAACGGCTCTGAAATCGTGCATGGAAAGTCCCGGATCGATATCCTTAACAATGCCTTCCACAACCGCTTTCAGTCGGTCCAGTTGTTCGTCGCCGGTCACAACCGGATCCATATGAATAACCATGTGGATGTTCATATCGGTGCTGAAATCCTTCTCAATGGTGTCGACGATATGGTGGCTCTCCAGGAAATCCCTTTCCGCAGGCACTTCCAGATGCACCGTGGCAAAGCAGCGTTCGGGCCCGTAGTTGTGGATGACCAGGTCGTGGAAACCAATCACGCCATCATAGCTTTTGATTTTTTCCTCTATCCGCCTGACCAGATCTTCATCCGGCGCTTCCCCCAAAAGCGGGCTCAGGGTTTTTCTTACAAGGCCGATACCCGAAAACAGAATAAAAAGGGCTACGGCCAGACCCATATAGCCGTCTATCGGGATACCGGTCAATCCGGCAAACAATGCGGCACCCAGGACCGCTCCGGTAGCCAGCACATCGTTAAGGCAGTCGGCAGACGTGGCGCCCAGGGCAGTGGATTGAATGATACGGCCCATCTTCTTATAGAACAGGCCCAGCCACAGCTTGGTCACAATGGCCAGTACCAGCACGGCGACGGTCACCATACTGAACCGGATGGGTTCCGGTCGGATGATCTTTTTCACAGAGGAACGTATCAGTTCCAGGCTGAGTAGCAGGATAATGACCGAAATGATGAATCCCGTGATATACTCGATCCTGGCATGTCCGTAAGGGTGCTCCTTGTCCGCGGGTTTGGCCGACAGCTTGAAGCCCACCAGGGTGATCACCGATGAGCCGGCGTCGGACAGGTTATTGACGGCATCCGCCGTAATGGCGATGCTATGGGCAAGGGTTCCGATCAGCATCTTGGCGCCGAACAAAAGAACATTACAGAGTATCCCCACCAAAGAGGATACCCTGCCATACCTTCCCCTGACCACCGGATCGGTGGTATTCTCATGATCCTTAATGAACAATCGTATGATCCAGTTTGTCATGTTTGAAATTCCTCCAGGCGCTCCCGTTTATGGGAAGGCTCCCGCCAGTTCAAAAGCCTTTCTCAGTATTGTATCATATTCCAGTCTCTCGCGCAGGGTGACGCCGATATCCTCTCTCCGGAACCGCTTCTGAATATCTTCCCAGGTTTGCTCCACATAAACATCCGGTATGGTCTTGACTTCCTCGTTCACCGATCCGTCGGGATTTAAACCCATCTCACCGGGGAACCTGACGATGAGGCCGCTGTTGGGCAAAACTATCGGTATGGGATCATAGCCAATCCCATCTCCTCCCGTATCGGTCCCAACCAGGGTGGCCCAGCCTGTCGCCTTGGCAAAGGCCGCAAAGGATTCGGAGGCCGAGAAGACATAATCATCCACCAGAAGATATACCTTTCCCCTGAACCCTACAGGATTATCCGGTTCGGTCCTGTAAGTGATCTCGGTAATCCAACCCTTGCCATCCGCAAAATAGTATTCCGGCGTATGGTCTCCGGCATTCAGGCTGTCGATGCGTTTGAGCGCCAGGTAGTCGGTAAACAGTTTATGCTTAATAAAGGGCTTCAGATAGGTTGAATCCCTGAACAGTGCGAAGCATTTCATTTCAAGGGGTTTATCGATCAACGGCGCAACGATGTTTCTTTCCCAATACGCCGTGCTTCCGCCGCCGTTGAGCCGGATATCGATGACGAGCCCTCTGTAGTCCCTGATTTCTTCCAGGAAAGCCCGGATGCCTGGCCCATCTTTCTCAACGTAAAGCGCGGAGAAGGAAGGAAGCCTCAGGTAGGCAATACCCGCCTCTTCATCTTTCAGGGTTGAGAAAAGATGCTCGGGCACGTCTTCATCGCTGCTTTCGGCCTGAACGGGTCTGGCAGGTTCAAGCGTAATATCCCGCCTTTCACCCTCAGGGGTTTCCACACCCAGCCGGACCGGCCTGTCGGTATAGATGACCAACGCGTTAACCTTGGCTTTTCCCCTGAGCCTGTCATAGTCCAGGATATAGCGGTCCATCAGGGTCTTGATATAATCATCCGTGCTGATACCATCCACTTCGACCAGCCTGGAACCCCTGGGTATTCCGTAATTCGCGGGAGAAATTTCGGGATCAACCGGGTTTGACCAGGCGCAGTATCCCCCTTCAATGTATTTGAAGGCAACTGGGAGCATGAGCTTTTCATGTTCTTCCAGGGCTGTCTCCCAGTAGGCATAGGCCTCCATAACCCCGCTGTTGTTGAAGATCTGTGACCAGGGAGTATGACCGCCGTATATTTCCCGGTAATCTTCGTAATTGGCTCCGGGTTTGATGATATTGGTATGTCCGTTCTGGAGCAGCATCAGGATATCTTCCAGTACATGATAAAATGCCGCATCGCTGCGCGTTTCCGCTATCATGGACGCAAACTCCTGTTTTTTTGAGAGCCAGTCCATCCCAAGCTGCCTTTTCTTGACCTCGAAATAGGGATAATTCTGTTCCAGCATCCTGTACAGGTATTCGAAGTCTTCCAGTTTCTGCTCCGTAGTCAGCGGAAATGCTGTCTGATTGACCACGAAGTCTACCCTTGGATTCCACAACAACGTATAGATCAGGACCGATGCTATGACTGCCACAAAAACAAGGACCAACAGGATGCGCAAAAGCACACGTGCGCGTCTTTTCATCACCCTACCCCTTTCTGTTTTCCAAGCCCGTTTTTCTTTTGTGACTATTTCTGCCTGTTCAGATATCACCGGGTCCAGGGACATATCTCCTCGCAAGTCTTTGGTGGATCCGACTGCAGTTTTTTGAAAGTGAACGGCCAGATCACAAGGATGATGATGGTCACAAAGATGTTCAGGAAAAACAGATCCAATCCGGCCGTCACATTCATGGGAATATTGTTCAGTGTGTGTACGCCAATCGCGAAAAACAGGTTGTCGGTAACGATATAAATCAATGAGAAGAAAACCCCAAGGACAGCCGGCATAAAGATGCTGAACAGCATCTGCTCCGGTGCCACTCCCGAATAAAGCCTGTTGGGAATATGGATAAGGCCGAAAAGCGTCTGGGATGCCAGGACGGCAATGGCCGTGCGCCACTTTCCCGCAGGGATCTTTTTGCCTATCTGGGGTATCAGAAATCCCCTGAAAGTGATCTCTTCAAAAAGCGCATTGCCAAAAACCTGGCCCAATAGCATTCCGAGGATTACAGGCATGCCATCGGCGTTCCAGATTCCGGACCAATTGACATTGCCTGTGCGAAGGAGCGAAACGGCCACGTTAATGGCTTCCTTGGCAAGCCATAGCACAAGGGTGGCAGCAATGCCGGCCGCCAGGCGGTTTCTTCTGATACCCAGATCCATCCAGGAAAGTCCGCCGAGACGAATTATCATCAGATAAACCAGCATGGCAAGCAACAGGAGATTGGCCATCAGGGTTTCATTGATGAGGCCAAAGGTGATCTCCCGGAAAACCGAAAGGATACCGGACGGAAAGATGACCAGGTTGAAAAGCGTGCTTAATAATACCTCCAGCGCGATAAACAGGACGATGATACGCCAGGAGGTCTCCCTGATGTCCTCAAGCCTGAGCCCGCCATAACGCGACCAAATCATTAGCCCCCTCCTTTTCATAATCAGGATACCAGTCTATCACAAAATATGGAGAAATTCCAATATACTCTACGCACCATGTGGGTACAGGTCTGAAAAATAAGTAATTGGCTGTTTTGGCACCTTATCGCAATGCGATTTTACCTTCACGGATTCCCTTCTTGCGCAGAAATCGCTGCGAGAAAGATTCACCCTGTTTGTCATTGCGAGGAACGAAGTGACGAAGCAATCTCTTAAGACCAGGAAGTCAGTAAAACCCGCCAGGCTATCTCACTGGGGTTCAGCGTAGCACGTCAATTCCATAAAGCAAAAGCGGAAAGCCGGTTGCAAAGTCATGTCATGCTTCGGCTTCCCGCATCCGCCTTTTGGAATTTCATTTCACTTTCTCTTACGGAGGCACCGCCCAACCCATTTGACAACCTCCACAACGGGGATTATCAGGAAGGACAGGCCGATAACCGTCAACCACTGCCCGCCGGTGAGGGACGTCACACGGAACAGGCCGTTCAGGAAAGGCAGGAAGACCACCGATAGCTGAAGGACAGCCGAGAGAAGGAAGGCGCCTATCAGCCACGGATTGGTAAATAAGCCGATCCTTAAGACGGACTCCTCGTTGGAACGCGTGTTGATGGCATGGAACAGCTGGATGAGGCCCAGCGCCACAAAGGCCATAGTGGTGGCGGTCTCCGGCGAATACTGCCTGCCGAAGAGATAAACTATGAGAACAAGGCATCCCTCCAGGATCCCCTGGTAGATGATATTGAAGCCCACCCCGTCGGAGAAGAAGCTGCTCTTCGGATCCCTTGGCGGCTTGTTCATGACGTCCGGCTCGGCTTCCTCCATTCCCAGGGCCAGCGCAGGAAGGGTATCGGTGATCAGGTTGATCCAGAGGATATGGATTGGGAACAGGATATGATCACTGAAAATAGCGGGTAAAAGCGTTGCGATGAACAGGGTGAAGACCTCGCCCAGGTTGCAGGAGAGCAGGAACTGCACCGTCTTCCGGATATTGCTGTAAATCTTGCGGCCTTCCCTGACCGCCTGGACAATGGTAGCAAAATTATCATCGGCCAACACCATATCGGACACACCTTTGGAAACCTCGGTCCCGGTAATGCCCATGCCCACGCCGATGTCCGAGGATTTTAAAGCCGGTGCATCGTTTACCCCGTCCCCCGTCATGGCCACAATCTTTCCTTTGTGCTTCCATGCCTTAACGATCCTTACCTTATGCTCCGGCGAAACCCTGGCGTAAACGGAATATCGCTCCACCTGCTCGTTGAACGCTTCCTCAGAGAGGGCGCTTAACTGACTTCCGGTGATAACTTCATCGCTTGTGCCGGCAATCCCTAGTTCCCGGGCAATAGCCGCAGCCGTATCCTTGTGGTCGCCGGTAATCATGATGGGACGTATTCCTGCTTGTTTGCATATTCTAACCGCTTCTTTCGCCTCTTCCCTCGGCGGATCGATCATCCCCACAAGGCCGATAAAGGCCAGCCCGGTTTCCAGGGCTTCCTGCGTAATGTTCCCGGGAACCCTCTCCAGGTTTTTATAGGCTACCGCCAGAACCCTCAAAGCCCGATCAGCCATTTCCTTGTTGGCTTTCGCGATGGCATCCCTGTCCGCATCGGTCAATTCCCGGACTTTACCGTCGGCCAGGATGTGGGTACACCTTTCAATCAGGACATCGGATGCACCCTTGGTGATGGAAAGGATGCCCTGCGGGGATTTATGGACCGTGGTCATCAGTTTCCTGTCCGAATCGAAGGGCAGCTCGGCAACACGGGGATTTTCTCTTTCGATTTCCTCCATGGATAAACCCATATTGATGCCATATTCCACCAGGGCGGTCTCCGTGGGATCTCCCAGGAGCTTTGTGTCATTGTCCTTTTTCTCCATCTTGGAGTCATTGCACAGCATGATGGCGCTGGTAAGCTGCCGGAAATGTCCGTCGGCGGCGTCGGCGTCTTCGGCGGCCAACAGCTTGCCGTTCAGGTAAACGGCTTTTACGGTCATCTTATTCTGGGTAAGGGTACCCGTTTTGTCCGAGCAGATGATCTGGGTGCTTCCCAGCGTCTCGACGGCTGAAAGCTTTCTGATGATGGCGTTCTTTTTGGCCATTCTCTGAACGCCGATGGCCAGCACGATGGTCACAACAGCGGCCAGGCCTTCGGGGATGGCGGCAACTGCCAGGCTTACGGCCATCATGAAGATGTCAAGGGCCTCTCTGCCCTGGAGCAGACCAACCGTAAACATGACCAGGCATACCAGCAGCACACCGATGCTCAGGATCTTACTCATCTCGTTAAGCTTCCTCTGGAGCGGAGTTTGGGAGTCTTCCGCCATGGCAAGATGTCCGGCTATCTTCCCGACCTCGGTATTCATACCGGTTTGGGTGACGATTCCCACACCCCTTCCATAGGTCACATGGCTGCCCGAATAGGCCATGTTTTTCCTGTCGCCGATAACCAGTTCCTGATCCTTTAGGGGATCCGTAATCTTTTCCACCGGAACCGATTCTCCGGTCAGCGCTGCTTCCTCTATCTTGAGGCTGGTACTTTCCAGAAGCCGCATATCGGCCGGAACCACATCCCCGGCTTCAAGGAGGACAATATCGCCGGGAACCAATTCTTCCGTTTTAATCTGCCTGACATTTCCGCCGCGCCTGACCTTCACATGGGGTGATGACATCCTCTTAAGTGCTGCTAGCGCCTTTTCGGCCTTGCTTTCCTGGATGACGCCCAACACGGCGTTCAGGAGCACCACAAAGAGGATGATGGCGGCATCGGTCGTCTCCTTGGCGATGGTTGCCGAAATAACGGCCGCCACCAGCAGCACAATCACCATAAAATTCTTGAACTGCTCAAGGAACATGGTCAGACGGGTCCTTTTTTTTCCTTCTTGCAATGCGTTGGGGCCGTATTTTTCAAGCCTTTCCCTTGCTTCGGAATCGGTCAGTCCCTCCAGGCCGGATTGAAGAAAGCGAACCACTTCCTCTTTTTCCATGGTATGAAAAAACAGCTCTTTATCCATCGCTACCTCCGCCAATTTATAGAGTCCGCCATAGATTTCAATAAGCACCGTAAATTAGTGTATCCCATGCGACCTCATCAATCAAGGCTTATTTCCATTGGGAGTCATGGCCGTTTTTTTCAGTACCACGGTCTGCAATTCCATAAAAAATTGATTTTTGTAGCCAGGGCTACCGATACGTACCCGCTCTGTCAATATAATGGCACTACAAGGGAACGAAACCTTGGAACAAGGAGCAAGAGGTGAATAGCATGATAAGAAAAATTGTCAAGATCGATGAAGATAAATGCAATGGCTGCGGCCTTTGCATCACCGCGTGCCACGAAGGCGCTTTGCAGCTTGTGGACGGAAAGGCCAGGCTGGTGTCCGAAGCTTATTGCGACGGTTTGGGAAACTGCCTGCCCGAATGTCCCACCGGCGCCATCACCATAGAGGAAAGAGAAGCCCAGGCCTTTGATGAAGCCGCCGTTCTGAATAACATGGCGCAGAAGGCATCCACCCAAACCCCGGCGCATCATCAAGCCCATTCAGGCGGCTGTCCCGGAAGCAGGGCCATGTTCATCCGGCGTGAGGCCGTCGAAAGCAGGCCCGCGGCTCCTGCCGACACCCAAAGGCCGCAATCCGAGCTCAGGCAGTGGCCCTGCCAGATCCGGCTGGTGCCTCCCAACGCACCCTATTTCCAGGACGCGCACCTGTTGGTTGCTGCCGATTGCACGGCGTATGCCTATGCCAACATTCACCAGGACTACATGAAGAACAGGATCACCATCATCGGCTGTCCCAAGCTGGATGAGGTGGATTATTCCGAAAAGCTGACCGCTATTCTCAGCCTCAACAACATCAAAAGCATTACGGTTCTCCGCATGGAAGTGCCCTGCTGCGGCGCCATTGTGAATGCCGTCAAGAATGCCATGCTGAACAGCGGCAAAATGATTCCCTGGCAGGTAGTCACCATCGGAACCGATGGAACCATAATGAACGACTAAGAACAAGGAGGAGATGGATCTATGTCAATGTTTTGCTTCCAGTGTGAACAGACAGCAGGAGGAAAAGCCTGCACCATGGCCGGCGTTTGCGGAAAATCCGCTCTGGTGGCCAACAAGCAGGATGCGCTGACCGGCGCCCTCATAGGCCTGGCAAGAGCGGCATCCGGGAAAAAGCCTTCCGGGAGGGCTGTTGAACTCATGATGGACGGTTTGTTCGCCACCGTCACCAACGTCAATTTTGACCCGGAGAGAATTGACGAACTGAAGAGACAGATTGAAGCGGAAAAGGACAAGCTCGGGGGAGCTGAGAACTTTCCTGAAACGGCCCTCTGGAAGGGTGACCCGGATATCGTGTCCCTGCGCTCCACCCTGCTTCTCGGTATCCGTGGCATGGCCGCTTACGCCCATCACGCCTATGTATTGGGCAAGGAGGACCAGGAGGTTAACGATTGGTTTTTCAAGGGCATGCGCGCCATCGGCGAAGAGCACACCGTGGAAGAATGGCTGAACCTGCTCATGGAATTCGGACATATAAACCTCAAGTGCATGGCGCTTCTCGACGAAGCCAACACGTCCGCCTACGGTCATCCCGTACCCACAAAGGTTTCAACCATCATTGAAAAAGGTCCCTTCATCGTGATCAGCGGGCACGACCTGCATGACCTGAAGATGCTGCTGGAGCAAACGGCCGGTAAGGGAATCAATGTTTATACTCATGGCGAGATGCTGCCAGCTCACGGCTATCCGGAGCTTAAGAAGTACCCTCACCTCAAGGGGCATTTTGGCACCGCCTGGCAAAACCAACAGAAGGAGTTCATGGACATTCCGGCTCCGGTGCTCTTCACCACCAACTGCCTGATGCCGCCCAGGCCCAATTACAGCGACAGGATCTTCACTACGGCCGTTGTCGGCTATCCGGGCCTGGTCCACATTCCGGCGGACGAAAAAGGTTACAAGGATTTCACGCCTGTCATTGAAAAGGCGCTTGAACTGGGCGGTTATCCCGAGGATCATGTCATGACCGGCATCAACGGTGGTACCGAGCTCATGACCGGCTTTGCCAGGAACACAGTCCTGGGTGTGGCCGACAAGGTGATTGAGGCCGTGAAGTCCGGTGCCATCAGGCACTTCTTCCTGGTCGGCGGCTGCGACGGCGCCAAGGTCGGCAGAAACTACTACACCGACTTTGTGAAGCAAACGCCTGCCGATACGGTTATTCTGACGCTCGCATGCGGCAAGTTCAGGTTCAACGACCTCCAACTGGGCGAGATTGGCGGCTTGCCGAGGATCATGGACATGGGCCAGTGCAATGACGCCTATTCGGCCATCCAGGTTGCGCTGGCGCTTTCCAAGGCCTTTAACTGTGATGTGAACGAGCTTCCGCTGACCCTCGTGCTCTCCTGGTATGAGCAGAAGGCAGTGTGCATCCTTTTGACCCTCCTGGCCCTGGGCATCAGGAATATTTACATCGGGCCATCGGTCCCGGCCTTCTTCTCCTCGAATGTCCTCAGCGTGCTGGTTGAAAAGTTCGGCATCAAGCCCATCAGCACCCCCGAACAGGATCTGAAGGCCATCCTGGGATAAGGATGCATTCTGATTTATATAGAGAACCCCGTGACAGGCGGCTGAAGACTGTCACGGGGTTTTGCTTGCGAAATTGCCGCGCTCCGCGATGCTCCGCTCGCAGTGACACCTGCGCACCAAGGGAACCCGTAAAGGTAAGGCCGCATTGCGATAAGGCGCCAAAACATCCTGTGAGAACGGGATAAGGGCGGCTTGACTTAAGCGCGGTGAGTTCAGCCGGCCCCCGTTCGAACAGCTATTGTTTTACAGCCGTGCAGCACAGCAGCCGGGTTTTGCGGGCTTCCGGAAAGGGCTGCACATCTGACCCACAGGTATCGTCCCCTTGGTTTACTTAGTAAAGGTGGCTCTCCACCCCGTTCATGAACTTGGCCCAGTTCACATTCTCCATATAGAACAGGAAGACAAGCTCCTGAATGCCATGTTTCTCAATGAACTCAGGTATGGTCATCCCCGTAGCTTTCTTGCTGTAAAACCGGGCATCCACGACATAGATCTCCTCGTAATGCGGCAAAAGGAACGGAACCCATGCGTTGCCGAAGGAATCCTTCATGACCAGAATCTTTTTCCCGTTATGGACATCAGTTCTAATGACGGACCATGTCGCTCCGCCGGTGCTCATGAATATCAGGTATTTGTCGCCGGAACCCTCGGCATAGCTCATGTCGATGAGATCCGCAGTTTGGGCCGTATCGCCGTAATACATGACGTATTCATACTGCGAAAACGGCAGATACAGATAAATCGTATCCGGGTTTTTCTCCAGATCCTTGTTCAGCGTCTTGGTATAGGAACTACCCAGGTACCCTTCAACCTGAACGGTTTCATATCGGTCCAGCGGTACGGGTTCTCTGCCCGTGGTCTCCATGAAGGCACAATAGCCGTAATAGGCTCCCAGAGCTGTCCAGTGATGATCGGTCCGGAAATAGATGTACTCGTCCTTATGCCGGTTGAGCGCATCATAGACATTGACCGGGATAATGCCCGGATCAAGCCGGCTGTATAAATAATCCATGGCATCATTCTGGGAATCGGTGATATCGGCATATTTCCTAAGCTTCACAAATTCACTGTTCGTTGGCGGTATGACGGAATAAAGGGTTACCTTGTCGCCGAGAACATTATGATATTTATTGAGAACCTCGGCATAGTAGTCCATGCCTTCCCGGTTGAACTTAAAAAGCTGCACCGCCTTTCCGTCCACGATGAGGTAATAGCCCACGGTTTCATCCTCGCCAAATTCCCTCGGGGTGGGTTTTGGTGTCGGAGCAGGTGTCTTTTCAGGTGAAGGCCCTTCGGTTGCCGAACCGGCCGGTGCTTGGGATGGCACTTCAGGGGAAATGGGAACGGGCTTTTCGTCCGGCGTCGGAACGGCATCAGGCCTTTCATTGACAGGACCGGCCTGCTCGCGGGCCACCACCAGGGTCACGCCCTGCCCGTTAAGTGACAGTGCGTCTTTGACATCGCGGCATATCTTTACGATACTGTCCCGTCTGATGAAGGTGTCGCTGTAATAGTCCTCAAAGTCCCTGAAATAGTCTCCGCTTAAAAGGGATGATACCGTCAGGACAGGTCTGGCTTTCAGCATCCTGTTTTCCAGCACCGAGATCGTGGGTTTGTTCGTATTCAGAAGGTTCGCCAGACCGAGTCCTCCCAGGATGAGGATGAAAGCTATCGCATCCAATCTGAGTCTTTTCATGAGCATCTCCTCGCTAAAACCGGAAATACAGGAACGGGTTATAGCTCTGTCCCACCAGGAAGGCCAATGACAGAACCAGGATGAATATGTTGACAACAGGCTTGAATACGCGTTCCATAAAAGCGATCCCGCCTTGGTTTCCTTCAAAGTAAGCCTTCATGGTTTCAAACATTTTTTTGGCAAGCGGTGTTGACACAATGGCAGCTATAAGAAGGAATATGGCATGGCTTCTGAAGATGATGGATACTTCGCTGTTGGTAAAGGCGTAAGCTCGGCCGAACATCACGCCGAGGAACCGGAAGCCTTCGCCCAAATCGGTATGCCAGAAGAACACCCAGCCGATGAGCACCGCCAACAGCAGATACAGCCGCGAAAAAACAGGCGGCATCCTGTCCAGAAGTTTTTTAAGGAAGAGCTTTTCCATGAGAATAAGCAGGAAATAATACAAGCCCCATATAATAAAGTTCCAACTGGCGCCATGCCAAAAACCGGTCAAAAACCACACAACCAGAAGATTCCGCACCAGGTGCCTGCGGTTCCCGCCAAGCGGGATATAAACGTAATCCCGGAAAAAGCTGCCCAGGGAGATATGCCACCTTCTCCAGAACTCTGTGGCGCTTTTGGAGATATAGGGATAGTCAAAATTCTCTTTGTATGTAAAGCCGTACATGCGTCCAAGGCCGATGGCCATGTCCGAATACCCGGAAAAATCGAAATAGATCTGGAAGGCATAAAGCACAATCCCCAGCCATGCTCCTGTTACCGGCAGCTTTTCATAATTAGTGCCAAGAAAAGTCAGCGCAAGCTCACCTGCCGTATTGGCAATGAGCACCTTCTTGCCGAGCCCGATAATAAACCGATTGACCCCATCGCTGAAGCCCGCCGGTGTGACCTGTCTGTGCTCAATCTCCTCCGCGATATCGCTGTACCGGACAATAGGTCCCGCCACCAACTGATGGAACAGGGAAATGAAGAGCAGGAGTTTGAAAAATGACTTCTGAGCCTTCACTTCCCCCCTGTAAACGTCCACCACATAGGAAACGGCCTGGAAGGTGTAAAATGAGATACCAATGGGAAGAGATATTTTGGGAACGGGAAGGCTGAGGCCGAACAGGGCGTTGATGTTCTCCACAAAAAAGCCGGAATACTTGAACGTGCCCAGTATCAGCAGATTGCCGGTGACGGAGAGCACCAGAAAGGCCTTTGCTTTCCTCGTTCCCTGGTATTTTTCCACCATCAGGGCACTCAAGTAATCAAGCAACGTGCTGAAGATCATGGCGGTAATCCATACGGGTTCTCCCCATGCGTAGAAGAAAAGGGATGACAGGACCAGAACCCAGTTGCGCCATGTCCTGTTCTTGATGATGAAGTAAAGAAAAAGATTAACAGGAAGGAATACGCACAAAAAGACCAGGCTTGAAAAGACCAAAAGGCAACATCTCCCCTGCACCATTCCCTATATTTGCATATCTCGGCCCATCGAGGCCCGCGCTGAAAAGAGCCGGTGATTCCATGATTTGCGAACCTCTGCCGGCCTAATATAACTATACCCCTTGCGTATACAGAATACAAGGAGAAATGGTTCGGGCAGATATAAACATTCCTTGGAGTATCGTGCAAGGCCATGCCCGCTTTCCTCCGCCGGATAAGCAGGCGCCTGGATATTTTCAGCGCCCGGCGGCTTTCAGCACCATGTTGGCATGCTCCTGGATATAAACTTTGGATGTGCTGCTGCTGTGGGAAGTGCTGCCCTTAAGATACAGGTCAAACATGCCGTTGACACCGTTGTCGGTCACGGTATCGGCGCCGTGGGGCATTCCTGAAAGCGACGCGGCAATGTTGATGCCGTTGATGTAAACCACCACCGCACGCGGCGACCATTTCCACGTGCCGAAGATCGACTTCATAATCTCCGTGTCGGCCCGTGTGGCAGGCTCTATATCCGCGTGGTTGTAGCCGCCTATCATCACGGCTTTAAACTGCTTTCCGGTATCCACATCCACAATGGTGAACGTGCTGTTCCTTTTGAGCAGATACTTTCCTTCCGTTTGCCAGTCCACCAGCGCGCCCTTCCTCGCCGGCGCGGGATCCTGTCCCGGCGTTACCGTATACGTTCTGGGCGCATAGCCTGAGATGGCGATTTTATCCCCGGCATTCAGCCACTGATCCGGATCCATGTAATTGTACCTCAGCAGATCCTGCTGGCTGATACCAAATTTCTTGGCCACAGAGTACACGGTGTCCCCCGGCTGGACGATGTAGGTCACGTCGGGCCAGGATGTGACCGGTGAGGGGTTGGCGGGAGTCGTCACCGCGGCGTTTCCGGGAATAAACAGGGTCTGTCCCACATAGATCGTATCCGATGTCAGATTGTTCATCCTCCTGATATCCGCCACACTGACGCCATAGTTCTGGGCCAGCCGCCAGAGGGTATCGCCTGACTTGACCACATGACTTTTGTACAAGTTCAGCTTCTGACCGGGATAGATGGTATCAGAGGTCAGGTTGTTGATTTTTTTAAGGTTATCCACTGTGGTCTGGTAGCGCTGCGCGATGCTCCAGAGCGTATCGCCGGCAACTACGGTATAAACACCCGCATTGCCGGTCTGGGTTTGGCTGGTGTTACTGTTTACCATAACGGTATTGGTGGTGCTGTCCAGGGTCACCTGATAGCCAAGGTTTTCCGCGATAAACTTAAGCGGCGCATAGGTCACACCGTTGGCCACAAGGGATTTGGGCATGGTGACCTGCCGGCCGTTCACCCTGGCCACAGTTGAGCCGCGCATAAAGGCTATCTGGACCCCGTTCTTGTTGATGCCCACCGTATTAGAGGCATCATTCCACCAGACGCTGGCCCCGATTTTGTTGCCAAATTCATACAGGTTTACATAAGTCGTGTAATTGTAAAAGAAGGGCTTGCTGTTGAACGATTGAAGCTGCCCATTGATGCTGATCCGTGCCGAATAGTCATAGTTTCCTTCTGACTGGGTGGCTTGTGCGCTTACAGGGGAAGAAGCCGCCGCGGCCTGGACCTGGACCGGCGCCGTGTAGACAAAAGAAGCCAACAGCAGACTCCCCACCATGATCCTGACCGTCTTGATCTTGATGTCCGGAAACTTGTCCCGGATATAGTCCATGATATTGCGGTCGAGCCGCTGCCTGTTCTCCGGATCGATCCGGTTGAACTCCTCGGCAAATTCCGCGTCGTTCATGGCCGGATTGTCCAGAAACAGTTCCAGATCATATCCGTCTTCCACCTTGACCAAGCGATAACTTGAGAAAATATCCATGGTCTCACCTTCTATCCTGTCGCTGCATGCTTAGTGTGGGCAAATCCGACCAGAAATATGAAACGCATGGAAAATCGTAAAACCTTGCCTGACAGTTCACAAAATGCAAATAAGAAAACCGGGCCCCGCCCATTGAAGGCGATCCCGGTTTCTTCTTTCCCCGCACATTTCAACAGATAATGCTCAGCTGCAACATCCTTTCCTTTACTGCTCTTCCTGCGTTTTCAGGTATCCTTCCAGCCAGTTGATGAACTGGTTCGCCGTCCTTGGCGAACGGCCGTTGTACATCATCTCCCATTGGATCGCCTTCTTGCGCAGGAAATCCCTGTCCACCCTGAGGCCGCGCTGCTGTGCCAGCCCTTCAACGATATTGAGGTATGCTTCCTGATCCGGAGCCGTAAAGGTGATGGTCATGCCGAACCGATCGGCCAGTGACAGTTTTTCCTCAATGGTATCCGCCGCATGGATCTCGTCATTGGCGTCATCAGACATCAGTCCGGCCCTGTCGCTGAACCGTTCCTTCACAAGATGTCTCCTGTTGGTGGTGGCGTACACCAGAACATTGGACGGCCTGCTTTCCAGGCTTCCCTCAAGCACAGCTTTCAAAGCGGTATAGCTGCTCTCGCCATCGCTAAAGGACAGATCGTCTATGAAGATGATGAACTTCTGGGGCCTGTTGCGGATCATCCTCAGGATCTGGTTAAAATCTGCCAGTAAATCCTTCGGCACTTCGACGAGGCGAAGGCCCAGCGAATGGTACTCGTTCATAAGCGCCTTGACCGTTGATGATTTCCCTGTGCCTCGGTCGCCGTACAACAGCAGGTTGTTTGCCGGAAAGCCCTTGATGAATCGCAGTGTATTCTCAACAATCTCCTTTCTCTGCATTTCATAGCCAATGAAATCGCTCAGCCGGATCGGATCCGGCTCCTCCACGCCCCGGAGTCTTCCCAGATTCCCTGTGCGTTCCCATACAAAGCCCTTGTAGCGGGCAAAGATACCCGAGCCGCACCGGCTGTAAAATTCGATCAAACGGTCTGCGCTGTCACCCCATGGTTTGCCGGGTTCAAAAAAAAGACAATCCTTTGGCAGGATATCCCATTCCGGGAGATCACTGACGATATCCGACGATTCCCGGTTGCCGTTTTGGATCCATTCCGTTTTTATCGTGCATGATGACAGGGCAGCCATCTCTCCCAGTACATTCAGTTCGCCTGTCAGCATACCGGACAGCCATCCGGGCATTTTTTCGGAACCGTTCTGTTCCGCCATCATGCTGACAGGGGTTTCGCGATAGAGAATGGCATGCGTCAGGTAGTCACCGAAAGAACAGTTACCGGATAACCCGAGCATCAGGCTTTCTTTAACCAGGTGATGAAAAAAATCGGAATAGACGCTTACAAATTCGTTGCAATTTTGGCTTTCTCCGCACAGTATCTTCAGCAAACGGATGAACCTACCGATCACTTCATCCTTCAGTAGGTCCCTGAACAACACAAGGGATTCAATCCTTGCAATAAGCCTTCTTATGTCATTTCCCATTTTCTGCTCCCCCAGGCTTGTCGTACTGAACCGGGCATCGGTTCCTCCATAATATTAAAATCCGGCATCAAAAAAATCAAGAAACATACTTTCGTCTGTCAGCTCGTTACTAGACCAGAACCCCCAAAGTTCATCCCGCTTTTCAAATTTTAATATTTTATTCACAAATCGATCAAAGATTTTTCATAAAAAGCGATTAAAATAACTCACAGCCAAAAAAACAGAAAGATAGCTGGCGTTTCTGAATGTCCTCCTGGCAAACAGGGCACAGATTGCATAAGCTCCCGCAGATTCCTGTATTTTATGGTGCCTTGTTTTGCTTATTTTTTTGATTTCAATTGTCTGAATCTCCAATGAATTGGCAACCTATTATAAAAACCCCGGTGACACACGATCACCGGGGTTTTATGCATCATGGAATATCCTCTACCCTCTGCTTTAGTTTACAGCTTACGCTTTTGCTTCGGGATTGGTCGACTTGCCTGCGGCAGCAGGTTCCTCGCTTTCCTGTGTTGAAGCTCCCTGTGCGGCAAAAGGCTCCTTGATCTCCCTGGCCAGGTAATCGGGAAGCTCCAATCCGGCCATCTTGTACATATCATGCAGGGGTGGAATGGCCTTGAGCAGGCCGGAAACGAAATTCGCCGTGGCAGGTGTGCCGTCCTTGCCGCCCAGATTATCCCAAACCGTAATCTTGTCAATCTTGAGGTTCTTGATGGCTTCAACCTGTATCTTCATCAGATCTTCCATCTTATCGGCCAGCATCATCCTGGTGGCATCAAGGGCGCTTCCGCCGGCAGCCGCTACAAGCTGGGCAAAGCCTTGTGCCTGCTTGGTAAGCAGTTCCTGCATACCGCGCGCCTGAGCCTCCATCTTCATGTAGATGGCATCGGCTTCACCCTTGGCAAGCCTGCGGGTTTCCTCTGCCTTGGCCTCCGCTTCGAGCTCAATGCGCTTTTTCTCAATCTCTGTCTTAACGAGGATATCGGCTTCCTGGGTAGCCCGTTCACGTGCCGCACGGGCAAGCTCGGCTTTTTCTTCAGCCGCATAGGATTCTTCCAGGGCTTTTGCTGCCTGTATTCTCTCTGCGGCGGTGGCACGCCTCAGGGCTTCCGCCTGGCGCTCACGGAGGGTGGCATTGGACTGTGCGATCTCAGCCTGGGCTTCATTTTCACCTTTTATGGCCTCGGAATTGGCCGCTGCGACCTGGATCCTCTGATCCCTGATGGCATTGGCTTCACCGATGGCACCGTCCCTGTTCTTTTCCGCAACCGATTTTTTCGCGTCGTTGATGGCCTTGGCGGCAGCTTCCCGGCCAAGGGCCTCTATGTACCCCGATTCATCGGTGATGTCGGTGACGTTCACGTTAATCAGGCGCAGACCGATCTTTTTAAGTTCGGTCTCAACATTTCTGGAAACAGCTTCCAGGAACTTGTCGCGGTCAGTATTTATCTCCTCAATATCCATGGTGGCGACGACAAGACGCAATTGCCCGAAGATGATATCCTTGGCCAGTTCCTGGATCTCGTTCAGTTTAAGCCCCAGCAGCCGCTCGGCGGCATTCTGCATGACGCCCGGCTCAGTGGAGATTCCCACGGTAAACCGGGACGGGACATTTATCCTGATGTTCTGCCTGCTCAATGCGTTCTCCAGATCCACACTGATGGAGATGGGCGTCAGATCCAGGTACTCATAGGCCTGAATAATCGGCCAGATGAAAGCGGCACCGCCGTGGATGCATTTGGCCGATACAGCTGTTCCGTCCCTTGTTGATCCCACTTTACCGTAAATGACCATGATTTTGTCAGACGGGCATTTCCGGTAGCGGGAAATAATGAACAGGAAGGTGAAAAGAATCAGAACAGCAGCAACGCCAATCAGGATCAAAGTTTCTTCCATAACGCAATCTCCTCCACACATTTGTCATAAGGTACTGACTTCATCGTTTGGGATGACGGTCAGGACATTATCCTCTGTAATGCCTGTAATTAAAACCGATTCACCGGTTTTCAAATCGCGCTCGGCGCCGGTCGTGGCCTCAAACTCGCAGAAACGCTCCTGCACGACGACATTGATCTTGCCGTAGCCCTTGTTTGCCGCCGGAATGGTGATATAAACTTCTCCAACCTTCCCTATGGCATTGGAGATGTCGATATTGCCGCTGTATTGCAGCCTCAGGGCTACCCGGATTGACCAGGTGACAAAATACAGCGCCGCCCAGCCGGCCAACAAGGCAAACACGATCACCGCTGGAAGCGGCAGTTCCATGCCTGCCAGCACGACCCCGGTCCATCCGCCTATCGCGAAAAAAGCCACGATGCTTCTGAAGGTAAATAGCCTGACTTCAGCCACATCATGGCTATGCGTCAAATCCCCCACATGGTCGGCAGCATCGGCACCCGCTCCATCGCCGTCTGCAACATCGTGTGAAACATCGGCATCGCCATCACCGTCGGACAAACCGATGATAAACAGGATGATCTGGATGACCAGCAACAGAGTGGCCGGGATGGCAAAACAGGCGAACAACTGTTGTAATGTGCTTAATCCGTTCCACCAGTCTACCATTCGCCTGCCCTCCTTTCCTACTTTATCTATACCAGATAAAGGTATAGGGATGCAACACTTCCAACGGCTTCACGCGCAGCTGGTCCACGGAAAACTGCCGCTTTCAGGAAAGATAATCGCTGAATTCCATGGCGACAAACTGGGAGAGATTCTTTCCCGCCATATCTTCGCACGCCTTGCTTTCCTGGTCCACATAAACCGGCAGTTGGATCTTGAAGGTGCTGCCCTCCCCGATTCTGCTTTCAAGGAAGACTTCACCGCCGAAAGCGGAAACGATCTTCTTCACCAGGGACAATCCGATACCGGTTCCACCTGTCTGCCGTGCCAGGGTATAATCCGCCTGGCCGAAGCATTCAAAAACCAGTTCCTGCTTGTCTTCAGGTATACCGATCCCCTGATCTTTCACTGTAATATGCACATATTCCTTCTGTCCGGATTGGGATTCTGAAATCGAAACATTGACCTGGCCCCCCGCCGGGGTGAACTTGATGGCATTGGACAGGAGGTTGAGGAGCATGCGCTCAAACATATCCTCGTCCAGGGCCATTATTTTGCTTTCCATTGTGGAATTAAAACCCAAAGAAATATTCTTTTGCTGGGCATATAGCTTAACCGATTCGGTAATTTCCCTTGCCAGAGCCACAATATCAATGTTGTGCCTGTTTATCTTCAGACCGCCTGCGTTGAGGCGCGAGATATCCAGAATATTGTTGATAAGCCGGAGTTGCTTGTGCGTGTTCTGTTTGATTTTCTGCAGGAATCCCTTGAGCTTGTCACTCATCTCGTTTTTACATAGGTATTCAATCGCCTGAACGGCTGAATGGATGATGACCAGCGGTGTCTTCAGTTCATGGGCGATGAACAGGAAATAATCGTCCTTGGCCTTCAGAGCTTTTTTCAAGGCTTCCTTTTCAGCCTTTTCCTTCTCCAAAAGCTTTTCGTACTTCTCCCTGATGGACTGCTCCACATCATTGTAAGAGTCTGTTGTATGGATGGATACAATGGTTTCACCGGAAGCCCCGCATTCGGTGAACGAAATATCTACTTCCTCCGGTTTCATCCACCGATTGAAGATAAAGCAATGGAGATTCTCAGACTGCCTAATCAGTTCCGGTTTCTCCACGGTCGCCTTGAGATCGTTTACCAGCAGATCCTCAATGGTTTTGCCGGTGACCATCTCCGGCATGTAACCTGTCAGGGAGGTAAAGCTTTGACTCACATCCTTGACAAGTCCGTTCCTTAAAGTGATAGACGTACCGCGTTCCCGTTCTGCAGGACATTGTTTCTTCATACAAGCCTCCAGTTACTTAGAATTCTTATCCACAAACGTGGCTTAAACAGTTGCTCCTGTCGCACCCCCCCCGTTTTTTTGTCACAGCAAAAACTCAACAAGATCATTATATAGCATTTTGTAATAATTTCCCATATCTTATGATAATTTTTTTGTTAAATAGTCATCTTTTCACATCTGTATTTATTATACTATGCTGCAAAGACGTTCAATCTGCAATTTCCTGATATATCTGACTGAAAATATCTCCCCTGATGACGTATATATCATTGTGGTCTTCCGTCCGTACAGCAAGATAATCCCCCGGCCGTCCCAGCATATAGGTATCTTTGTCCCATATGGTGAATACCTTGGTGAACTTCGAAAGCGGTTTGGCCAGGATTCGCCCTTCGCCTGTGCTGACACATTTTCGCGCTTTTGATCGCAAATCGATACTTTCGCCGCTGACCTTGTTGCGGACGCTGGGAAAGTATTCCGTCTCCAGGTCGAAGGATTCGTCTATGACTTTATAGTTTTTTTCAAACATTTTTTTCGCGATGGGACTCACCTCGCCTTTAGTCCCAATCATAAGATACAGCCCGTCGTCGGCAACCAGATCGTCATAGTCCCCCATCAGGGTTCTTACCAGCAGAGGTGTCCCTACTGGGAATACATCGGTGCTCCTGACATACCCGCAGATAACAGGAAGTTTTTTGTAGCGTTTCATTTCCGACATCTGAATCTCATGTTTACCGGCATAAATGACGTCAAAGGATGAAAAATACTCGCTCATTCTGGACAACAGGTATTCATCCGCGTTGATGTTGGGATATTTCTGCTCGAAATTGAGGTAGCTGATAAAGCCGCCGGCCTTTTCGGCATGCCCGCCCCCTGATCCGATATCGTCGGCGATCCAGGCCGCCAGTTCATTGGCCATAATTTCATGGGTCGAGCTACGCACCGAGTATTTGATGCCACTGTTTATCTCATTGTAAACCACGCATACGTCAATAACATCCACCTGGTAGGCCATGTCGCTGATATAGCCCAGGATGTTTGGATCGCAGGGATTTGTCTTGATGACGGCAAACCGGTTCTTCCGGTTGTATGAGGTACGGATAAGGGCCATACCCGCCGTCTCCAAATCGGTCAGGGTCAAATTGCTGTTCTTAAGCCTTCGTATCAGGGCTTTGTCGTAAATAAGACCGTCCCGCATGTCCCTGTCCAGGGGATGATTCAGTTCGGAAAAGCCGTTGGTATCGGAGTAAAGCCCAAACCAGAGGGCAGTGGCAACATGCGGATAGTCATTAACGTTGAAGCCCTCATCCAGCAGCTTTTTCCATACCAGGGTAGAACAACTTGCCAGAAAGCTTCTGATATCCGATTGAGGGATGCCGGTTATTTCCTGCTGATGGTGATCGATGATAGCTATATGCGCCGCTTCAAACTTCTTGACATTACCGGCTCCATACTGGCAATCCACGGTGATGAGAAGACCGTCAAATCTGTCCATGGATTCCACATATTCAATAGGAATGTTCAATTCCTTTATCATCATGATAAGGTTTGGCTTTGAAATCTGCGACCTCCCGCTGTAAATCAGCCTGACGTTCTTATTCATTTTCCTGAACCAGGTGTAAAGGGCATATCCCGACGCAATGGCATCCGCGTCCGGATCATTGTGGCATTGGATGATGATGTTGTCATGGTCAAGCAGTTCCGAAAGTCTCATAGGTGTGTCCTCCGTCGCATGCATGTCTTTCTATATTGTTTATCGGTTATCCTAAATGTACCAACGGGAGATATGGTGCAAGCCCCGGATCGGACCAGGGCTTGCCGGATACCTGAGCATCGCTGTTTACCATCATATATACATGGCATGTACCTTCATATCTAACATATATTAAACTAGGCCGGAAATGCAAGAGCGCATTCCCTGCGCCAATACATATGGTATGAGGTTATGCCGTCATGCATGAGCTGTGGAATACGTACAGAAAACCGCTTTTGGTACTGACGCTGGCTTTTGCCTTCATCGTGGGGCTTTTGGTCATCTATCACCATACAAGCACCAACTATGTTATGGGCGCCCTGCTCCATCCGGGCATACCTGGCACAGAAGCGTATGATGGCAGCCTGACGGTTACCGATAGGGATGACAATGAGGCTGAACGTTTCCACAGGCCTTCGGGCAGTCCCGCCATCAACACGAAATATTCGTTTCCGGATCTTCAGAATGCTCGTGAATCCGTTCCCGTTTTCAAGAACCCCGAAGATCTCATCAAAGCCTATTATGGCCTTTTGCGGGAAGCATCCAACATGGCCGGCTATCACGGCGGATGCGGCACCATAGGTTTTCACCAGGAACCCTATCCCTATGCCTGGAAGCTGCTGACCGAGGATTACCGAAAAGTCCTGCCCCTTCAAAAGTTCATCGATTCTTTCAAAGGAACCGGGCATACCACGCTACTGAAGCTTATCCCGGCCTGGGCCCCGCCTGATACGCCGGACAGCATCCGCTATTACATGGTGGAGACAGAGGTCATCACAGGCCCACAAATCACAGATGAAACCAAGAATGAGCCCCAGCCCAGCTATTTTGCCTATTATTATGGTCTGGTAACCGTTGAGGACACCGGCAGGGAGGGCTGGAAGATCAAGCGGATAGATTATATTCCCGAAGACTTTTTGTGCGCTCCCTACCACAGCTGGTACTGGGATGCGTCCGCGCTGGTGGAAATCATTTACGGAAACTGGTACGGCCTGGTTGAAAAGATTGATTCCATCGACCGGCACGACTCCCTGTTCATGGTTTATGCCGTTGGAAACGGCCAGCTTTACCGTTTTGATTTTGTCAGGCTCACCAACGGCGAGGATATCCTGCTCCGCGAGAACGTCAAGTTCGCCGGCGTCTGGAAGGAAACCAATCTGCTCAGGGAGAGCGAGCAGGTTTACAAGCTCTCGGTGCAGAATCCCAGGCTGAAGTAGCCGAAGCCTGCAGAAGGATTTTCTGAGATTGCCGCGCTCCGTTTCACTCCGCTCGCAATGACACCACAGGGTAGGCCTCGCAGTCCATATCTCTCATGTCATTGCGAGGAGCGCAGCGACGAAGCAATCTCAACCACTTCCGTTGCCAGCCGTGGGTATAAAGACCACTCCTTCAGGTGCCTCGGTACGGCGGGCTTAATGGCCTCCCGCATCTCCACAACGCGTTTGGTGACATAATCAGGATGTCCACTGCTTTTTCAAAGCCGTCACCTTCTCAACCCCTCGGTCACGCGGCCGGCTGATGTATCCTGTCATGGCTTGGCAAGGATGTTTAGCCATGCGAAAGGCGTTTTATTCGTTTGCCGTATCCAGGGTGATGATGCCGTGCTCCAGGCATATATTCAGATCGAGGCTTCTGGTCCTTCCGCCGAAGTCCACCTGGATAATGGCCGATTGGGCATCACACGCTGATATGCCGGCCACTATGCCCCGGCCGTATTTTTTATGGAACAAAACCGTTCCCTCCCTGATCCTGTCACGGGAGTCCTGGTTGAGAATATGGGCCACCTCGTTGACAAAGGTGGAGCGGGTAGCAGGCAGCCCTTGACTCTGCTCCGGCGCCACCAGGTACAGGTATTTCCTGGCCCGGGTCATCCCCACATAGAACAGGCGCCGCTCCTCTTCCATCTCCGACTCATAGCCGGCATGCATCGCTTTTATGGCGTGCTGTCCGGGGATCTCGTCCTGGATGAGATCTACCATGAAAACGGCATCAAATTCCAATCCTTTTCCCGAGTGAAGCGTGGTCAGCGTCACATGGAAGTCATCATCCCGGCCATGCTTCCCGGAAGGCGATTCCAGGAGTCTCTCCAGCCTGGCCAGGCGCTCCAGGAACAGCGGTATGGTGCTGATTCCTTCAGCCAGGGTCTTCAGGATGCCAAACATGGCGTAAACCCGGTCAAAGGATTGCCCGGTTTTGTCGCAGAGGCTCTTGATGCCGGAAAAATACATAAATTCATTCTCGATATATGCCAGGGCTTTATCGGGCGACATCATGGCGAACCGTCTCCATTCGTGTTTCAGTTCCAGCATCTTCTTCTGCTGGAACGGATTCAGGTCCGGACTTGTGCTAATGGCATCCATAACCTCCAGGCGATCATGCATTAATGCTTGCTGCACCATGGTCTTTGAAATATAGCGGTTCATCCGATAACAGATCCTCTGGAAGGATTCCCTGTCATAAGGATCCAGCGCGAATCGGAAAAACGCCAGGATATCCTGGACCATCCAATGCTGTATGAAATGCACCTTATTTTGCCGCACCCTGTAAGGGATGCCATGGCGTTCGAAATAGTCCACCAGGCATACGGATGAGAGGTTGTTCCGGTACAGCACCGCCGTTTGAATATTGCCATGCCGCTCCCTGAGTTCCCGAATACGGTCGGCAATAAACGCCAGCTGCTCCCCGGCGTCCCTCACATGGACGATGGCGGGATTCAAAAAGGGCGGGTTCAGGGTGCAGTGCTGCTTGTCAAAACGTTTTTTGTTGGTTTTGATAAAGCGGCTGCTGATTTCCACGATGTTCCTTGAGGAACGGTAATTGTTCTCCAGCATATACAGCCTGAGTCCGGGATACTGCGTCCCCATACCCAGAATGTAACCGGGATCCGCACCGCGGAAGCCATAGATGCTCTGGTCGTCATCCGCCACAACAAACACATTGGGATTATCGGACGGCATGACGAGCCTGAGGATCTCGAACTGGAGTTTTGACAGGTCCTGGGCCTCGTCCACCTGGTAGAAATCATACCGGCTGCGATACCTGGACAGGATATCCGGATACTGGTTCAGGATATGCCATGCATGGACCAGCATATCGTCGAAATCGATCATGTTCCGGGTTCGCTTGTATTCCTCATAAGCCCGGTAAAACTCAGCAAAGCGCGGTGTCTGCAACTCGAGGCTTCCGAAATCCTTCTCGGAAATCATCCGGTTTTTGACCAGTCCGATCTCGTTGCTCAGGATTTCCAGGTCGTCATCACCGGCCTGCCTCTGGTTCAGTTCCCGCCAGATGTTTTTCAGGATAGCGGACTTGCTTTCCTGGTGATCGTCGGTTCCTTCGATGAGCCTGAACCGTTTCCCCTGGCATTGTTCATAGTCCCGCAGAATGCCATAACAAAAACTGTGGAAAGTGGAGAACCGGGCTGAACCGCCCAGCTTTCCGAACAGCCGGTTATAACGGGCTTGCATCTCCAATTGTGCCGCTTTATTGAAGGTCAAGGTCAGGATGCGATCCGGGCTTGCTTTCCCGGAAGCGATCAGCATGGCGGTTCTTGCTGTTACAACCGTTGTTTTTCCCGATCCGGGACCGGCCAGCACAAGAGCAGGACCGGCAATATGGCCTGCAGCCTGAAGCTGCTGATGGTTGAGGATTATCCCATATTCAGATTTGAGCTGCGAAAAGAAATCCACAGAACCCATCCTTCAACAATCGCCGTTCAGCCGTTCCCCCAAAACGGTTGGCGAACCAATTTGTCAGCTTTTATCATACCATCATTTCCGCACCTGTACAAACCATGGTCAGGAATTGATCAGGGTATTTTTCCAACCCATGACCATATATTGAATTAGTGCAGCAAAAACATGGGAGCTTTCAACGTTCATGCCTATAAAAATCATTCCGGCAATTCTCATCGTTACGCTCTTATTCCCGCCCATCCCGGGAAGCTCGGGCAAAACCGGCGGCACAGTTCATGAAGCATTCAATGTTTACGAAACACGCCTCCAGGCACAAACTGAAGTAACCTTAACACCGGCGGATGAAGAGCCCGCGGCTGCAACTTTGGATGAGCAGCCCGAAATGACGCCGGAGACATCCCCATCCGTGCCGGAGGATACGCTGCCCACTTTGTTGGCGAGTCCTTTGCCGACACCCGACACAGGCAACAGTTCACCAACCCCTGGAACAGAAAACCCCGGGCCGGATCCAGATTATGGGGTTACTTTGCCGGACTCCGGGCCGGAAGGCACTGTGCCCCAGGAAGAAGCAGGCACCCCCGGGGAATCTCTTGTTATAACCGACCGCTTCCCGCAAGCCGAACTGAACACATGGGAATACACCATTTTCAAGAATGAGGTCATGGCGATCATTAAAAAGGCCGAGCAGGCCTCGGGCATTAAAACCACCTACGGGGTTTTCGTCATGGACCTGGTTAACAACTATACCTGCGGTGTCAACGAGAACCTCACCCGTGTCGATCCCTATGACAATATGCTGGAAGGCTATTTCAACAGTGCCTCTGTGGTGAAGCTCTTCCAGGGGTACATCCTTTGCGACATGATGCGCCAGGGGGAACTGAGCCCGGAGGAAACCTATTACGACGCGGTGACCGGCAGGCGATTCAAGCTGTTGAACATGATTAAATACATGATCAGCTATAGCGACAATAACTATTCCAACGCCGCCTTAAGGCTCATAGGAAACAAGAAATCGAATGAAGTTCTGGACCGCCTTGGCATACACAACAGCAGGATTTACGGCGAGATGTCGGGCGCCATAGGCTACAGCCGCAAGAACAACCTCGAGAAGTACGGCACCGAAAAACGCTGCGCCCGGATCACACCGCGCGATACCGGCCTGATCCTTTACAATGTCTATATCAACCGGGAAACCGACATTTACATGGAAACCATCCATAAAGGCCTTCTGGGGAACATTTACAACACCCGCATTCCCGTGGGTGTTGCAAGGGTAAACCGAAAATATGCGGTTGCCCATAAAACCGGGACCAATTCCCAACTGGGTATCTATAACGACGCGGGTATCGTTTATTGCAAGCGCCCCTTCATCCTGGTGGTCTTCACCCAGTCCACAACCCAGAAAGCCGGCGAGAATTTTATCCGCAGCCTTGCGGAGCAGCTGACCCGTTATTTTGACAGCAAAGCATGAGACTTATTCAAGAGGACGGACTTCAATCCATAACTTCAGATTCTCGGCAAGAATGAGTTTCCTTACAAAAAGCTGATATTGGCCGTCATCCAGGCGAAAGATGCGCTTGTCGGCCACCTCGGCGATCATTTCGGCGTCGAGGTTTTTCACTTCCTTGCCGAGAAGCGCATGATACTTTTTTTTGAGTTCTGTTTCAAACACCAGGAGATCAACCTCTTCGTTCTCGCAGATAAAAACGACATCCACCGATTTGAGAATGTATTTACCTTTATTCAACGATTTCTCAAGCTGTTCCAACTGGGTGTTCTTCTCCGCAATAACGCTTTCCAGGTAGGCATTCATCCTGTGGAAATTCTCCAGGCGGTAACTGACGATGATGGTCATGAGGGTCAAGCCTATCAGCACGCCGGTGATGACACCCGCATAAAAGCCGAACAGGATCATGGGCCTTCTTGTCCTTATTCCCGTCATAATGCACCTAACCTTTGAATCAAGCGTATATAGCCATAGGCCGCATTAGCCCCGAGCAGGGCCGTGACCACATGGACGCCCTGTTTGATAATGGACAGGAACTCCCCCTGAAAAAGGCCTTTTTCAATCACTTTGAAGGATGAAAAAGTGTCGCCCAGTGCAATGGCCATAGCCCAAATCTTGATGGAACCGGCGATATCCATCATGGCTTCCAGCGGGGGCTTATTGGTCAGAATGGCGCTGATTCCCGCAAAAACGCTGGCGCCGATCACGACACCAAAGGCGACGAAGAAGTTGCGTATGATGCTGGTGAAGAAAGCGGACAATCCACCGGCCCTCCTGAGAAGGTTGTCTTTTATACAATATGACCGGCGGTTTCATATTATACAGGACAGGTTGCCGGGCACGCCGAAGAAAAAAAAGGACCCTCCGATAGACAAGAGGGCAAAATCAAAACCCCAGTAGGGACCATTAAAATTGTAACATCTTGCATGCCAAAAAAGCAACCGCCCCGACGCTCGCATTTCCTTAAAATATTGCAAGATTGGATTGACTTTTGAAGATAATGGCTTTTATTATTGAATTAGTCTTCAAAACGCAGGATTTCCTGCATGTAAAAGGAGTATGGCTTATGAACATCATCATCAGAAATACCTATGAGGAAATGAGCCGATATGCGGCAGAAGTGATTGCGGCGATGATCCGGTCGAAGCCTGACTGCGTACTGGGGCTGGCCACCGGCAGCACGCCGATAGGTACATACCGGGAACTGATCCGGATGCACAAGGAAGAGGGTCTGGATTTTTCCCAGGTGAAGACTTTTAACCTGGATGAATACCTGGGATTGGGTATGGATTTGAGTAAGCCCTATGAGCAGGACCAGAGCTACGCCCGGTTCATGCACGAAGAACTTTTTAAGCATATCAATATCAAGAAGGAAAACATCCATATTCCCGACGGGCTGACCAAAAACCCGGAAGAATTCTGCATGCAGTATGAGGAAGAAATCAAAAAGGCCGGCGGTATTGACCTGCAGCTTCTGGGCATAGGCGGTGACGGGCACTGGGCTTTCAACGAACCCGGTTCATCCCTCGCTTCCCGGACACGCGTGGAAGCCCTGACCAAGCAAACCCTTGACGACAACTATGAGCTCTTTTATTGCAAAGCCGGCATTCCCAGGGAGCAGATGCCCCATTTCGCCATCACGATGGGTATCGGTACCATCCTGGAAGCCAGGAACATCCTGATGATCGCCAATGGCAGGCGGAAGGCCGACGTGGTGGCAAAAGCCATTGAAGGCCCTGTCACCTCCCAGATCACCGCCTCAGCCATCCAGCTATTCAGCGGCGGCATCACGGTGGTACTTGACAGGGAAGCTGCTTCGAAGCTGAAAAACATCGACTACTATTTGCACAAGGAAAAGCTGAGCAGCACTTACGGTTTCAAAAGATAACAACGGACAGATGCAGTACAGGGATCGGCGGTTTGCCGATCCCTGTCTATTTTTAAGTATTCCTAATCGGATTACGGCCCATAACAGTGTCTCACTAAATTAGGAAAAACTCATTGCGGATGACCTTCTCCACTTCATCCGGAAGCCTATCCGCGATGGTCCGGACATATTCCTTTGAGAGGTTCAGTTTTTCCCGCACATGGTCCGTATAAATGAAGGTCGTGCTTGTCCCCAGCAGATTTTCATAGTAATTCGTACTGATGGCATCCGCCAGATACATGACATTGATGTCGTTATTTATCCTCCCGTACGGGAACGGACTGTGGTGATAGCCTACAATTGCGCAGATTTCTTCCGGCAGTCCCCATTGCTCGCAAAGCCACATCCCTATCTCCGAATGGGTAATACCATCGAGCACAACCTTTTCCGCCACGGTCTGGTGCACGCCGTTTTCTATCTGCCTGGTATAGATTTCATCCAGGTATTGCGGCAGACAGATATCCAGGACCGTTATACCGATATCATGGATTAAACCATATGTAAAAATCCTTTCCTTATCGCACGAACCGGTTTTCTCCGCAATCATATAACTGGCGATGGATGTTCCGACGCAATGCCGCCAATACTTTCTGCTATCAAAAAGTTTTGTCCTGCCGCAGCTTTCCGGCAACAGCAGCCTGGTCATATGCGCGATGGAGATCATTCTGACATTATAGGCTCCCAGGTACAAAACCGCTTCCTTTAAATTCGTGATCTTACGGTTGAATTGTGAGATATGGTTTATAACCTGTACCAATATGGATTCCATACCCGGAATAGCGTACAGCCTGTCGATACATTCATTCATGTCAAATTCCAAAGGAGTCAGAAGCATGCTCAGGGCGTCTCCGAGATCCTTAGGTATCCTGGGCAGATACTCCGATTGCTGAATCTGTTGGATTATCGGATGATCTTTCGGATAGTCCAGCATTTCCAACCCACCTCACAAAAACACGGAATGCTTCACCAGCTTGTTGCTGACCCGGCAAAGCTGCGGATTTCTGAGAGTCGCCCAAGTTGCTCCTGTCTTACTTCAGCTTGACCCAAAATACCCGTCCATACTTTTTAAATCCTGACTTCAACGCCAGATTCATGGACTGTATGTTATCTTCTTCAATATGGACAAAGGGCAGTTCCCAGGTGTTTCTTTCCCTGTGCCTTACGAACAGCCATTTTCCTTTGTATGCGGCGCATGTCGCCACAAACAGCAGCCGCTCGTCACATATCTTCCCTATGGGATAGAATTCTACTTTCATCGTCGCGCACCATTGCTGCAAAAGCATTTTTTTATATCATACCTTTATGCGACTCACTTTTCAATAATTGACACACAGCCTCAAGGCTCCTCACGCCTAGCATATACCCCGCTCCTTTCGGCACATAAACAAAATTCCCACAACAAATGAAGATTTCAATTGCTGCGGGAAGTTAAACGAACATCAAAAGGTATTTCTGGAAGTTTATCACCATAACTTCTGTTTCTGGCATTTAAGTTCTGTTATTTCAGGGCTTTTACACTTTCGCGGGGAACTATGGTACCGCCGATACGTGCCTTAATATTCCTATAGGTGGGATCTTCAATAGCCATATGCAGCTGTCTGAGCGCTACCGAACCCATCAGCTTTTTCGGCACATTCATCGTCGTGAGCGCAGGAGAACTTATAGCCGAAAAAGGAATGTCATCAAAGCCGATGATGGACACATCATTTGGTATTTTGATATGGTATTCCTTTAAGGCTTTCATAGCGCCTATGGCTATTGTGTCATTATCGGCGAATACAGCGCTGGGCAGCTTTACGCCCTTATCCAAGTATTTTTTCATGCTCTCATAGGCTCCCAGTAATGTCGGTACGCATAAGAACTCATGCTCCGGATTAAAGTTCAGCTTTAACTCATTTGTATATTTCCTGAAAGCAAGCGCACGCTCGTCAAAATTTTGTATGCTGATGCTGCTATGAAAATAAGCCACATCCTTATGCCCCAGGGATGCAAGGTAAGCCAGTGCATGATAGACGATTTCCGCATTGTTGATGGCAATACTGTTGCAGTTGAAATTGGGCATAACATTATCCACGACAACATAAGGAATCGGAATTGATGTCAGCAGCGAATAGGAATAAGCGTCCAGCTCCGTTCCTAAAAGGATTAAACCCTGATAAGCAGAAAAATCTATACTTTGCAGCGTCTTTTCCAGGCAATTTTCAGAAATGACGATGCTTAGATTATAGCCTTCATGCCGGCAATCGTTTTCGATTGAATCTATAATCGTGGATATAAAGCCTGCATTTTCTTCAACAATCATACCGTGTTTTATGTATTTTAAAAAGAGTATGTTCTTGGAGGACACGGCTCTCTTCTTAGGAGTAGTATAATTATACTTTTCGAGTACATCTAAAACCCTTTTCCGAGTTTCGCTTCCTACTCCCTTTTTGTTATTCAATACAAGAGATATTGTTGATGGCGAAACGCCGGCAATTTTAGCTAATTCCCTCAGATTCAATCGTTTCAATCCTCTCTTTATACTTGGATTTTGTCTATATATGTCGCTATATATTATATATTATAATTCCAACACAAAACCAACGAAATTGTAACGTTGCAACCGATTAAAATATTCTGCACAGGCCGCATCATACCAGGAAGTCATGATTTTATTATCGTTATTGATTTAATATAAAAAAATATCATCTTACCGGCCCCCTCAAAATCTACAGAAAACCTAAGCTTACCTTACTTTAATTTTCAGGGGTCCTTCAGATGATATCGCAAAAAACATTCATGTATTTAACGCTGAGTTTTATTTTTGCTTTGACATGTCATTCATACATCTCAGCCAATGCTATAATGACAGTAATTTCTCAGAAGAGTATCCCCCTTCCGTTGGTATGGCGCCCATGCGATTGAATTTTGCATGACACTGTGCTTTTTATTTCTAGGCCACCGATTTTCTGAAAGCTTTCATCATTAGCATGGCTACCGCTGCTCCCGGGTCCTTCAGCGATCTGGATGCTTCCCCTCTGGTAGCTGCTCTTCCATGGACCGCAACCATTGTGGTCGTGTTTTCAAATCCCTTCTCGGCGGCCTCTTCCGCTTTGGCAGCCGCATCCTGCAGGCTTTCTCCGGCTTCCAGGGATGCCTTAAGCGCGACCAATGCCGGATGGAGACCGTCCAGGAAGGTTTTTTCTCCAACCTTAGCCTTTCCCCTGTTGGCAACGCCTTCGAAATAAGCCTCAAACATATTGTACAGGTCCATCGGAGTCAGTTCGGTTTTTCCCTTCAGAGCTTTGCCGGCCTGCATGAATCCGGAAGCCATTAAAGTACCCATACTTGACGGAACAGCTGTTGACATGGCTTTTCCGGCATTGTACAGCATTTTACCGATATCTGACTCATCGCTGCCTGCAACGGCCTGATAAGCTGCGGCAAAACCGTCGCTCATGGTCAGTCCCAAATCGCCGTCCCCGACAACGCTGTCAAGCTCAATCAGGTACTCTTTATGCTCGAGCATGATATTCTTGAATTCTTCAAGGAGCTTTACGACATACAGACGATCCATAAAGATACCTCCTTAGAGCTGTACGAAGAATGGTGTCTGAGCAGGCGCATCAAGATAACGCTTCAGTTCGTCATCAAGCTTCAGCAGTGAAATCGAGAAGCCGGCCATTTCAAGCGCTGTGGCAAATTCTCCCACATAATAGCGGTAAATTTTAATGCCTTTGGCCTTCAAATACTGATCGATTCTTCTTGTCACGATATACTGCTCATCCAGTGGAGTAGCGCCCAAACCGTTAACCAGCACGGCTACCTCATCGCCTGAAACATAGGGGAGATCGGCTACGATCTGATCCAGCATTTCATCGACGATTTTATCCGCCGGTTCCAGCTTGCCGCGCCTAATACCGCGCTCACCGTGTATGCCCATGCCAATTTCCATTTCATCTTCTCCAATAGTAAAGCCGGGCTTGCCCACACGAGGTACAATGCAAGGTGTTAAGGCCACGCCCATGGTTCTTACATTGGCGGCAGCCTTTTCAGCAACACGCTTTACCTCGTCCAGGCTGAGCATGGCGTCCGCCGCAGCACCGGCACATTTATAGACGAAAACAATACCGGCAACGCCTCTTCTTGTGTTCTTTCCGTCTTTTGCCGGAGGGGCTGAAGCAACATCCTCGCCGGCAACAACACTCTCTACGCGAATGTCATATTCGAACGCAGCCATTTCGGCAGCCATGTCAAAGTTGAAGATATCACCGTTGTAATTGCCGTAGATGTACAGCACGCCGGCACCGGAATCAATCTCCCTGGTTACCGCCAACATCTGCTCCGCGCTTGGCGACTGGAATACGTCTCCTACCGAGCAGCCATCCAGCATGCCTTTTCCCACATACCCCAGGAATAGCGGTAGATGCCCGGAACCGCCGCCGGTGGCAATTCCCACTTTGCCAGGCTTTTTATGCCTGGTTACCAGACACCTTAAATCGTCATTGGTGTAGGTGATCAGGTCGGAATGGGCTATATACAAGCCTTCCAGCATTTCGTTCACATAATTCTCAGGTTTGTTTATGATTTTTTTCATGACTGCTATCCTCCTAGTTTAAATTTTGAGAAGAATAATTATCAGATGAAATCACAGTTGGATTTCAATATGATCCTTTTCTTCATAGTCAACAACGGTACAGTCGTTATAATAGGTTCTTTCCGGAAGCACTATCAGAATATGGGCTTCGGCTTTATTGACAGGAAACGGGGCCAGATGCCATACACCCACATTGAGCCTTACAATTGTGCCTTTAGGCACGATAAAAGCTTCGGTCAATTCCGGAACAGGGCCGTTGGATGGCGGAGCAACATGGATGACGATGTCATCGTCAAGCGGGAGAATACCCTCACCGGTTGTGTTATGGTACTCTGCACTTTTTACAACCATCTTTTCAGGCTTTCTTGAAACCAATGCCGAGAATGCAACCGGCATGTTGCCGGACACCGGAAACAGTACGGCGTCGTGATAAAAGTCGCCCAGATGATTGCCGCATGGATCTGAAATACTGGCAAAACACCCGTATTTTGAGAAGTTTTCCTTTGTAAGGGGTTGTGCTTTAATCTGTCTCATCTCTGTTCGCCTACCTTTTTGCCTTGCTTTTATAATTTTCAATCAACCATGTCACCGCCATAATTCCGATGAGCATGAGTCCCCATATAAAGGTCTTTATGAAGGAATTGACCCTCATGATGTTCAACGCGCTGGAAACCAGCTGCAAAACCACTATGGACAACGTAACGCCAAGCACTTTTCCCCTGCCGCCGTTCGGACTGATGCCGCCCAAAACGCATATAAGCAGGGTCAGCAGCGTATAGGAAGTTCCGTAATCGGACTTTGCGGAATTGTAACGTGAGGCCATCAGTATGCCGGCCACGCTACCAAGTATGCCCGAGAGGCAATAGGTCAGTACGGTAATCTTCAGATTGTTTATACCTGAATACCTGGAGGCCACAGGGTTTGTACCCATGAAATAGACATGCTGGCCATAAACCGTTGATTTCATCAGATAGCAAAGTACGATGGTGATAATGGTAAATATGATTAAGCTATAAGGGATTTCGTATATTTTTCCGTTGCTGATTTGGCTGAAAGACTCAGGAAGACCGGTAATGGCAGGACCTTTTGTAATGGCCAGGCCAATTCCCGTATAAAGCTGCAATCCACTGAGTGTTACCAGCATGGGCGGAATTTGAAAATAACCGATGAAGAAACCGTTTATGATGCCGCATACGATGCCTACCAGCAACCCTGCACCCATCCCCAGAAGAATGGAAGTCGTCGTACCCCCCATGGATTTTATCACGAGGGAGCAGATAATTCCGGTAAGGTTAGCAATACCCACAAGCGACAGATCGATGCCGCCGGAAATCATGGCCATCATCATACCATACGAAAGTATGCCAAACTCGGCGAATTGCACACACATCCCCTGAAGGTTTGTGAGGCTCAGAAATGTTTTGGGGTTTAGAAAGCCCATGACAACAAATATGATGATCGCCAAACCGGATAACAGGACTATATTTCTGCTTTCAGAATCAAGGGGCATTTTCTGTTTATTTGCTGATAAGATCCTCATTATATTTCCCTCTCTTTATATTTTGGCGCTTGCAGCGATCTTCTTTGCTCTATAGGATGTAATTGCAGTACCGGCCAGCATGATGAAGCCCAGCACCAATGTCTGGAAATGCGTAGGAACACCAAGCATGATTAAGTTGTTCTGCACCAGCGTGATGAGCGTTACACCCAAGATAGTGCCAATGACGGTACCATGACCTCCCGTGATTCTCGTGCCACCGATAACCACCGCGGCAATAACCATCATTTCGCTTCCCATAACTGCCTGCGGGCTTGCCTGACGCATAAGAATCATGTATGTCATTCCGCCTATCCCTGCAAGACATCCATTGAGCATATAAATAAAGAAGAGAATCCTATTGACATTGAAGCCTGCAACCCTTGCAGCGTTCATGTCGCCGCCAATGGCATATATGCCTCTTCCAAGCATCGTGTGTTTCAGCAGAACATAGGAACCGATACAGATGACAACAGGAATAATGATTAATATGGTCAGGGAATATTTGATCCCTTCCTGAGTTGTATAAGTCAGAAGAAACATTTGCGAAAGTTTATCCACGTTTTCGGGAATACGTGAGATCTCATCGGTCCCCAAAAATGCCAATGTCGCGCCGCTTGCCACACTGCTTATACCCAGGGTCGCAATGAGAGGCGGTATTTTTATCCTGGTGATAATGAGTGCATTCAGTATGCCAAAAGCTATGCCAATCAAGGCAGACATGGCAAATGCAAAAATGAAACTGTTTATATTATGTGCGATCATGAATTTAATGGTTGCATAAAACGAGATGCAGGCAATGGCCGGAAAGGATACATCTATACCTCCCGACACAATAACAATCATTTCGCCCATGGCAAATATAAGCGTCACAAGCATTGCGCGGGTTAAGCTGATTAATGTCGGCACCCCGAAAAAGGCAGAATTGCTAATCCCAATGATTAAGGACAATGCCATAATGATATAGACGACTATCATTTCATTTGAAGTCATGACATTCTTTAACTTTTTCATTGTTGTCCCCCTTACATCCCACTCAAAAGGCCGGCCAATTCTGTCTCGGTAAGCCCGACTGTATCCATCATTTCAGAGCACTTGCCATTTTTCATGATGATGAGTTTATTGCAGTTTTGAATGAGCTCGGACAAGTCATCTGAAATAATGATGATTCCCACGCCTTTTTGGGCAAGATCATGCAGAATCTGATGTATATCCGCCTTTGCCCCGATATCAACGCCCACTGTCGGTCCGTTCAGTATCAGGAGTTGAGGATCCGTATTAAGCCATTTGGCTATGACCATCTTTTGCGCATTTCCGCCGGATAAGGTGCGAATCATGGGTGCAGGCGAAGGCGCATTGCAACCGATCTTTTTAATCCAGTCCTTGGTGTCCTCATACATCCTTGAATAGTCAATCTTGCCTTTTTTAAAGTATTTCTCTATGGAAGCAGCCACTGTATTATCGCGAATAGAGCGATCAAGAAACAGTCCCTGTGTTAATCTGTCTTCAGGTACATAGCCTATTTTATTCTTCATTGCATCTTCCACGGATTCTATCTTGATTTCTTTGCCGGAAAGATACACTTTTCCGCTGTCGGCAGGCGCAATACCGAACAAGGCATCGCCAATCTCGCTCCGGCCTGATCCCAACAGGCCTGTTATTCCCAGAACATCTCCCTGTTTTAATACAAAGTTGACATTTTCAAATGCACCTTTTTTGGTGAAATTCTCCACTCTGAGTATTTCCTTTTCGGATTCTTCCGGCCTGTAAGTAGACCCGCTGATGTCTCTTCCGGTCAGGTTCTTTACAAACCGTGCCCTGTCAAATTCCGTAATGGGGCCATTGGCAACATTGACGCCATTGCGAACAATGGTCAGCTGATCAGCTATTTCATAAATTTCGTCCAGCTTATGATTGACTATTAAAATAGCCATTCCTTTGGCTTTCAGCCTGCGCAAAATAATGTTTAGCTTATCAACTTCTTTTTTGGTCAGAGCAGTGGTAGGCTCGTCCAGGATGAGCAGTTTGGCATCATTGATAATGGCCCTGCAAATCGCGACAATTTGTTTGTTAGCTATGCTGAGCCTTTCCAGTTTTATGTCCGGATCGATGTTGGCACCGATTTGCTCCATGGCTTCAACGGCAAGCCTTCTGGCTTTTTTCCAGTTCATTCTTTTGGCGCCCGTCATCAAGGCATTGTTCATGGCAATGTTTTCAGCCACCGTCAAATTGGGAAAAACGGCAAAATCCTGATAGATAACCTGAATACCTGCCCTGATTGCTTCAATTGGGGTTAAATGCCTGGTTTCCTTGCCTTCAATATAGATTTTTCCTTCTGAGGCCTGGTGCACGCCGGAGATGATTTTTATCAAGGTCGATTTTCCACACCCGTTTTCCCCTGCCAGGCAGTGAATCTCGCCCTTCCTTACTTCCAGATCAACTCCGTTTAATGCCTTAACGCCATCAAATGACTTTTTTATGCCTTCCAGCTTAAGAAATACTTCCCCCATACGTATTCTCCTATTTTGAAATCTATAATATGAACCTCATAAAGGCCTTTACGGCGCTTTATGAAGTTCATATTATATGAGCTAATTCTTTACCTTGCGCTGGCGATTAGAAATCGTACGCAGGATCATCCACGTTGTCCTTGTTAACGTCAATCCAAGCCTGGCCAGTCAATACGTTACCTTCCAGCTTCAGGTTTTCATAACCGGGAATTCCCAGGTTTATACCGTTTTCAATTTTCTCGCCGTTCAGAACCCTGACAGCAACTTCAATCATGGCCTTTCCTGCCAGAGCGGGATCCCAGAAGGAGATGGTGTCTATGGTGCCGTTCTTGATGTACTTACCGGATACGGATACCAGGGAGGTACCAACGATATGTACCTTACCCTGCAGACCCATTTCTTCCACTGCCAGCGCAGCACCGGCCACGTCTGCCATTGCAGAACCCTGGATACCTACAATGTTCGGATTGGCGGTCAGAACTTCCTTAATCTTGTTGTAGGAAACAGACTGATCGTCAGAAGTTTCGATCTTTTCACCATACTGCTTCATGTTGGGGTACTTTTCTTCCTGAAGCGCCTTGGCCGCGTCAACCCACTGATTGTGAGACTTGGAGGTCAAAGAACCAACTTCCAGAACATATTCCCCCTGGCCGCCAGTCGCTTCGGCAAGCAGTTCCATGAAGTGTCTTCCATATTCCTCGTTATCGAAGGCTTCAATATCATAGTCGACATTCGTCATGCCGGCAGCCTCATGAGAGATAACGACAATGCCCGCCTCTCTGGCTTTCTTAAGAACGGGCTCCAACGCCTCGGTTGAGAAAGGAACAACGCAAATAGCGTCTACACCCTGTGCGATCAGGTCTTCAATCAGCTGTGCCTGGAGAGCGCCGTCAGCCTCTGAAGTACCTGTATAGAATGCATCTATACCGGTTTCCTTGGCATATTCTTTTACGCCAACTTCCATTCTCTGGAACCATGCGATACTTGTCAACTTAGGTACGACAGCAATCGTGTAGTTTTTAGAAGAACCGCTTGGTGATGAACTTGGACTTGCGCTGCTTGAAGGTTGAGCCGTTCCGCCGGTCGTACCGCTGCCTGAAGTGCCAGTAGAACCGCACGCTGCTATGGCTACAGCCAAAACCAGACAAAGAACAATAGACAACATTCTTTTAGTCATTGCTTTCATACATGTCTCCCCCATAATAAAATTTTGTTGTTGTACATTAAATGTTTAGCAGAATCGTTCGATTTGCTGTAACAAATATACCACGCTATCGACAGATAGTCAACTGCATATTTAAGTAAATTAAACAAAATGTCGTTTAGTGATCTGCGGTTCTTTATAAATTATCGCCACATAAGAAGCAATCATTAAAGTGGTATTTTAAAATCATATATGTATGTTTACTAAATGTAATTCGGTAACTTTTTATTATAATAAATCGTCTATGGCTGACATCCTGGACAATATTTAAACGTTTAGCGTTTGAGGCAAGATTGCGGTTCTACCTCGCATGCACAAGAAGATGGATGTCGTTCTATCATCGCGAATGAATATTGTTAGAAATTGGAAGTCTTTTTTAAGCTATAACACCAACCCCCCCTCCCTTGGCAGAGAAGTCTTCACTCTACCAAAGGAGAGGATACCATTAAATAGATACCTCCGGTCAGCTTTAACCCAGTGAAAATAAAAACATGGCAGCAATCAGGCTTTTTGCCCTATAACTGCCATGATTATCAGCAAACGCTTATTAGTTCATCCTCGATACTTATGTTTTTCATGAATTATATCTTATCGTTTCAAGTCAAGGCATAGCATCATCCGGTGAAGCCTGAATCCCATGCTTTTCTGCCATCCTCTTAGCAATGGAAATCAACTGCTCTTTCACCAATATCCTATCTTTCCATTTGTGGGGGATAGCATCATAGCCGTAGTATACTCCGGCCATACCGCCGGCAATTGCGGCTATGGTATCCGCATCGCCGCCAAGATTGGCCGCTTCACAGACAGCATCCTCAAATGAAGATGTATTTATGAAACACCATAATGCGCATATCAAAGAATCAACCACATAACCGGTCGGCTTCAACTCTTCTTTTGATAATCGGAAAACCATCTGATATTCCGGATACTTTTCCATGTACTCATTGATGCAGGGCATTTTAGGCCTGCCATTGAGATACTGGTAAACGAGCAGGTTATATAACCGGCAGGCATCAGTTGCTTTTGGGTCATAATGGGTAAGCAGGCTTTGGACAGCCGCGATCTCCAGCATCTTTTCCCCATCATCATAATATAAGGCAACCGGCAGACATCTCATCAGTGAACCGTTGCCGGCGCTCTTACCACCTGTTATCCGATGAGCATAATAAGCGGTTTTCGTCCAGTCATTGCTTCGTTTATACTCATCCAGTGCAATACGAATAATGTTTCCAACGTCCTTGGGCTTACTGTCATACCATTCCATAAAGCGTTTCCCGATATGCTCAACGGGATTCTCCGGATTATCCAGGATACCTTCGGCTACGGCAATCGTCATCATGGTATCGTCCGTCACTTCCCCGGGTTTAAGGTTCCAGCAGCCGCCACCGATAATATCCTTTAAATAGCCGTATTCCCTTTGTATTTCATCCTTCGACATAAACTCAAGCGTACCGCCCAGCGCATCGCCGCAGGCCACGCCAAAAAGCCCGCCGAGTATCCTTTGATATCTATCCATGGAACGCACTTCCCAAACTATACTTCGTTATCAATTTCATTAAGTTTCTCACGCCTCAGGTTATCTAAAGTTTTATCACTGTCTATTTTTACTGCCCATTCATAGATACATATTGACGACCATCCCGTTACATCCTGCCCCCATTGATTGTACGTCATTTTATTGCCTTTGTAATTCACGAATCTTTGGTCAATAACTTCGGCCAGAGATGCTTCCTTATCATGGTTTTTAATATACAATTTATCTCCTTCTTTGATCAAACCCCATTCGAACAGTTTAGGCATTCTGGGAAGATTCGTCCTGGTAATCCCAATCGGGCTCTTCTCCAATTCAGCCGCTTCATTGTCCTTAATCTCTACATAAAAATCCTCCAAACTTGAGGGGGGAAGAACCCTGTCAACCTGTAAAAATACCTGGTTGTTTATCTTTAATGGCATGATACTGAAGCAACTGATATCAACATTATTGGCTATCAGCCAAGCCACGGCAGATAAGGTCTGGGGGTCAAACGACGATGCGACTAATATGATTCTTTGCTTTTGGTTAAAGGTTTTTAGGGAATTATTATTAACCAGAAAATCGTTAATGATCCTTTTCCCTTTTTCAACAGGTGTTAAATCCCCCAATTCAAACTCCTTTTTATGCTTTTCGATATATTTAGAGAATATTTTATTGACCAGCTCATCCGGCGTTTTAATTTTGGCATAGCTTGCCGCATACCTGATTGCCTGGAATTCAAAGGCTTCTTTTCTGCTTTTTATATCATCAACATCACGTTTTATTTCAATAAGAACGATATTGCCATTCTCATCGATGGCGGTTAAATCACTTCGCCCCTTTTCCTTGTTGTTGACTTGCTGTCCTACAATTAGAAGGGTTTCTTCCTCGCCAAATATGACCTCAATGTTTTTTCTGAGGAACTCTTCAATATGCTCTTCTTTTAACTTTAAATCCTTAAAGGTTGAACTGCTAATTTCGGTATCACTTGTATCTATATAGTTTTCTTCGATACTTATCGGGATTAACATGCTATTCACTCCTTGTCCAATACTGTCTGATAGGGTTATATTTATTAAACTGTAATTTTCTTCTGGAGAATCCCAACCTGCTGATTCACTGTCACTAATTTCTTGATAAAGTGCAGTAAAACCCTTATCCTCAAATTCATAATATACTATCACCTTACCGTTGGACTTGAATAAGCAATTAGTGTACTGCTCATTTATGTGATCTCCTATTTTCACTTACAGTTCGCGAGCCACTTCCTCATCCAAAATAGATTTCCGTAGTTTCCAATCGGGCATCAATGCTGAAAGGAAACTGTAAAATTGGCGATCGTGGTTCTTATAGATAAAATGGATGAGCTCGTGTAAAACCACATAATCGATACAGTATTTGGGAGCCCTGATCAGCTCAAAATTGAGCAGGATGGCATGGGAATCTCTTAAACACGATCCCCACCTCGCCTTCATCGTACGGATCATCATCTTGGGTTTCTTAACGTTATACTTTTGAACCAATGCGTACATTTTATCCAGGGATTCATTGAATGTAATTTCAACCCTGTTTCGTAACCATTCTTCAAAAAGCCTCTTCTTCTTATTAAAATCTTGTTTATCCTTCACGTATAGGTATATAAAGCCCCGGTAATACTTTACACTCTCTTCTTCGCTCTCTACCACTCTCAAACGATACTGCTTGCCCAAATACTTGAATGATTCACCACTAACAAATTCCTTTTCGCTATGAACCTCTGGCCGAACATCTTCAAAAAATTCAATGTTTTTAAGGATCCATGCCGCTTTCTGCTTCACAAAACCTAGAATAAAATCCAGGGGCACTTTCTCATTTGCCGAAACTACGACGGTCATATCGGGTTTAATGTATAGATTTATATTTTTTACAGGCTTTCTTTCTAATGCAAACGAAATTACTTTTTCTCCGAACTGTACTTGATGAATTTGCATTTTCTTTGCTCCCATCAATATCTTCTCAAGGCAACCGTTTTTACGCTTTCAATGATTTTGTCAATCTGATCAAAATCCTGTTTCAGACCGTTTTCCTTGGCAAAGTCATATAATAAATCATCCAGTTCCTGTGCTATTCGATTGTGAACATCCACATTGTCGTGCCAATCGACCTTAGTATATTCCGCGACGATTTCGTCCACTTTGAGAGCCAATTCGCCCATGAGTTCGTCCTTATCCGTTAGATCATTCGTTTCCGCAATGACTTCTTTGACAACACCATAGAAAGCTTGAGCATTTGGGTTTTTTCGGATATTATCAGGATAGGTAACACCCGAAGCACCGGTACGAAAATCTTGCAAAATCTGTTTCATCCGTTTCAGATAATCCGCTTCGCTAATTCGCTTGTCCTTATATGCCTGAAGGACTTCCTCGATGCGTTCGGAGAACTTTTTGTAATAGATAGGGTTTTCATCCCATTTGGTCTCAATTCGCTTGGACAAGCGTGTACGGATCGCATCCGCTTTAGCCCGCGGGGACTGCATCCGCTGTAATTCTTCTTCAAAGCCTTTCTCGTCCATGATATCCACAGGATTCGTGATCCGTATGACTTCTTCTGCGGAAATGTAGTTGTCCATCAGTACCTGCATCTTGGCTTCATACTCTTTGTGGTCAATCGTATCGCTGTACCTGAGCTTAACACTTTTGCGAAGTTCCTGATAGAATTTCAAATCCTTCTTGAAACGATTAAGTTCCTCCGCGCCCAAAGCCCTATACACGGTTTCCGACTCTAAAGCAATTCCCAAATGGCGACCAAACTGACTAAGCACATTGTAAAAATGCTCCCTAAGTTCCTCGTTTTCCAGAATAACTTCGTATTCTTCAATATCGTTTTTATTTTTCACAGGGATGAAAATGTTCACGAGTTCCGTATGATAATGCCTGAGCGTTCCTATGATGCTTATCACATCATACAATGCACCTTTTAAATCTTTCGGGTCAAAATTTTCCAGCCCAGCCCCCGAATACATCTCCATCGCTTCATCCAGCTTTTCAAGCAATCCTCGATAGTCAATGATTAAGCCGTAATCCTTGCCCTCGTACAGACGGTTCACTCTGGCAATGGCTTGCAGGAGAGTATGTTCTTTCATCGGTTTATCTACATACAACACACTCGCCCTTGGCGCATCAAAGCCCGTCAGCAATTTATCGACGACTATGAGTAGGTCAATGTCGTCACCGTTTATAAACTCATCCTTAATTGCTTCTTCATAGGCTTCCTCGTTCCCATATTTGTCCATCATCCGTTTCCAAAACTGCTGAACTCTATCATCGGTGCTTTCGTCCACTTCATGATACCCTTCCCGCTGATCAGGGGCAGAAATAACTACAGCACAATTCAGATCACCCAATTCTTCAAACGCCTCCAGATAACGGATGGCCTCTTTCTTGCTGTTTGTTGCCAACATAGCCTTGAAATAGGAACCATTGGTTTTGTAATTATGCAGAAAATGTTCATTGATATCAAAAGCGATCATTTTAATCCGCTGATCAGATGAGGCAATACGTTCGAACTGGCTCCACTTTCGCATCACTTCTTCTTTTTGCTTTTCATTCAAGTGGCGGGTGATCATCTCCAAACGGTGATCGATGGCTTTGCGATTTACCGTTTGTTCGACCATCTTGCCTTCATAAAGAAGAGGGACAATCGCCTTATCACGTACTGCATCGGCAATCGTATAGGCGTGGATCAGTTTTCCGAATTTTACCATCGTATTTTTTTCTTTTTTCATTAGTGGTGTCCCCGTAAAGCCAAGGTAGCAGGCATTGGGAAACACTTGTTTCATTTTGTTGTGTAGTTCACCGTACTGCGTCCGATGGGATTCGTCCACCAGAATGAAAATATCTCTGGAGAGGATCGGTTTTTGTTTCGCGGCCGCTGTATCAAACTTATGGACGAGGGTCATCACAATGTCGGCACTGTTGTCGTTGATCAAATCGACCAGATGTTTGCCCGATGTTGCTCGGCTTGCCTTGAGCCTGGTATGATGAAACGTGCGGTGAATTTGTTTGTCCAGCTCTTTTCTGTCGGTCACCACAATGACTTTAGGTTTAATAGCTTGCATTGCCGTAAGCAGATACTTGGCCAGCATCACCATCGTGAGCGATTTTCCCGAACCTTGAGTATGCCAGATGACCCCGCCCTGGCGATTGCCGTTTTGGTCGGTCTGTTCCACGGTTTTGAGGATTTCTTTGATGGCAAAATATTGCTGGTAACGGGCTATCTTTTTTTCGTTTTTATCAAACAGCACGAAATAGCGGGTCAGCTCCAGCAGTCTTTCAGGATGAAACAGGGAAATGATATTTTTATCCTGATTCGTCGGCAGACGGTGATGCACCGATTTACTGATTTGCTCCTGTAACCAATCTTCGTTTTCTTCCTTCCATACCGCCCAGAATTTCCTGGGTGTATTGCATGTTGCATACTGGGTTTCATTCTTGTTTGTTGCCATCACAATTTGGACAAACTTGAACAGTTGCGGAATGTAATCCTTGCCCTGGTTGCGAATCATCTGGCTGATTCCCTGCTCCATTGAGATGGAGGATTTCTTACATTCAATCACAGCAAAAGGAATACCGTTCACATAGAGAACAATATCCGGTCGAGCCGTTCCTTGCCCATCCATCTTCTCAACAACAACTTCTTCCACCACATGAAAGACATTTTTCTCCACATTCTCCCAGTCAATGTACTGGATAGTGAACGATTTCTTTGAGCCGTCTGGCAAGTTCTCGGTATAGCTTCTTCCCAGCATCAAAGATTCGTAAATTCTTTCGTTGGTTTTCACCAACCCATCTGTCAACGGTTCATCCAAATCCTGTATCGCCTGCTGAATATTCCGTTCACTGAAACGATATGTAGTACCTTTATACTCATAAGAATTAAACTCCCGAAGCTTTTTCTCCAGCACATCCTTCAGTATCACGTTAAATTGATTTCCACGCATCGCCTCCGCTTCTTCAGGGGTCAGGTAACGATAGCCCAACTTCTCCAACACCTCAATGGCTGGCTTTTGGCTAATATTCCGTTCGTCATAATCCTTTGCTCTGGGCATATTTTCACCTCCAAATGTCCAAAGTGAAGCATTAGCATTTCACTCTGATTTTTCCAGCGAGCAAGAGTTGCATAAGGCCTTTCTTTTGTTTTTTAAGAGATTCGAGTTCTTGTTCAAGTAGACCAATCTCAAGTTCATATGTATTCAGAATATTAGATATTTGCTGTTGTTCTTTAGGCGAAGGGTATTGTAACAGCATTTCCCCAAAATCTCCGTAACCAATTTGCTTTCCATCCCTGATTCCGTAAATAACAGAGCTTAGACGGTTTATAAACCCTTCAGTTTTAAATAAATGTCGATAAAAGGCATGATCAATATCTATTTTATTCCTCAAAACCGTATAAGCAGGACTAATAATTCCATCGTAATCCGAAAACTCAATCCCACCCTGAAATGAACGTAAACTTATTATGAAATTCCCTTTTTGGACTCTCTTGTAATTTTTAAGATTTCCTTCATCATACTTGATGTCAATGTCTAACTGGCTTCTTGGTATGATACCTTTATCCTGAGTTGAAGAAAGAACTTCTAAATCCCCGTTATGTTTCTTATCTGAGTAATTCTCAAAAATATCTTTAGCCTTCTTAGTAGCCCAATCATCAGGTAATATACCGATTTTGGTTTTTTTATATCCCTCAGGGACCTCTCCCCTTCTTATCATTTCAAGACGTCTTTTAATATCAAACTTGCTAAGTTTTTTCCCATCATTCCATCGAATTTTCCCTGTCAACAAACTCTGCATCAAGCCCTTTTTCAGCTCTTTTTTTTGCTTAATCAATTTCTCTTTTAGCTCGATAGCTTTGTCCCAAGTGGAGAGGATATCAGTGATTCTTTTACGCTCAATATCATTACGAGGATAAGGAATAAGAAACCCTCTGATGAAATCAGCGGATATTCTTTTTTGCCCCGCTGTTCCTGTCATGTTTTTTTCGCCACTTTTCCTAAATCTATCTGTAATGGTATGATAATATATATAGACTTCATCTCCGTATTTTTTAGGCCTCAATACGTGAAATTCTGTGCTTCCAAAACCTGTTTTGTTTAATAGATTATCAACCAAAGCCCCTTTCCCATTCTCAAAACAAGGCGTAATTTTTGCGACAAGAACGTCCCTGTCCTTAAAAGCGGTAAAACCATTGCTTACCTCTTTGTACAATTTGGGTTGGTACCCTATCAATTTAGCATCATCAGATACATCTGACATTGTTATAAAGGAAACAATTTCGTTTTCATCCAAATTTTCTTTGCTCGGATTTATAACCGCGACATCTTCAAAATGTTTCACATCCCAGTCTTCTGGGATAATCCCTAATTTTGATGTCTTGTACCCTTTTGGTGCTATTCCTTTATTAATATCTTCAATTCTCTCTTTAATCTCAGCTTTCATGTATATCCCCCTAGAAGTAGGATAGTATATCCCTCGATAAACGAATCGTATTGTCCCTGCCATTCAAAATATCTGCACGCCCTGTACCATATGCCTTCAAACCATGTATTCCTTTTTCCCACTTAATAGTGATTCGGTAGCTTTCTCTATCATAATCTACATCCAAGCAGTCCTTGACCTCATCAAGGGATAGAATGGCAATCTCGCTATCTTGCAGTCTCTCCCTCCCACAAATTAGAACAAAGTATAGCTTTTTACCATTCTCCTGATAATTCCTGATATATTTCACTTCATCAGGTGAGAAGATAAATTGCCATAACTGAGCATCCTTCTTCTGTCTTCTTAATGGTGAAGATACATACTTTGCATAAAGCTGATAATCCCCATTATCGGTTGTCAATTTATAAATTCTACGTGAATCCCCAGGTTCAATAATAGCTGGGGAAAGACCGCTATTAATAAGGCAAGACAACATCGATCCGTAATAAAAGTCTGCTTTACGAACGACCCCCATACCAACCTCCTCCTAAAGCCCTAACTCTTCCAAGTATTTCTCCATTTGCTTCTCCACTTCCTGAAGCTCCCGCTTAATATTAGCAATATTCATCTTTACCGCGTCCATATCGACCAGTTCTTCTTCCTCAAACGTATCGACATATCGCGGAATATTCAGGTTGTAGTCGTTTTCTTTAATCTCGTCGATTGTTGCAACGTAAGAATATTTGTCGATCGTTTCGTACTTCTCATACACATTTACAATCTTTTGAATATCCTGCTCCCTGAGCTTGTTTTGATTTTTCCCCTTTTCATAATTCCCTTCCCCAGATGCATCAATGAACAGAACATCTTTTCTCTTTCGGTTCTTCTTGAACACCAGTACGCATGCAGGAATGCCTGTTCCAAAGAATAAATTCTCTGGCAATCCAATAACGGCATCTAACAAATTATGCTTGATAATTTCTTTCCGGATTTTTCCCTCGCTTGCTCCTCTGAACAACACACCATGAGGAAGTATTACCGCCGCACGACCGTTTTCCGCAAGCGAATGAAGGATATGCAGGACGAAAGCATAATCTCCTTTAGACGCGGGCGGCACTCCCCACGCAAAGCGACCAAACCGGTCAAGGCTTGCTTCCATTTTAAACTTCTCATCGTTATTACCTTCCCCCGCGAATCCTATCGCCCACTTGTCGAGCGAAAACGGGGGATTGGCGACGATCACTTGGAACTTCATTAACTTACCGTCTTCAAGATGTAAAGGATTAGCCAAGGTGTCACCCCACTCAATCTTGGCATCATCAATCCCGTGCAGATACATATTCATCAAAGCCAAGGAGTGAGTCTGACCGTTTCGTTCCTGACCGTATACCGCCACTTTTCGGCTTGGCACTTGACGTACCACGCGAATAAGCAAAGAACCCGAACCACAAGTGGGGTCATAAATCCGATCATTTTCTTGAGGTTTCACCAGTCTTGCCAGCAGTTCAGATACTTCTGGCGGGGTGAAAAACTCTCCACCTTTTTTGCCAGCATCACTGGCAAACATGTTAATCATATATTGGTACGAATTCCCGATAATGTCCTCGTCTTCAAGTACCGAAGGACGTAGATCCAGCTTGGCAAAATCCTCCAAAAGTGTTTTAAGCATGGCGTTTCTTTCCTTTGTTTTACCCAGGATCGCCTCTGAGTTGAAATCAATATTGCGAAATACACCCCGCAATTTTCCCGTATTTTCATTTTCCATATGTTCCAATGCTTTGTTAATGATCATGCCAATTTCAGGATCATTCCGTTTGCTGTATATGTAATCAAACGTGGAAGATTCATCAAGGATAAACCGTTCCCTGGACATTGCCCGATTAATCCGTTCCTGATCGCCGTTGTATCGCCTAGTGTATTCTTGAAGCTTTTCTTTATATGTGTCGCTCAAATATTTCACGAACAGCATGACAAGTACATAATCTTTGTAAATGCTTGAATCAATTTTTCCCCTGAACGTATCGCAGGCTTGCCAAAGAACCGAGTTAATATAATCTTGCGTTGTTTTTTCCATATTTCTCCTTCCCCCTTAAGTTCATTTTTATAATTGAAAAAGTAATCGCCTTAAAGTATTTCTCCTTTTCGCCCATTAATTTTTGATACAAACGTTTTTCTTTTTGATATAATTGCTGAATCTCCGTGATCTTTTTCTGTTTATCCAAATCCAGTTCTGGAATCTGTATTTGCTCCAAAATCTGCTTGTTTGTGCTCGGAATAATGGTTCCTGACTGAGATTTCAATAAATCATTCTTTACTTTTTCGGTGTTCAAATACCATGCAACATATCCTGGTAGTATTGATGCATTGCGAATTTCAATGTTGGCAAAATAAGAAGGAATCAATAGCCCTTCTTGTTTTTTGTCAATTAAAACCGCTGTATGAGGATGACTAAGACGGAAAAGTATATTACCTTCTCTTGTAAAAAACTCTTCATCGAGCAGTTCCTTGCTCTTGAACAGATCAAAAGTATCATCCGTGAAAGTTCCGTCTGCTTGGATGTTTTTGAGCGATATCAATGGATATTCTGCTTTGACTTCCAAATCTATCTCTGCCTTTTTCCTGCTTAGCACCAACCCTATTCTAATTCGTGCAATTTCTCCAAGTAACATACCATATTTCCTCTTGTTAAATTTCATTTTTGATTTTGAATTGTTAAATGTAATATATAACAATCGTATCTTATTGTCAATATTATCATAAGCTTTTTCCTCATCACATCAAAAGTACAATACCTTTTTAAAAAGATGAAGCCGAACGGCTAATCAGGACCGTTCGGCTCCTTGGACATTTCTTACTCTCTCTGGACAAGATTTAGTTGCTGACGACATTTGTGTATATTTAAAATAAACTCCGCTCCAAACCACTTTCCCTCAAACCCTTATCCCTTCTCGCCGTATGCCCATTTTCCTAATTCTTTCCATATAATAAAGTCGGTTCAAAAATTCCATATTTTCATTCCATTTAATAACATTTATTCCTTAATTCTTGTAGTAATTTTTAAAATAAAGTCGGTTCCAAATAGGGATATGTTGAAAGGAAAATAGGAATAAGTTTCATGGGTTAAGGGTTAAGGTTTTATTTCACCCTTTCAGTTGCTATATCAATATTATCTTCAATACAGTAGTCAATACTTCTCTCAATCCCTTTAAAATCAATAGTTTTAAGGCTGTAACCAACAAATAATTCTAATCAAAATTCTAATGAAAAATCTAATAACTTAGTCCTTATACCTTAGCCCTTTCCCCTGTAAAAAAAGCAAACCCCGCAGCAAATTAAGATTTCTCCTGCATCTGCTACGGGATTTTGGAACGAACTTTATTTTTATAGAGGGAAGTTTATTTTCCTGGAATCAACTTTATTTGATTTATACACTTGTAATTCATATCTTCAACTATCCTACTCCACTGTTACTGATTTTGCCAAATTTCTTGGCTTATCTATGTCGCATCCTCTGTTTAAAGCTACATAATATGCAAGTATTTGTAAAGGCACTACTGCCAATGCTGGTGATAATTCATCCATAACTTCAGGAATATATATTACACTGTCAACTATCTTTTCTATTTCCCTGTTGTTTTCCTTGGCAACTCCTATTACATAGGCTCCTCTGGCCTTTACTTCCTTGATATTGCTTAACATCTTGTCATATAGTTTATCCTGAGTTGCAAGAGCTATTACAGGAGTTCCCTTATCTATTAAAGCTAATGTTCCATGTTTTAACTCTCCTGCAGCCATTGCTTCAGAGTGGATGTAAGATATTTCCTTTAGCTTCAAGGAACCTTCCATGGCTACATAGTAGTCTAATCCTCTTCCTATAAAGAATATATCATCATTTTTAGATACTTCCTCTGCCATTTTCTTTATTTCATCTAAACGCTTTAATATTTCTTCAACCTTTCCAGGCAATATTTTTAGCTCTTTAACTATTTCAGATACATCCTCTATATCTCCTCTTTTCACTGCTATGTCCAAGGCGATTAATGTTAATGCTGCAAGTTGAGATGTATAAGCTTTAGTTGAAGCTACTGCTATTTCTGGGCCTGCCCAAGTATATAGAGGATAATCTGATTCCCTTGAAATGGAGCTTCCAACTACATTTGTTACAGCCAATACTTTAGCTTTTCTTTCTTTTGCTAACCTTAAAGCTGCAAGGGTATCTGCTGTTTCTCCTGATTGGCTTACAACTATCATTAAAGTGTTTTCGTCAATAAAAGGATTGCCATATCTAAACTCCGAAGCCACTTCTGCAATAACAGGTATTTTAGCATACTTTTCTATTAGAACTTTACCTACTAGCCCAGCATGATACGCAGTTCCACAGGATACCATATATATTTTATTTATATTCCTTATATACTCTTCATCTAATGTAATATCTTTAATTTCTATTTGCTCCATCCTATTAATTCTAGAGCTAATTGTATCCTTAATTGCCTTTGGCTGTTCATGTATTTCTTTAATCATGAAATGATCATATCCGCCTTTTTCTGCAGATTCTACATTCCAGTTCACGTTAAAGATCTCTCTGTTTACCTTAGTTCCATCAGTTTTCATAATTTCTACACTATCTGCCCTTAACACTGCCATGTCATTGTTTTCAAGGAGATATACCTTTCTGGTATGATTCAATATAGCTGGTATATCAGAAGCAATAAAGTTTTCTCCCTCTCCTATTCCTACTATCAATGGGCTATCCTTTCTTACTGCTATAATCATATCCGGATTGTTTTTATCCAATATACCTAAGGCATAAGAGCCTTCTAGCATATTCACTACCTTCTGAACAGTTTCAATTAAATTCCCATTATAGTAATAATCAATTAGATGGGAGATAACTTCAGTATCTGTATCAGATTTAAATTCATAGCCTTTTTCTATCAGCTCCTCCTTCAATGGAATATAGTTTTCAATTATTCCATTGTGAACTACTGCTATGGTATTCTTTGAATTCAAATGTGGATGAGCGTTAACATCTGAAGGCTCTCCATGGGTTGCCCATCTTGTATGGCCTATTCCTATAGTACCTTCCAGCATATTTTCTCCAAGGCTATCCTTTAATACAGAAAGTCTACCCTTATGCTTCTTTACTTCTACTCCATTTTCATTTAGCACAGCTATTCCAGCTGAATCATATCCTCTATATTCCAGCTTTTCCAAGCCTTCTATCAATATATTAGCTGCATTCCTATTTCCAATGTAACCAACTATGCCACACATGTTTTCACCCCTTACAAAAAACTTTTGCTACTTAGGCTATATTTGTCTCTACAATCGCTTGTAGGCTTTGTATAGCTTTCAAAGATGGTAGCACACCTTCATGGCATCCGCCGAATCTTCGATAAACCATGTCCTCGTCAGCTCTATGAGCTCTGGCGCTTCCTGTTTTACATTTCATTTCAAATTTCAAGCATCACCTCCTAAAAGGGCTATATTAAATTTTATCATTTCCATATTCATGATGTCATCAAAAAAATAAAATAAATTTGCTTTACTTCACATATAGATTAATATACTTAAAACATTCAAAGCATAGAACATGAGGTGATATTTTGAAGGTAAAAGGCTTCATTTATGGATCTGTACTTATGGTTATAATCAATCTTATAGTAAGAGCTGTAGATTTCGTCTACGATGTTATGTTGTCAAAATACATCGGTGCAGAGGGATTAGGCCTTGCACATATGGCTAAATCTGTTATGATGATTTTTATCGTTATATCCAGTGCTGGTATACCCACTGCCATTTCCAGATTAGTAGCAGAATACAATTCAAAGAAAAACTACTATATTACCAGAAAAATACTTAAAGTATCCATTTTATTAGCCTTAACCTTTGGAATTATATTTAGTACAATAATAGCAATATTTGGTGATAATATCGCCATTAATATTTATAAAAATGAAATTTTAATTGCACCTATTTATTTTCTTATTCCTGCAGTAATACTACTTCCTCTTACCATAACTTTAAGAGGGTATTATTATGGATTGAGGGAAATAAGTGTACCTAATGTTTCTCAAATAATAGAACATGTTGCTCAGCTAATAATTGTATTTTTTATGCTCACTTTAGCATACCCAATGTCACCTATTACAGGAGCCTTAATTGCCATATGTGGTATTTCCATTGGGGAAGTATTTGATTTAATATGGCTTACATCAATGTTGAGGAAAACTCATAAAGGTAAGAATTACATTGCTTTCCAGATAAAATCTGCTTCTCAAATACTAAAACAGATATTTTCCATATCTGCGCCTATAGCCATAGCAGATATTATAAGTGTTATATTGAGGTTCGCAAACTCCATTTTTATACCAAGAAGGCTAATGGAAATAGGTTACACCAATAGTGAAGCAGTTTCAACCCTAGGTAGAATATCAGGCATGGCAATGCCATTAATTGCCTTACCATTTATAGTTACAGGAGCCATTGTCACAAACTTAGTTCCAAGCTTATCAGAAAATATGTCTTTGAAAAGATATGATATGGTAAAAAAAGATATTAACTTTTCCTTGAAGATGACTCTACTAGCAGCAATACCCCTTACAGCAATATACCTAATGTATTCTGAACAATTAGGATATTATATATATGAAGACATGCAAGTTGGATACTTCATAAGAGCCATGTCCTTTGGTGCCATATTCATGTCTCTAGAGCATACTTCTTCAGGAATACTCAATGGACTAAATAAGCAGGTATCTGCTACAAGAAACAGACTAATAGGATTGTGTATACAGGTCCTATGCATTTATTCTTTAATTGGAAATCCAAAGTTTGGAGTCAATGGATTCTTTATTGGCTTCTTTTTATCAGGTATAGTAATTTTCATATTAGATCATATAACAATAAGTAAAAGAATCAAATTAAAGATAGATTATAAGGATATTCTTCTAAAACCAGTTTTAGCTAGCTTAATTATGCTTATCATAGTACATAATATTATAAATATTTTAAAAGGGTTAATTGTCAGAGATTCTATCATATTCTTTATGAGTTTGGGAATTGGTGGAGTAGCTTATTTAGTAATTCTATTCATAACTAAAGCTCTTCCTAGAAATATAATAAAAAAAATGACAAATTAGCACAGCCAATAGTCTCCACTTTGAACTTCCTTACTTCTCATAATACAATATATTCTTAATCATCTCTGGTCTTATCTCCCATATATTTGCCTGTATAGTAAATATGTTCCAGTTGTCTATCTCAAATATTCTAAACCAACTATCCATTACTCTTTTCTTTTCTAAAGGATATAGATATGAATACTTCCCCTCAATAAATGAATATATATCTATATCTTTAAAACCTTTTTTCTTCATTTCCTCTAAATATTCTCTGTCATCATTCTCGTCCTTTGGAAGGTAGCGATGGTTTAAAACAAAATCCCATTTACTTCCATCAAAATATATGACCTGAGACTTTTCTACTTCCAATTCATAGCAAACTGTATTTTCTATAGGCCTTAACATATTTTCATAGCTAATTGAGCACCATATTGGAAAGCAAACGCCATCAGGTTTAGGAACAATTTTACTCGCAGTTTCAGTAAACCATCTATAAAGCTTAATATAATGCTCTGCAATATCTCCATATTGTTCTTCAATATATTGTCTTTTAACTCTATAAACTCCATTAGCTCTCAAGTCTTCAAGACTTCTAATGTCCTGCCTAGTCCAAATTGTTATCTTTCCCATTATGTACCTCCAGAAATGCTATGCACGTTTCTTACCAGTAATATGTTCAATATTTATTTTAAAAGTCTTTGTACGTTCTTTAGCTTTTTCAAAATACTCCTTACCTTCCTCAACATAGTCACTTGAATATTTCTTTAATAGCTCAATGTGAGCAGAATAGCTTTCTTCTCCAGTAACTCCTTCAACCCTTCCAAACACTATAACACTTTCATACTTAGTAGAAAATTTATCTGGTAGAGCTTCTACACCATCTACAACACAAAATGATACCTTATTATTATATTCAATATTCTCTAGTTTATGTCCTGATAAAGCACAGTGAATATATACTTTGCCATCTGCATATACATAGCTTAGGGGTACTCCATATGCATATCCATTTTCCCCTACAGTTGATAGAACTCCATAATGGCACTTATTCAATATTTCTACTGCCTCTTCAGCGCTTATCTGTCTGCCCTTTCTTCTCATCTCCTTAAACACTCTCATTCCTTCTTACTTATTTTGTAAAACAAGGAATAAATAGATTATGACATCTTGTCTTATTTAGATATTTTATCATAAAAAAAGGATGAGTAAAACTCATCCATAACTATCTGCCTAGCTTTCCAGTCATATAATCAATATCTATCTTGAATATTCTTGTATGTTTACCAGCCTTTTCTAAATATTTCTTTCCCTCTTCCATATAATCACCTGAATACTTCTTTAATAGCTCAATATGAGCAAAATAATTTTCATCTCCAGTAACTTCTTCAGCTTTTCCAAATACTATTACACTTTCATATTCAGTGTCGAATTTATCTGGTAATACATTTGTTTCTCCTACAACACAAAATGAAACCTTATTGTTATATCTTATACAGTCTAACTTGTAGCCTGTTAAAGCACTGTGGAAATATATCTTATTATCTACATATACATAGCTTAGTGGTACTCCATATGCATATCCATTTTCTCCTACAACAGATAATACACCATACTGACATTTCTTCAATATTTCAATAGATTGCTCTTTGCTTAACTGTTTCTCTTTTCTTCTCATTTCCTTAAACATAATATCTCCTCCCTATTATATAAGATGTTACTTACCATACAGCCACAGTACTGTCAGCTCTCTTTTCTGTTCCTCCTATTAATACATCACCATGTTTTATGATAATCTGTCCTCTTCCAAAGTTTCCTGTATTAATTAAGGAACATACTTCATGTCCCCTTAACTCCAACTCCCTTGCAATATAATTTGGAAAATCTTGCTCTATATTTACTTTCTTTCCTTCTTCCCACTGCCATCTATAAGCATCAAGAGCTTCCTGAGGATTCAATTTAAAATCTATCATGTTCATTAATACCTGAACATGTCCTTGAGGCTGCATAAATCCTCCCATAACTCCAAAGGGACCTACTGCCTTGTTGTCTTTGGTTATGAAACCAGGTATTATAGTATGATATGGTCTTTTCCCTGGCTCAATACAGTTCACATGGTTAGGGTCCATTGTGAAATTGTACCCCCTATTGTGTAGTGCTATTCCTGTACCTGGAACTACCAATCCTGAGCCAAATCCCATGTAATTGCTTTGAATATATGAAACCATATTTCCTTCATCATCTGCTGTGGCTAAATATACAGTACCTCCGTCATCAGGTTTGCCACAGATTGGAATTATAGCTTCCTTTCCAATTAGCTTAGCCCTTTCCTTCCCATATGCATCTGATAGAAGGTCTCTAACCTTTACTTCCATCTTTTCCTCTTCAGTTACATATTCCTTTGCATCTGCAAAAGCAAGCTTTATTGCTTCAATCTGTCTGTGGTATGTTAATGGATCTTCCTTATTTGTGAATTCAAACTCCTTCAATATATTAAGTGCCATCAATGCAACAATTCCCTGCCCATTTGGAGGTATCTCCCAAATATCATATCCCCTATAGTTAATAGATATTGGCTTTACCCATTTAGGCTTATAGCCTTCCAAATCCTTCTTTCTTATATATCCTCCAGTTTTTCTTGAAAAATCATCTATTTTATCAGCCAAATCTCCCTGATAGAAGGACTCTCCTTCTGTATCTGCGATTTCCATTAAAGTATTTCCATGGTCAGGCAATGTCCATACTTCACCTGGTTTTGGGGTTCTTCCATCCCTTGTAAAGGTTTCAAACCAGTATTTAAACTTATCTTCCTTAAGAACCTTTTTATATGTATTGTAGGCTCTTTCCCAATAATATGCCACTGTTGGAGATACTCCAAACCCATTCATTGCATAATCTATAGCTGGCTGCAATACTTCCCATAGTGGAAGCTTCCCCATAGTCCTTGACAGTTTACCCCAAGCTGCTGGGATTCCTGGTACAGTCACAGGAACCCATCCGTACTTTGGTATTTCCTTTATCCCATCAGCCTCTAATCTTTCAAGGGATAGAGCTTCTGGAGCATATCCGCATGAGTTAAGCCCTAAAAGCTTATCCTTGTACCATATGAGGGCGAAAGCATCTCCTCCTATACCGTTTGATGTAGGCTCTACTACTGTAAGGCATGCTGCTGTAGCTATAGCAGCATCTATAGCGTTACCTCCCTTTTTTATAATATCCAAACCAGCATTAGCAGCTAAGTATTGAGATGTTGCTACCATTCCTCTATTTCCTATAGTTACCATTCTTTGAGATGGATATCTATAATCTAAAAGATTAAATTCCATATACATTACCTCCTAAAGTAGATCAGTTCCTACTTACTATGTACATTATATTATAATCTCATTAAAAATAAAATGAGCCAGATTATATTATCCGACTCATTTTACATTTATTTCACCCTTCCTACTGGCGCCATATATACTACAAATTCATCTTCTCCATCTACATCTATTAAGTCATCCATGTACTTTTGGTCATAGGCTGCAATGGCACAGGCACCTAAATCTATAGTCTCACAAGCTAAATATAAAGCATGACAAATATGCCCTGCATCTATAAGCATTACTTTGTGAGAATTATGTGCATATCTCCATTCGCTTCTATAAGGTATTACACTCCATATAAAGTTTACAGATGCAGTCCCTGCAAACTTCTGTCCTAAGGTTCCCTCTATTATATGTTTTGATATATCCTCATCTTCCTTTACTAACAAAAGCTTATGTTCTATAGGAACATACCTGTATATTCCCTTCTTTAACCCTTCTACACTATTAACTGCTAAATAGGTCTCGTAAGGATGTCTTGCCCACGCTGATGGCACTGGTCTTAACGTTGCATAGTTATTGCCTCTGATGGACTTTACTCCTTGAGTCATATAGAGTAAATATGATAGCTCTTCAAGCTTTAATGGACTATCCTTATATTTTCTATGGCTCATCCTGTCTATTATACAATCATATGCATCATTTTTGATAACAATTTCCTTATCTACCTTAGGTAGCTCTATTAGTTCGTCATCTTCACTGTATGGTTTCTGAAGTGGTGGTTGAGGAAATTGCTTCTGCTGATCAGATTCCACTTCTTCATTAAAATATGATTTCATAAAATTTCTATTTTCTTTGTATTGTTTCATATATTTTCCTCCTAATGTAGTTATATAAAAATATTATACCATAATAAAATAAGCTAGGGTTATTTCCTAGCTTCCTCTAAATACTTAAGTATTCCCTTCTTAATAGCTCTTGCTATTTGCCTTTGATATTCATCATCTCTTAATAGCTTGTTTTCTTCTGGATTTGTTAAAAATCCTACTTCTATCAGTACCCCAGGATACTCTGTTTCTCTTAGTATAAAGAAATCTTCAGTAAGTATTTCCGACTTCATATTTTCTTCCTTCATATATCCCTTATAGAAATTTTCATCTACTGATAGACTTATACATTTAGCTAGCTTTTCTCCTTCTATAGAGTCCGGATAATAATATATTTTAATACCTCTGGCTGTACTTCTTTTGCTTGAATTGCAGTGGATGCTTATAAATGTTAAGGGCCTATTGTTATTTATAATGCTCTTTCTTGCGCTTAAATCCCTTCTATACCTTGAACCTCTCATATCACTTAAATGTTCAAGGGAAATATCTTCTTCTCTTGTCATTACAACCTGAAATCCTTCTACTATTAACTCCATCTTCAATTTGGCGCTGATCTGTAAATTTATATCTTTTTCCAATATATCGTTTTTATTTCCAGTACCTCCATCTATTCCTCCATGGCCTGCATCTATTACTATTATATTTTCATTCATGAAGCTAAATATATTTAATACCTCATATCTATGTAAATTTATCAGTAATATTAATAGTATTATTGCACCTAATATTGCCAATACCTTCCTGTTTAATTTAGTTAAATACATTCTAATTCTTTCAGCCATTTCCCCACCCATAATACTAATGATTGTTTTATATAAATAACATTATGTAAATAAAGTATAGAATATGAAATTAAATTAATATATTTTGGGAAAGTTACAAAAAATAAACTTTACGGAGGAATAGGTATGAAGATTAAAAGTCACTTCTCTAATTTAAAATCTGCTACTGAAGCTGTTAGGAAGCTTAAATCAGAGGGAATAAAAAATGTTTATGTTGATGCCAATAAATACAAAGGCAATATTAATAATATTGAAATGGATTTTATAGACCTAGTCATAGACTCTGGAGATAACTCGCCATTAGAAAGTAGTATAAAAGGATGCAATGGTAGTAAAAACAGCAACATATTTGTCATAATCGATACTGAAGATGAAAACTTCAATAAAGTAAAAACAATAGTTGAAAGGATGGGGGGTGTTTTTAAACAGAATAACTAAAAAATAGAAAGGCGGTATTAAATCCGCCTTTCTATTTTGCATCCTTAAGTGCATTTTTTACAGCTTCTTTCCATCCTTCACAGGATTGGGTTGCTGTAGCAATAGCATCTACTTCATAGGATTGCTTATCAATCATATTTTGAGCTAAATCCTCTCTAATCTGCTTCAAATTTGGCCTATTATTCTCCCCTGTCCATTCATCATAATTTACTTCTTGCCCGTCTGCTGTCATTCTCTTTAGCACTATGCTAACTATCTTGCCATCTTCAATTGTAACCTCTGCTGCTTCATAACCATGCTCACGATGCTCCCCTTCTCCATAATAAGTACCATCCTTGTAAGTTGTATCTCCTGAATTATCAGAACCACAAGCTGTCAAAACCATTACCATTGCTATTACCAGTAGTAGTGAGTACAGCTTTCTTCTTTTCACCAAATCCCTCCTTATTCTTTTCCTTTTTTAATCCATTTTGCTACAGTAACTACACGTTTAGCTTGATATTTTACTGCTTCTTCTACATCATCTACCATTTTATTTTCTTGATTTACAGTTACAGATGTACCATATGGATTTCCTCCAGCTTTAAATACTGATGCATCTAAGTATCCTGGTGGAACTATTATTGCTCCCCAATGGCACATTGATTTATATATTGCATGAATAGTAGCCTCCTGACCACCATTAGGATTTTGAGCTGATGACATGGCAGATACTACTTTATTTGCAAGCTTACCTTGTGCCCAAAGTCCTCCCTGTCTATCTATAAAATTTTTCATTTGAGCTGCCACATTTCCAAAACGGGTTGGTGAACTGAAAATTATAGCATCAGCCCATTCTAAGTCGTCATGACTAGCAACTTGTACATTCCTTGTAGCCTCAACATGTGCTTTCCAAGCTGGATTTGAATTGATTACTTCTTCTGGTACAAGCTCTTCTACCTTTCTAATTCTAACTTCTGCTCCAGCCTCCAAGGCAGCTTCTTCAGCCCACTTTGCCATCTGATAGTTATTCCCTGTTGAGCTATAATAGATTATAGCTAATTTAACCTTATCCATTTTATATCCCCTTTCTATATATGCATTATTATACTTATTCATTATGCTCTGTATTATTCATATTTTACCCTCAATGCTATATTTTAATCAGATTTACATTTATTGTAATGACGTAACATTCTATTTATAAGATAATTAGATATATGCTAAAATCGTAAATTTTATTCATAGGAATATTCCTTAAAACACTTGTTCTTTTATGTTTTTTAGAGTATACTTAATAAATATATATACATCTAAAGGGGAAATATAATGACAGGAAAAACTCACATGACCACAGGTTTGGCAATAGGACTAACCTTATCTTTTAAAAAACCTATAGATACACAGCTTGCAATAATAGCAGCTTCTACTATTGGTGCCTTAGCTCCTGATCTAGATCATCCAAAAGGAGAATTGAATCAAAAATTACTCTTAGTAAACAATAATTTTTTTAAAACAGCTTTTTACTTAAGTATTGGAATAATATTCCTTTACATATACTCACAAAAACGCATTCCCATATTTATACTGATAGGACTGTTTTCCTTTGCGCTAGCAGTTTCAAGTCATAGAAGCTTTACCCATAGCATATTGGGTATTATTTTATTTTCAGCAATAATAAAGCTCGCCTTAATAGAATATGGATTATCTCCTATATATAAGGGATTCATTATAGGGTATATTTCTCATCTATTAGCAGATTATTTTACTGCAAAAGGAATTAAGCTTTTCTATCCCATTAAGACTAACATAGCATTCCCATTAAAGGTTAAAACAAATGGGTTTATGGAGAAGTTTATTTTTTTATTGCTTCTATTGTATTGTATTGTAGTATTGGTTTTTAACTTTATATAGCTAAAAAGTGCACCTGGAGGTAAAAGGTGCACTTTTTAGTTGAGCTAAGTGGAATATTTGCTTCTAATTAGTTTTATTTGGTTTTTTCAAATTCATAGTTATAATGTAGCTTTTCTCCTCTTGCCAGTTGATTATCATAATCCATTAACATATTTTTGGATTCTCTAAATAGTAAGAACAATGCAATTAAGTTAGGTATAACCATTATACCATTAAACATATCAGCTAAACTCCATACTAAATCAACTTTTTGATATGAACCTAATACTATAAAAATCAATACAATGATTTGGTACACTCTTATTGCAGTTTTTCCTTTAAATAAAAATCTTATATTGTTTTCTCCAAAATAATACCATCCAACTACAGTTGTAAATGCAAAGAATGTCAGACATATTGCCAGGAACTTTTGACCAATTGCTCCAAAGGCAATGTTGAAACCTTCTTGTGTTATAGCAACACCTGCAAGGCCTGATTTATCTGCTCCTGTTGTCAATATAACCAGAGCTGTTACAGTACATACTAAAATAGTATCAATAAATACAGCTATCATTGATGAAAGCCCTTGCTCTACTGGATGATCAACATCTGCTACTGCATGGGAGTTTGGAGTTGAGCCCATACCAGCTTCATTTGAGAAAAGTCCTCTAGCAACTCCATATCTAACAGCTTGTTTTATTCCTACTCCTACAGCACCCCCAAGAACTGCTTGAGGATTAAAGGCTCCTATAAATATGGCTTTCAAAGTTGGAATTATATTGCCTCTAAACAATATGACAACAACTATGGTACCAAGTATATACACTGCAGCCATAACTGGGACTACCAGTTCTGCAAATTTTGCAATTCTTTTCATTCCACCTATGAAGATCAAACCTGCTATAATTGCAATTGCAATACCTACTGCTACATTAGGAACATTAAATGCTCTACTTATTGCATCTGCTATAGAATTAGACTGAACCATATTTCCTATAAATCCTAAAGCAATAATAAGAGCTATTGCAAAAAATGATGCTAATCCATTAGATTTTAATCCATTCTTAATGTAATAAGCTGGTCCTCCTACTAATTGACCATCATCATCTCTTTCACGATACTTTTGAGCTAATGTTGCTTCTACAAACATTGTTGCCATTCCAAAGAATGCTGATATCCACATCCAAAATACAGCTCCAGGACCTCCTGTGGCAATAGCTGTCGCTACTCCAGCTACATTACCTGTACCTATTTGAGCAGCTATGGATGTAGCTAAAGCCTGAAAAGATGACATGCTACCTTCCTTGCTTTCCTCTTTATTGAAAACCCCTCCAAATACCTTTTTAGCCGCTTTTCCAAATCGTTTAACTTGAAGAAAACCTAGTGAAATGGAAAGAAAAATCCCTATACCAACTAAACCTATGATTAATACATAATCCCAAAGAACTCCATTAACAAAGGAAACAATACTTTCTACAATCCTTTCTAATCCATTCATATTACCATCCTTCCTATGTTATTTGCTGCAAATCAAAAATAGAATGGTTTAATCATAACAGTTTTTATAATGTTTGTCTAGTTATTTATTAAATAAGCTATATTTTTCTATTTTGGTTAAATTATGTAGTTTCCTATCAACAAATATCCATATTGACTGTTCTAGTTACTTAAATATAATAATATATTAAAAAATTGAAAAGGATCAGCTCAAATGCTCCCCCAAATGTATCGTAATCAAATACTGTATAATCCTAATACAGTGATTGCCAACACAAGAAATATAACTATTCCTTTTCTTTTAATTATCTTTGCCATTTTTATTATTCCTCCTTGTTTTAATAATATACACATATCTTGTTGTTTCTAATGTAGACTTCTCCTCCATCTCTATCAAAAAGCCTGCTACCATTGTACTCTTTAACTATATTTTTTACTTCAATCATACAGCTTTCCCCAAGGGAAAATCCAAAGGAAATCGGCATCTTTATTATAATACTAGACTTGGAATATACTACTAATGAAACTAGAATCCCTAGCTTTGATGAATCTTTAGTGCCTCCTAATGATTATACTTGCATACCTAATTTATATTATGTATAATTAACAATAGATAATGATTATCATTATCATTATATTTAGTGTAACATTTAGCTTCATAAAAATCTTAAATATATTTAGATTTTTTGAGTTTACTATACATATATGAGCAAAGGGGGACTAATAATGAAAGTCAATTCAATTTATCAAAGAAAAATCTGTAATTATCACATCAATAAAGCCATAAAGGAAATGAACATCAACTATTATGATTCCCTAACCTTAAAAAGCATGGCAAATTATTTAGGCTTGAATAAATGTTATTTCTGCGATTTATTTAGGAAAGAGACTGGCAAGACGTATTCACAGGTTCTTAATGAAATAAGAGTTGAAAAAAGCCTAGAATTATTATTAGACACAAACATGACCATATTGGAAATAGCTTTGTCTGTTGGATACAACAATCAAAACTATTACAATATGGCCTTTAAAAGAATAATGGGTATTACTCCCTTTAAATATAGGAATAGAATACTTAATAATAAGGATATTAAAGAATCTGTAGTACTTCCTTAATGGATTCAATAGTATAGTCTATATCTTCTCTAGTTACGTCCTTATTGGTAACGAAACGTATATTGTCTATTTCTCCTGGATTAGTCTTTATTCCCTTTTCCAAAAGCTTATTTGCAAATCTTATAAAATCAAAATTTTCTCTTTCAACCTTACAGAAGACCATATTTATTTGAACCTTGTCTAAATCCACCGAAAAGCCATCTATTTCATTTAGCCTTTTTGCAAGATACTTTGCGTTATCATGGTCTTCCTGGAGTCTGTCTATCATCTTCTCCAGGGATACTATACCACAGGCTGCCAAAACCCCTGCCTGTCTCATACCACCACCTAATATCTTTCTCATCTTTCTAGCTTTTTTGATGAATTCCTTTGAGCCACATAGCATAGAACCTACTGGAGATGCCAGTCCTTTAGAAAGGCAGAACATAACTGAATCTGTATATTTACAGATTTCCTTTGGATCTACATTTAAGTAAATAGCTGCATTAAATAGCCTTGCACCGTCCAGATGAACAGGTATGTTTCTTGAATGGGCAGTTTCATATAATTCCTTCATATGTTCTGTTGAGACTACAGTTCCATCTGATAGGGCATTTTCCAAACATAATAGCCCTGTATCCGGATGGTGTATGTCTTCAGTTCTTATTTTAGCTAATAAATCTTCTTTATAAATTTTGTTGTCTTCATTATACACTATTGCATAGCTTACCCCAGATAGCCTTGCTGCCGCACCTACTTCATGCTGAACTATGTGACTGTTTGCGCCAACTATTATCTCATCTCCAAGTTTGGTATGAGTCATAATGGCCAACTGGTTTCCCATAGTTCCTGATACTACAAACAGAGCAGCTTCTTTCCCTACCTTTTCAGCTGCAAGTTCTTCTAACCTTCTAACAGTTGGGTCATCTTCATATACATCATCTCCAACCAGAGCATCATACATGGCTTGCCTCATCTCTAAAGTTGGCTGGGTTACTGTATCACTTCTTAAATCAATAAACTTCATATTCATTCCTCCATTATTATTCATTTTTACCAAAATATATTCTAGCCTTAAAGTTTAATTCTCCATTAGTTTCGTTAATTCCTTCCATGTATATGGTATTTTCACCTATCTGTGAAATATCTCTAAAGAAGGATATTGTATCACCTGGTAATGCTTCATTGCTATAGTCAATTTCAATAGATTTAACAAAATACTTCTTATGCTCTATAATTGCAAAGGCATCCATTATGAAATCAACATATTTTGCATTGTTTAAATGCTCATTTTGGTCAATATCACTATATCTAACTTCTCTAGTATATACTCTATCCAATTTGCCATTAGGTTTAAGCCTGCCTAGTTTACAAACTATAGCTCTTTCTTTTATTGTAGGAGGATATCCATGGTATATAGAGTCTGTTTTCCTTAGTTTTCTGGTTTTTGCATCTATTATAACCCATGTAGAAACAGCCTTAACAAGTATTTCTCCCCTTGAGTCTTTTATAAGAAAATCCCTCATAAATTCCAACCTATTTGGTTCCTGTGGCCATGTTTCAATAGTTATCTCTTCCTTCCATATAGGATATCTTATAATATCTACTCTAGCTCTGGCTAATACCCATATGACACCATTAGCTTCCATTATATCTTTTCCCATACCAAGGTTTTCAGCATGTTCTCCAGCAATGTCCTGAAAATATAAAAATATGGAACTTAGTTTCATTCGACCTGTGAAGTCAATATCCCTTACATCAACCTTGTACTTTTTTATATATAGTGGTACTGGTTCCATTAAATCTCCTCCCAAAAGCTTTTATAAAAACTACTTATAATGAAATTATATCATATTAATTAACAGCAATCTTCTTTCTGTTCCCTAAACTTTTTATACTTTATAATTACATATTAAATGTTCTATATAAATGCTATAATTTAGATAAGAAAAAGTCTTAAATAAACAAGAGAGGCTGTGTTCATATGATAGATTATAAGGTAAATGAAGAACAGATTAAATACTCCTGGAGTCTTGTCAACTCCTATAACTTTGGTCAAAGAGGAAGAGGAGATGGAAATAAAAATCAACAATTTGTGGGCATATTAGGGCAAACCATCATATCTGATTTATTGAAGTTAAATAGACCTAATGGAAAAACAGGTTTTGATGGAGGGTATGATTTAATAATTAATAACAAAAAAGTTGATGTAAAAACCATGGGTAGAACTGTTCCTGTGAAACAGCACTATGTACATAATTTCATTGGATACCAGCTTAAATATGAAGTAGATTATCTATTGTTTTTATCTTACAACAAGAAAAATAGTATTATGACAATCTGTGGTTATATTACAAAGGATGAATTTTTAAAAAAAGCCCGTTTCTATCCTCAAGGAGCTGAAAGAACAAGAGATGATGGAACAAGTTTCTATTCTAAAGCTCCTCTTTATGAAATAAGTCAAAAAGATTTATATCCTTTAAATAGCATTGGAGATATTGTTAGCAAAATAGTATAGGAGAGGTTTGCATATCTCCTCTCCTTATCTATCAAATAAGCTCTCCTGAATACCTTCATTTTCTATAGTATCTATCCTGTCCTGTGCTACTTTACAGTATTCTTCAGATATATCAATACCTATATATTTTCTTTTGTTTTTCTTTGCCACAACTGTAGTGGTACCTGCCCCATTAAATGGATCAAGTATTATGTCTCCCTGGTAGCTAAATAGCTTTATAACTCTTCGTGCCAGTTCTTCAGGAAACATGGCAGGGTGATTGTACTCTTTCATGCGTCTTTCTGGCGCTATGGACCATTTAGCAACAACCCACTCTTTAAATTCTTCAGGAGTTAAATCGATTTTATCCTTATCTCCAGGCTTTTTCAAATCTCCCTTGCAGAATATCTCTATAAACTCCCAGGTATATTTAAGATAGGGACTAGATGGGCTTAACCAGGAACCCCATGCCGTATACTTACAGTTATAGTTGTTCTTTTCCCAGAGTATTTCTCCCTTCCAAATCATCTTATTCTTTATAAAGAAATTGCTGAACATATGGTGAGTTGGTATATAGTCAGAAAACAGTGGCTGTATGTTTAATACAAACCTTCCACCATACTTCAATACCCTTATACATTCTGTAAATATGCTTTCTATCTTATTGAAATAGCTTTCCCAATAATGACTATCATCGCTTATGTCATATTCCAGTCCAAAATTATATGGAGGTGATGTCAATATTAAATCTATACAGTTGTCAGGAAGCTTTTTCAATACTTCTTCACTATCTCCGCATATTATCTTGTTCAAATATTCTTCTGGTACTTCATTATTTTTAGTTGAAAATTTATGACCTATAGTATAGAATTGCTTATTTCTCTTTTCTTCCTTAGATTTTCTATTAGATACTTTTCTTTCCGTATCATAGTCAACAAATACTCTTTTCCCACCTTTTATTCCATAGCTTCCTATAGCCTCTATTTCCTCAATGATATCATTAAAAATACTATCTTCCATTAATTTATGGGTTTTTATTATATTCTTAAACTTTTCAAAATCCAGCTTATTTAGGTGAACTATTAACTTGTTTCCTATATATTCAATATATATATCATCCTTTGAAAACTGGCTGTTAATTGCCATTACCAGCTGTTGATCCTCCAATTTCAATTGTTGACCTAGATGAAATTCCAGATCCTTATATCTTACATCCTTCATTAAAAGCTTTCCTCCTATGTATGTTATGGGTACCTTATATTTATTCTAATATACAAAAAGATTCAATACAAGTAAAATAAAATACAGCCCTTGTACTAAAATAGGCTGTATTATAAATGATATCTGTATTTATATTTCTGCAAGACCATTAAAGAGCTCAACTGCAGTTTCAATTATCTCATCATTAAAATCATACTCATAGGTATGAACTGGTGGATAGTCCATTCCATTTCCAATATAACAAATTGCTCCCTTTGTCTTCTTCAAATAATGTCCATAATCTTCTGATCCACGAAACGCTTCTGACATTTCAACTACATTCATACCTTTTTCCCTTGCAACTCTACGAATCTTATCTGCGCTTTCCTTGTGATTTGCAGTTTCAGGGAAACAATCATTATAAGAGAAGCTTACCTTTAGACCGTATTTTTCTGCCTGAGCCTTAGCAAGATCTTCAAGGTTCTTTTGAAGTCTGTCCATTTCTTCTTCATAAAGAGCACGAATAGTCAAAAGTAGATCTCCCTTGCTTGCACTTACTCCAAAAGCTCTTTCACCAATATTTACTTGTACAATAGTACAGAGAACTAAACCTTTATTGTTTTTGGATGTGATAAAATCAGGAATTGCGTTAATTATATTTGCAATAGCAAAAGAAGGGTTCTTACCTTTTTCAGGCTCGCTAGCATGAGATGGACTACCTTCCATATGAATTATCATTCCTTTTGATGCATAGTTTATTGTGCCATCAATTATATTTATAGATTTAAGCTCCATTCCACTCATATTGTGGTACGCAAATATTTCATCAATATTGTTTTCCTCAATGAATTCAGCACATTGTGCAGCTCCATCCCCTGTTTCTTCTGCATGCTGAAATAGGAAGAATATATTATTGTCAGAACCATTTTGGTCAATTTCCAATGCAAATCCAGCAAGGGTTGCTGCATGACCATCATGTCCGCATTTATGGGATACTCCTGCAATTTCAGAACCATAGGGTAAACTTATTCCTTCATCCATTGGAAGTGCATCATAGTCTGCACGGAAGGCTATATTCTTCTTACCTTTCTTTGATCTGTATATAGCATAGAACCATAATCCCTTGTCTACAATCTCAAGACTAGTGTGTTCCCTAAGAAAATTTATTAGATGCTGCTTTGTCCATGTTTCATGATTAGATAGTTCAGGATGCTGATGTAATTCATGACGCAGTTTTTTGGCTAATAACAGATTTTTCTCGTTCATTTTAATCATCCTTTCATAATATAGTTTTAAAATATTTACTCTTCAATAATAGAGTCCTTTTCTAATCTTTTTATTTTCTTATTATATCTTACTAGATTAATAATAAGTAGTAGCCCAACAACCATAAGAAATAATAAAAATGCCAGCTTATTAGGCTCATGGCTTAATACTGATATCTTCTGTTGGGTTCCAATATCCAGTTTAACCACAAGAAACATTATTACGACAAATATTAATCCTAAAAATTGTGGGTCTTCTCATTATCTTTAAAGCATTAATCTTGTCTTCAATACTTGTATAGATTTCAAAGGGTTTCCCATCATTTTCCTTTTCCAGAATTAAAAATTCTCTTTTTATCATTCCTCCAGTAGTAGCTATCTGCGCATCTTTATCCGCATAGGGACGCCATCGTACATTTCCAAGGGAAACTTTTCCAATGCTGGCTGGCTTTTCTATATATCTGATGTTAGATTCCTCTAAAAAGCTTTCGTAATCCTTTAAAGCTTTATAGGATTTATTTGCAACATACTCCACAGCATATTTGTATTTTCCTTTCTCGCATTCATCGAAGTAAAAAAAGTATTACCTACCTTCATTAGTCTATAGCCTTCATCTGACATTTTGTTTAACCAATTAGTCAAACCTTTAATTGGACTTAAAAAGAGTTTAAATTTTTTTATCAAATTCAACACCTCTTTCCTTCAAAACTTCACCTCCAATTTGACAGATTTGCTTCAGCCTCAATAGTTCTTTTTTTAACTGTTTTAACCCTTCATCAGTTATAACGTAATCCTTCTTTCGCTCTTCTGAATCTGTTTGGCAAGGCTCAATCCAGCCCTTCCTATTGAGGTTATTTATTGCACCATAAAGTGTACCTGATCCAAAAACAACCCTTCCTTTAGTCCTTTCTTCTACAAATTGCATCACTCCATAGCCATGATTTGGTTCAATCATAGCCAGTAGTATTAAAAAAGCTGTTTCTGTTAGTGGACCATCTGTTTCTGGCTTTTTCATTTTTTTCTCCTTCCCAAATATGTTTCAAATTAATCGTTCCTATTTAAAATATATCGCGTTACGTACTACGTGCCAAGTAGTAGTTTTATAAAAATGAATATAAAAAAGAATGTTATAAAAAAATACTAAAGAAGGAATATTTCAACCAAATGCTACTGATAGTTTACTGGTCCAGAACCACCATACACTAGTAGGGATTTTTATTATAAGAAAGGTAGACACACTCATGATGTTACAATAGTTAAAGAACATAGATCTAACTGGGATGGGGTATTATGGAAGAATATAAAGTTATAACAAACTCCCACTTCATTATAAGAAGTGGGAGTTACATCTCTCTTTTTCCATTATATACTTCTATCTCTACCTAGAAAAACCATACATAGCATCCCTGGACCAGTATGTGTGCCTATTATTGGTCCTACATAGTTAATCATTATATTTTTCACATTGACCTCTTTAATTAGCATATCTTTTAGGTATTCCGCATCCTCTAAACAGTCTCCATGATTAATAAGTATAGTTTGTTCCTCAGGATTAACAATATTGGCTTTTAGTAGTTCCAGTAAAGTCTTTATTGATTTCTTCCTTCCTCTAATTTTCTTAGCTACTTCAAGCTTGCCTTCATCATCTACTATTAAAAATGGCTTAATATCCAATAAGGTTCCTATAGCTGCACTGGCAGCTGAAAGCCTTCCGCCTCTTCTTAAATGTTCCAGACTATCAACAGTAAACTGATGATATACTTTAAGCTTATTGTTCTCTATCCAATCTATTATTTCATCCTTCCCTTTTCCCTCTTTAAGCATTTCTGCTGCATAATATACTATTAAACCTAATCCAGCAGAAGCGCTCTTTGAGTCTATAACAGTTAAATCAATTGATGAGTCTTCTTCTAATAAGTTTCTTTTAGCCATAATTGCATTATTAAATGTGGAACTTAAAGCAGAGGAGAATCCTATATAAATTATGGAATTTCCCTCTTTAGCTAATTTTCTAAATGTCTGTTCAAAAGTAAAGGTAGTTATTTGAGATGTAGTTGGCATACTTCCTTTTCTAATCTTATTATAAAATTCTCCATATGTTACCATTTGCCCAAAATCATCAATATAGTCATTACCATCTAAATTATATGTAAAAGGTATTACACATACACCACTTTCCTTAATATAATCAGCTGACAGATCGCAGCTGGAATCTGTAACGATTATCGTCCTTTCATTCAATCCTATAGTCCCCCTTTAATATTAATATTCTACATAATATATAAGCTGCATTATGTTTCTGTCCTACTAATATATATATATATCATAAATGAAAACATAATAGTTAACAATATTTTATAATATATGACTATTAGGTTTCCATTTATAATATTACTACATAGCAGGATGTTATCAATTATATATAAATAGAATTAAAGGGGATGAGTTGAAAATAATAAAAATTTTTCTAAACATATGTGGATTAAATATTCAGGTAGGAATAGACAGCATATAGATAAAAACTTCTGTTCTATGGTAATATGTAGAGTCGGTTTTGTGAAAGGATTACATGTATTCCAACATGCTAGTATCTCTTCTTTTACTTGTTAGAAATCCTATATTCCATAGTGAATTAAATATTTGTTTTCACAAATTGCCTTATATATCTTTTCGATAAGCAAATTAAGTTCCTGGGATTGATAATGATTGTTTGCTTTGATAATAACCTCTTTAAACTCTTTAAGGGATTCTGGAGGAATAAGGGTTACACCACAATAATCCAATCCAGCACCTGGCTGGGTTGTAACTTGAAAATAGTTATTTATTGCCATCAATTCTTTATTATACTTTATAATTATTTCTTCAATTAAATCGTCACTGACAGAAATACAATTGTATCTTTCAGGTTCATATTCACTATACCATTTATTTTCTTCAAATAAATCTATTATTCCAAAATCATGCTTAGCCAAACTATCACCCCCTGCAAATGTGCATTCAACCTCTTTTTTAGTCGAACATTCAGCGGCAAATTCACAACCATAATGTTCCGCTGAAAAAACATACTTATCCTCATCCATGAAAAAGATGCTAAACCATTTTATCTTGTCTTCCTCATCAAAAGGATTATGTATTAATTCAATTACAAATTCTTCTGTAATTTCTCCAGTGAAAACTTTCATGTTATCTATACCTGTATCAAGAATTCTTCCAAAAACTTCTGCTCTTTCAATGGCTGTTTCTTCATCAATCCAGAAGTCAATTCTAAAATGAGTACATTTTTTTAAAAAATAAGATGGTAATGGTTCCCAAAATTATAATTAGTTGGAACTAGCATTCCATTCTTAGTTTTACGTCCTTGTGATATCTCAAAATGTATAGAATACTTTTGCACTTGTTATCCCTCCATTACGCTTTATAATAATTTCCCCATTATAAATTACATTGCCCTCGTTATGTACTATTACACTATAAACGGGGCAAGTCCCGTAGCACATTATTCTTTTCAATCTAATATATTCAAACATGATAGCCCCCACAATTAGTGCACATAATAAAATACGACAGAACTGAATCTAAAGTTATGTTATATCATCCCTAAAAATTAGAATTTATCGAGCATGGTTCCACACCATAATCAATACATCATTATATTCTCTTAACAAGCCAAAACATTCTATTATATTGTTCATATTCGGGATAATAAATTTCTTCGTATTGTCTTATATCAAATTTTCTTTCAAAGAACTTTATCCATTCATCTGTTGTATTATTCCATAAAATCAATCCATCATCAAGTAAATTATCCTTTACAACCTTTATATTCCATTCTGATATTTGTTCTGTTGTTACGTATGGATTCACTTTAACTAAAACTTTACCATTTTCTTTTAAAACCCTCTCCACTTCATTCATTAGAACCTCTGCATCATCAGGATACAAATTATCTATAATATTAGATAAAATCACTGCATCAACCTCTGAATCATCTATATTCTTTAATTTATCAATTCCGCCTTGACTAAAATCAAATTCTCCTTGCGTCATTTGCTCTGCTCTTTTTTCTGCAACTTCAATTGCCTTTTCTGATAAATCAATTCCAATATTAAGTTTTGTTCCATTTATAGCACATAAAAATAGCATAGTGCCATTGCCACATCCAAAATCGAGAATTTTCTCTGTCCCATTACAAATCCACCTAATTCCTTTATCAAGGGTTTCATTTCCAGAGGTTGACTTCGTTGGAACGTTAGGTATTTCCTTTGAAAAAATATTATTCCATTCATTCACACATTTATCATACTTGTTATTCATGATTATCCCCCTTTAATTTTTAATCAACAAATTACTATTTATTGAGTTGTTTATATCGTTCATATGTTACATCTTTTTACTGCTATGATAAAACTTAAGAATATTGTTATATTCATATTTTACCAAACCATACCATATACCTTTATTTTACACTATATAGCCTGTAAAAGCACCTACTTCCTTACACCTTACCACTTTTTAACCAATTCCTCTAATACCCTCTTAACCCCTTCCACAACCAGTTTCCTATATTGATATAAATAATACAACTTTATTTTATTTTTGAAACAACTAATTAACCCCTATTTTAAGCCCAAAATATTTCCTATTTTCCTTACCCCTTTTTCCTTAATCCTAACTATATGTAACCCAAATAAACTTCTTTCCTTTTTCAAATAAACTCCTTTCACAAATCCCCCTCAAACCCTTGAAAATACT